>Ga0315285_10005337_pt1 | contig 13271 bp, 13 predicted proteins | sample YL17G09_36_MG_FD_203698 | JGI IMG/M metagenome (GOLD analysis project Ga0315285, IMG submission 203698) | Sediment microbial communities from Yellowstone Lake, YNP, Wyoming, USA - YL17G09_36 | ecosystem: Environmental > Aquatic > Freshwater > Lake > Sediment | place: USA: Wyoming | collected... | reverse complement strand
TGTTCAGTGACCATGGTCCACCCTGCTGATGTGGTCTATGTAATCTTGCATGGACGTTTTATAACCATTTTTACGGGCAAGCTTCTGCAGCACCTTCCAGACCCCGCTCCCGTACTGCATCGCTTTCTTCCCGTACCACGCGAGTTCTGCGGGAATGTGGCGCTCTGCGACCGTTCGCAGCGGGATCTTGTGCATCCCAGCATGCACTTTACCGCTCGCGGGGATCGCGAATGCAGCGCGCACAACCCGCATGTCAAGATACGGCATGGAGAGGTACGCGCCATGGAGCGCTGCGACCGACTGGTCGCGGGCTGCCTGCTCCTCAAGGCCGGCAAAATCCCGGGCGAGGTCATCGGCAAGGGTCGCAGTGGTCTGGTAGCGCTGGTACCCTCCGAAGAGTTCGTCCGCACCCTGTCCGGTGATGACGCGGCGGTGCCCGTGCTCCCCGGCCCACCGCGCGATAAAATACTGGGTGAGCGCAATCCCCGTGCTGACCGGGTCTTTTTTTGGTATAGTCGCGACCACAACGGGAAGAGCCGCTTCGATCTCCGGCGGGGTGATCTCCACGTACATGCAGGACAGACCGAGCAGCCCCGCGGCATACTTTGCATGCCGGAGGTCATGGGAATCGCGCAGCCCGACAGCAACGCACTCCCGCCCGGCGAGTTTTGCCACAAGGGACGAGTCCACCCCGCCCGAAAGCGCCGTCACCCCTTCGCCGCTGCGCAGTCTCACCGCAGTCACGATCGCTTCTTCCAGGGGCATGTCGGCAGGGTCAGGTGTGATCGAACCTTTCACGGTGCCGTTGCAGGTGACCGTGCCCTTCCTGCAGTCCCCGGGCATCACGCCGAAATGGTCCCGGGCGCAGCAATCATCCCATGAGAGGAAAAACTCGCCGCCGAACCGGCCGATCGAACCGGGGTCATGAACAATAATCCGTTCAATGTCCTGCACGCTGAGCAAACGCCCGTCAAGTTCGATCCAACCTGTGACCTGCAGCGATTCCATGAAAACGCATCATTATTGGACGAACTCATTCAAGAGCTCTGCGATTCCGATTCCCCAGCATGCCGGGTTTCTGGCGCCTGCCCCAATAAAGTAATAAAAAGCGTGATCCTTTAAACCCGAATTCAGCATACACTACTTACCTGAGCATTTCCATGCACGCAATCGTTCTTGGCACCCGGCCGGAGATCATCAAGATGTCGCCGGTCATCAGGGCCTGCAGGAAGCAGGGCGAGGACTTTTTCCTCCTCCATACCGGACAGCACTACTCCTACGAGATGGACCGGGTGTTTTTTGAAGAGCTCGATCTTCCCGCCCCTGCGTTCAACCTCGACGTCGGTTCCGGGAGCCATGCGGTGCAGACCGGCGCGATCCTTGCGGGCACGGAAAAGGTGCTGCAGGAAGAAAAGCCGGATACCGTGCTGGTGCAGGGGGACACCAACACTGTGCTTGCCGCTGCCCTTGCCGCGTCCAAGAGCTACGTGAGGCGTGGCGGGCGCGCCGTGAAGGTCGGGCATGTCGAAGCAGGCCTGCGCAGTTTTGACCGCAGGATGCCAGAAGAGATCAACCGCGTGCTGGCAGACCACCTCTCCGAGTACCTGTTCGCGCCGACCGAACTGGCGCGGCAGAACCTTACAAACGAGGGGATCGGGGACGACAAGATCTTTGTCACCGGCAATACCATTGTCGATGCCGTGCACCAGAACCTCGCGATTGCACAAAAAAATACTGGCACGGTCAAATCCATGGGACTCTCAAAGGACGGGTATTTCCTCGTCACGCTCCACCGGCAGGAGAACGTGGACGACAAGCGGAGGCTGGCAGGAATCCTTAACGGGCTCTCCCGCATCAGCGCCGGGCACGGGTTGCCGGTGATATTTCCCGTACATCCCCGCACCGGAAAGATGATCCGCACGTTTAAGTTAAAGACCAGAGGGATCCAGACCATCCCGCCGCTTGGTTTTCTTGAATTCCTCCAGCTGGAATCGCAGGCCCGGCTCGCGCTCACCGATTCGGGGGGCGTGCAGGAGGAGACGTGCATTCTTGGCGTGCCCTGCGTCACGATCCGCGACTCCACCGAGCGCCCCGAGACAGTGGACGCAGGGGCAAACATCGTCGCGGGGTTCCAACCGGACGAAATTGTGAATGCGGCACAGCAGATGCTTGAACGTACGCGGACGTGGAAGAACCCGTTCGGCGACGGAAAGGCGGGCGAGCGGATTGTCGGTATCCTCAAAAAGAACGCTTGAAAAATAAGGGGAGTCCCCCTGTTCCCGGCAGGATCCCCTTACCTGAAGTTCACCCTGTGACGATTCTTTTTTGTTGTGCACGCCAATTACTATAGTGCGTTCCATGACATGCTCTGTCACGGGAAGCAAAAAAAATGATCTTCTCCGGGGCAGCGCGGGGGTAGCTAAGCCTGGCCAACGGCGCCGGACTTAAGATATAAAACTACCAAGTGGTTCTATATTATCTCCGTTCAGCAATCGGGTTTCAAAAATGAGCCAAATTGATATGTAACGCTTGTGCCATAGTATAGTATCGGAGCGAAGGTAGGAAAGCCTGGCCAAACCCGGCAGACTTAAGATCTGTTCTCGCAGGAGTCCGTGGGTTCAAATCCCACCCTTCGCATTTTGAGATTTAATCTATTTTTCATAACTGTCTTCAAGGAAGATGATGTGATTAGTAGCATATGAGATCAAAATACAGTGAAGCCCGGATCCTCCACGCTCTTGATGAGATTTCAAAAGACAAGGAAGCCTCTAAAAAATTATGGAATGACATATGCAAGGTAACTGCAGAGCATATCAGGTCCTGGTTAGAGCGTAACGAGAGACCTCATCACCGGGTTGAGGGGATCATCATTGAAAAAAACGGGTATTTGAGGATGCTCTGCCCAAAGTGCAAATCAGTGCATCCGGCTACTGTGACGTTCTGCGGCCAGTGCGGAGTCCAGCTTCAGGATACCTGGCTTGAAAAAACCCGGAAGAAGAACCCCATGGGATTGGAATAACAAATCAACATTCGGAAAATATGAACCTGATGACTCCGCATTACATCTGCGTACCATGTCCCGCTCCCGGTTTTTTAATGTTGATGGTCAATGACCGGTTCGAATCAACAAATTCCCGATTGTGTACACCGAAGTTAACATAAATGTTAACGTTGGTGTACTTAAGTGGGAACTTAAGATAAGGAGGAGCCTATGACACTGGAGATTCTCAAGTCGATGGCGAAAGAGAACCAGGTATTTTCTTTCTCTCAGCTGTACCAGAAGACCCATATCAAAAAAGAAGTACTCAGGGTCATCCTGTCCCGCATGGAGGAACGGGGATTTATCGAGCGGGTCGAGAGAGGCAAGTACCTGATTATCCCTCTATCCAGTGAGAAAGGGAAATACACACTCCATGAATTTGTTATTGCCTCCTATCTTGTCGAACCGTCCGCCATTTCCTACTGGAGCGCACTGCACCATTACGGTCTTACCGAGCAGATTCCCGGCACCGTCTTTATCCAGACTCCTGCGCGCAAGAAAAAGAACGTACTGGAAATTTTCGGCGTGAATTACCAGATTGTGCGGGTGAAGGAAGACAAATTTTTCGGTGTCCGGAAGGAATGGATCGAAGAGAATGCGGTCAACATCACCGATAAAGAGAAGACAATCATCGACTGCCTTGACAAGCCCCACTATGCCGGGGGCATCATCGAAGCAGCGAAGGCCCTGAAAAACAGTTCACTGGACTACAACCAGCTCAGCGCATATGCCCTCCGGATCAACAATTTCGCCGTGGTCCGTAGGCTTGGTTATCTCTGCGAGAGAATGGGTGTCCCGCTGAATCTTCCCCAGCCACGATCCAAAAGTTATCTCCTGCTCGATCCCACGATGCCTGCGAAGGGTGAGAATGATGCGAAGTGGCGGCTCATCATAAACGTGGACACCCTGCTCCCGGGGTCTTCTGAATGATCCCGGCACGTGAGATTAAGGAAAAGGCCCGGGAATCCAGGATCCCTCCCTCAACTATCGAACGGGATTATGCACAGAACTGGCTCCTGGCCTACCTGCGTCAGATCAACATGGCGCTGAAAGGCGGGACCGGTATCCGGAAAGTGTTCATCGAACACTACCGCTTTTCTGATGACCTGGATTTCACGCTCCTTGAGCCGGTCGATAAAGAGACGCTGCAAGCTGCAGTCCGTGATGCGGCAGCGAAGGCCCGGGAAGAGAGCGGCATCCAGTTCGAAGAGGACATTGGCATTATTGAGACGGTGAGCGGCTTCCGGGCTACGACAAAGTTCAGGATCCTGCACAGCAGCACAACAACTCCGATAAATATCGACCTGGACCTTACTGATCCGGACAGTGAACAGGTTCTTCTTCCCGTTCAACAGCGACCTGTCTTCCATCACTATTCAGACCGGCTCGAAACCTCAGTGACTTCGTATGCTCTTGAAGAGATCATGGCAGAGAAGATCCGCTCGCTCTTTCAGCGGACCCGATCCCGTGACCTGTATGACATCTGGCAACTGGCAGACCGGGTGAATCGGGAAGACGTGAAGTCAATCCTTCTCCGGAAATGTGAATATAAAGGAGTCATTGTGGGTTCCACCCCCTTGAACCAGAAGCGTGACCAGTTTGCAGCAGCATGGAACGTATCGCTGCGGCACCAGCTGCGGGAGATCCCCGACTTTAACGAAGCGTTTGATAAAATGCTGGCCGAATTGGAAAAGTATTCTCAGGCTTTAACTTGATCTCGGCACGACCCCGGTACATCGCGGCACGATCGGCTGCAAAATCGTGGTTTTTTCCGCGCGTACCCTCTTCCATCACCTTTAAAAAAAATCAATTTCTTATTTAAATGCCCCGAATGATTGAGCTAACCTGCGGGTTCAGTAAATCTTATAAGCAAATATGTTCTTGGAAGGATTCTACCATATTTAAAGACTCTGGCACGGTAACAGCGAGGGAGATACCCCCGTATGTCAAATCCCACCCCCCGCATGTGATCTTCCCGCAGACTGATGTCGGCGAATATATTCACGTTAAATTCCTGGATTGTCTTGGGGAAGATAGTATCACCACGATAATCAACTCTTTTTTACGAATTCACAGGGGAAAACTCTCAAAAACCCAATGAATTGACTATTCTTTGCACATTCCTGAAATGAATCGATCAAACGTTGTAAACCACCGGTGTTTTGTTTATGCGTGCAACGATTCGTCATTGTTTTGATATTGACGAGAGATACGCACAGGATCCTTTCTCCCGGGTGTGGCTCTCGAAGATCGCCGGCCTGATGTAATTGACGGACCACCCGTCCCGGAAGCTGTCCTGAATCTCTCTCTTGGTTATCCTCCTCGGACCATATCCGCCGGGCTCCAGTTCGGAAAAGCAGAGCATGAAGTATTTCCCGGCTGGAGACAGGATGGCTGCAAGGTTATCCACAAAGACCGGGCGGTCTTCATCGGACAGGGTATGGAAGAGCCCTGAGTCGGTGGCGGTGTCAAACTTCCTGTTGAGCCGGGAGAGGTCCCGTGCGTCCAGGACAAGAAAATGCACCGGAAGTCCTCTTTTTTTTGCCTTCTCCTTTGCCTTCTGGATCGCGAGCGGGGTGGCGTCGACTCCCCACACTTCATGCCCTTCCCCTGCAAAGAAGAGGGCATGCTCCCCTGTCCCGCATCCTATGTCCAGGACAGATCCTGTTATCTCTCCCCTCCGGAACAGCTCAACGAACTCCTTCTGGGGCCGGCCGATGTCCCAAGGAGGTGTGCCCCTGTATGCCGAGTCAAAGAAGTCCATACCTCTCCATAGCTCCTGATATGCTTATCATTATTTCATCATGGCACTGCAGCGACCGGGGCACCACCATCCGACCGGCACGAACCGATACCGGCCATCATCGTTCACACCACAGAACCATCGTAAACGGGTGCGGACGTTGTTAATGGGAAAAATTACCCTTCGACAGGTATTCCTCCAATACGGGCCTGACTATTTCTGTTCTTTTCCCGCGTCAGAACCGTTCTCTTTCCGGAACCGGAACGTGCCCCACGGGACGCTGATCTCGAATCGTGCACCTTTGCCCGGCCCTCCGGTCTCAGAAATGGATAGTCTGGTTATTGAGAGGATTTCCCGGGAAAGGAAGAGCCCCAGCCCGGTGTTTTTCCCGAACCCCCGCTCGAACAGGTGCTTTTTATCGTCTGCAGGGATCCCTTCACCGTCATCCTCAAGGACAATCACACGCCCCGCTTCAGTGTCGTGCGAGGATATATGGATCGTTGTCATCCTGTCTCCGCCATACCGGAGCGCATTGTCAATCAGGTTATAAAACACCTTTTCAAAGAGTGGATCGGCAAAAACTTCAAGGTCGGTACAATCCACGTCAATTTGTACGTTTCGCATCGGGAGTGCTCCCGCCGCTTTCCTGGCGGTTGCAGCCACGTTCTGCCACCCCGGTGCGTTCACACCCAGTTCCTGATAGTCCCTGGTGAACGCGATCTGACGTTCGATGACAGCAGATATTTTTGCCTCTTTATCCAGCAGCTCCCGCATGGCAGGGTCAATTGCCATGTCTTGGGAGATCTGGATGAACACGTTCAGCGCCATAAGCTGGTTATTGATATCGTGCCGGGTGATGCTGTTGAGAAGATTGAGTTTTTTGCCGGCAAAAATGAGTGCTTCTTCCGCCCGCTTCAGTTCGGTGATGTCCCTGATAGTGCCCTGGAACCCGATCACGTTGCCGTTTTCGTCCTTCCGGGCAACAGTTGTAACAAGGGTATGCATGATCGTGCCATCTTTTTTAAGCAGGTCGACCGGATATTCCTTTGAGAAACCAGTCTCCAAAATTATTCTTATGTGTTCTTTCCGCTTGTCAGGATCTGCATAAAGGTCCCCGATTTTTACCCTCATCAGTTCATCCCTGCCTGCATACCCGAACAGTTCCACCCCGGTGTCGTTGAGATCAACCCAGCGCCCATCTTCTGAGGTGATGAATACACAGTCATGGGACGTGTTGAAAAACCTGCGGTACTTGTCCTCACTCTCCCGCAACGCCTTCTCCGCCCGTTTCTGTTCAGACACATCTGTCAGGGTGAAGATTGCATTATTACCAGGAAGTATACCTGCTGATACGATCACATCATGCGTTGACCCGTCGTGTGCAATAATGATGGATTGGTGACTTCGTACAGCTGTATTCAGGGAAAGCTGTTGGATGAAATCCCTTCGTGCAGTATCGTCAGGCCAGAGCCGGTCAAGGTGACTGCCTTTCACTTCGTCTGGTCTGCACCTGAGCATCTCACAAAGCCGCGGATTTACTTCGACAACAGAGAGGCTGGTGAGATCCACCTTCATCAACGCTTCTTCTGCGCTTTCGAATAGTGCAACATATCCGGCTTTTTGCTTCTCAAGATTCTCCGAAAGGAGCGCAACAACTGCCGCAACACACAGGAAGACTACGGCGCGGATGATCCCCGCTTCCCATTCAATCTGGTTCGAGTAGGTAAAGGAATAAACGAGTGCAAGATAGAGAATGCAAAATACTCCGGTATAGAGTATCCCTTTCCTGTGGTAGTGATATGCCATCAGGACAATGGGAAAATAGTAGAGGTGCATGAAGACTGTGTTGATGCCGCGGGAAAGACAAAATACCGTAAGGATGAGAAGTGAGATAATCAGGGACAGAATAACTGTTTTCCAGACAGCTTCAGTCATTGACCAGCGTGGAAAAACGGTAATTTCCATGATTGCAGAACCCTGTGCTTTCCGGATTTTTTTGCAGGTGCAGGTTCGCCTGAAAGTTTTTTTTGGGATTATGTCAGCCCTGTATGGGACATGACAGCATTGACCGGTATTTATTGGATATTATTAATTTTTACCCATAAAAACATTCCGGATACCCCGGTCCAGTACGTGGGGTGGTTGATGAATCCGGGACCACATGGTTAAGGGACCACATGGTTAACAAAGGTGGTGGGCATTGGGATGAACCCCCTCTCGATATTTTTAGGATAACGTGCTGTAGTACCCCGGACCCTTTCATCATTCAGGACGAAAAATAGTGCAAAAATCGGATGCCCGGTATTTCTCTTAAAAAAAAAGTGAGTACGCAATGGATGCGAGAAGCGTAATTTCATTTCATTCCATTCAAAGAGAATGAGAGCGATCTGGCTGAATGGGGAACGCCCGCCGGTTATCTGCCCGCGTCAGAGCTGTTCTCTTTGCGGAACCGGAACGTGCCCCACGGGACGCCGATTTCGAACCTTACCCCGGTCCCGGGTTTCCCGGTCTCGTTGATGGTGATCCCGGTGAGGCTGAGGATCTCGCGGGAGAAGAACAGCCCAAAGCCGCTGCGCTTCCCTGAACCCCGCCGGAAGATCTTCTCCTTGTCCTCATTATTGATGCCGATCCCGTTGTCCTGGTAGACAATGGTCAGCCCGTCCTTGTGCTGTTCCTGGAACAGGCTGATGGTGGTGACCTTCTCCCCATACCGGAGGGAATTTTCCAGCAGGTTGTGAAAGACCCGGGTGATCAGCGGATCAGCAAAGACCTCCAGCCCCTCCATCTGGACATTGTACTGGATGTAATCGTGCCCGAAATCGTCCTTGTGTTTTGAAAATATTTTTAACATATCCATCCACTGGGGCAGGTTCTCGCCCAGTTTCTCGTAGTCTTTTGTGAATGCGATCTGCCGCTGGATGGTCGATGCAGCTTTTTCCTGTTCATGCAATGATTTTAAAAAGCCCGGGTCCTTGATCGCATCCCTGAGCAGTTCGTTGTGCATGATCATGATGGTCAGCTGGTTGAGGATGTCGTGCCGGGTGATCCCTGTCAGCAGGTTGACCTTCTTGCGCGCCATGGCAAGGGACTGGTCGGTGAGGTGCTGGTCGGTGATCTCGCGGAGGAGAATGACATAGCCTTTGCGCTTTCCGGCAGCGGTACTGAGGGGGATGCACTGGAGGTCGATATACTGGACCATGCCGTCCCGCTCACGCCTGATGGTCTGCCGGTGCCCGCCTGCCGCATCCGGTTGTCCGGGATACGGGATCTCGTACGGCGGCAGGACCTCTCGTATCGAAAAACCCATGATGTCCTTGCCTGCAGTCCCGAGGAAATGGTTCGCAGCCTGGTTCATCTCGACAATCCTTCCCATCCGGTCGAGCAGCACGATGCCGGTCGGTATCTGCTCAAGGGCAGCGCCGCATTCGACAGGCACCAGGTCAAACAGTGCAAAGCGCTCGATCCCGGCGACAAGGGCGACCACCGAACCGATAAAAACGATCGGGGTGATATCGACGTAGCCAAAGGGGCCGATCTGGAAGACAAAGCCGGTATAGGTGAACAGGGGTGGGATGATGGCAACCAGGAGGCACGCGAGCTGCCCGCGGAACACCCCCGATGCGGCCTTGTAATGCTGGAGGATAATCGCAACCCCGGTAAGGATGAGGAAATTCCCGTAGACATAGAAGACCCAGAAGAGAATCCCGGGGCCGGTACCGTACGGCGAGGACAGGCCAGGCTGAGGGGGTATGCCCTGCATCATCACCGGCAGGACCATATTTGCGATGAGCAGCACCGCAATAAGGAGGGGTATGATCAGAAGAAGCCCCCAGCTGATGGTCCCGTACCGGGTGATCTTATCGGTATACTGCAGGCAGAACTGTATGAATGCGACGGGAATGATGGCAATTGCCGCCTGTTCAACAATACCGGCAACGATCATGAGCTGGGGATTGTAGCTCCCGAACCCGACAGCCGCGCTCCATGACCAGACGGCCGCGGCAGCCATGATGATGACCAGCGGCACGGCACCTGCGGTGGATGCCCTTCTCTGCCAGATGAAGGCTGAAAAAAGCGCTGTCAGGCCCCCGGATATGACCAGCAGCAGGACAACAGGAACGTTTTCCCATGCCATCAGTCTACCATCACCGCATGCTCTTTCCTGATCAACATAGGTGTCTCCCGGTCACGATTGGTGATCCTTTTGGGTTTCGATCGTTCCGTACCGGAATGGTCCGGCCCGCGGGCATCTTTGTATGATCGTTACCCCCGCCTGATAATAAATTCCGTGCCAGTGTCCAAGGTGGAGCTGGTATGCAGAGGAATTCGAATGAAAAATATAATGACATGCCGGTTACCGTTCGATCAGCCGGATGTGGTCGTCAGTTTTTTTTGCCAGCTCCTTCCGCCCTTTCAGCCTCGATATGTCCGAGATCGCTTCAAGCACGTGCACTGAGTCCTCAAGGAACGAGAGTATGTCCGCCGGGAAGATCTCGATACCGTACTCGTCCAGCAGGAACGCAGAGATCTGACGGTGGTCAAGCCCGTTCTCCCGAAGTTCCAGCACCTTCTGTGCAAACTTCTTTTCCGGACAACCGCAGAGAGGAGAGTCCCGGCAGGTGCAGCGCAGGAAATCGTTAAAAAATGCAAGGAGCTGTTCGCGCACCGCAAAATCAAACGCGTCGAAGTTGATGCCTGAAGAGAGCGCTTCGAGCATCGTCCCGTTAAAAGCGCGATCGGGCAGCCGGTAGCCGGCAAGCCGTTCAATACGTTTTGCGATGCGGAACCGTGCCCTGCCGGCGATCAATCCTCGTCTCCAACAAACTCGTCAAAGTTTTTGAGCGATGCGATTGCCTCGCTCATCCGCTCACATTCGATCAGCCACTCATCAAAGAGGGACGGGTGCTCGATGTCGTCTTTCACATATTTCGAGCAGCATGCCGCACCGCCAATCACGCTCGCACCGATATTCGCCGCAGCATCAAGCGCCTGTTCCATGTCATTTTCGAGAATATCACGCCCTTTTTTGACCAGTAACTTGATCTCTTTCTCAAATGTACCGGAAAGGTATTTCCGGCAGGACGCAAAGAGGACGAGCTTTGGCAGCTGGAGGATCTGGATGACCTCCTGGAGATCTGCATCGGGGGCAGAGGACATCACGATCAGTTCAACCTGCCCGAGCTTCTCAAGGGACTCTTCCTTTGAGAACCGCTTGTTCTGGTATAACCTGATGATCTTGAGGACTTCCAAGGTGATATCCACAGAAAAACTGTCGAGCATTCGGAAGCCTTCGGGCATCTCCTCGCCCTTTGGGTCCGGCTCGAAACTGGATTCCCTGAGCGTTTTTATCCAGTTGTCCCAGCGTTCCTGGTTGTAAAAAATATAGAATAACCTGAGCGGTTCGGATTCTGTCGCCTTTTTATCCCCTTTTTTTGCCATTTCAGTACACATGTTCCCCTGTGTTGATTATAGCATTATCGCTCCCGTTCTCCTGCGAATGTGTGTAATCCCGTCAGGGAGGGCTTCTGTGCCCAGCGCAACGAACAGCCAAGTGTTATGTGAAACAATGCCCAATGATCCACGTGGCAATGAATGGTTCGGGGTGCTGACGCATGGAAAGCGTGCTGGTGCGGTATGGCGAGCTGTTCTTAAAAAGCGAGCCGGTCAAGCGCCATTTCATCGGCCTGCTGATGCGCAATATAAAAAAGGCGCTGGATGCTGAGGGGCTTCCTGCCCGGTTTGACCTCTTCCGCGGGCGCATGCTGATCGAAGGGGAGGAACCCGCACGCATAGCGGCAGTTGTGGCAAGGGTGTTCGGGGTCGTCGACGTGAGCGTTTGTACCCGGACCTCATCCTCCTTAGACGACCTCTGCTCCGCGGCGATCATGACCGCAAAAGGCCCCTTGAAACCCGGCATGAGTTTTGCGATACGGGCAAAACGGCAGGGGGTGGAGGGGTACACGAGCCAGCAGATGGGCGAGGTCATCGGCAGGGCAGTCGCCGACCATGTGCCGGGCGTGACCGTTGACCTCTCCAGTCCGCAATACGAGATCTTTGTCGAGGCGCGGGAGTTCGGGGGTTTTGTGTACGACCGGCGGATCGGTGCTCCCGGGGGGCTGCCGCTCGGCACGCAGGGCAGGGTCTGCGTCCTGCTCTCGTCAGGCATTGATTCGCCCGTTGCCTCGTGGCTCATGATGAAGAGGGGGTGCGAGGTCACGCACCTGCACATGGATGCAGGGCGGTTTGCGGGTGCGGACGTGAAGGACGCCGCAATCGAGAACCACCGCAGGCTCTCGCTCTGGTGCCGGGGTTTCACCCTGCCGATGCTGGTGGTCCGTAGCGAACCGCTCTACGATGCGATGAATGACCACGACATCCCCGAGCGGAACCGCTGCGTCATCTGCAAGCGGTTCATGATGCAGGTTGGCAGCGGGCTGGTGCGGCGCCAGCACGCGCTGGCGCTGGTGACCGGGGAAAATTTGGGGCAGGTCGCCTCCCAGACCCTCTCCAACATTGCAGTGATTGCCCCGGCGGCTGAAGTTCTGGTGCTGCGCCCCCTCATCACGTACGACAAGCGGGAAACGGTGGATATTGCCCGCGCTATCGGGACATTTGAAGCGCACCCAAAAGACCTTGCGTGCCGGGCGGTCCCGAGGATGCCGACAACCGCAGCCGATCCAAACGAGATCCTTGCGTGCGAGCGGCAGCTTGATCTGGAGAGTATTGTCCGTGCTGCCCTGCACGAGCCGTCCGTTGTGCTTGCACGGAACGGGCACATCCGCATGAAAGAAAAGGGCCCGTGACCTCCCGTCCATGACAGCGACCGGATACTCCCTCACTGATGCGGTTGCCGGGGACAATCCCGATGCCTGAAAAGAGAACCCTGCCCCGGTATTGTGAATTGTCCGAAACCGGCATACTCAAAGACCGCGTAGTAAAAGCAACGGCTCTTCTTGAGGACTGTACCGTGTGCCCCCGGGCCTGCCATGTGGACCGCACCGCCGGTGAAACAGGGTTCTGCAGGACGGGCGCCCTGGCGCAGGTCACAAGCTTTGGCCCTCATTTCGGCGAGGAACCGGAGCTGGTCGGGCGCGGCGGATCGGGCACGATCTTCATGTCGCACTGTAACCTTGCCTGCGAATTCTGCCAGAACTATGAGATCAGCCAGTGCAGGGATGGAAAAGAAGTCGGTGCCGAGGACCTCGCAGCAATGATGCTCTCCCTGCAGCGGCAGGGGTGCCATAACATCAACTTTGTCACGCCCTCGCATGTCGTGCCCCAGATCCTCGCAGCGCTGGTTGTGGCGGCAGAAAAGGGGCTCTGTGTTCCGCTCGTGTACAATAGCGGAGGGTACGACTCGTTAGAGACACTCCGGCTCCTTGATGGCGTCTTTGACATCTACATGCCGGATGCCAAGTATGGCAGCAACGCGATTGCAAAGGCCCTCTCCCACGCGCCGGATTACGTGGACATCAACCAGGAGGCGTT
>Ga0315285_10005336_pt1 | contig 13272 bp, 8 predicted proteins | sample YL17G09_36_MG_FD_203698 | JGI IMG/M metagenome (GOLD analysis project Ga0315285, IMG submission 203698) | Sediment microbial communities from Yellowstone Lake, YNP, Wyoming, USA - YL17G09_36 | ecosystem: Environmental > Aquatic > Freshwater > Lake > Sediment | place: USA: Wyoming | collected... | reverse complement strand
CGGGGCTCGTCCAGGGATTATCCGAATCCTGACGATTACCGGGAGATACTCAACGCCTACCGGCGTTTCACCAGGCCGGTTCTCGTGGATACTGCCGACGGGGAGGCGATCGCAGCGGCGGCGCAGATGGCGCGCGAGTTCCCCACCATCAAGTTCATATTCGGCTCGATGGGCGGGGCTGACTGGAAGCGCGCGATGAACTGCGATCAGCTCCTGAACGTGATGCTGGAGACGTCGGGCTCTTTCGACTGCGAGAAGATCGAGGAGGCGGCGGCTCGCTTCGGCGCGCACAGAATCCTTTTCGGCAGTGACATGCCCTTCTCCGATCCGGCGTCCATGCTGGCGCTCGTTCAGAGCAGCGGCGTCCCCAAAGATGCGATGTCGAAGATCCTGGGCGAGAACGCGAAGCGGCTCTTCAAGCTGGGCACGCGCGCCACTCAGGAGGAACACGCGACCTAGCGCCTAGCCGCGCAGAACGGCGCGCCGTGTAGGGGCGACCCTCCGCGGTCGCCCGGCTTCCGGGAGGCGGCGGAGCGCCTCCCCTACCCGGAACGCGGATTCACGATACGTGGATGGAGGTATCTCAGTTGCACAGTCTCAGTGTGGTCTTGCTTGCCGTCGTGGTCATGGTCTGCGCCGCTCCTTCTAACGCCCGGTCCGAGGTCCTGAAGACCCTCATCGAGTGGAACTTCGACTCGCCTGAGGATGCCGCCGCCTGGACGGTGACCAGTAATATCGCCGACCTTGCCGTGAAGGACGGCTGCCTAACAGGACGTGCTACCGGTCCGGATCCATCCTTCATGTGCCCGCTGTTCGATGTACCTGCCTCCCCATATCAGTTCGTCGAGATCAGGATGAAGTGCACCCGGTTGGGCTATGGGGAGCTGTTCTGGACGAACACCACCGAGCAGCCTTACAACGGATTCCGCGGCAGCATGATGCACAGGATTGACTACGGCGCGGGCGACTTCCAGGTCTACCGCATATTCCCGTTCTGGCAGGACCTGGGCAGGGTCATCCGCCTCAGGATTGACCCACCCGAGGGCTCGGAGTTCGCGGTTGACTATGTGAAGGTGGTCGAGATAAGCGTTTCTCACTCTGATAAGGCCTTCTTTGATTTCCTGAAGGGTGATCCTCATTGGGTATTTGTGGGTGATGCACAGCCGAGAGAGTTCCCCGGCTTCCTCATTGCCGAAGGTCCGGGCGAGGCGGTCTTCTTATCCCCTAAGGTGAACATCGAGGCCGGCGCATTCCCCTGGCTGAGTGCGAGCATCAATCTCTCCGGTCTGGCAGAAGGAGATCACGCGGTGTTCCAGTGGGTTTCCGACGAGCTCTCAGGCGTGCGGTCCTACACTCTGCCCTTGAAACCGGGCAGACATGTCTACAACATTCCGACAGATCAGATAGCCGACTGGATAGGGAATATCAACATGCTGGCGGTGCGTGCGCCGTTGACCCGAAAGGGAATCTGGATTGAATCAATCGGCGCGGCCGCCAAGCCGATGGGTCCTGCGGAGCTCGACATTCGGAGGGCTGGGTTTCGAGAGGCGGTCAATAGGATTAACAAGACGGTGGTGATAGAGGCGCAGTTCGCCAATATCGGCGGCGAGCCGGCGACAGACATCACAGCTTCATTGGGCAGTTTCCTGAGCCTGCCAAAGGTTCCCATAATAGTCGGCAAGGAGAATCGAGTGCGCGGGTTGCGCCCGTGGATTATCGGTGAGCGCACGCTTCGCGTTGACGAGCTCAAGCCCGGCGAGAGCAGATTGCTGACCTGGGAGGCTTGCTCCGAGGCTCCGGGGCTGTGGAGTACATACGTGAAGCTTGATGCTGCCGGCAAGCGTATAATCACCAAGAAGGTGACGCTCCGCTGGGATCCCGCGGTGAGTGTGCAGCCGGCCGGCTATGTCCCCGAGCCAAAGCCCGTCAGAGGCGACTATGAGGTCGGCATGTACTACTTCCCCGGCTGGCATACGTACTCCCGATGGAGCGTGCTGGACGAATTTCCCGAGCGGCGTCCGATCCTGGGCTACTACCGCGAAGGCGATCCGCAGGTCGCCGACTGGCACATCAAGTGGATGGTCGAGCACGGCGTCACGTTCATCGTCTACGACTGGTACTGGTCAGCCGGTGCTCGCCAGCTCGATCACGCGCTCCATCAGGGATTCTTCAACGCGAAGTACCGCGACAAGATCAGGTTCTGCCTACTCTGGGCGAATCACAACGCGCCCGGAACCTCATCCGCCGAGGATATGGTCAACGTGACCAACTACTGGCTCGACAATTACTTCCTCAGGCCGGAATACTTCAAGATTGACGGCAAGCCGGTGGTGGTCGTATTCTCGCCACACCGGCTGACGGATGACATGGGGATCGAGGGAGTCAGGCAGGCATTCGACAAATCGAGGGAGATGGCCAGGGCCCGCGGGCTCGCGGGAGTCTACTTCGTAGGCTGCGCAGGGCCGAGTCGGGGGCAGCTCGAAGTCCTGGAGAAAGAGGGCTACGACGCCGCGACGGGGTACAACTATCCCTCCGCCGGAGACAAAGGCCAGATGGTCGCCCCGTATGATGATATGGTCACCGGCTATCAGGAGATATGGAATACCATCGCGGACAACACCAGCCTGCGATATATCCCGGTCACCGAGCCGGGATGGGATTCTCGCCCGTGGCACGGTCCGAACGCGCGCGCCCGAACCGGCAAGACGCCCGAGAAGTTCAAGAAGATGCTCGAAAATGCCAGGGAGTTCGTCGAGCAGCTGAATCCCGACGTGCGGCCCAAGATAGTCCTCATCGAGGCATGGAACGAGTTCGGCGAGGGCGACTACGTCGAGCCGCACCAGGAGTTCGGCTTCGCGCACGTGGATGCGATCCGCGAGGTGTTCACCTCGGCTTCGGCGGATCACCAGGACATCGTTCCCCAGGATGTCGGTTTGGGCCCGTACGAGCTCCCGAAACCCGAGCCGGTGACGGCGTGGGAGTTCGAAGTCCCCGGTTCGCCCGGTTGGGATGTCTCGCAGAACCTGGCCGAGGGCAAGGTCGAGAACGGCTGCCTCACTGCCGTATCCACAGGCCCCGATCCGGCATTCTACAGCGAGACAGTGGACCTGGACAGCAGGAAGCTCGGACTCGTGGAAATCCGCATGAAGGTAGACAAGGGCGCCGGGGCCCAGTTGTTCTGGGCAGGAAAAGCTCGTCCGTTCTCCGAGGCGGCGAGCATAAGATTCGACCTGATCGCGGACGGCGAGTTCCACGTCTATCGCCTGGATCTGTCGGGCGCTCCCGCATGGAAGTCGGGGATCACGGCACTGCGCCTGGATCCGACTGATGTAAAGGGCGCACGCATAGCGCTGGACTACGTCAGATTCGCGGCCGACAAGTGATGCCTTCCAACCAGGCCATTCCCCGATAGGTGGCGATTTCCCCGTTGTCGCGCAAGACCCCCATCCCGCCTGTTCTCGCCCTCCATCATGTCTCGGAAACTCCGCCTTTCCCTGCGTCATCAGCTCGTGGGCCGGCCAGCCCGCTTAACGTGAACCGGTTCTGGCAATACAAGGTTCGGGTCGCACGAGACATGGGTATAGCATAGGCGAGCGAGCGATGGTAGAGGCTGCGGGGAGTCGAATGGCGCGGATCGAATGGGATGCCGAAAGGGCAGGGCAGTTCAAGAACGAGTGGCTTGCCGATCTGATCGAGAAGCATCGAGAGCGGATCATAGACGAATGGATGCGGTTCATCCGCGCCAGGGGTGGCCCGCATTTCGCAGCGTGGACCGACGAGCGATTCCGCAGCACACTTGCCCCAACCGTTGATCGTGTGGCAGACGTCCTGCGGACGGGAGACCTGGAGAGCGCAGAGAACTACATTCGTAACCTGTTGGCGGAGAGGATCGCGGGAGGCTTCATGCTCCAGGAGATCGAACACACGCTGCTGGGTCTCCAGGCGATCGTCTTGGGCATGGTTGAGGAGACTACGCGCGACCCCGACAAGAGACTGCAGGCATTGAAAGCCGCCACCTACCTCCATGACGTCAGTACCTTGCGAGTAGCAGAGATCTACCAGGACATTCAGTCCCAGCAGCAGGCCCGTTTCACCGCGCTGTACGAACTGGGCATGGCTCTGAGCAAGACGCTGGACATGGACGCCGTGCTGAACACGGCCGTCGGGCAGGCGGCTGAGGCGCTGCGGGCTGAATCGGCTGCGGTTGTACTCGCCGGGGAGGAAGGCCGGCCGGCAGAAGTGCGGGCCTCGTATCGCGCAAGTCCCGAATTGGCAGCGGTCGTCCCGGACATCTGCCGCCGTTTGGGATGCTGCCTGGATCGTGTCGAGGGGTTCGAGGCTAGAGAGGTAGTCAGGGCCGTGCCCGATGTCCGTGAGAGTGAGCCGCTGGCGGAGTGGTCTGCTGTGCTTGCCGCGGAGGGATGTCGCTCGATGGTATGTGTGCCGCTGCTTGCTGCAGGGCGTGTGCTTGGCGGTCTGCTCGTTTGCATCTCCGAACCACATGATTTCGCGGAATTCGAGACTGATTTCGTGCTTGCTCTCGCCACCCACACGGCGACCGCGATGCAGAACGCGAGGCTTTTCGAGGAGGCGAAAGGCAAAAGGGAGCTGAGTCTTCTGTTGGACGCGGCAAGGCTGTTCACATCCACGCTGGACCTCGACGAAGTGCTGCGTCAGGTGGCCCGCCTGGCCGTCGAGAGCGTCGGTGCAGACTATTCAGCAGTGCTTCTGCCGGATGAGGCCCGGCACAGGTTCCGTATCAGGAGCTATTACGCCCGTGCGGGGAAGGCCCAGGATGCCAGCCGGCGTGCCATCGAGGTGGTTGAGCCGGCGGGTATCGAGATTGAGCGTGGTGCCACAGGATCGGTATTTGCCGCCGCTCATCCGGTGCTTATCAGGAATTACCCCGAATTCGATGGTCGGATCGAGGAACTGGTTGAGGTGATAGGCTCGATGCTCGTGCTGCCCATGAGATTGAGAGACAAAGTAATCGGTGCGTTTGTCGTCGTGTCCCTTCGAACCGATGCCTTTACGGAGGACGACCTTTCCTTGGCTGTGGGCATAGCAAACCAGGCGGCCGTTGCCATCGAGAACGCCAGGCTGTACGAGCGGGAGAGGAACATTGCGGAGACGTTCCAGCGCAGTTTTCTGCCTGTCAGCCTACCGACGATTGAGGGATACGAACTGGCGGCCAGGTACCAGGCGGCGCTGACGGAAGCGGAGGTCGGCGGGGACTTCTACGATGTGTTCAGTGTGGGCGCCGGCAAGACCGCAGTACTCATCGCGGATGTCTCCGGCAAGGGGCTGAATGCGGCTATGTACACGGCAATGGGTAAGTACATGGTAAGAGCTTATGCAGCCGAAGACCCCTCGCCGGGTTCGGTTCTGGTGCGATTCAACCGTGTGCTCTTCAAGTACACACCCTCCGGGATGTTCATAACCGCGTTTTACGCTGTGCTTGATGAGAGAAAGCACACTCTGACATACGGAAGCGCCGGGCACGATCAGCCCATGTTGTATTCGAAGCGCCTGGACTACCTGACGCTGCTTGATGTGACCGGGCCGGGGCTGGGAGCCGTTCCGGAGGCGAAGTATGGTGAAAGGAGTATTAAGCTTGAGTCGGGCGATGCGATTCTGATGTACACAGACGGCGCGACCGACGTAAGGTGCGACGGTGAGATGCTTGCGCTCGAAGGGCTCGAACGCATATTTCGCGCGAGCGTGCATACGCCGGCTGAAACAGCCGCAGAAGGCGTGTTTCGGGGCGTACTCGATTTCTGCGGAGGCAGGCTGAGAGACGATATAGCTCTCATGGTGTTGAGGAAGTATAGTGAATGAGGTGGCGTTTTCACGAAAAGCCGACAGGCTGGTTGATATCGAGTTTCGTGCAGGCGGAGCGCCCCGGGTGGTCGTGCGGGGCGATGTAGATTTCCGCCGCGCCCCGGAGATCAGAGAAGCCATCGCCAACCTCCTGGAGCAGGGCCGCAAGCGGGTAGACGTGCATCTCGCCGACGTGGTTTTCATGGACAGCAGCGGCATTTCTGCCTTGCTGGATTCGGTGCGGCTGGCTCGTGAGAACAATGCGCGACTTGTGCTGGTGTCGCCCACGCGCCAACTCATGCATCTGCTCGAGGTCTCGGGCTTCGAGCCTCTGTTCGAATTCGAGCAACTGCCGTCTGCGGTGATTCCGCCGGTGCCGAGGCCCGTACGTCCTTCCGTTTACTGGCAGATGAGCGAGTTCAGCGTGCCCTGCGATCCCGAGCTCGTGGCAGATATCAGGCACAGGGTCGCCCAGATTGCCGATTCGATGCCCTTCACTGCCGAAGAGATCGAGGATGTCAAGCTCGCCGTGGGGGAGGCTGCCACGAATGCCTTCCGCTACGGATGCCCGGGCGGGCGCGCCGACAGCATCAGGGTCCGCTGTATCGGCGATTCGGGTGCCTTGACCGTGGAGATTACGGATTCCGGCGCCGGCTTCGATCCCGGCCTTGTCCCCCAGCCGGCATTGGGCAGCCTGGAAATGGGCGGACGAGGCTTATTCTTTATGAAGCTCGCCATGGACGAGGTAGACTTCCGGTGGCTGGACAAAGGCACCTGCGTGCGGATGGTCAAGCACGTGAAGGCGCCTCCGCCTCCTGCTGGCCAGTAGTCGTTGTCGTCAACGCGCGCGGAAATTGACACCGGCCCTGCGCTGTGGTATAATCTTGCGGTGGATGATGTGCTGGCGCCCTGATCCGCCGAGGCGGGCAGGGATTTCGCCAGTTTTTTGTTTATCCGAGAGGAGAACGCAGAAGCGCGGAAATCCGCGGAAGCGCGGAGGAATACCCTCTGAGAAAGCCAGGAAGAACTCTGAACATCGAGCATCCGACGCCCAACTTTGAACTTCGAACTGCCTTTCCGCTCGACGTTGGAAGTTGGACGTTCAAGGTTCGAAGTTGAATTCTTCCATTTCTGTCTTCTGGTTTCCCAAGAGGTTTTCTCCATGCATTTCCGCGTTCAACTGCTGTGATGCGCCAATTGCTCGATGACATACTGCCGCGCGTGACTAAGCCGGCGCGCTATACAGGGGGCGAGTTCAACGCCGTGGTCAAGGATCGCGGGGACGTGGACGTGAGATTCGCGCTGGCGTACCCCGATGCCTATGAGATCGGCATGTCGAACCTGGGCCTCCGCATCATCTATCACATCCTGAATCGGCGTCCGGATACCGCGGCCGAGCGGATGTTCGCGCCGTGGATTGATATGGAAGCCGAGATGAGGCAGCGCGGGCTGCCTCTCTTCGCATTGGAGAGCCGGACACCGATCGGGGAGTTCGACATCGTCGGCTTTTCCCTCGAATACGAGCTGACGTACACGAACGTGTTGAACATGCTTGACCTTGCCGGCATACCTGTTCCGGCCGCCGAGCGCGACGACAGCCACCCGCTGGTCATTGCCGGAGGATGCTGTGCGTTCAATCCGGAGCCGATGGCGGATTTCATGGATGCATTCGTGATAGGCGAGGGCGAGGACGTAATCCACGAGATTGTTGATACCTTCAAGCGGCATCGGGCCGAGGGCAGACAAATCCTGCTGCGAAGGCTCGCCGCGATTGAGGGCGTGTATGTCCCGAGTCTGTACGAGGTGTCCTACAACTCGGACGGCACTGTGAAGGCTGTGTGTCCGAGGGAAGAAGGCGTGCCGCCGATCATCACGAAGCGGCTTATATGGGACCTGGATGCCGCCGAGTATCCTGACGCGCCGGTCATGCCTTTCGTCGAGACGGTTCACGACCGCATCCCTCTCGAAGTAATGCGCGGGTGCTCCCGCGGGTGCAGATTCTGCCAGGCGGGAATCGTTTATCGGCCGGTGAGGGAACGGTCCTCTGATAGATTGATGGATCTGGCCGAGACGTTGTCGGCGAACACCGGCTACGACGAGATCTCACTTCTGTCGCTCTCCACGACGGACTACCGCGGCATCGAGGATCTGGTTCGGAGGCTTATCGGGAAATACGAACAGCAGCGAATCGGGCTGTCGCTGCCGTCAATACGGGCTGATGCGCCGTACGTAGAGCTGGCATCGGAGATCCACAAGGTGCGGAAGTCCGGGCTGACGCTCGCTCCTGAGGCCGGCACACAGCGCATGCGCGATGTGATTGACAAGAACGTCACGGATGACGATCTGCTCGGCGCGGCCGAGGCCGCCTTTCGCTGCGGCTGGAAGAGAATAAAGCTGTATTTCATGATCGGCCTGCCCACGGAGACGGATGAGGATATCGTCGGGATCGCCCGTTTGGCTTCGGCGGTTGCGAAACTGGGCCGGCGGATGGGTATCAGACCCACGGTCAATCTGAGCGTTGCCTGTCTCGTGCCGAAGCCGCACACGCCGTTCCAATGGCGGGCGCAGGATACCGTCGAGGAGATGGAGCGAAAGCAGGGCGTTCTTAGGCACGCGCTCAAGGACGGGCATGTATCTTTGAGCTGGCATGACGCTCGCACAAGTCACCTGGAGGCTGTTCTGTCGCGCGGCGACAGGCGTCTCGGAAAGGCGATATTGCTTGCCTGGCAGAAGGGCAGCCGCTTCGACGCATGGCAGGAGTACTTCGATTATGACAAGTGGATGGGATCCTTGGAAGAAGTCGGGCTGGACGGGAGTTTCTATGCGAACAGACGCAGGGATTACGACGAGACGCTCCCGTGGGACCACATCAACTGCGGGGTCAGCAAGCAGTTCCTGATCCGCGAGGATAAACGCGCCGAGGCTGAAGAAGTGACTCAGGATTGCCGGCTGGAGAAATGCACCGGGTGCGGAGTCTCCGGATTGCTTCCCAGCCCGTTGACCGTGAACCATGAGGTGCCGGATGTCGCGTGTGTCGCTGAGGCTTCGCAAGGGCGATGAGGTCAAGTACCTCTCCCACCGGGATTTGATGCGGGCCTTCGAGTTCGCCATGAGACGAGCTCGGATCCCGGTCAGGTACTCGGCAGGCTTCAATCCGAGACCGCGGATGTCGTTCGGTTCCGCGGTCGGAGTCGGCGTTACGAGCGACGATGAGAGGGTCGTGGTGGAACTTGTCTCTGCCGAGGACCCGTCCGAGATTAGGGAAAGGCTGAATTCGCAGCTTCCGAACGGGTTGAACGTGCTGGAGGCGGAAGCCGTGCCGGACGATGTGAAGTCGCCGGTGTCGGGGCTGAACGCCTCTCAGTTCCGAATAATGGCAGCATGCGGCGCAGGGGACAGCGCCCAGGACATTGGCACGGCCGTCAGGAAGTTGCTGGAATCCGCCGAAGCACGTGTTATCAGGATGCGCAAGGGTCAGGCCCGGGAGGTTGATGTCCGTCCGCATATCCTGCAGGCGGATGCAAAGGAATGCGGGAATTGCTCCGTTGTGATAGACGTCAGCTTGGGATTTGGTGATTCCGGTGGAGCCGGGCCGCAGGATTTTGTGCAGGCGCTTAGGAGTTGGGCGCCGAATCTTTGCGTAAAGAGCATACACAGATCCCGACAGTTTCATGCGCCTTGAGCTCGTTCCCGGCAGTGCCCGGTTCTATTAACCAGCAACTCCATACTAGCAACTAGAAAGAAGGAGGTGACAGAGAATGCCCAGAGAGATAGTCGTTAATGCATGCACCCGCGAAACTCGCGTGGCGTTGATAGACGGCGGAAAGCTGGTTGAGCTGGACGTCGAGCGCGAGGAGCAGGTTGCGGGCAGTGTTTACAAATGCCGCGTGGCAAACGTCTTGCCCGGGATGGATGCTGCTTTTGTTGACATCGGACTCGAGCGGAACGCGTTCCTCTACGCAGGGGACGTGCTGCCGGAAGCCGATGAGGAATTGCCCCAGGCCGGGAAAGAAGCTGCGAGGGTCGGAAGTATCAAGGATCTTCTCAAAGTGGGTCAGGTGCTTCTGGTTCAGGTAGTCAAGTCTCCCCGCGGCACGAAAGGCGCCCGCGTTTCAACAAGGATTTCGCTGCCCGGCAGGTATCTGGTCTTGATGCCTGACGCGGACAACATAGGCATCTCCAGGAAAATTGATGATAAGCACGAACGCGACCGGCTCAAGAGAATCGCGGACAGAATAAGGCCGGTGGGGTTCGGCTTCATCGTGCGAACCGAGGCTGAAGGCAAGGGCGAGAGGGAGCTTCGGGCCGACTTGGAGTTTCTGCTCCGTATGTGGGAGCAGATTCAGGAGAGGACGAAGACCACGCCGGCGCCGGGAGTCATCCATCAGGACTTGAGCCTTGTTTACCGGACGATCAGGGATGTTTTCGGCTCCGATGTGCGCAAGATGTTCATTGACTCGGCGGCCGAATACGAAGAGGCGCTGGAGGTCGTCGGGCTCATTTCTCCCAAGCAGAAGTCGAAGATCGTGCTGTACGATGGTCACGAGCCCATATTCGAGCACTTCAGTATTGAAAACGAAATAGACCGGCTGTTGAGACGCAAGGTGTGGCTGAAGTCGGGCGGCCACATAACCATAGACCAGACCGAGGCGCTGACTACCATAGACGTGAACACCGGAAAGTTCATCGGCAGCACGAGCTTGTCGGATACGATTCTGAAGACGAATCTGGAGGCGGCGGCCGAGATTGCAAGGCAGCTCAGGCTCCGTGATATCGGCGGCATCATCATTATCGACTTTATCGATATGGCGAGCGCCAAAGATAGAACTCACGTCGTGAATGCCCTTGAGAGAGCGCTCAGGAAGGACAGGACCAGAACCAAGATCTCGCATATCAGCCCGCTCGGGCTGGTGGAGATGACTCGAAAGAGGACGGGTGAGACGATTTCCGAGATCGTGAACGAAGCGTGTCCTTACTGCCAGGGGCGCGGACAGATTCTCTCGCCCGAATCCGTGAGCATCGAGGTCGAACGCGAGCTGAAGAAGCTGGCCTCCGAGGTTGACGATGAAGCCTTCCTGGTGACGGTGCATCCGGAGGTAGCCGCGTATCTGATAGGCGGCGCCGGGCAGACGGTTGACAACATCGAAAAGCAGATCCGACGGGCGGTATACGTCCGTGCGAACAGCGATCTGCATATGGAGAAGTACGAGATCGTCCCCGGTGATCTCCAGGAGATCGAGAGCCAGATGCTCCCGTTCCGGAAGTCGCAGGTAATAGAGTGCGAGGTGGTTCGGAGTCTGTTCATCAGTTTACCCAGATCGTCCGCATGGGCGAACGGCTACATGATTGACCTCTCGAACGGAGGGAAGTACATCGGCCGGCGTGTGAAGGCCAGGCTGACCAATGTCCATCGGTCGTTTGCCGAGGGCGAGGTCGTCGCGCCGGTGAAGGCCGCTGAGCGCGCTGGGTCCCCCGCATAGGAATCGAGTTGATGGCGCAGAAGACCCGTGGAGGATGCGGCTCCGCGGGCCTTCTGCCAGGATCAGCCCCGGCGGCATGGTGCGCCGAGCCGAGGCCGACAGAAGCCGCGCATCCCCGGTTTTGTGGTATAATAGTTGTGCGTCGGGGGATTTCGCCGGCGCTTCTTTCTGCAGAAGCGAAAGTTGACAAATCGGCGCCGGTGTGCTAGTATTACGAGGTTTTGCGGGCACTAAATCCGAATCTCAGGCTTCAATGCCTTCGAAAGGAATAAGCTCTGCTATGTACGCAATCGTGAAGACCGGCGGCAAGCAGTACACCGTTCGGCAAGACGACGTAATCCAGGTTGAGAAGCTGGACGTCCCCGCCGGCGAGCAAGTGGTTCTGACCGACGTGCTGTTTGTCAGCAGCGACAAGGGCCAGGTCATCGGTACGCCGGTAGTCGGGGGCGCAAAGGTGACGGGAAAGGTCCTCCGGCACGGCCGCGGCAGGAAAATCGTCGGCTTCACGTACAAGCCGAAGAAGAACGAGCGCCGGCGATACGGACACCGGCAGCCGTACACACAAGTTCTGATCGAGAAGATCACACTCAGGAAAGAGAGAGCAAAGAAGACGACCGAGGAAACTTCAGAGTAGTCTGGTTCTGCCCGCGGTCTTGATGGAGGTGAAATCTGCATGGCTCATAAAAAAGGAGTTGGAAGCTCACGGAACGGACGAGACAGCAAGTCGAAGAGGCTTGGCGTCAAGGAGTTCGCTGGAGAGTATGTCAGGGCTGGCAGCATTCTTGTCCGGCAGCGTGGGACTAAACTGCACCCCGGCAAGAACGTAGGTAGAGGCAGCGACGATACTCTGTTCGCCCTTGCGGACGGATATGTGAAGTTCGAAGGCAACAAGGACGTCATGCGAAAAGTCAGCGTATATCCGGCCGTAACAGCTTAACACCAACGCAGTCTCTTCAGGCTCGATCGTCGTTCCGATGATCGAGCCTTTTTGTTTACGTGGAGTAGTGGAGTATTGGAGTGATGGAGTGTTGGGTACCCATTACTCCAGTACTCCATCACTCCAGTTCCCCAGAGGTCTCCCATGTTCGTAGACGAAGTCGAGATCAGTGTCAGGGCCGGTGACGGGGGAAACGGCATGGTCGCCTTCCGCCGCGAGAAGTACGTCCCGCGAGGCGGGCCGGCGGGCGGCGATGGCGGCCGCGGGGGAAGCATCGTCCTGCTCGCCGACGGGCGGCTCACGACCCTGATAGATTACCGGTACAAGCGCAATTGTAAGGCTCAGCGCGGCGGAGACGGCGGCGGGAACTGCATGACCGGCGCGGACGGCGCGGGTCTAGTGCTGAAAGTCCCCGTTGGCACCCAGGTCTACGACGTGGATTCGGGCGAGCTGCTGGCAGACCTGGCCGTGGAGGGCGAGCGGTTCTGCGCTGCGAAGGGCGGTCGTGGCGGCCGTGGGAACGCCCGTTTCGCTACGCCTGTGCGCCGCGCGCCGAGACTCGCTGAGAACGGCGAGCCCGGCGAAGAACGCCGGCTCAGGCTCGAGCTCAAGCTGCTTGCCGATGTGGGACTGATCGGCTTTCCGAATGTGGGCAAGTCCACGCTCATCGCCCAGGTATCCGCGGCCCGCCCGAAGATAGCCGATTATCCGTTCACGACGCTGGTCCCGAATCTGGGCGTGGTCCGCGTGGACGAAGACCGTTCCTTCGTCATGGCGGATATCCCCGGCCTGATCGAGGGCGCCCACGCAGGAGCGGGCCTGGGCGACCGATTCCTGCGTCACGTGGAGCGCACCCGCCTTCTTGTGAATATCATAGATGTCTCCGGCTTCACAGACCGGAATCCGGTCAGCGATTTCGATGCCGTCAACCGCGAGCTCCGACTCTACAGCCCGGGACTTGCGGACCTTCCTCAGGTCGTTGCGCTGAACAAGATAGATGTCCCGGGTGCGCGCGCGACGGCTCAGCAACTGTCT
>Ga0315285_10005335_pt1 | contig 13273 bp, 14 predicted proteins | sample YL17G09_36_MG_FD_203698 | JGI IMG/M metagenome (GOLD analysis project Ga0315285, IMG submission 203698) | Sediment microbial communities from Yellowstone Lake, YNP, Wyoming, USA - YL17G09_36 | ecosystem: Environmental > Aquatic > Freshwater > Lake > Sediment | place: USA: Wyoming | collected... | reverse complement strand
TTTCTCCTAACTGAGAATCACTCTTTTTTTCTTTTTTCTTATCTTCTTCCATAGATTCATTTGCAGAATAGTTCAAGGCTTTGATACCGATGGCAAGCATCTCTATTAGTGTAACAGCGCCTCGGATAATTGGTAAACCGTAAAATTTATATCGTTTGGAAAGCGGAACAAATCTTTTTTTCTCGATTACTATTGAATTATCAGGTTTTCTGACGGCAATAGCATATCCACCGGGACTTCTCATCATCACCCCTTCGATTACTGCCTGACCACCAACCTCTATTTTTTTATTTTGTGTCATAGGAATAAATGTGTGAATATTTTTTAATAATCAGAAAACTGCCCCTGCATTATAGATATTAAAATAATGCAGGGGCAAGAATTATTTGATGTTGTTGTGAGTATTAATACAATTTGTTAAGAATGTAACCACAAATCTTTGTAGGGAACGGTTTTTAACCGTTCCTGAATCAATAGGGAATGGTTTGAAACTATTTCCTACATAAAATAGTGTAGATTCGTGTAATTCGTGGTTTAAAGAATCTTTTTGTTCTTTTACTCTTTTTTACCGTATCTCTGATAATATTTATCGACTCTACCAGCGGTATCGACGAATTTTTGCTTACCTGTAAAAAAAGGATGGCAATTCGAGCAAATCTCGACTCTCTGGACAGGTTTCGTTGACCTTGTCTTAATAACATTCCCGCAGGCGCAAGTAATTGTCGCATCAACATAATTCGGATGAATACCCTTTTTCATTTTTTACTTCCTCACTTATTCAAAAATCAAACACCAAGATATTATGACACAAAACCACGAAATCAAGAAAAAAGTTGCTTTAAAGTATAAATTATTTTCGGGATTTTTACCTTGAAAAACAGATAAATATACTATAGGTTTTTTATGTTAATATAATATTAGATGTTTTGTAATAATGGTTTAAGTAGATGATATTATGGGAACAAGAGTTTTTAATGAATTAGTGGAGAACATAAAAACTTTGTCAAGTGAGGAAAAAGAGGAAATTAAATTTTTAATAGAGAAATATCTTGTAGAAGAAAGAAGAGAAGAGATTTATGAAAACTATCAAAAAAGTTTAGAAGAATTAAGCAGGGGTAAGTTAGCATTTTCTAATGATGTAAAAAAACTTAAAAAAATGATAGAACAATGACAAAGATAGGTTTTTGTGTTTAAGATTTGAATTTTGTAGACTTAAGATTTTAAAAACATCAATCATAGTTCACCAATAGGGAAAAAGATGATTCGATGAAATTCACACAATACTTTTTATTTATAAGACAACGGCCGGATAGAGCAGTTATAAAAGATGAATGGATACTCAAAACCATAAATAATCCTATTAAGACAGAAATACAAACTGATAGAAGAGTAAGAAAATGGAGTTATATTGAAGAAGTGGGTAAATATCTCAGGGTAATACTTTTGGAAGATGGAGAAACAATCCACAATGCATTTTTTGACAGAAGCTTTAAGGAGGATTAGAAATGAAAATTAGGTATTTCGAAGATACAGATACTGCTTTAATTGAATTTTCGGAAGCACCTATTGTAGAAACAAAAGAAATAACAGAGAATCTCTATATCGACTTAGATGAAAAAGGTAACCTTGTAAGTATGACTATCGAACATGCAAAAAAACAGGCAAATATTTCTGAAGTTTCATTCTTACAAATGGTGAAGGGTGGTGCTTAATAATACTTTCCAACCAGAAATTGTGGGGACAAACTATGAAATTTTGGGGTCATTTTTACTTAGATACTCACATATCGTAGTAATAAAACTATTGGCTTGTTTTAAAATGGTTTGGGCTGTTTCCTTGTCTAATTGGGAATAAAAGGAATAATCTCCTGTTTGTCTTTTTTTAAAAGCGTTTTTCAACCAAATCGCCATTTCTTGAGAGAAAATCCCAGTTTTCACAAAATGTTGACTAAATGCTGATATGACACCTTAGTGTGATGAGAATTCTAATTGTTTCGTTAAGAGAACCGCTTCCGTTGCAAAAAACATTGCATAATATGACCTTGATACAGATGAATCAAAATCCTCATTTTCTAATAAGAGTTCTGCTGAATTTAGATACTTCTTCGCTCTTTTGATCAATTCATTTATTTCATTCACAATTTGATTCCTTCTCTTTTTAGACTTTTATAAAGGGGCCAGATTGAGTTTTTTATTTCGCTTGAGGAAACAGGCAGGATTGTTATAAGTTCGTCATATTCGAATTCGATGTTGTTGATAAAATTATTTATTTTATCTATTTCTTTTGATGGATTAACTTTACCTTTTAAAATAATTGCAATATCAATATCGGAATCTTCAGTAGCCTTATTTTTTGCAAATGAACCATAAAGAATAACTGATTCTAATCTATTTTTGTATACCTTTTTTAAATATCTTTTGATTTTTGGAAAGAAATGTTCGATTTCTTTTATACTTTTCATTTTCATTTTCATCTTTATATTAACTATATGCCTTAATAATCTGGATTCCGTGTCAAGCACGGAATGACAAAAATATATAAATTCAACTGGTTAGGAAAAGTCAAGAAGATTATGTTTTCTATAGGAACGTCTGTGCAAGATGCCTAATAGTTCAGGGATTTCTATTATTGCTTGTTTCCGCAACCTTTAGTCGTGATAGAAATTGTTCTTCTATGAGTGGTCGGATGTTATAGGCTATTCGCCAGTTTTTAAGGGCTTCCTCAATGTTTCCGATGGCAAAGTATGCATCGCCTTGTTGAAGGTATATTTCGTAAGCTCTCAGGCGCTTTTTAACTATCTCAAATTCTTCAATAGCCTTTTTATGTTCACCAGTCCGTAACAAGAACGAAGCATAGTTGCTTCTACAATCAGTATTATTCTTATCAAATATCAAGGCATTCTCATAGTATTTTTCAGCTTCTTTTAGTTCTTGAACAGTTAATCTTATTCCATATTTCATAAATTTATCAGTCAACAATCGTGCCTTTCTGTAATACGTATCACTTATGAGTGGTCTTAAGATAATAAAGATACTTATGAAATATATGATTGTGATGAAGATAAATTTTGCATAAAATTCTATAATAGAATTAGTCTTAATAAAGCCTTTCATTTTTATTTTTATAAATGGAAGTGAATCTTTGGATAAAATCACAGGAGTAGCTATGAATGTCAGAAACATAATTGTAGAAGAGCGGAGTTGTAATGGATAATCCATAAGGCTTTGAATAAGAAAGCCCACAACAGCGGTAACAGATGAAATTATTATTAGGGATTCCTTTATATCAGAGGTTTCCTTAAATGATTTTAAGGCATATTTAAAAAATAAAAGAAATATCAGAATTAGAATAAATATGCCGAAAATTCCTGTCTCAGCCCAAGATTGCAAGAACTCATTATGAGCTGCATTTGTATAAGCTCCTGCAAGATTCCTCAATTTCTCATTCCTCATTATTTCATCAGGTTTTTGCAAGGGATAATTGTAAGTAAAATTTCCTGTACCAACACCAAGCAATGGATTATTCCGTATCATTTCAATTGTGTTATACCAAATTACAACCCTTGACTCTTTACCAAAAATCCACCTCTCCGAGCTAAATGCCTGTTTAAAAATAGAAGGTGGATGAGTGTTAAGAGGATTATTAGTAATGTAAATTAGAGTAATTAGAAGATAAACGATGAATAAGCATATTAGTTTTACTTTTTTTTGAATCCAGAAACTGACATTAAACCTGATGGTAACGATTATTAATAAGATAATAATTCCCAGAATCAATCCAGCATTAGAAGCCACAGACCAGCAGACAATCAATGCAGCAAAATTAACGCAGAGTGTGAAAAAATAAAAACCAATCAACCATCTTCTTTTTTCATTGAGATAGGATAAAAATGTAATTGGCACAAAGTAAGCGATATGACTAGCGATATGACTTGTATTCCCAAAACCAGCAATAAGAAATCCACGCCAATCCTCAAGCTTCGATTCTATCCCAATCGCAAACTGATTATATTGATATATGTATGCAATTATATCATTATATAAAACCCAGATTGAAATTATTAATGAGGTCAAGACTCCGATAAAAAAAATTGTGGATAATAATTTAGTATCCCTTTGATAAGAAATAAGGATGAGAAAATAGAGTAAATAAAAAAACCATAATCTTATTTTTTCAAGACCCAGAGACAAACTTTCTGCTTTTGCCAAAGAAATTAAATTAATAACAAAAAATGCCAATAGTGAAATGAGTATAAAATGAAGATAAATTTTACATTCTTTTCCCAGGAATAAAACTTCAAATACAGTAATAAATAAAATCGTGATTAAGATAATTTTTAATAATATTATTTTAGGAAGTATAAACTGATTATAAGTAAACGTGGTAATAAATAGAGGGATTAAGAAAAAAAGGGCATATAAAAGAGTTTTTGTTGGATGTAAAATTTTTCCATTCATTTCAAAAAACGATGTGAATCAAAGGATAGGTAAATACTTTTCGAGTTCATATTGAGTTACCTGCGAATTATATTCCTGCCATTCCCTTATTTTGATCTCAATAAACTCATTGAAAAGATGCTCACCCAAGATTTTTTTAGCTAATTTGCTTTTCTTAAAATATTCAATAGCTTCATATAAACTTGTGGGCAAAGGTTCAAGTCCTAACTTTTTTATCTGCGATGCTGATAATTCATGAATATTTTCTTCTACAGGTGCTGGTAATGGATATTTATTCTCAATGCCTTCAAGCCCAGCATACAGAAGCAGTGAAAAAACGAGATAGGGGTTGCAAGCAGGGTCAGGACCTCTTGTTTCGATTCTACAGGAATCCGGTTTGTTAGAAGATATAGCAGGGACTCTGATTAATGTGGAGCGATTTTTTCTTGCCCAGCAAATATGGGTTGGTGCTTCATAACCACCCACTAATCTTTTGAAAGAATTCACCCATTGATTTGTAACAAGAACTAACTCATTAGCATTTTTTAATATACCTGCGAGAAATGATTTGCCTATATTTGATAAGTAATTCTTATCATTCTTGTCAAAAAACACATTCTTATTATTTTTAAAAAGGGACATATGAATATGCATCCCACTCCCATTAATTCCTGTAATTGGCTTAGGCATAAACGTCGCATAGATATTATGTTTTAAAGCAATTTCTTTCACAACTAATCTATAAGTCATTACATTATCAGCAATAGTGAAGGCATCGTCGTATCTGAAGCCAATCTCGTGTTGACTCGGGGCATTTTCGTGATGAGAATAAGCCACGTTTATTCCCATTTGTTCCAACATCAAAACTGTATCACGTCTTAAGTCACTTCCTGTATCAAGAGGGGTTAAGTCCAAGAATCCTCCTCTATCAATTGGTATCACCTCTGACTGACTTTTGAAATAAAAATGCTCTAATTCGGGTCCCACATAAAATCTATAGCCCTTTGCTGAGGCTTTTTTAAGAGTGTTCCTGAGAACGTGTCTTGGATCCCCTTGATAATAGGAACCATCAGGAAGAAGAATATCGCAAAACATTCTTGCCACAGCAGCTTCCTTTGGTCTCCAAGGAAGAAGTTGGAATGTAGAGGGATCAGGTCTTGCTATCATATCACTTTCTTCGATATGCGCAAATCCTGAGATTGAGGAGCCATCAAATCCAATACCCTCTTCTAATGCCTTCTCAAGTTCTTCTACGGTGATAGCAAATGATTTCAGAATTCCGAGGATATCAGTGAACCAGAGTCTTATAAATTTGACATCATAGTCATGGGCTTTTCTTAAGATGAATTCCTTGCTTAAATTAATTTTCATTTTCTTTTTCATTTTACCTTAAATAAAGTGTAATGTAAGACCTATTAAAATAGGATTTAGTATTTAGAGTTTAAAATTTATATCATAGCCAGTAATCTTTTTCCAATAATCTAAATTCCTGACAAAAAAGTCGGGGCTACAAAAATTATTTAGCTGGTATAAATATATTTTGATTTGCCAGAGGCTCTTTTCCTTTTGGTATGCCGTTTTCCTGTCTGATTTTACTCTCTGAGACACCAAATTTACGAGCAATATCCTCAACTGTTTCTCCAGATCTAACACGGTAATATTTCCCTTTTATAACTGGTTGTGCCTCTTCTTTTTTAATTTTCTTTGTAATGGCTTCTTTACCTGCTGGGGCAGAGGGTTCAGCAGATTTGGTTTGGACTTTCTCTTTTTGCTTTTTTTCATACTCGGTAATAATTTGATTCAATTTGTCTTCTTGTGTCTTTGTTATTTTTGCCATTTCAGTGTCGACAGTAGAAGTCAATTGTGTAATTTGTTTTTTCATATCGGCAATATCAATTTGCAGATTAGATATGTTTGTATTTAATTCATCATAGCTACTTGTCAGCTTATTAACTCGTGAGTCAAGGTCTGCTACTTTTTGTTGAAGCTTTTTAGTCGCTTCTTGATTAGGCACGCAAGATAACATCAACGCAAGAAATAATAAAAAGGAAGTTACCGCTAAAACTTTAATGGCTTTCATATTTTCCTCCAAAAAATTTAAAATTGATGATTCTTATAACCTTTATTAACAGAAGTCTCAAGAATTTTTTTATATTTATTTTTTATATCTAATTATTTCTGAATTACTTTTGTTTGACAAATTATTTTTATTTTACAAATATTCTTTTGGTTTATTAATTGTCTAAAAATTATTTCGTTGAAGGGACATTATTATGATTAAGATTGCATTGATAGGTGCAGGATTTATGGGAACTCATCATAGTGAGGCTTATAAGAATGTAAAAGATGTTAAGCTAATATGTGTTTTTGATGACAATTTTGAACGGGCAAAAAAAATTGCAAAAAATTACAATTGTAAACCAATCAGGAGATTAAATGACTTATCAAGAGAATACATTGATGTCATTGATATTTGTGTTCCCACGCCTTTTCATAAAGAATTTATTTTGAAATCAGCACAATTTACAGATAAAGTTATTTGTGAAAAACCGATAGCAAAAACTCTTAAGGAAGGTGAAGAAATTTTGAAGTTCTGTGAAAAAGAAAAAATTAAATTATTTGTAGGTCATGTTGTGAGATTTTTCCCAGAATACAAAAAGGCTCATCAAATAATCAAAGAAGGAAAACTTGGAACAGTTGGTATTGTTCGCACTTCGAGATGTTCGTCATTTCCTGAACGCACTAATAACTGGTTCAAGGATGTAGCTAAGAGTGGCGGTGCAATTTTAGATTTACTAATTCATGATTTTGATTTTTTGAGATGGTGCTTTGGTGATGTCCAGAGAGTTTATGCTGAAGGATTGATATATAAAAAAATCAAAAATGCCGATTATGCCCTTGTTATATTACGCTTTAAAAACGGTGTGATTGCTCATACAGAAGGAAGCTGGATGCATAATCAGTTTTATTATGGTTTTGAAATAGCCGGTGCAAAAGGGATGCTGGAGTATGATAGCAGAAATGCTACACCTATGAGTTTTTTCACAATGAAATATAAAAAAAGTGGGTCAACTTTTGTTGCTGAATCTCCCTTAAAAGAAGACCCTTATACTGCTGAGTTAAGGCATTTCATTGATTGTATTAAAAACAATAAAAAGCCTTTGATTACACCCTTAGATGCCTTTAAAGCTTTAGAGATAAGTCTCTCAGCAATTGAGTCTATAAAGACTGGTAAACCAGTAACTCTCCAGAGGTAATTTAAATAAATTTGATTTAATTCTGGATTCCCATTTACGTGGGCATGACAGATTATTTAGTTCTTCAGAGATTACTATTTAGAAACCTCTTTAAGTGTTAAACCTTCTTTGAAGAAAAAGAACATTCCAATTATCACAGATACCATAACCTGTCCAAAGTGAATTACTAATGAATAACTCAATGCATAATTCCTGTTATTAGTAATGCCTAAAACAAGTATGGCGAACAAGCAACCTGCCTCATAAAGACCCCAGTACCCTGGAACAGAAGGTAATGCTATTGCAATACATATAATGATAACAATGGCATTGGCTTGAAGAAATGAAATTGAAAATTCCTTAAATCCATAGGACATAAATTGGATAGACCAACCAACACTAAGCCATATTATAAGAGAGTAGAATATCGTTAGAAAGATTTTTTTCGGACTTTTTAACGAATCAAAACCCACGGCAAATTTTTCAATGACTTTATCAATAAACTCTTTTGGTCTTTCAGGGAGAAACCATAATGTTGCCCGAACAAGCTTCATAAGAAATAATCTCGTTCCTTTAATAATAAATAATACAATTACGAAAAGTATTACGAGAAATGAGAAAGATAATTTTCTTGAAAGGGACATTAATAGGGAAGCATTCAACACAAACTCTTTTGTTTTTAAACCGAAAAATGAAAATCTATAAGGGAGTTCAAGGGATGTATCAAATCGGATAAATAATAGTAATAATGCGAAAAGAAAGATAATAGTCAGCATATCATAAATTCGCTCTACAACGACTGTTGCGAATACTGAAGAGAAAGAAACTTTCTTTTTTTTCTGAATGACATAAGCTCTTGCAAATTCACCTGCTCGAAAAGGCAAAATGGAATTAAGTCCGAAACAAATCATTAGGGGAGAGAATACTTCTTTTGAGCCCATACGGACAGCTGGTTCTAATAGTATTTTCCATCTCATAGCTCTTATATACATTGATGAGGTATTTATAATAAGGAAGGGTATCGCCCACCAATAATTAATACTTTTGATAGTTTCCCAAATTTTTTTTAATTCCACATTTCGAAAAGAGACGTAGAGGAAAACAATACTCAGTAGAAGACCGATAATAAATTGGGTGTATTTCTTTTTCATAAATTATTAAAAAACGATTTGAAAATTAAAATTAGATTAATGAAAAAACATTAAAGATGACTTATGTCAAGTGCGGTTTTTGGATTTTTTAATCTTTGACTGTTAGTAACCTTTTAGTTTCGTTAAGACTTCATTATAGACTTTTATTAGTTCAATCTTATTTTCTTTTGCAGCTTTTTTGCACGATTCGTATTCAGGTGAGACCTTAATTATTTTGTTACCCAAGAATCCCTTTTTAACTTTGATTTTCCCATATTTTGTATTGATATAGTCTATTTCTCTTTTAAGACAGAATCTGTGAGTTTCTTCTACTCTTATCCCGAATGTGGAGGTATTTTTAAAAATATAGTTTATGATTGCGTCTTTTTTTGAGGAATCTGCAAGAACCTCTAATTTTACTCCTGGTCTGTTTTTCTTCATATATATGCTTACATAATGGGCATCAAGACAACCGAGATTAAATAATCCTTCCATTATAAATGAAAATATTTCCGGGTTCATATCATCAATTTCAGTTGTGATTACATAGATGGTTTCTGAAATCAAATCGTTTATTTCTTGAGAGATCTCTCCAAGAAAGACTCTCAGAAAATTTGTTTTGCCTTTATATTCACGACTTCCTGCACCATATCCAATTTTTTCAATTTTGAAGCCATCCGGAATCCCTGAAAATGATTGACATAAAGTTGTCAGTATTGATGCACCTGTAGGAGTTGTTAATTCTCCTTCAATCTCAGAATTTCTTAGAGGAATTCCTTTGAGAATTTCTGCTGTTGCTGGTGCAGGAACAGGAACTTCACCGTGGGAAATTTTTATCGTTCCTTTTCCCACAGCTACCGCAGATGAATAACATCTTTGTATATCAAGCAAATCCAGTGCTATGACCGTTCCTGTAATATCGATGATAGTATCGAGTGAACCCATTTCATGAAAGTGGACATCATCTGGTTTTGTATTATGAATTTTTGCTTCGGCTTCTGCTATTTTTCTAACGATTTCTTTCGCTTTTGTTTTTTGTTCATTCTTTAGATTACTCTTATTGATAATATTGAAAATTTGACTGAGATGACGTGGCTTATCCTTCTTGGAATCAGTGATAACATTGAATTTTGTTGCAGTAATACCGCATCTCTTTATCTTCTCAATTGAGATATTCCATCCATCAATATTTAGTTTTTTCAATTCACTTTTTAACTCTTTAAGATTCAAACCGGCATCTATCAATGCACCTAAAATCATATCTCCACTAATGCCAGAATAACAATCGAAATATAGTGCCTTCACAATCTCCTCCAATTGAAAATTAATGAAACCACGAATTTCACAAATCTACAAGAATTGAGATCTCTTAAATACTGATAAATCCTGCCTTGTCATTCCGAACTTGTTTCGGAATCTCAATTGGGATGCTGAAACAAGTTCAGCATAACACATAAAATAATCTTGTTTTTGAAGTATTTCATAGATCTCAAATTAAGAAAAAATTTATGAAAATTTTATTAGTGTAGATTCATGTGATTCGTGGTTAAATGTTTTTATTTTTTAATTTTGCTGTTAATCAAGCTCGCTATATATCCTGCTCCAAATCCATTATCAATATTTACAACAGCTACTCCAGAGGCACAGGAATTGAGCATTGTAAGAAGGGCAGATAAACCTCCAAAAGATGCTCCATAACCGACACTTGTTGGCACTGCAATCACAGGACAATTAACAAGTCCACCGACAACGCTTGCTAAAGCCCCTTCCATTCCCGCAACAACAATAATGACGTTGGCTTTCATTAATTCGTTAATTTTATCAAAAAGTCGATGAATCCCTGCAACTCCAATGTCATAGAATTTTAAAACCTTATTACCCATAACTGAAGCAGTAACATAAGCCTCTTCTGCAATAGGTAAATCGCTCGTTCCAGCACATACCACTATAATTTTCCCGGGATTCTTCGGTATGTTTTCATTTTTGATAAAAAATGTCTTTGCAATTTCGTTATATTCGCTTGTGGGAATCTTATTTATTATCTTTAGATAGATATTTTTATCGAGTCTTGTAGCAAGAACATTATGCCCCTTATCATTCATTACGTTAATGATTCTAATGATTTGGTCAGGACTTTTTCCCGGACAATAAATGACCTCTGGAAAACCTTTTCTAACCGCCCTATGATGGTCAATTTTAGCAAATCCAATGTCTTGAAAAGGCAATTCCCTTAGCTCCTCAACTGCTTTTTCAATTGAGAGACTTCCTTTTTTAACCTTTCTTAATAACTCCTCAATCTTCTTTTGATTCATAATTCACTTTATAAAATTTGTTATTAGATAATAATAAATTATTTGAATTAAGCCTTTAAACTAGACACAAAAATAATTGGCTGAATTTGAAATCAATCTTTTGAATAACCAAAAACATATTTACTCTCGCCAGTTGATAATTATTTAACTTTCCAATCATAAGGGATTCACTCCAATTTGTTCTTTTATCCCTAATTTTGTGATAACCAATTCTTTAGTCTGTTTTGTTAAGTCATAGTAAAACTTCACATCTTCTATATCAGGGATATAAAAGTCAGAAGGAATACGAATATCTACTCCAAAACTGGACAATTCTCTTATTTCAATATTTACAAATTTCTTATCAATATTAGCACATTGATCTAACAAATGATTAATATCGTGAGTTCTTTCCGGTTTAACTTTATTATATATTAAAAAGGCTTTTAAATATTTCTCCACTGCCTGCTGACAATGAAAACATACAGCATATTTTACAATTTCTTTTTCTGGTAGGTTTAATACATGTTCGGCTACTTTCAAATCACTATTTGCTTTATTAAGCCATTCTACTATTTCTTCATCTATCATACAAAAACCCCCGTTTCTATTGCTTCCTTCACCACACTTTCAATTCTCTTTAAATGTTTAGGGACATCCATTTCTGTTTGAACAATTACATCTAATGGGATACTCGCTAATTTTTTTTGAATAAAACCTGCATAATATCGTTTCTCTTTTATAGACAAATCCTGCTTAACTATTACAAGGATATCATAGTCACTTTGATTATCAAAGTCTCCTCGTACTTTTGACCCAAATAATATTATTCTGCATTCAGGGAAAATATTTTTTATCGTTTCTTTTATTTTTATTAAATTTTCATCTTGGACCATAATTGTCTCCAAAGGTATCTTAAATCTTAATGTAAAAAAGTAAAATCAACAATTGAAAATTGATTATTATAATCGATGTTTTTTAGTCATAATCAAGACAAAAATATCAATTGATGTAAAGCGAGATTTATCTCGCTTATTCTTGCGATATAAATGTCGCTTTACGGTTTTTATTTGACATCTTGGAATATTATCACTCAATATAATTTATAGATTCAGAAAGAATTATAAGTATCGATACTTTTTTATGTCTAAAAAAATATTATTATTAAATCCACCGGGTAAATCACGTTATTTAAGAGATTATTATTGTAGTCACGAATCCAAAGCTAAATATTATTGGCAACCTTATGATTTATTTGTCCAGAGTGGAATTTTGGCAAAAAAATATGATGTGATAGCTCTTGATGCAAATGTCTCCGGACTTACTTTCAATGAGACTTACAGGATTCTCGAAACAGAAAAAAAGGATTTTGATGTCGTTATATTTTTAACAGGAGGCGTATCCTGGCGGGAAGATTTTGAATTTCTGAAAGGACTTAATGAAAGAAGAAAAGACAAGTTAATTTTTATCGGAATTGGCGACGTAATGATGGACAAAGCAGTCGAGATAATGAAGGAAAATTCCTTTTTTGATGCTGCTCTCTTGGATTTTACCTCTGACCAGATAATAGATTATTTAGAAGGTAAGCGCGATAATCTCAGTCATATGGTCTTTAGAAAAGATAATGGTGAATTTTTTGTTGGTTCCATTAAAACTGAACCTGGGGAGTTCTCACTACCCATTCCTCAATACGATTTGTTTCCATACAAGAAATATCGCATTCCACATGGCATCAGAATACCATTCGCAGGTCTCATAACCGTTTATGGATGTCCATATAAATGTTCATATTGCATAGGTGGTGATATTGGATTCAAATACAGAAACATTGAGAATATAATGGAGGAGTTAAGATACCTAAAGGGTATTGGAATTAAAGAATTGTGGATCAAAGATTTAACCTTTGCGGCGAAACGTGACCATTCCGTTAAATTTTGTGAGGAGCTTATTAAAAGCGGATTGGGTTTTAGCTGGGTGTGTATTTCGAGAGTCAATGTGCTTGATGAAGAATTATTAAAGTTAATGAAAAGAGCAGGTTGTCATACCATTCAACTTGGTGTAGAAACGGCTGACCAAGAATTAATAAACAGGTATTCTAAAGGACTAAAAAAGGAACAGGTTAAATACATCTTTGATTTATGTAAGAAAATCGGAATTAGAACACTTGCCCATTTTATTTT
>Ga0315285_10005334_pt1 | contig 13273 bp, 17 predicted proteins | sample YL17G09_36_MG_FD_203698 | JGI IMG/M metagenome (GOLD analysis project Ga0315285, IMG submission 203698) | Sediment microbial communities from Yellowstone Lake, YNP, Wyoming, USA - YL17G09_36 | ecosystem: Environmental > Aquatic > Freshwater > Lake > Sediment | place: USA: Wyoming | collected... | reverse complement strand
TTTTGGTGGGGCCGTATAGGTTTAAACTTACGTTTAAATCTTACAGCAGCAGCGAGGGCAATGCTTAAGATCCCTATAATTATCTTGGCTTAAGCAAGCTTTTTGTTATGGAATGCGGTTCATATTTCTATTGAAAGTAGATGATTATCTACGGATTTATTGTGATTTCAGTTCCAATTTATAGACCAATGCATAAACAAGTTGTGCTAATCTGCCCTGAATGTCAGGCTCGCATTGCTGTGAGTTCAAAGTTCTGTCCAAACTGTGGAGCCGATTTGAGGCCAAAGTAGTTTTCCAAGTGTATAGCGCGCGCCAGCCTGTTGCATAATTCAGACAAAAATAGATTTTGATAGGTTTAGCTTTTTTCGTGGTATGTATCTTGATTTTTTTGACAGGAAGATACTTGATGTTCTGACGAGGAAAGACGAGCCTCTTACGCTTGCTGAGTTGGTTAGGGATTCAGGGTTTGCACGTTCAACAGTCATCATCCATCTGGTGCGGCTTGGCTCTGGGGAGCTCATCCTGAAGGAGAAAAAGCCGGGTAAAGGCCGTGGAAGGCCCGAATTCCAGTACCGCCCCGCAGAAGCTCCTCAACCCAGAGCGACTCCTCAGTCCAGTGTCGTTGTTCTGGAGTTTTCGAGGCTCAAGAAGGCCTGCAGGCATGAGAAAGGCGGTTACTGCAAACTGGCAAGAGACAGATGCGTAACCCAAAACTGTAGGCTAATCATGAAACCGAATAAATCTATTAAAGTCCGAATTTAGCAACAGCCTAGCGCGTGCTAATGGTATTTTATGGTTACACTAATGGCATTGTCTTGTTTAATGTAGGTGGTTAGGTGGGGTTATGTGTTTACCTGTACACTTGTAGTGTCTGGTCTACTCGAATACTACCTGTTTTTAATGTTGTTTTGGGTGTTTGTGAGGCGTTCGTGTGGGGTTTGTTTCGTTCATGGAAATAGCCTGTATCAACCCTTTGGTAGTAGCGCGCTAAATTAAAAAGGTGACAAAACTTCTATATATGTTAGGTATCTAAGCTTGAACTAGCGGAGATCGAATATGAAACCTGAACATCATAAACCGATAAGGAAAGAAAAGCCCAAACGAAAAGGCAAGATTAGTAGATTCAAAAGTCGAACGCCTGCAGTGGCTCAAGAATGGAAACCCATTACTTCTCCACAATTGCGTGAAGCTTACTCTACTAAAATAGAATGGGCAAAGAAGCTAATTCCCAAATTAAAAGAAGAAGCAGAAGCGCCGGAAGAAAAAGAAGAGCGTAGATAAGCACACGCACAAATTCTGATGGGCGTGTTTTGGCTGTTCCCTCCAAAAAGAAGCATTTTTCAACCATAAAACCACACAAAAGAACCGCAAGAAACGAATGTCAAACAAGGCAAGTGTAGTAAATGATAAAAAAACTAAAATCTAAAGCGCGCGCTTGAAAACGGCAATAGACCACGCTATGCTGGAACCATGCCTCACTGTAAACGGTTAGGACGCGCGTTGCCTTGTCCCGAAATTATGTGTTGAAGTAGGTTGGTGAGACTGCATTGTCGGTTCTCCCAATGTTTTCTGCTGCTTCTCTTGTTAGGACTAGACTAAGTATGCTGTAGTGAGAATAAAGGCGCCAGACGTTGTAAGGACGCTGCCTCCAGCAATAAACAGTCCCCTTGATTATCTCTCTCATCTTGACGCGTGTGGGCCACTCATATCCAAAGAGTGTCATAAGCCCCCTTTGATCTCCGGGCGATCTCATCCAGCTTCTCACGCAATATAGGTTCCGATCTAATAAGGGATGCATCCTTGTATATAGTGTTTTTAAGGAGGATGTTTGACTATCAACACGCTTATTAATAGCGCTATAGACTTGACCTAAGAGCGCAAATTTTGGAGCACAACGCTATGAGCGAAGAGGAAGAAGAAGAGGAAGAGGAACTAGAGGAAGAAGGAGAGTAACAGTAATACCCTGTTTTTTAATCTTAAAACCTTTGAAGGAGGTGACAGACAAATGGCTAAGTGTCCGACCTGTGGAAAAGAAGTTGAAACGCCGATAAAGGAGTGGAATATGGGCAGGAACAAAAAGATACATGTTAAGCAGTACGAGTGTTGCGGGAAAAAGTTCCGTGAATATGGAAAGAAGGTTTAGGAGCTGTGTATGCTTTTCAGGAGTATCTCCTTCAACTCTACCAAAAGTTTTGAGCGCGCCAGCCTGTTGCTAAATTCGGACAAAAATGGATTTTAATTGGTGTCGGCTTTTTCTCGGCACGTATTTAGATGTTCTTGACGGAAAGATGGTTGATGTTCTGACCGAATAAAATCTATTAAAATCTGAATTTAGCAACGTCCTAGCGCGCGCGAAGAGTAGAAGTTGACAAACAATATCTGACTCAAAAGACAAATAGTCGTTCTGCTGGATGCAACTTTGGGGGTTGTGCATGGTCAAATATGAGCACCGAAGCAAGACGTCAAAACCTTTTGTGAGTTTTTGGGAATCGCTTACAAGCAAGCAAGGAGCAAGAGCGAGGGCACACTATGTCTTGGAATCCATAAAGGAATATCGCAAGCAGGCGAAGAAGATACTAGAGATAGGGTGTGGAATTGGAATGGTCTTGGTCAATCTTCCAGAGAGGTATGCTGTCTATGGTTTGGACATTGAAAGGGACTACATTGAGGTTTGCAGGAGGAGGATCCCAAGGGGCAGGTTCTTTGTTTCCAGCATGCACAACTTCAAGATTGATGAGAAATTCGATGTCATATTCTCTGCTAACGATGCAATCAACTTTCTGAAAGACTTTGACCAGTGGAAATCAACGTTCAAAGCAGTGAATGAGCATCTCAACAGGGATGGGCTGTTCATTTTTGATGTTTATACTCCAAAAATGCTGAGAGATACGCTTCATTGGCTGGAAAAATACAATAGGTCTACTTCATCAGTTAAGGAGTTCCCAAAGGGATACTACTATGACAAAGAGATGGTGAAGGGCAATACACTGACTTGGGATTCTAGAATCTTTGAAAGACTCCCAAATGGACTTTACCAACTCAACAAGTACAGATTCAAAGAAACTATTTACCCAGTTGCCAAAATGAAGTCAGCTCTCTCTGAACATTTTGAGATCCTTGAAGCCAATCTGAGAGAAGAGGGTAGAAAAATACTGTTTGTCTGCAGAAAGAGATGACCTGTCTCCAGAATGTTTGACTTCAGAAATAGAAATGGGCTATTCTGAGATTAGGCATGTCTCTGGCAAAATGCTATAATGCAAACTAGACCTAGTAAGTGAAGGTCAAATAAGGAAAAGGAAGATGGTTGACATGACTTGTTGCAGTGATGTTCACAAGCAGTTTGACAAGTTTGCTAATGGGAAAGTGCAGGCTGGGGAACTTCCCAATTGGATGCATGTTAGTGGCAAGGTAGCATGGTATGTTTTTCAGGGACCTTACAGTGAACTAAGCTCTAAGGGTTTCAGCGCGCGCGCCACTCCTTCCAGACAACACAAAACCGTACAAGAGAGTATGAAGTCGCTGCAATCGTTTACCGTGCGCTTCAGCATTCTTCTCTCTTCCAAATGTTGTACGGACACTGTCTCCAACAGTACGTGCTCGCCTTGTAAATACAACCCTGGCATTCGAGCCTGTCAAACCGTCTACGCCTGCTCATAAACAGACTCTCTCAACACTCTTATGAAACGCCTTCCTCATTAACTCTTGGACCGCCCAGCCTATCATGCCAGGATGAAACGGATTCGCAGCCTAGCACACTAACGAACCCATGGCCAAGCGCGCGCATAGAATGCAGAGGCAAGGTCGGCTTCTTCACAGTCAAATATCGAGAGACAATAGATAAGATCAAGCTTGTTAAGGCCGTTCGTTTCGGAAAACGCAAGAAAGCAAGAGAAAGAAGCTTGCAATGGCACAAAGAATATTATGAGCATGAAACATCATGAAAGACGAGCCACAGCTCTGTCCTAGTTGTCCGCTCAGGGTGTTGCTTCCAAACATCAAACGTGAAAGCTGGACCCAAGAGAAGGAAAAGCCTTCAGCCGTGCAGTTGTGCCGGCGCCTACGCGCAGAAGCCAAGAAATACCATACCTTAAGCTGTCCATACTACAAAAACGAGTCACTCGTGGCCTTCATGTCTGACAAGGCGAAGACCACTTGGATTCATAGGGCGATTGTGAACGCGCCCCAGCGTGTTTTAGGCCTTCGCTTCTGACTGCATGCACTAGATTCTAGTGCGTGTGCTTCCTGCCTGTGTTGTTAGTCTAGACCAATTCTCTAGATTAGCCTTCACAAGGGGCTTGATTGTGGTTGAACCACAATAAACCACAATATTGTGAAGTCGTTTTTTCTTATAGTGAATGATTGTAAAACCGTATTGTGCGATTGTGAGTTTTTTCCGTGAACTAGTGTATGAAGTGTTCGGAGCCGTATCTCATTTGCAGGAGAGTTTGAGGTTGCCAGTTAGAATCAGCCACATGAACTCAGTCACTTCCTCGCGACAGGAGAATCCATTACATCCAGTAGACTGGCGTCTGCGCGTGTGACGCTCACAACCATCATTCTATAAGGTTATAACGGGCTTAAGTCTCCTGAGTCGTTTTTCAAAACCTTCTCACCTCAGGAAGCGAATCAAAAAAGGGAAAGTGGAGCGATTCTAGTTGTACGCATTCAGTTCTAGAGTGGTGCGGTCGCCGGGATTTGAACCCGGGATCACAAGCTTGGAGGGCTTGTGTCCTAAACCAGTCTAGACCACGACCGCCCCTCACGCCCAGACGCACTACAATAGCATGGGTGGGCTAGATAAAAATTCTCTCTGACTTTTTCTACTGAGACGGCTTCTCGTCAGGCTTAAACAAGCGCTTCTCATGCTTCGTCTTAGGCCTGAAACTGCCACGATACACTGGCATGGAAGTCCTCTGTCTTTCCAGATTCTTGATTCGAGCATAGAGCTTCGACACCTTCGTCTTCGACGGCGTCCTAGGCTTAGGAATACGAACACGAACAGGAGTGAAAGGCTTCTCAATCTCGCTCCGCGAAGCTCTTCTCCTTCTGGAACCCGTGGGCTGCAGCTCCTTGACCTTTCTGAAGACCACATGCCCCTCTTTCAGGTTCACCTCCTCAACATTCCAACCTGCGTCCAGCCAAGCCTTAGCATGAACGTTCGTGGGCAGATTGCTCCACCAGCCTTCAGTCTTGTACGCTTCCATCGGCAGATTGTCCCCGACAATCCCATCCATCCTTGCGAAACTCAGCTTAACACTATTCGTAAAGGAGCCTCTGAACTTCAGATAACCCGTGAGCCCCCCATACTTGGAGACTATCCTCGGCGAGACCGTCCTCCGAGCGCAGTTAAGACACAACAACCTTGTCGGATCACCCGTGGAAACGTCGGGAACCATACAATCCCTGCAGTACAAGCGCCCACACCTGTAACATCGCCTAAGAAGCCTGTAAGAAAGCACCCTCTTGCATAGCCCGCACTGGTCTTTGAACGGCATCCCAGACCACTTAGCAAGGAAAACACTATTCGAAACCAGTAATAAAACTTATACAACACTTGCCACGAGGTTAATCCTGTTGATGAAATGCTTTTCAGCGAATACCTCCACGAAAAATCAGAAGAATCAAGACACAACGAAACCGTCGGCTACTTCATAACCACCATAGGCTCAATATTCTTCGTAGGAGGTCAGACCATAACCCTCACAAAAGGCGAGAACCCAGAATGGTTCCTAATAATCCCATACAACCTCGCACCCCAACCATACAACCTCCTAGGCCTGTCCGCGACTGTCTTCGGCTTCGTACTGCTCTGTCTCGGAATAGCCTTAAGCATCTACTACGCCAGAGAAAGAACATGGTACATGAAGCAGCTGCACAAGGCACACTCGACAGAAGAGAAAGAATTGATCAGAAAAGAAAGAGAAGACATTATCGGAAACCGACACCGGAAATAGAAGGGAAAAAGATTAGCCTTTTACCACGGCTATAGGAACAAACCTTGCCACCTTCGTGGCTATGCCCACCTTGTCACTGACATCTACAACAACATCCACATTCTTGTACGCCTGGTCAGCCTCTTCCGCTAAGACTATGGCACTCGCTGCTCTGACGTAGATTCCGCGCTGCTCCAAAGCCTTCTTAATGTCGCCACCCCGATAGTTTCTCTTCGCCGCACTCCTGCTCATCATCCTCCCCGCGCCATGAGCCGTGGAACCGAAACTGACTTCCATCGCCTTCTCAGTGCCCACCAAAAGCCAAGAACTCGTCCCCATACTCCCCGGGATAAGCACAGGCTGACCAGCACCGCTGTAATCAGGAGGAAGCTCCGGGTTTCCAGCTGGAAACGCCCGCGTCGCACCTTTCCTGTGAACCCACACCTTCTTCCTCTGCCCTCCATCAACCTTGTGCTCCTCAATCTTCGCAATGTTGTGAGCAACGTCATAAACAAGCTTCAACCCAAACCTCTCAGCGTCTTCCTTGAAAACCTGCTGAAAACTCTGTCTCACCCAATGCATAATCGTCTGACGATTCACAAACGCATAATTGACCGCGCAAGCCATCGCCTGATAATAGTCCTCTGCCTCCTGACTCTTCCCAGGCGCACATGCAAGTTCACGATCAGGCAGAACAATCTTGTACCGCTGAACAGCACGTTCCATAACCCGCAGGTAGTCTGAACAAACCTGATGGCCGAAACCGCGACTGCCACAATGAATCATGACAGTAACCTGCCCCTCATGGTCAATCCCGAAAGTCTTGGCCGCCTTTGAATCGCAGATTTTGTCCACTTTCTGAATCTCCAAGAAATGGTTTCCAGAACCCAAGGTGCCAATCTGTGTCAGCCCCCGATTCTTCGCCGTTGCCGAAACCTTATCGGGATTCGCGTTCTTCATGCAACCCAGCTCTTCACAGTGCTCCGCGTCCTCAGGCCAACCTAATCCTTGGTCGATAACATTTCGAACGCCTTCCGTGACCAGCCTGTCCAAGTCGTGAACAGTCACTTTGAAGTCTTTCCGACGACTCCCAAGCCCGGACGGAACATTGTCAAAGATGACGTTTGTCAGTTGCACAAGCTTAGGCCTTATGTCCTTCTCGGAAAGATTCGTGGTAAGCAAACGAACCCCACAGTTTATGTCGTAGCCAACCCCGCCGGGGCTGATCACGCCCTCATTATAGTCTGTTGCTGCCACTCCGCCTATTGGAAAACCATAACCCTCATGCCCATCTGGCAAGGTTATCGAGTACTTGTAGATACCTGGCAAACATGCAACGTTCGCGCATTGTTGAAGCGTCCGATCACTCTGCATCTTGCTCAACAGGTCCTTGTCCGAGAAGACCATGCCTGGAACTCTCATGGCCTGCCTGTATTGGGGAATGCGCCATGCGTAATCGTTGACTTTTTCAAGCGGAACCTTCTCGGTAGGATGGCGACCCTCTTCCTCACCCATTTCTGACACCTAATCACAAGAGAAGATGAAGCGACAATATAAACGATTTTGGCGTCAAAACCAAAACAGTCTCATCATAAAGCCAGACCATATTTCTGAATGAAATCCACAACGCCCCGCAGGCTATGTGTGAGGACCGTATCACCCAGAATCGGATGAGCCTTAACGTACTCTAAGGCTTCTCGAACCGCCGCATCCCTTTCAAATATCTGCTTACTTATGGATTCAGTACCTTCGCCTTTGTCCAGCCCTTGCTTCGCAATCTCCGCCCACAGCTTAAGCTGCTGCACATACGTCTCCAGTTTTCCAGCAGCGTCAGACGCTCTGCCGAAATGACTGTAAAAAAGATTCACAGGCTTGAGGCTCAACAGCTTATCCAAAGAAGCCAAAGCAACATCTAGCCGAAACGGCGCAGGCGTCGTCGGCACAATCACATCTATCCCATTTAGATAGATGCCCGCAGCGTCCCCAGAGAAGATTCCTTGACTCGGCAGCTCGTAGTAGCTTTGATGATGCGAAGCATGCCCAAGCGTCTCCACAACCCTCAAGCTTACCCCTTCTCCAACGTCGAAAACCGCTCCGTCAGCCGCTGCCAGAATCCTGTCTTCGGGAACAGGCTCAGGTTCACCGTACAGTTCAGTTATGCTTCCGAGAACCATCTTTGACTGTTCCCAAAGCTTCTCAGGGTGAGCCAGATGAGCCGCGCCTCTGGGGTGAACTATGACCTTGGCGTTGGGCAGATGCTTCAACAAGGTTCCGACTCCTCCGGCGTGATCAAGGTGGATGTGGGAAACCGCAATGTAGACGACATCTTCAGGCTTCACGTTCAACTGTTTCAAGCCTGCAAGCAGGTTAGGCACAGAAGACGTTGGGCCCGTTTCAACCATTGCCACTCGCTCACCTTTCAAAACGTAGCTTGCGATGAAGTTCTTGATCCCAGCAGTCTCAGCATCGATCAGATAGATGTGCTCCTCAAGCTTTGCTACAGACGTTTCTACAACCCGCCGCAGATGTTGGTTGGAATCAGAGTGGTAACTAACTGCTTTAAGCGTTTTCATCACGAACGTTTTAAGCGAATCACGGCACAGCCTTATCTGTGAACGCCATGCGGCTCAGAATCATCCGGGAATCGACGTCGGAAGAAGTGGAAGAAAGAATCAAGCCGCTGGAAAAAGAGTTCGGCATGAGCTTTGAAAAGTTCGAGGAGCTTTTCCTCAAACAGAAACTCGACCCCAAATTCGTGAAGGCCGATTTTGAATGGGATGAGCTTGTGGACAGCTACAAAGGATACATTGAAGACGGCGAGCTCGACTACACCGCTGAGGAGACGAGGGACTTTAGGCCAGAACAAACGGCCATGCTGACAGCGAAAAGACTGGAACTTCTGTATCGGCTTGCCGTTCTGAGGGTTGAGTCAATAAACGACTTGGCACAAAAAGTGAAGAGAAACGTGAAAAACGTCTACCAAGACCTAGAAGTGTTGAAGCGATTCGGCGTCGTCAAACTGAACAAACGAAGAGGAAGGGCTCTGACCCCAGAAACCCTCGTGAAAGAAATAACATTCCTGATTCGGTGAACAGATAAGGCAATCACTTATATGTCAAGAATGAATTTCAACGTGACTCTATCCGGGTCCTTGACTATTTCCATACGATGATAAGTAACAGCCTTCACGCCGACTTTCTGCAGATGCTTCGAGGGATCAAATTTTTCTCCCCAGATTCTAGCCTGAAGCCTAAAACCCTCCGAGGTCTTGTCCAATCCTAGGATCTTGAACTTGGAAAAAAGCATCCTGTTGACCTCTGATTTCACGAGCAACGCCTCAAGCCAGCTGTAGAGCAGAGCGTATTCATCTTCTGCAGCAACCTCCACACGATCTTCCACTGCAGGATTGACTTTTGCCACGTTCGTCATGACGTCAAACATTGCAACAGCCGCACTTTCAAAAGCCTCAGCCAAATCTTTCCCATATGCAGCAACGTAAGCGTCTGCCGTGTGCTCAAGAAATTCGAATCTCTTCTTTCGACCCATCTCTTCAGCCTCTAAACTACTGAAGGCTTTCGTTTTAAAACAGTTTTCCATCTCGTCAGAAGTGCAAAGTTTAATTGTGCATCCACTTAATGCAGGGTATGCTCTGAGAGGACCTGAACTTCCTTGGCGCTGAAAACCATTTTGGGAGTTGTAACGGCATATTTCGCCACCTCGTTTGTGGTCCTCCTATGCGGATATCTGTTTCCAGCCCAAGACGAGTTCGTGAACTCTGTTCCAATACTTGTCTCCTTACTCTTGCTGATTCCAATTTACGCATGGCACAGAAGCTACAGCAGGAAGGCAGAGCTTTCGAAGGAAACAGTGAAGAATGACAAAGGGGTCATGCTCATGTGGATTTTGGCGCTATTCGTCTTGGCCCTATCCGTCCGCGTTCCATCCGTGCTCTTGTATGGGATACCCCTTGAAAAGACTCCAGTGATTTTGCTCACAATCCTAGTGATAATAGTCATCGAGAAAACTGATGCTTCCGCCTTTGGCTTTACGACCAGAGGATTTGGGAAGTCACTGTTCTATGGATTGTCGTTCTTCGTGCTTTTCTACGCAGTGGCGCAGGCCATCTTTTGTGCATTGGCCTATGCTTTCACTAATCAGCTACTTGTCCAGTCTTACAACCCTACGCCTTTCCTGTCGACACTACCCTTCATGACACTCTGCGTGGGCATCAGCGAGGAAGGACTTTTCAGAGGATACATGCAAACCCACCTCGAAAAACTCTTCACCTCAAGAAAGGCTATTGTCATACAGGCACTCCTTTTCGGAGTCTGGCACTTTGTCTGGAACCTTTCACCTTTCGACCTGTTTGCCATGGCACAATACGTCGGGTACACTTTCTTTGCAGGCCTGCTTTTTGGGTACTTCTACAGCAAAACAAAAAACCTGATCCCAGTGGTTTTTGCTCACGGGCTTTGGGACAGTCTTCCGCAGGGCATAGTGGATAACAGGTCAGCTTTCGATGCGATAGAAACGCTTCCGTTTTCAAGTCAAGCCTTGACGTTTGCCTTGCCCTACGTAGTAGCCACGCTGCTGACGGTTTTCTTCGTAAAGCACTTCGTGAAAAAGGTGGCTGTGGACTAGTCTCTATTCTCGGTAAGCTCCAGCAGAGCTTCAACTGCTTTTGATATGAAAACGGTGCACTTTTCTTCAAACACGTCTCTTTCACGTGCCTCTTCCAACTGTTTGGGATCAGACAAGTCGTACCCGATGAGTTCTCGGCATAGAACACTGTCATTTTCCTTTTCAAAGCGTCTAAAGAACCTCTGCGCAAGCTCATAGGTTTCGGTCCGTTTTTCCATGGACGGCTCGTTGGTTCCGAACCTTATGCCTAGGGCCATCATGCCTCCGGTTAGCGCTCCACACACAGAGCCGCAGCGCCCGATACCGCCACCAAAAGCGGTTGCGATTTTGGGGATCAGATCGTTCTTGCCATTCCAATGTTCAAACATCGCCAGCAAAACGCTTTGAGCGCAATTATAGTTCTCCAGAAAGTATGCCACTGCCCTCTCGCATACAACCTTACTCTGGCTCATGGTCTCAGCACACCCATTCTTAGAGAAGAGAAAACGCTAGTATTCTGGGATTTTCTGGACAGCGGCAATCGTCAGTTTCACGGCGTTTTCCGCGTCTTTCAGACTGAGCATCGATGTTGGGCTGTGAATGTAGCGCGTCGGTATTGATATGACACCACTTGGCACTCCTGAACGGGTCAGAGATATACGTGCAGCGTCTGTTGAACCAGGCAGACCTACTTCGAGCTGGTAGGGGATTTTCTTCTCTTTTGCCGCATCGACCAACAGCCTTAGAACCTTCGGGTGAACAATCAGTCCAGAGTCCGCAATCGTGAGCGATGGTCCCTTGTTCATTTTAACAGGAGCCTCAACTTCCTTAACGCCAGGCGTGTCGCCAGCAACTGTTACATCGATTGCAATGCCGAAGTCTGGGTCTATTCCAAAAGCCGATGTCATGGCTCCTCTCAAACCCACTTCCTCTTGGACCGTTCCAACCGCATATACCGTACATTTCGTTTTCTGCAATCCTTTCATTGCCTCAATCATGACGGCACACGCAACACGATTGTCGAAAGCCTTGCCTATGACGATGTCTTTTCCGATTCTGGCGAATTTTACGTCGAAACAAACAGTGTCGCCGATTCCCACGCCCATTTTCTCGGCTTCTTCTCGACTCTCAGCGCCGATGTCTATGAAAAGCTCATCCCAAGACAACACTCGCTTGCGCTCTTCCTCTTTCTGTATGTGTGGAGGCTTCGAGCCGATGATGCCGTGCAGAGGACCCTTCTCTGTGTAGACCATGACTTTTTGTGCTAGCAACAAGCGGTCGTCTATTCCGCCCATTTTTGCAAACTGCAAGAAGCCTTCCTTTGAAATGGTCTTGACAAGCAAGCCTATTTCGTCCATATGGGCTGCAAGCATGACCTTGGGCGCATTTTTTCCTCCTTTTTTGATGCCGATGACGTTTCCAAGCTTGTCCTCCACAATTTCATCGACGTATGGTTTCAGGAACTTCTTCATCAAGCTTCTGACTTCTTCTTCCCTGCCAGCGACACCGCAAGCATTAGAGAGTTTTTCCAGAGTCTCAATAAGCGTCATTTGAGTTTCCTCTCGAAGAATACTAAGAATCCATAGTCTTTTATTAAACAATTGTGGTAATAGAACCCGAATTCGACAACAGCCGTTGTGTTTTGCACTTTCAAGGTGAAGAGACACGATTGAACAAAGCTCTCAGAACGTTTCTCTCAAGGTCGCGAAAGCGACACACGCAGATAGAACCTTCTCCATCACGGAGTCGCCAGAGGTGACCACTTTACTTGTCGTTTGAAATCCAAGAACTGCGCGACATCATAAGGGTAATCGTTCTCCTAAGCCTCACCAAGGAAAGTCTCGTGGAGAAAATTCAGTTTAAACACCAAGTAGACAAATACTGTGCTGGATACGTTTGCGTAGAAATGCGCGATGTTGAAGAAACGTTGAAGGAAATGAGCGCTGAGGGACTTCTCACAGACGAAGACGACAAAATCAAGCTGACGGACAGAGGTCTCTCGTTGGCCGTGGAATGGCAGAACTTGCTCTTGAAGAAGGAACCAATACTGGAAATTGTTGCAGGCTTGACAGACGGTTCAATCACAGGGTTGGTCGTTATTCTCTCTGCCTTTCTCGCTGACTTGTCGATTGGCGCAGCAGCGTTTGCCGCCATTCTGAGCTTGACCGCCGTGGCCATAACAAACTTTTCTAGCTTTCTACTCGGTGGAAAAACCGAAGACATCGCAGATCTGATTACCCTCAAGACTCTGATGGACTACAGTCTCAGCGACATACCAGACAAAAGCGAAAGGGACAGGTCCCTGCGGCTTCTAAAGCAATTATTCGTTTTGCTGCACAAGAGGATAGGCAGGTCAAACCTTTACGCTGCCTTAATCAGCGGCACCACCACCTTTCTCGCGGGCATCATTCCAATAGTGGCTTACATAATGCTACCTAGGCCATTGGGGATAGTTTTGTCACTGGGCATTGTGAGTTTAACGGTGGGCGTGTTCCTCGTTCGTTACCGCTCTAAGAGAACAAATGTGCATTGGGGAATAACCTTGGCGGAGACAGCCGTTATTGTCTCAATCGGAGTCATAGCCTCGCTGATTCTGGGTCGCTTGTAGAGGAGCCCATGGAAAAGTGCAGTGAGGCTTTTATTCTCTCTTTCGTTATTGAGAATCGTGGTTAAATGAGAAAGAGCCTACAAGCGAGCCTTACTGCCATATTTGCGGCCCT
>Ga0315285_10005332_pt1 | contig 13275 bp, 7 predicted proteins | sample YL17G09_36_MG_FD_203698 | JGI IMG/M metagenome (GOLD analysis project Ga0315285, IMG submission 203698) | Sediment microbial communities from Yellowstone Lake, YNP, Wyoming, USA - YL17G09_36 | ecosystem: Environmental > Aquatic > Freshwater > Lake > Sediment | place: USA: Wyoming | collected... | reverse complement strand
CGTGACCAAGCCGGACGGGGTGGTCTGCGGTGATGGCAACTTCGCCGCCGTCGTCATCAGATACTCGGTGGACGCCAACACCCTGGCCGGAACCGTCACCGCAGACTCCAACGGCGAGTGCCCGGGTGGCCAGATAACGCAGGCCCCGATCCAGCTGACGAAGGTCGGCTGATCGTCCAACGGCCGTGAGCCCCTCCGGGTTTCGCGCTAGCTGCGCTTGCCGGGCGGCCGCGCTCCTCGTGCGATGCCCAGGCCCTTGACCGGTTCAGCCCCGGCCGGCGGGTTATCGGCTTGGGTGGCTGGCGCGGTCGCCGGCGCAACTTCAGGCGCGGCGTCGGCAGCCGGCTGGGCGGCCGGAGTCGGAGCGGCAGCAACCTTCTTGGCGCCGGGGCGTTTAGCGCCCGCCGCGATGCCCAGGCCCTTGACCGGTTGAGCCTCGGCTGCCGGAGCCGCCGCCGCCGGAGCCGCCGCTGCAGCAGGCGCCTCCGTCGGGGCCGGTGCGGCCTTCTTGGCGCCGGGCCGCTTGGCTCCAGTGGCGATCCCCAGCCCCTTGGCCGGCGCCGCGGGTGCCGCCGGTGCGGCCGCCGGCGCGGCAGCGACCGGCTCGGGGGCGGGCTTGGGGGCTGCCGGCGTGATCGCCGGAGCAGCCTTGATAGTGGTGGCCGCCAGCTTGGCGGCGGTGCCCTTCGCCGGCAGCGTGACCGTGTTGCGGTCCAGCGAACCCAACAGCAGCTGGGCCACGTCGACCACCTCGACCTCTTCGGCCTTGCCGCGGTCGCCCACGCCGTCGGAGAGCATCACCCGGCAGAACGGGCAGCCGGTCGCGATGGTGGCGGGATCGAGGCTGAGGGCCTCGTCGACCCGCTCGTGGTTGACCCGTTTGCCGAGGTGCTCCTCCATCCACATGCGCGCGCCGCCGGCGCCGCAGCAGAAACCGGTTTCAGCGTGCCGCGGCATTTCGGTGAGCGTGGCACCCGATGCGTCGATCAGCTCGCGGGGTGCGTCGTAGACCTTGTTGTGCCGGCCCAGGTAGCAGGGGTCGTGGTAGGTGATCGTGCCGCGCTGGCCCCCGGATCCGTTCGAGCCGTTGACCGTCTGCACCGGAACCAGCTTCTTGTCGCGCACCAGCCGGTTGAGCAGCTGGGTGTGGTGCAGCACCGTGTAGCTGCCACCCACCTGCGGGTACTCCCGGCCGAGGGTGTTGAAGCAGTGCGGGCAGGTGACGACGACCTTGCGGTCCACCCGCTCGACGCCCTCGAAGAGATCGTTGAGGGTCTCGACGTTCTGAGATGCCAACTGCTGGAACAGGAACTCGTTTCCCGAGCGGCGAGCGGAGTCGCCGGTGCAGGTCTCGCCGTCGCCCAGAACGAGGAACTTCACCCCTGCCGCGGACAGCAGTTCGGCGACCGCCTTGGTGGTCTTCTTGGCGCGGTCGTCCAGTGCGCCGGCGCAGCCGACCCAGAACAGGTACTCGAAGCCGGCGAATGAGTCGACGTCCTTGCCGTACACGGGAACGTCGAATTCGACCTCGTCGATCCAGGTGAGGCGTTCCTTGCCGTTCTGGCCCCAGGGGTTGCCCTTGGTCTCCAGGTTCTTGTAGAGCCCGCTGAGTTCGGAGGGAAACTCCGACTCCATCATCACCTGGTAGCGGCGCATGTCCACGATGTGGTCGATGTGCTCGATGTCCACCGGGCACTGCTCGACGCAGGCGCCACAGGTGGTGCACGACCACAGCACGTCGGGGTCGATCACGCCGAGGGACGCGGCGTCGCCCACCAATGGGCGGGTGGCCTGCAGTGCGGAGTCCGCGGGCACCCGCTCGAAGCCGGACTCGGGCACATGGTGCGGATCGTCGGGGCCCAATTCCAGGCCTCCCTCGGTATCGGCCGGGCCGTTCTTGGTGCCGAAGATGTAGGGCGCTTTGGCGAACAGGTGGTCGCGCAGGTCCATGATGAGGATCTTGGGAGACAACGGTTTTCCGGTGTTCCACGCCGGGCACTGGGACTGGCAGCGGCCGCACTCGGTGCAGGTGGTGAAGTCCAGGTAGCCCTTCCAGGTGAAGTCCTCGATCTTGCCGCGGCCGAAGACCGCGTCCTCGGCGGGATCCTCGAAGTCGATGTATTCGCCGTTGGACTCCATCGGCAGCAGTGGGCCCAGGGCGTTGGGCAGCCGCTTGAACGTGACGTTGAGCGGCGCCAGGCCGATGTGCAGGTGCTTGGAGTGCAGCACGATCAGCAGGAACACCAGCATCACGCCGATGTGCAACAACAGGGCGACCGTCTCGAGGATCTCGTTGCCGTGCGAGCCCAGCGGTTCGAGCAGTTTGGCCACGCCGTGCGAGAAGAACGCCCACCGGTCATAGGGCAGGTTGCCGTTGTTGACCGCCGAACCCCGGAACAGGGCGTAGGTCCAGATGACGTTGAAGATCATGAACAGGATCAGCCAGGCGCCGCCGGTGTGCGAGCCGTAGAACCGCGACGAGCGGCCGTACTGCTTGGGCTCGGAGCGCAACCGGATGATCGCGAAGGTGATGATGCCCAGCAGCACGGCTACGGCGAAGAAATCCTGGAGGAATCCGAGGATGCCCCACGTGCCGACCACCGGGAGGTGGAACTTGGGGTCGAACAGCACGCCGTAGGCCTCGAGGTAGACCGTGGCCAGGACGAAGAAGCCCCACATCGTGAAGAAGTGCGCGAGACCGGGGACTGACCAGCGCAGCAGCCGGGTCTGGCCGAATACCTCGCGGGCCTGATTGCCCATCCGCTCACCCAGGTGGTTCTTACGGCCGCGCTCGTCAGCGGTGGTCTGGCCGGAGTTGATCAGCTTGGTCAGCCACAAGACTCGCTTGACGGCCAGCACCCCGACGATGGCGGTCATGGCGAGACCGATGATCAGCCGGATGAGCGTCTGTGTGTCCACGACGTCCCTCTCCAGATTGGTTACCGACCGGTAACTTGAGTCTTGTTACCGGTGGGTAACTTGTGCTTGTCGACTGTTCATACTCGCACCTCCGGCGGTCGTCGTGCGAGGGAGGTCGACATAACGCCTCAGGAGCCGGGTGCGGGTGCGCCGTCGGGCGTCAGCAGCGCCCGCAGCATGGACAACATGTCCGAGCGGGATTCCGCCCCGAGTCGCCTCCTGATGCGCGCCACGTGGTGCTCGACCGTCTTGGCGGAGATGAACAACTGGGCGCCGATATCGCGGTACGGCATTCCCAGCAGCAGTAGCTCGGCCACCTCGCGTTCCCGGTCGGACAGCGCGGCGGAGACCGGTCTGGGCCGGCCGGCCGGAGCCGGTTCGGCGGGGTCCGGAGCGGCGTCACCGGTGCCGGCCTTGAGATCCCGCGCCACCTGGAGCATCAGTCCGGACACCTTCGGGTCCTGCGCCTGCAGGGCAGCCTGCCCGGCCAGCCGGGTCGCATCCGAGGTGAGCCCGAATCGGGCCAGCCCGCGGGCGGCGGCGATCACTTCCTCGGCGTCCACCTGGTCGGCGAGCACCCGCAGCCAGGTTCCTCCGGCCGCGGCCAGTGCTGCGGCGAACGGACTCTGCTCGGCCAGGGTGGTCAGCGCCTGGCCGTGCGGGGCCACCGCCGCCGGATCGTTGGCCAGGATGCCGGCGTGCACTCCGGCCCAGTGCAGCAGCGGTGACCACGCCACCGGCTCGCCCAGCGCACCCAGCACGGCGAACGCCTGCTCCAGCACCGCGGCCAGACGGTCCTGCTGACGCAGCCGGGCGGCGGCCATCCACATCTCGCCCACCGGAAGCAGTGAGAACAGGTCGATGGAGTATTCGGCCAACACATCCATCCCTGTGAACCACTGCGTCTGCAGGGCACCGGTGTCACCGCCACGACGGGCGATCGCGGTACGCAGCGCCGCCGCCCACAGCGCGTCCCGACCGCGAAGACCCGACGATTCGATGGCGTCGAGGCCGGCGGCTGCGGCGGTCAGTTGTCCGTCCTGCATCCGCACCCAGCCCTGCAGCAGACGATGCCGGGCGGCGAACACGGGTTCGCCGCCTTCGCGCACCGCCCGGCCGATGACGCTGCGGGCCCGCACCGAGTCGCCGCTGTGAATCGCGGCCAGTGTCACCAGTGCCGCGGCGCTGTCCGGCATGACCAGGGTGGCGGCGGTGTGGCCGCCGGCGACGGACTGCCCGAGTCTCGCGGCCGCCGCGGGATAGGGCCGGTCGATGGTCGCGATGATGCCCTCGGCCAGGCTGCGGGCCGCCCTGGCGGCTGCGGTGGGCGGCCCGGCGTGGGCGACATCGAGGGCGGCGCGGGCCGCGGCGCCGTCGCCGGTCGCGGTGTGCACGATGGCAGCGGCCGCCCCGACCGTCGCGTCGGGGTAAGGCCCCAGCCAGTCGAACAACTCGGCGGCGTGCGTGTAGTTGCCGTCGTGGGCCGCGACGCTGGCCCCGATCCGCACGCCGGCGGCTCGTTCGGCGGCGTCGTGGGAGCCGAGTAACACGTCGGCCAGGGCCGACGCAGCGGGACAGTCGTCACTCAGCGCCAGTGCGTCGGCCAGGCCGGCGCGCAGGTCCGCCGCGCCGGAGTTCACCGCGGCGCGATGGATCCGCACCCTTTCGGTGGGGTCGCCGTGGAAGGTGGCGGCATGACGGTGCAGCCACCGCGCAAGCGCGTCATCGCGGACACCATGCTCAGCCAGCTCAACCGCGAGTTGCAATGACAGCGTCGCGGACTCGAGTTGGGTTGCCAGTAGGGCTCTTTCGACGTCGTGATGGCGCGTGGTGCCCAGGACCTGCGCCGCGGCGCGATGCACCCGGCGCAGGAACTCCGGGGCGTGCGACGGTTCGACCAGGCCGGTACCGCGGGCCCGGTCGACCAGATCGGCGCTGCGTTGGCCGGGCACATCGAGTGCTGCCGTGAGGTCGGTGGCGCCCAGGTCCGTGCTGAGCGAGGCGATCAGCAGTGTCTCGAGTTCCTGCTGATCGAGCCGGCGCAACCGTTCGATCAGAGCGAAACCGGCGGCTTGGTCCATGCCCTCCCGGGACAGCGGTCGGGGTGAAGCGGCGAGGGCCGCAACCAGGAATGGGATTCCGGCGGTGGCGGCCAGTGCGGCGGCGAGCAGTTCGGGCGAAGGTGGATGGCCCGAGGGGTCTGCCAACGTCCGGGAGATCTCGCCGGTATACAAGGGGCCCAGCGTGATTCGAGCGTGTTCACGTTCCAGGGCCGCACCGAGACCCCGTAGCGCGGGGTGGCTGTTGCGGGATTCGGCGGCCACCACGACCGTGCGGACCGGATCGTCGGCGAGTTCGGCCAACGCGCGCAGATCGGTCTCGCTCAACAGATGGGCGTCATCCACGACGACAGCCGCGCCGTCGGTCTCCTGCGGACCGGGGACCCGGGCGACCACCGTCTGCCCCGCTTCCCGTAGGGCTCGGCGAACCCCTTCCAGGGCGGTGCTTTTCCCGGTCCCGATGCCGCCGACGACCAGCAGTTTCAACGGCTCCGGGCCCAACGCGGCCAGGACCGCCCGCACTGGGGGCGGCGGGCCGGGTGTCGCTGAGGGATCGGACACCACTGTGTTTGCCGCCCTACTGCAACGGAGCCGGTTGGGTGGTGACCACCGGTTCTTCGGGAATGACGGCCTGCGTCGTGACCGCCGGCGCGACCGTGGTGGTGGGCACCGGCGCGGCAGTGGTGGTCGGCGGTGCGGCCGTCGTGGTCGGGGGGGCCACGGTGGTGCTCGTGGTGGTCGGCGGCGTGGTGGTCGGCGGCGTGGTGGTCGTCGTCGTGGTTCGCGTCGTCGTCGGGGTTGTCGTCGTGGTTGTCGTGGTGGTGGTGGTGGGCGTTGTCGTCGTGGTTGTCGTGGTGGTGGTCGGCGTGGTGGTTGTGGTGGTCGTCGACGGTGTCGTGCTGGTGGTCGGTTCGGCCGTTGTGGTCGGCGTCACGGTCGTCACCGTCGTCTGTCCGTTGTTGCCGGTCACTGTGATGGTCTGTGGCACCGGCACGACGGAGGACGCGCTACCCGCATCCTCCCCGGGCTTGGTAACCCGGGTGGTGGTCGTGGTGGGAGTGCTGTCGGTATTCGTCAATGTGATCGCCAGGCCACCGACTGCGACGGCTGCCAATGCGGCGGCGAGGCCGAACAGCAGCGGAGGCCTCCGGTACCAGGGCGGCGGGGCGCCCACCACCACGGTGTCGTGGTCCTCGGGTTCGAACTCGACCGCCGGACGGGCCGGCTGGTAGTCGACCTCCGGGTAGTAGTCCGCGCCGGCGTAGGGCACCGGATCTTCGGTGGCATCGTCGCCCTGGGACCAGGCCAGCGCGCGGAACGTCGCCGACGGTGAGCCGTCCGAGGCCGACTCGCCGGCCGCCTGCCCCGCGGTCCCGGCGGCCCACGCCGCCGGCGCCAGACTTGTCGGGGCGTCGGCTGCTGTGGCCGCGATGCTGGTCGGCGCATCGATGGCGGTGCCGCGCGCCGCCAGCACGGCGGCGCCCGTCGCTGCCGTCAATCCGGAACCCGGGGTGGTGATCACCGGCACGCGCAGCACTTCCGACAGCCGTTGGCTGACCACCGGGATTACGGCACCACCGCCCACCGTCGCGACCGCTGCAAGGTTGACGGCCGGAATCCTGTTGCGCTCCAGGGCATCACCGAGGGCATCGAGAAATCCGGCGAACGGCTCGGCGATGAGCCCGTCAAGTTCGGACCGGGTGAGCCGCACGTCGCAACGATGGCCCGGCAGATCGACCGGCACTACCGTGGCGGTCTCCGAGGACAGCCGTTCCTTGGCGAGCCGGCACTCTTCGCGCAGCCGGGTGAGCGCACCCACCGCGGCGGTGCCACCGGTGTCATCACTCCCTGAGCCCCGGATGCCGGTCAGAATATGGTTCAGCAGGGTCTGGTCGATCTGGTCGCCGGAGAAGTCGCCGAAGCGCATCGTCTCCCCGATCAGTGCGAGATTGGCGCCCGCGTCGGCCAGGGTGATCGAACTGCCGCCGGCGCCGAAATCGCAGAGCGCCACCACTCCGCTGGCAGGTAACCCCGGGGAGGTCTGGAGAGCGGCCAGTGCGGCGGTCGCGTCGGAGACGATCATCGGGGGGACGCCGCCGGGAGACAGCGCCGCACTCGGCCGCAGGGCGCCCCGCAGCGCTCCCACGGCGCCCGGCCCCCAATGGGCGGGGACGGCCACCACCACTGCAGTCGGCGGTTGGCCGTCGTCGACCGCGCGCGCCAGGGCTTCCAGCGCCGCGGCCAGCAGAGACTCGCCCCGATGGGTGGAGCCGTCGGCCGCGACCAGTGGCACCGGGTCGCCGACCCGCTCGACGAAGCCGCGCAGCACCAGGCCGGCCCGAGTCAGGTTCGGACTGGTGAGTTCGGGATTCTGGGAGGGAACCCCCACCTCCGCGGGCCGGTCGTCCCACAACGTCACGACGGCTCGTCGGGTGACGGGTTGGCGGGCGGCACGGGCGGCCACCAGATTCGTCGTCCCGATCGAGAGTCCCAATGCGTCGCTCACTGGCGGCATCTCCCCTTCCTGCGGCAGCACCCACCATAGCGGGTCCCTGCGACACCCGGCCAGCAATCCCCTAATTGAACCAAATCCCCTAAGGAGTGATCCCCTAACGGGGATGGCGGGGTGCTGGGATCGGCACCGATCCACTGACGGCGGCTGGTCGCTAATCTTGCCTGCATGGGAAACTCGTTGCTCGACTTCGTGATGGCGCTGGTCCGCGATCCCGACGCTGCGGCCAGGTACGCGTCCGACCCGGCCGGTGTGCTGGCCGATGCGCAACTGCCCGGAGTCACCATGGCCGATGTGAACAACCTGATCCCGGTGGTCACCGACTCTCTGGCAACGGCCACTCCGGGGTTCGGCACCCCCGTCGACATCGTGAACGTATGGACCAGTGGAGCGGCGGCGGCCGCCTTCGACGCGTTCGACATCCACATCCCGCCTGCTGACCCGGCGCAGCATCCGGCGCCGCCGGCCGTCAGTGTTCAGCCGCCGGAAGCGCCGTACGAGCACTCCGCCGACGGTATCCCCGCCGACCTTCCGACCGGGGAGGCGCCGGCGAGCATTGTCGACCGCACCGCGGACCAGCCCGTTGATCCGGTCACCCAGGACTGGGCCCCGCAGCCGGATCATCACCCCGGGGATCCCGCGGGATTCGATCCCTTCTGATCGCTGCTCGGCAGTCACCCCACGTCATCTGACGTGGGGTTTTCTGTGTTTCGCGGTCGCTGAGCGAAGGCAGGCCCGCCAGCCCCTAATCCCCTAACGAAAAGGGGCGTCCAACCCCCGAGGGGGGTCTCCCGGGAATGGGTTCGAGCCCCGTTTCGCCGACCCCGCCGCGCCCATACCGTGGTTTTCAGATTGCCGGACACGCCGGCAAGCAAAGCCACGAAAGGGGCTGTCATGCTCACTCTCATCGACTGGATCATCGGATTGTTCCGCAGTGAGGACGTCGCTCGCGCGTTCGTCGCCGCACCCGAGCAAGCCCTGCGTGACGCAGGCCTGGCCGGCGTGTCGGCGGCCCAGCTGTCGTCAGTCGCGGCCACCGCCGTGCCGGGTATGGTGCTCGGCGACGGGGATCCCATCGTCGGGCTGCAGCGGGCGGTGGCCAACCAGTACGGGTTCGCGCCGGCCTACCAGCCCGCCTTTCAGTCCGGGTTCGACCCGATCTGGTCGCCGTCACCCACCTACGCGCCGGCGCCGACCTTCGCGCCATCGCCGACCTTCGCGCCGGAAACCAACACCGAGTTGGCCAGCCGCAACACGACCGACCTGGCCAGCCACAACGACGTCCCGCTGCTCAGCCCCACCCAGGACGCCGGCGCCAACGCCCAGCAGGGCGCGTTCAACCTCGGCTTCGGCGACATCACCCTGGGGGACAAGACCTCCCAGACCGCCACCGATGGTGGCGTGGTGGTCGGCGGTGACAGCAGCGGCGACATCGTCAGCGGCGACGGCGCGGTGCTCGGTGACAACAACGCCGTCACCAACGGCGACATCCGCGCCGACCGAGGCTCGAACATCTCCACCGGACAGGACAACGTGATCCGCGACAGCGGCACCACCACCACTGCCGGCGGCGATGCGATCGCCACCGCCGACTCCGGCTCGGTCATCAAGGGTTCGGAGAACGGCGTGCACCACGGCTCCAGCACCCTGGTGGCCGGCAGCCAGACAACGACCACGGTCGACGGAACCGGCAACAGCACGACCGCTGACGGGCACGAAGCCACCACCACGACGGTGACCCACACCACGGTGACCGACAGCTCGGACAATTCGCTCCACGAGACCACGGTCACCGACAGCTCGACGACCGACTCCTCGCACCACTCGCTGTTCGACACGAGCCTGCTGAGCAACAACGACACCTCGTTGCACAGCGACCCGTCCCTGGCGTCGGGTAATCATCTGCTCGGCTTCTAGTCCGGCCGGCAGTCAGCGCGGCGGGTACCCGGATCCTCTCTCCCCCGGGTCCCCGCCGCGTTCGGGTACGCAGCCACGGCCGCGGGTGCTTCATCGATGACGCGCGAGCGAATACCGTGGGAGAACACCGGGAGGACATGTGACCAAGCCGCAGGACCGGCGCCAGGTCGGGGTGATCGTCGAGTTGATCGATCACGCCCGCGCCGTCGCCGACCTCAATGACCGGGCCGACCTCGCGGCCCGGCTGGTGACGGCGCGAGGGAGGATCACCGACCCGCGCATCCGGGTGGTGATCGCCGGTCGGCTCAAAGCGGGCAAGAGTCAACTGCTCAACTCGCTGCTGAACATGCCGGTCGCCCGGGTCGGTGACGACGAGAGCACGGTTCTGATCACCGTGGTGGCATACGCCGACGAGCCTTCGGCGCGCATCGTCGTGGCGGACGGGCGAGGCGGCCCAGGGGCCGGTGAGGAGGTCGTCGAGATCCCCGTCGCGGATCTGCGCACCGATCTGCGACGAGCACCCCAGGCCTGCGGCCGGCACGTCGTTCGGGTCGAGGTCGGCGCACCCAGCCCGTTGCTCAAAGGTGGGCTGACGTTCATCGACACCCCGGGTGTCGGCGGCCAGGGACAGCCGCACCTGTCGGCCACGCTGGGACTGCTGCCCGACGCCGACGCCGTGCTGTTCGTCAGCGACGCCAGCCAGGAGTTCACCGAACCGGAGATGCGGTTCCTTCGCCAGGCCGCCGAGATCTGCCCGGTCGCGGCGACCATCGCCACCAAGATCGACCTCTACCCGTTCTGGCGCCAGGTGGTGGAAGCCGACACCATTCACCTGCGGCGGGCCGGCATCCCGCTTCCGGTCATCCCCGCGTCCTCGTTGCTGCGCAGTCACGGGATCCAGACGGACGACAAGGAACTCAACGACGAGTCCAACTTCCCGGCGATCGTGACGTTCCTGTCCGAGAAGGTGCTGTCCCGGGAGAACGACCGGGTCCGCGACCACGTGCTGGCTGAAATACAATCGGCGGCAGAGCATCTCAGTCTCGCGGCGAACTCGGAACTGTCCGCGCTCCGCGATCCCGACCAGGCCCGCAAGCTCACCCTCGACCTTGAGCGGCGCAAGCAGGAGGCGCAGGACGCACTGCAGCAGACCGCGCTGTGGCAGCAGGTGCTCAACGACGGAATCGCCGACCTCACTGCCGATGTCGACCATGACCTGAGGTGCCGGTTCCGCGCGATCACCCAGCACGCCGAAGGCGTCATCGACTCCTGCGACCCCACCCTGCAGTGGGCGGAGATCGGCGCCGAGGTGGAAGACGACGTCGCCAATGCCGTCGGCGACAACTTCGTGTGGGCCTACCAGCGTGCCGAGGCACTGGCCGCCGAAGTGGCCCGCACGTTCGTCGAGGCGGGTCTGGACGGCGTCGAGATCCCTGAACTCAATGCCCGCGACATGGCCGCGGGAGTGGGCCGGCTCAAGTCCCTGGCCCGACTGGAATCCAAGCCGATCGGCAAGGGACACAAGGTGATCACCAGCATGCGCGGCTCCTACGGCGGCGTGCTGATGTTCGGCATGCTGACCTCGGTGGCCGGTCTGGGGATGTTCAACCCGGTCTCGCTGGGCGCGGGTCTGCTGCTGGGCCGCAAGGCCTACCACGAGGATCTGGAGAACCGCATGCTCCGGGTCCGCAACGAGGCCAAGACCAATGTGCGCAGGTTCGTCGACGACGTGTCGTTCGTGGTGATCAAGCAGTCCCGGGACCGGCTCAAGAACATCCAACGTCAGCTGCGCGACCATTACCGCGAGATCGCCGACCAGACCACCCGGTCTCTCAACGAGTCGTTGCAGGCCACTCTGGCGGCTGCCCGGTTGGAGGAGACCGAGCGCAACAACCGGGTGCGCGAACTCGAGCGGCAGATCAACATCCTGGATCAGGTGATCGACAACGCCGACAAACTCCGCACCCGATGAATCTCAGCGACGGGGTGCGGGCCATCCTCGACGGCACTATCCGCGCCTACCAGGCCGACCCGGCCTATCGTCAGCGCCCCGACGTCACCCACGACCTGCTCCGCATCGCGGGGCGGCTCAACGAGCCGATCCGCATCGCGCTCGCCGGAAGCCTGAAATCCGGCAAATCCACACTGGTCAACGCCCTGGTGGGGGAGTGCATCGCGCCGACGGACGCCACCGAGGCCACCCGGATCGTCACCCGGTTCCGGCACGGTCCCACGCCGAAGGCGACGGCGAACCACACCAGCGGGCGGCGGACGAACGTCCCCATCGTGCGCAGTGCCGGGGTTTCCGGTGGGCTGACGTTCGAGTTCGGCGCGCTGGATCCCCGCGCCGTGGCCGAGATCGACGTCGAGTGGCCCGCCGAGGAGCTGACCGATGCCACCATCATCGACACCCCCGGCACCTCGTCGCTGTCCCGGGACGTGTCCGAGCGCACGCTTGGCCTGCTGGTTCCGTCGGACGGCGTGCCCAGAGTGGATGCGGTGGTGTTTCTCCTGCGCACGCTCAACGCCCCGGATATCGCACTGCTCAGGCAGATCGGCGATCTGGTGGGCGGATCGGCCGGCGCGCTGGGTGTGATCGGCGTGGCGTCGCGAGCCGACGAGATCGGTTCCGGGCGCATCGATGCCATGATCTCGGCCAAGGATGTGGCTCAGCGTTTCACCGCCGAACTGGACCGTACCGGGGTGTGCCAGGCGGTGGTGCCGGTGTCTGGGCTGCTGGCGCTGACGGCACGAACGTTGCGGCAGAACGAGTTCGCCGCGTTGCAGAAACTCGCCGGCGTCGACTCTGCGGAACTGAACAAGTCGATGCTCAGCGCCGACCGGTTCGTGCGCGAGGACCCGGCCCTGCCGGTGGATGCCCGAACCCGGGCCGAATTGCTTGACCGCTTTGGGATGTTCGGCATCCGGATCTCGCTGGCACTGCTGCGGTCAGGAGTCGACGACGCGTCCGCCCTGGCCCACGATCTGCTGGAGCGCAGCGGGCTGGTAGCCCTTCGCGAGATGATCGACCAGTACTTCGCGCAACGCTCCGATCAACTCAAGGCGCACACCGCCCTGCTGGCCCTGCGCCGCTTCGTCGAGGTGCATCCCACCCCGGCGGCGCCCCGGATCATCGCCGATATCGAGCCGCTGCTGGCCGATACCCACGCCTTCGAGGAACTGCGTCTGCTCAGCCAATTGCGTTCCCGGCCAACCACGTTGACCGGGGACGAGATCGTTTCTCTGCGTCGGATCATCGGCGGCTCGGGTACCGACGCCGCCAGCCGCCTCGGCCTGACCGCGCAGGCTCCGCGGGACGGACCACGGGCGGCGTTCGCGGCCGCGCAGCGATGGCGCCGGCGCTCCGAGCACCCGCTCAACGACCCGTTCACCACCCGGGCATGCCGGGCCGCGGTGCGCAGCGCCGAGGCCCTCGTCACCCAGTACGCCGGGCGCGCATGAGTCCGGCCTAGCCGCCCGGCGGCGGTTCGTTCAGCGTCGGCGGGGTGAGCCGGGTCGGCAGCGTCGGCCACAGCCGCTTCGTCGTCGTCTCGGTCACCGTGGTGACCGACGTGCTGATGGTCGCTGTCGTCGACGGCGTGGTGGGAGTCTCGGTAGCGGTCGGCGCCGCACTGGTGGTCGGCGTCGTGGTCGTGGGCGGTGCTGGCGGTGCGCTGGAGATCGACGGCTCCGCGGTGTTCTGGTTGTTGGTGCTGGTGGGTGCCGCCGACGTCGCGGCGGTGACACTGCTCGAGGTGACCGCCGGGCTTTCTGAGCTGCCGGAGTTGGTGAACTTCACGACCGCGTACACCAGCAGTGCCAGCACGGCGGCGGTCAGCACACCGAAACCCACCAGCGCGGCCGGCC
>Ga0315285_10005331_pt1 | contig 13276 bp, 16 predicted proteins | sample YL17G09_36_MG_FD_203698 | JGI IMG/M metagenome (GOLD analysis project Ga0315285, IMG submission 203698) | Sediment microbial communities from Yellowstone Lake, YNP, Wyoming, USA - YL17G09_36 | ecosystem: Environmental > Aquatic > Freshwater > Lake > Sediment | place: USA: Wyoming | collected... | reverse complement strand
ACACTTTTAGAAAAAATAAATAACTTCTTAGGCGAACCCCTCATCCAGGACATTCGATTCAAATTAGGAAAGATCTCTCCACCCATTCCAAATCCTCCCAAAACCTATTTGTTGGAAGACGAAAAACTTGACAAAGTGACCTTGAATCAAATCGAAAGCATTGTTCAAAAGATTGAAGATAGGGACGTGCGAAAGGGTCTCCGGGAAGTTTTAATCAAAGGCGCAAAATTAGAACAATACCGAAGAAAATCAAAATAACTATCCTTTTCGCTCTAGTTTAATACTCCCTCCCCTAAATCCAACACTTCCAAAAATTCAAAAAAAGGTGTATATTACCCACAAATTAACAATGAAAGGTTTGGTTTTTTGGACATCGCAACAACGTAAAAAATAATGTTATGCATTTGATACCAACTAAAACTAATAGAGACTGTTCCGAAAAAACTCGGAACTAGGTAAAAAATAAGGACAAACCTGTCATTTTTTGATCAACCTAATATAAGGCCAATAAACCGATGATTTAAAGCCAAATTGTTTTAGTTAAACCTAAAAGCTCTGAAAAGATTATAGATTTTGTTTCTAATAAATTTTTTGAAGCATTTTTTCACTTTTTTTCGTAACAGTCTCTAATAAGGAAATCACAACATGAGCGTAAAAGATGAATATTTGATTTATAGAGACAGTAGAGGTTTAAAAACCAATCGATTTAGTCATCGGGTAATACTACAGAACTTTCTTAAAGATAGACTTGAACAAATATGGGACGAACGACCCAATTTTTCCAACGGTGGTTTATTAACAAACTACATGACCCGTTATGCAATTGGTTTCGCATACTATGATTGTAACCCTACCCCCTTTTGTAAAAAATGGTGTTATGGTTTACCAATAAGCGGACTTCACGATTACTACATGTTGAGGTTGGGCGTAATTACATCTGAAGCCTTTAAAACAGGTGATTTGCGATTCATAGATATTTTATATAAAAAAGTAGGTGAATTAAGGCTTAAACGCCTAAAAATAGGACATTGGGGGGATGCGGTTTTGGAACAAGTTCCTAATATTGCTAACTTAGTTAGAAACCTTCCTAATACGACGTTCTGGTGGTATACAAGAAAGAAAAATATCGCTATAGCCGCCAATCAACTGCAAATTGATAACCTTAGAGTTTATCTGAGCCTGGACCCTTCCTCGGACTACCCAAGTCATAAAGAATATCCTTATGGAATCACATATCTCTTCGGAGATGGAGGGTATCATAATGGTCATGACGACATATTGGAAGACGATCGACTTGTAGCTATTTTCCCTCTTAAAAAAGGAAAACACATTGAAGATCCTGCAGATTACGGAGTAGTGGACCATCCCAAAATATGTTAAGAAAAGTACTTGATGGCGAAATCAGGAAGAAAAGATACTGAAATTTGTTTATCCTGTTCAGGTCGATGTAATTTCTCTGACTAAGTTCTTTCTGTTGCATAACACCTGCGTTGAGTCGGACGCAGAAAAAGCTGCGCCGCCCACGCAAATCGTTGGCCAATTGATAAATGAATAAGAACCTGATAGAGTTAACTCATGAATCAGAGCGAGATTCTTCAAAACTTACCTGACCGTATTGAAAAGGCTGTTGCCCACTATTGGCAAACAAGGACTTCACAGCGAAAGAAACAGGAACAGACCGGAAAAGCAGATCAAGGCTTGCGCAGTGCCGTGACCGGTGGTGCGCAAATGGACGGGTTCATTGACCTTTTTACAGAGCTTGTGACCCAAGCCGGAATCCATTCCCGATATGTGTTCCGGAAGAAGGCTGTGGAACTTCCCGGTTTCTTCCGCCCCACCAAGGAATGGGATCTTCTCGTTGTCCGCAATCGGACATTGATCGCCGCCATCGAAGCCAAATCCCAAGTTGGCCCATCTTTTGGCAACAATTTCAACAACAGAACAGAAGAAGCAATGGGTAGTGCCCTTGATCTTTGGACGGCCTTCCGTGAGCGAGCATACATTGAAAGCCCTCAACCCTTTCTCGGTTATTTTTTCATGTTAGAGGACTGCAAAGCATCTAACCATCCTGTCGGTGTCCAGGAACCCCACTTCAAGGTGTTCCCCGAGTTTGTTGGTGCGTCGTACATGCGCCGCTACGAACTTTTCTGCCGAAAGCTCGTTTTGGAACGTCACTACAGCGCCTCAGCATTCATCACTTCGTCCAGTCAGGACGGTCTTAATGGTGTGTTTAAGACCCCTGCGGATGATCTGTCAATCGAACGTTTTGCAAAAGTTCTTGTCGCCCATATAGCGACGTTTGTGTGAGACTATGCAGTCCACATTTCATAGACTAATCAACGGTGATGCAAGGAGCTTGTCTTTCTTGGAGGACGAATCCGTGCATCTCGTTGTCACTTCCCCGCCATATTGGAACCTCAAGCGTTACAACGACAACCCAGATCAACTCGGCCACATTCAGGACTATGAATTATTCCTCTCTGAATTAGAGAAGGTCTGGCAACATATATTTAGGATTCTTGTTCCGGGCGGGCGTTTGGTTTGTGTTGTTGGGGACGTCTGTGTAGCTCGGCGCAACTTCGGGCGGCATCTTGTATTTCCACTTCATGCGGACATTTGCGTCATTTGCCGGCGTATTGGTTTTGACAACCTCAATCCAATTGTGTGGCACAAGATTTCCAATGCCTCATATGAAGTTCCAAATGGTTCAAAGTTTCTCGGAAAACCCTATGAGCCGAACGCCATCATCAAGAACGATATAGAATTCATCCTTATGCAGAGAAAACCCGGAGGGTATCGAAAACCGACAGACGTACAGCGCAAGGCAAGCAAATTAACCAAAGAGGAGTTCGCCCGTTGGTTTCAGCAAATCTGGAATATCACCGGGGCTTCAACCAAACAGCACCCCGCACCGTTTCCCCTAGAACTGGCCACACGGCTGATACGGATGTTCTCATTCACCGAAGATACTGTACTTGATCCATTTTGCGGCTCGGGCACAACAATGGTTGCGGCCCTAAGAACTGGTCGCAACAGTATCGGCGTTGAAATTGATCCCGAATATTGTCGGATGGCTGCACGATACTTGAAAGCCGAAAACACAGATCTCTTTTCAAGCTCCAAGCTCTTCTTTGAAAAGGCTGAAACAGAGCGGGCGTTCTTCGTTAAGGAAGATCAAACCCTGTACGAAGTCAGACCCTCAAAGAAAAAACTTGAATAAGCCAACAAGGCCCTCCGCAGGAAAGCTATTGCGTTTCCCTCCATAGCCGCAGGTGAGGTGAACTTGGTAAAGGTTGTTTTTCTTAGATTAACTTTTAATCTTTTTGGGCGCAGGTGATTTGAAATAGGCCAGCCAAAACTGGAAATATTTTAATCTCCTCAAAACCTACCTTTTCTAATGTTTTGGCCTGATTAAAAAAGAAAAAATTAAGATTCGCTTTTTCAAAAAGTTTGAAAAAAACGAAGAGAATGGTTTTCCTCCATCCTGATATTTTTGGGTTAAAGTCCGCAATCACCAGCCTGCCTCTCTATTTTAAGGCAAGATAGGATTGTTCCATAACCCGTGGCCGGCCTGATTCTGAAATCTCATGGAGAGAAAACGAAGTGAAGATTCCATCAAAGTAGTTTTGGTATCCCCAAGTCTCGGTCACATCCTTTTGAATGAAAATCACATTCTTCAAAGCTCCATATCGTTTTCTTGCTACCTCTATCATATTCTTCGAGACATCCATTCCGATCACATCCCCTTTTTCTCCAAACGCTTGGGCAATCCATGAATCTGCCCTACCTGTTCCTGAGCAGAGGTCTAAAACCTTTTCACCTTTTTGGGGAGCAAGGATATTAATCGCCTTTTTTAAAAACTTTGGATAAAGTCCAAAAGTGAGGAGATCGATGAGGTTATCGTAATAGGGAGCAATCTTTTCGAAGAAATATTTACGCTGGTAGGCATCTGAAGACATTATGGGAGGAGGGGCACTAATGTCAAATGTCAAAGCTTGAATGAGAATACCGTGTCATGCTGAACTCGCTTCAGCATCTCATGTTTGACTATAATAAGATCCCGAAACAAGTTCGGGATGACAATCGACCTCATTTCATGCATTAAATTGATGTTATCTTAGGATCTCATTTGACATTTGAACTTTGAAATTTGGAACTTGGTGTCTATCGACTATGCTTTCTCAAGCATGATCTTGGCTCCATTCTTTACTTTTCCAAAGACTTTGGGGTCAGATAGGACTTTCCCGATGATGTTGACGGCGCTGGCGGCCCGAATCTCATCTCCCCGGCTTGCCGGCGTAGGGCCAAAGAAGATACAGAAGGCATGGCCTGTGGGCCAATATCCCAATTCTCCAGCTGATACGACCTCTCTTGCTCCCTCCTCCAGCCCGGCCTTGACCGGAATGCTGAAGTAGATCTCCTCACCCCAGAGATTGGTCTTCGCCTCAATGGGTAAAGCTTCCCAGATCAATTGAGTAGTTCTTGATTCATTCAATTCAGTTTCAACTTTTAAGTCACTCACGAGGATTCGGATCTTCTTTCCCATCGCGTTCTCCTATTGTCTCAATGGGATCAAATTCATTATTTAGAACTTCTTGTTCTCCTTCGGTCGATAGGCTGTTCGGAAAGAAGAGGATCTCCCGGTCCATTTTTACGACCTCTCCTTTTAATGTAAGGAATTTCTGAGTCTGTGTTTTTAATAAAAGGAAACTCAGGAGCACCAAAATATAATTTGAGAGTTCTCTAACAAGAATATAGAAGAATTGGGCCTTCAGGCTCAAAAAGAAGTATGCTTCTACAAAATGTCTTGCACTGTTTATCAGAAGACCAAGAGTAATAAGATATAATAGCTGTTTGGTCTTCGTGGTATTTTTGGCTAAGGAAAGGAGGGATTGGTCATAGGCCTTTTTAAAGTTCTTCCAGCTGTTGGAAATGTTCTTTAGAAGTTCGTTACGTATGTTCTCCTCATCTCCGTAAATCTTTAGACGAACCTGTTTGTCCCCTCGAAAAAGAAGATAACGTTTTAATAACTCCTCCCGTTCTGAGAGGAGGGTCTGATTTTTTTTGAGCCCCCGATATGAAATGAAGCCCAGTCCGATGAGGAGAAGAAGGGGAATCCCTTCGTTTAACAATTTGATCCAAATCTCTTCATTCATTTTAAGACTTGCCCTTTCCTAAAAAGATTTACATTCGATTCATCAAGCCGGCCATATAGCCCGCTCCAAATCCATTATCGATGTTGACCACTGCCACTCCAGAGGCACAAGAGTTCAACATGGCCAGAAGCGCAGTAATCCCACCAAAACTGGTTCCATATCCGACGCTGGTGGGTACCGCGATCACCGGTCGATCCACCAGTCCCCCTACCACACTGGGGAGCGCTCCTTCCATCCCGGCCACCACGATGAGGACACGCGCTGTCTCCAATCTCGTCCTTTCGGAAAGCAGTCGGTGAATCCCTGCCACACCTACATCATAAAGAGTCTCTACACGATTCCCCATGAATTGAGCTGTGACAACTGCTTCCTCAGCCACAGGGATATCTGTTGTTCCAGCCGTAATAACGAGAATGGTTCCTTTTCCCTCCAGCTTTACCGGATGGGTGAGGTAGGTAAGAACTTTTGGTCGAGGATAGTATTGGCTTTTTGGAAAAATTTTTTGAACGGCTTTGGCCTTCCTCTCTTCCAAACGCGTGATGAGGACATTCTGGCCTCTTTTCTTCATCTGCTTCATGATTGAAAGAATCTGTCCAGAGGTCTTCCCTTCTCCCCAGATCACCTCTGGAAACCCTTTTCGAAGACTTCGATGGTGATCAATCCTAGCATAGCCCAAGTCTTCAAAAGGAAGCGACTTCAATTGGGCCATGGCCTCATTAATGGAGGTCTTTCCTGATTTTACTTTTTTAAGAAGATCTTCAATCTTTTGAATATTCACCTTTCCCTCTAAAAATTATTCTATTCAGTCTCCTGATGAAAAGTCAAGCAAAACTACCAGTAATCTCTGAAACTTGACAAAGAGTGATAAAAAAGATAGCCTCGATTCATCCTTTTATGGGATGGAGGAAGTCAGATGAACCGAACAGGGATTGTTAAGGATAGTCGATATCTGGAGCATATGATGGATCCTGGCCATCCAGAGAGTCCGGAGCGATTAAGGGCCATCTATCAAATGCTTGAAGAGGAGGAGATGAAGGGGCAGTTTGAAGCAGTGAAACCTCGAGCAGCTACTCGAGAGGAACTTGAAATGATCCACACTCCTGCCTACATTGATCTGATCGCTTCCACAGCGGGCAAACCTTACTTCCGACTCGATGGAGATACCTCCACCTGTGCCAAATCCTATGAGGCCGCTCTGGTGGCCGCTGGAGGTTTTCTGGAGTTGATCAAAGCCATCATGGAGGGAAAACTGAATAATGGATTTGCTTTCGTGAGACCTCCTGGTCACCATGCGGAAAGAGACAGGGCGATGGGTTTTTGCCTGTTCAACAATGTGGCCATCGGTGCCCGATATGCCATTCAGAATTTTTCTCTCCAGAAGATTCTGATCGTGGACTGGGATGTCCATCATGGGAATGGCACGCAGAACTCTTTCTACGAAGACCCAAGTGTCCTCTACTTCTCCACCCATCGCTATGGCTTTTTCTACCCGGGAACAGGAGGGGCCACCGAAGTGGGTAAAGGGAAGGGAGAGGGATTTACTGTGAACGTTCCTCTTTCAACCCAATGGGGTGATGCGGATTATGGAAATATCTTTCAAAAGATCCTCAAGCCCATTGCCTTAGAATATCAACCCCAGTTGGTCTTAGTCTCAGCAGGTTTCGATATTCATTATGATGATCCTTTGGGTGGCATGGAGGTGACAGAGAAAGGATTTGCAAGGATGACACAGGTCCTGATGGAGATTGCAGAAGCCACCGCTCAGGGAAAGCTGGCGATCACCCTGGAGGGTGGCTATGATGTGGAGGGACAGAAACGATCTGTGAAAGCAGTATTAAAAGAACTGGCTCAGCTCTCACCCCTTGACAAGAGGGATCTGTTAGAAAAAGAAGAGGCAAACACTTCTCGAACCGAACGATTCATTCTTCAATTGAAGGAGATCCAGAGAAAATACTGGAAAAATATCTAAACGCCCCCGGTATTCACCTTCTCCTTCAGTTCTTTCCCGACCTTGAAAAAAGGGAGTTTTTTGGGAGGGACATCCACGACCTCTCCTGTCTTGGGGTTTCGTCCTTTATAACCCCCATAACTTCTCACCACAAAGCTTCCAAATCCTCTGATCTCAATTCGATCCCCCTTTTCCAAGCTCTCCTTCATCCCATCGAAAAGGGTCTCTACAATGACTTTGGATACCTTCTGAGTTACATTTGCCTTCTCTGAAACTTTTGTAATGAGTTGGGCTTTATTCATAATTTCTCCCCTCCGTTTCCCTCATCCCATCCCTCTCCCATGGGGGAGAGGGGAGGGTGAGGGGTTAGAGTAAATGGTTTCGAATATATTGCACCGCATTTCTAAAAAAAGCAACCCCCATTCCTTCTTCAGGCAATTCCTCTCGAGTCCAGTGGGGATGATCGGCTCGAAGACGGAACGAATCTCTTTGTTTTTCAAATAACGCCCTTTCTAAAATTATTATACTGAAATTGGAACCGTGCCTTTTTGAAAAAACTCCTAACTCTTAACTCCCTGCCTGTCCGGCAGGCAGGCGAACTCCGAACTTTTTGTGCGTACTCCTTCTATCAAATGGTCAAACATCTTTTCAAAACCGACCCGGTTCTTATTGGTGGACCCGGCCAAAATGATCTCTTTACCAGAACCCTTGGGAATTCTGATCCAAACCCTTTGATGGGAAAAGAAGAAGGAGACAATGAGACCAAAGATCATCAAGCCGCTTCCAACCCAGACGATCCAGACTCCGGGATCCTTCGTCACTTGTAATCCTGTATACTCTTTTGAAGTAACCCCTTCAAAGGTGAGAATAAAATCATTTTTATTCTGTGGGTCGAATTTTGGGAAGTCTTTCAATACCCAAAAGGTTCGTGGCGCTTGGTTGGGCTTAAACAGGACCAATTGAACCCCTTCTCCGAAATTGTGGACTTCCGGGACATATCTCAACAATTGGATCCGATTATCCGAGTATGGAATCGAAACCGTCTCTCCTTCAAGGGCCTTCAAAAGCTCCTTTCCCTTTTTATTCTTCCATTGAATCCCCAGGGTAACATCGTGAAGAGCTCCATAACTCGATTGATAGAATGCTAACCCTTTATAATGAAGGGGATGATTGACCTGTATAGACTTCCTCAAAACTTCTTTGCCATTTTCAAGAATGGCGAGGGTGCTGGAATATTCCTTTACATGTTTTTCTTTTCTCCCGGGAAGGTCATAATATGTAATGTTGAAATCATCACATCGCACTGAAAAACCAATTGGCTTCAGAACCTTTTCATCTTTGATCCTCAAATAAATTTGATCAACGGTCTCCCCTTCCAAGATATTGACAAGGCCTTTGAAGCCCAAAAGGGAACCTGCAAGCCCTCCGACCATAATGATGAGGAGGCTCAAATGGGTGATGTAGACTCCTAATCTGGAGAATTTTCCCTTTTCCGAGAAGAGGGTAATGGCCGATTCCGTCTCGATTCGCATGGGATGACCAAACCACTTCTTCAGCAGAGATCGGACGTCCTCTTCTGCCTTGCTCTCGGCTTTGCTCATCATTTGGACCTTCTCCACATAGGGAAGGGTCTTCAACATAGAGTCTTCCAATCCAGTTGAACCAAGTCCACGAGAGATTTGGCTCCACACCCCTGGAAATCGATGAAGGGAGCAAGCGATCAAATTGATCACTAAGAGGAATAGAATGGCGCTAAACCACCATGAATGGTACATATCCAAGAGATTAAAGAAGTTCAACACCTCGTATAGTCCGATCCCGTATCGCTGAATGTATTCTGTCTTGGTTGCATTCTGTGTGATCACTGTTCCGATGATGGAGAGGAGGGCGAGCAGAATGAAGAGAGAGATAGTGAGTTTGAGCGAGCGGAAAAGGTCAAAGAGTATGGCAAGGAATCCCTTTTCTTCTCGCCTAACCGTATTCTTCGATTCTTTCATAGGATTCTTATACAAAGAAAAATGAAACATCTGCCGGTAGGCAGGGAAGTATTTGAAATATTTAACACAAATCTTTGTCGGCTGTCAAATAAAAAGGGGCAGATTCCATTTCGGAACTACCCCTTTTAGCCCACTATGCAGGAAGTTTTAGCTTATTTCTTTTTTACTTTTGTATCATGACACTTCGTACATGTTGTTGGAGCTTTCTTTGCCTTATCCTGTTTGTGACATTCCTGGCAATCCTTATGAAAGGCATCTTTTAAGGATAGAGTCTTTCCCTCTGCCGCTGCCTTATGGCATGTCTTACAACTCTTTGGGACCTCGCCTGGTTTCTTACCTTTCAATTCATGGTGACATTTCTCGCACCCGAGCTTCAGTGTGTCCACATGCTTCTTATGGGCGAATTTTACTTGACCATAAGTATTGTCCATGACGTAATTATCTTTTGCCGTCTGAGCAAGAGCGCCACTCATCATAAGCAGGGAAATGATGAAACCTGCCAAGATCCCTATACTGACCAAGCCCTTTTTCATTGCTGCTTCACCCCCTTTCTCTCAATGTTTAAATAATCTCCCCTTTGATCTTTTAGACGTGAAAAGTTTAACAAATATTCATTTTTTGTCAAGAAAAAATTTGGTACTAATGCAAATATGTTTTGTTTTCAGCATCTTGAGTCCAGGGTATGCATCACTTTGGAAACTAAAAAATCTCTTGATTTTTATTCCGCAATTAATATACCATTTATTCGGACATAGGTCTGGGGGATTCTGCGCGAGGGAAAATGAACACTGGGGCCTCGTCATTACGATTGTGTAACGCAAAGTTATAACCGAACTTCATCTACATGCGCGGAATATATGACAACCAGGACTTACAGGGACATTAGAGATTTTCTGAATCATCTCTACTTAGAGGACAACCGCCCGTGGTTGGTAGGATTCAGCGGCGGCAAGGATAGCACAATGCTCGCATCGCTTATCTTTGAAACCGTTCTCTCTGTCCCCGCCGCGCAACGGAAGAAACCTGTATCTGTTCTTTGCACCGACACGCGCGTGGAAATCCCAGCCATTACCGAAATGGTCGAAGGCACACTAACTCGGATGCAGAAGTTCTCCCAGCAGAACGATCTCAGCATCGAGGTGAACCTTCTCAGGCCGCCGCCGGAGCAATCGTTTTGGGTGAATCTTATTGGTCGTGGCTACCCGCCCCCCAACCGAACTTTCCGCTGGTGCACGCAGCGCCTTAAGATCGATCCCGTCACCGTCTTCGTGAACCAACGACTCGGTCACTGGAGCGAGGCGATCCTGCATCTGGGGGCACGTCGGGCAGAAAGCTCCAGCCGTGCACAAACGATGTCTGGTCGAGAGAGCCGTAATGGCCTCCACCGCCATCCAGACCTGCCACGCGTCTGGGTTTTCAACCCAATCGAATTCCTGACCACAGAGGAAGTCTGGGCCTACCTGCTGCAAAAACCCAACCCGTGGGGCAGCGACAACCGCCCACTCTACAAACTTTACACCAACGCCTCAAACGGCGAATGCCCTATCCAAATTGACACGAGTACCCCAGCCTGCGGCCACTCGCGCTTCGGCTGCTGGACCTGCACCGTCGTTGAAAGGGACAAAGCCAGCGAAGGCCTGCTCGCCGCCGGTGACGAGCGCATGGAACATCTCATCGAGTTCCGCGAAACGCTCCTCGAATTCCGTAACCCCGACAATGGCTGGCGCGACAGCCGACGCATGAATGGGAACGAAGGCCCAGGCCCACTTCTCATCAAAGGCCGTCGGGAACTCCTAAAACAACTGCTCAAGCTGCAGGAAGAAACAGGCCTGACGCTTATCACTCCCGAAGAACTCCTTTTGATCCAACAGATGTGGAAGGCGGCACGCGACCCCGACGATGGCCGCGGCGTCGCCCGCATCGTCAACAAACAGCGAGGAATCATCATGAGTGCCGATCTCAAAGAACTGAACCGGCTCCGCGAACTGGAAGAGGAAGTGGCCCGCGAAAAGACCATCAATGCTGACACCCTCCGCCGCATGCTCGCCAAGGTGGAGGAATACAGTGAAAGCCACCGCGCCCACGGCTTGCCAGACGACCTTCTCAACATCCTGAAGGATGACTTGGAAGCACAGTCAACCAGTAAGAGGAACTGAGCATGCCAGACGTGAATATTGATTCGCTGACGCTGGAGAATTTCGGTCCTTTCTACGGCGAGCACACGCTGGATTTCCGCAGCCTGGAGGGCAAGTGCGGGATTTTGGTTGGCGGGAAGAACGGCGCCGGGAAGACCCACGTGCTGCGCGCGCTGTATCTTGCGGTGGTAGGCGAAAGCGGCGTTGGCGACTTAAAACGAGTTGAGACCGGCTCAGAGGCAACACGATTCATTTTTGAGAAATCCCTCAATCGGCGTGCTTTGGCCGAAGGGCAAGATACAATTCGGCTGAAAGCCGTTGTTACGCTACGCGACGATACGCTCACAACTAATACAGGGATGGTATATAAATGCTAATTATTTTTTATCACATCATTAAAATTCGTCGTTGGTGTGCCGCTGAAACTTCTTATCAGGCACTTGAAACACGACTCGCTCGCTATGCCTTCTCGTCCAATTGAGCCTTCAACTCCGCCTTGGTTGGTAAGTATAACTGATATTTGCGGGCAAATACGCGGCTGTGTTCTGGCAGCGTGATTTCCACCAGTGAGTTGTTCTTACGCTTGCAGAGAATGATTCCGACGGTCTTGTTCTCCTCGGGCGTCTTCACGAAGCGGTCGTAATAGTTTACATACATCTGCATTTGGCCCAGGTCCTGATGGGTCAGTTCACCAATCTTCAAATCAATCAGAACATAACAACGAAGAATGCGGTTGTAAAAAACAAGATCCACCCGGAAATGCCTGTCTTCAAAGGTAAACCGTTTCTGTCTGGCTTCAAAGAGAAACCCTTTGCCGAGCTCAAGGAGAAAATGCTCGATCCGGTTGATAATGGACGTCTCGAGATCGGTTTCAGAATAGGCGGACTCCTCTTTGAGTCCCAGAAACTCAAGGACGTAGGGATCTTTCATCAGATCTTCGGGTTTTTCCACGATCTGTCCCCGTCTGCCGAGATCGTGGACCTTTTTCTTGTCTCGACTCAATGCAAGCCGCTCATAAAGCGATGAGTTAAACTGTCGCCGAAGTTCACGAAGCGACCAGTTTTGATTGTCAGACTCGATCTCGTAAAACCGCCGTTCGTTCTCGTCCTCGATGCCTATCAGAAAGACATAATGCGACCAGCTCAGGGGAAAGGCAGATGGAGAAATCCGAGACACTGTCTGGGAAATCTTTTTCTCAGAAATACGCGACAGTGTCGCGTATTTCTGGTATATAAGGTAAAAGGCACGCATCCGTTGTAGATTGTCCACGGAATAGCCCTTTCCGAACTCCGCCGTAAGCTTTTGTGAAAGCGACTTCAACGTCTCTTCCGCATATTCGGCCCGCGCCTTGCCTCTTTGCTCATGCTCCACGATCCGGCGACCGATCTCGAAGTTCGTCCAGACCAGCGCCGCGTTAACACCGCGGACAACGTTCCGGCGGGCTTCGAGAATCAGGTCCCGAACATCTGACCACAGCACCGTATCTACGGTCATGGCGCCAGCTTTTCCCTTTTTCTTCACAGGTCTGTTTACCATAAAAAACCCATAATACTTCAGCGCTTTGAAAATCCCTCCTGACCTCCCTTTTTCAAAGGGAGGAGGGGGGATAGGGTCGGACCAAGTCAACTGCTTGATCGAATTGATTACACTAACGAAAGATATCCTTTTTCAAGCTCTTTCAAAATCCGTTTGCTGAGCACGTCAGCCGATACGTCATATATTCCGATAAGCTTTGTCGCAATTGCATTTACAATATAGTCCTGAGAAGATTCGACCGAAAGCCCCTTTGAACGAATAAAGTCTATTTTGGGCTGCAATAACTTTAATTCTTCGCGGAAGTTCTGTTTCAACGAAACTGGTGGCACTAAGACCGCTGCAGCAAAAGAATAGGCTTGCCACTCAAGCCAACCATAAGTTTCTTCATCGATACCGAGAACAAATGTTTTCCAGTCAGCCACACTCTGAGGGTGAAACGACGCAATCAAATCCGAATGGAATACATAATGCCCTATCTCATGGGCAAGGGTAAAACGGTATCTT
>Ga0315285_10005329_pt1 | contig 13277 bp, 10 predicted proteins | sample YL17G09_36_MG_FD_203698 | JGI IMG/M metagenome (GOLD analysis project Ga0315285, IMG submission 203698) | Sediment microbial communities from Yellowstone Lake, YNP, Wyoming, USA - YL17G09_36 | ecosystem: Environmental > Aquatic > Freshwater > Lake > Sediment | place: USA: Wyoming | collected... | reverse complement strand
CCGTGCCCGGCGCCGCCGTGTGGTTCCGCTTCCAGGGAGAGCGGGAGTATTCCGCCGTCGTGCGCACCAATCCCGAGGGAGAGTACCTCTTCCGCAATATCCCCGGCGCGGGATTCCGTGAGATGAAGCCGCCGCCCACTTTCCCCGCAAGCCTGCCGAACTCCCTGCCTCCAGCCCTCGGGGGACCCGAGGCCGAGAAAGCCCCCCAAGGGAAGGCCGAGATTCGCGTGGAGGACCTCCGGCCGCGTTCGCCCTGGAGAACGGCGAGAGCCGTCTTGCAGATGGAGCCGGGGGAGCGAATCACCCGCGACTTCCAGCTCCAACGGGGCGTGCTCCTGGCCGGCAGAGTCCTGGACGCGGAGACCGGGCTCCCCGTGGCAAACATGAATCTCTACATCAACTCCTTCCCGGGCTTTCAAGAGGTTGTCACCAACGCCGAAGGGGAGTTCAGCGCCTGCGTCGAGCCGGAGGCGGAGGTTGGCATCGACTGCGCCGTGGGGAACTACATTACTGAGGACCAGTGGGTGAAGAAGACGACCCGCTCCGACTTTCGTCAGGTTCTCACGGAAGACACGACGGACGTGGTCCTGCGGCTGAAGTTCCTCCCGGTCAACGAACTGAGAGGACGGACCGTCGACGAACACGGCCGAGGCGTGTCACAGGCGACCGTCTATCTTATGAAGGCCGCGCCGAAGGCCGTTTCGGACGCCGACGGGAACTTCGTCCTCCCGGTTGTGCCGCAGCAGCGCGATTTTGAGCTGTTCGCGACCTCGCCGGACAACAAACAAGCCGGGCTTGTGAGGTTGAAGGCGGGAACCCGCCTGGCCGTCATCCCCATGGAATCCACGCGCAAGTTCACCGGACGCGTCGTCAACACGCGAGGCGCGCCGGCCGGCGGTCTGGAGGTCCAGCATTTCCTCCCGTGGGTGAACGGCGGTCCCATCTTCTTGGAGGAGAAACTCGAGATTGAGGTGGATCCCGGCGGGCAGTTCACTCTGAAGAACGTGTGCCCCAAAGCCGCTTACCGCGCGGAATGGCTCCACGACGAGAAGACGAACCGGGACTTCGACAGCGGATCGACAAACATGGATCTCTCGCGACTCGAATCGGGGGGAGAGGTCAAGATCGTGACACGGCAGTTTCTCGACAGCCTGACGGGCATCGTGGTGAACGACCAAGGCGGGCCGGTCCCCGGGGCCTTGATCCAGATCGTTTCGAGCGACATGGCGCCCCGCGACGCTCTCAACACGGAGAACTTCACGAACGAGGACGGGCAGTTCACGGTCAAGCGCCTGGCTCCCGGGGAGGTGACATTGCGGATCATGGCCGACCATTTCAAGCAGCGGGTCGTTGCGCTTCCGAGCGACACCGTTGCTCACAAGATCGCTCTCAAGCCCATCTTGGAGGGAAGCGTCTATCGCGTCCGCGTTCTCGACGGGGCCGGCAAGCCCGTCCCTGCCGTTCCCGCAACCTTCCACTACATTGTCCACGAGAACGGCCGGAAAGAGATCGTGAAACGGGAGAACGCGACTGACGCCGACGGCAGAACCGAGTTCCTCTTCAAGCCCGCTGGCGAGAAATCCTTTGGGTCCGGGATGATCATCTGCGACGTGGAAGTCTACGACGTCGCCTGTCGAAGCGTTTCGCTCAACGAGGACACCGAAGTGACTCTCGATCTGCTCAAGGCCGAGAAACGCTGGCGCGGGAAGATCGTCTCCATGCAAACGCTTCAGCCCATCGCGGGCGCCGAAGTCCGCGTCAGCGGGATGCGAATCAACGGCGGCATTGAAGGGGGAGCTGCCGTGACCTTCCGTGACGAATTCGGGCTTCGCTATGGGACAACAACTAACGTCGACGGGTCGTTCGAGCTTTCCCGTTTCAACCGGAAGGATGCCCTGTCCATCTACTGCTCCGCGCCGGGCTACGCGCGGCAGCTCGTTTTGCTCGATCCCTTGCGGGAATCCGGGGAGGTGTATCCCCTGATGCCCGGGGCCAAGGTCGCCGGCAGGGCGGTCGTGAAGGGAAGCGGCCGTCCCTTGGCGGGCGTCAACCTCATGCTCAAGACACGCGGGGAGAGCCGCAATTGTGTGACGGCCGGGGACGGTTCCTTTACGCTGGACGATCTGAAACCGGCCGAGTACACGGTTCGCTACTCGCCTCTCTTCACGTCCGAAGAGAAAGACTTCGTGACCACCCGCACCTTCTCCTTTGCCGCCGCCACGGGCAAAACGGCGCGGGTCGTTCTCGAACTCGAGGAAGGCATCCCGGTTCACGGCAGCATCGTGAATCCGGAAACGAACCGTCCCCCCGAGGGAAGAATGGGGGTGAACGCGTACGATCAATCGGGCAACTTCGCGAATAGCGCCATCATGCGGGACAACGGACGCTGGATTCTGTTCCTGCCGCCCGGCCGGTTCGACCTGAAATACTACGCCGGTGAGACCCGCGGTTCTCTCGAATCGATCCAGGTGGCGCGAGGCCAGACTTACCGCAACGTGCGGATTGAGGTGAAAACGCCGAAAGAGAGGGCGGAGCGACCAGACCGCCCGACGATTCCCTCGGCGCAGGAGGCGGACGCCCCGCGGGGAGTCGCCGGCGAAAGGCCGTGAAGCCCAACGCCCCCATGAGGTCGGCGGGGCGGATGAAGCCTGAAAGGCGCGGAACCATGGCTCGCATCCTAGTCGTGGATGACGACGATCAGGTGCGCTCTCTCATTGCGCGACTCCTTCTGCGGCAAGGCTACCAAGTCGTGGAGGCGTCCGATGGAGCGCAAGCCCTCCGGCTTTTCCGCGACGACCCGGCCGACCTCATCATCACCGACCTGATCATGCCTGGGAGAGAAGGCATCGAAACCATCGCGGAACTGCGACGCGACTGCCCGGGCGTGAAGATCATCGCGATGTCGGGGGGAGGTCGCGTCGGCCCCGTGAGCTATCTCCAACTGGCGAGCAAACTGGGAGCGGAGAGAACCTTCGCCAAGCCCTTCGATCACGCCGAGATGCTCGAAGCGGTTCGCGAAATGCTGGCGGACTGAGATCGCGGGAGAGTCTACTCGGGCGTTCCGGCCTCCAAGCCTTTTGCATCCGGCTCCGGCCCGTAAATGCGCACTCGGTTGCGCCCCTCGTTCTTCGCCCAGTAAAGCGCCTGGTCCGAAGCGTCGATCAGGTCTTTGGGCGAAAGGGTCGCGTCGGGAACCACGCTGGCCGCGCCCAGGCTGACGGTCACAACGTCGCTTGCCTCGGAGGAGCCGTGGGGGAGGCGCAGGGCCTCGACCGCCCCGCGCATGTTCTCGGCCACGGTGACCGCCCCCGCGAGATCGGTCGACGGGAGAAGGGCGCCGAACTCCTCCCCCCCATAGCGGGCCACGAGATCTCCCGCGCGTCTGCAAACGCCGCCCAATGTCTTCGACACGGACTGGAGGCATGAGTCCCCTTCGAGGTGGCCGTACGTGTCGTTGTAGCGCTTGAAGAAATCGATGTCGACCATGATCAGGGAGAGGAGCGCTTTGCCGCGGAGGGCCCGACGCCACTCTTTCTCCAGTTCGGCGTCGAAATGGCGCCGGTTCGGGATGCCGGTCAGACCATCTCGGGACGAGAGCCCGCGCAGCTGCCGGTTCAGGTCCTCCAGCTCCCCCACCCGAGCGGCCAGCTCTTGCTGGAGTTCCACGATGCGCGCGCCCGCCTTGACGCGCGCCCGGAGTTCGTCATGGTGAAAGGGTTTGGAGATGTAGTCGTCGGCTCCGGCCTCGAAACCCGCCACCACGTCCTGCTTCTCGCTTCTGGCTGTCAGAAGAAGGACGTAAGTTGACCTCGGCGGCTGGGTCTCGCGCAGCCGGCGGCAGACTTCCGTCCCGTCCATGCCCGGCATCATCCAGTCGAGAACCGCGATGCGGGGAGCGTCCTCGCGCTGGAGGCGGGCCCACGCCTCCTCCCCATCGCAGGCGGCCACCACCTCGTACCCCCACTTCGTGAGAACCGTTTCCAGGATGCGCCGGGAAACGGGGTCGTCTTCGGCAATCAGAATCTTCATGGCGCAGGCGCAGTTCTCCGCTCGTGTTGTTCTCGCTTTCGGGCGGCGGCGGACGCAGCCCCAAGCCCATCTTCTCACGACCCAACGGTCGGATTCTATTCCCCTGTGGAACCCATGTCAATTCTGAAGGGACGGGGCCCCCGAAGGGAGGGGCGAGTCTTGTCGGGGAATTCGTCCTGGCGAGGACGGGGGCGAGAAGAGAAGGAGCGATTCCGCCCGAGCAGGGGCCAACAAAAGCCTCGACCGCCCCGTTCTTGAGGGCTACCATGCTGGCGCGGCCGAGCCGGTTCCGGCGCTCTGGATCCCCTCATTGACGGCGGGCGATGTATCGTCGACTCACGTACGCTCTTGAGAGATGCCTGGAAAGAGGTCGCTTGCGCAGTCTGTGTCTCGAAGGGGTCGAGCGGGCGGCGCTCTTCCATCTGTCCACACCGGACCATCTGGCTCTGTTCCTTGAGCACGTTCTCACGTGGCGGCCGCAACTGTCGATCCACGTTTTTACGCATCTCGGCATGGAGGGCGCTCTGCGCGAGATCCCGTCGCTGACCGCCTGGCAAGAGGCCTTTCCCATACGCCTGAGCGGCCCCGCGGACCTCGCCGACGCAGCGAGCAAGAGTCGCCCGCCGGAGATTGCGGCGCTCCTATACTCTGCCAAGGCTGTGGTCGCGCCGGCCGTGGGGAGAAGACTCCGGCGCGCGTTCACCGTAGGGCGAGCCGGTCGAAAGATCGTTATCCACGGCGACGGTTCGATCTGGAAAGGAGACCTGGTTTCCCGCGGCGCGAGGAGGGCGATCCGGCCGCTTCTCGCGTGGCTTGCGCCGCAACGCGACCGCGAGGAGGAAAGGATCCTTCGCAAACGCATGCTGCCGGATCCGGGCTATGACAAGAATGCGCCTCCCGCCGTCACGGAGGTCTGCCGGCACACACGCCGCCGCGTTCTTCTCCGCGCGCCGCTCCGCGTGGAGCAATGTCTCGAAACGGGAACGATTCTGAAGCCGGATCTCCTCACGGAGGGCCGTGACGACACTCTCTACGAAGGGGAATACCACGGCGCGGCCCTCTTCGACGAACGGCGCGACTGGCAGGCGCTTCTCGAACGGAGCCAAGACACGCGCTGGCGCCGCATGGAGCGAGTCGGAGTTGGCAGCGCGGAATCCTTCGGCTCCCCCCGCCCCAGGGCCCTCGATATCGGGTGCGGCACGGGCGTCCTGTCCGACAAGCTCACGCGCCAGGGGTTTGAGACCCTCGGCATTGACTGCTCAAGAACGGCGGTCGAGAAAGCGCGCGCGTCTTTTCCGCGGACGCGGTTCGCGGTCGCGACGATCGGCGATCTTGCGGCGCGCGGCGAGCGCTACGACCTTCTGGTTCTCTCGCACGTGCTCGAACACGTCTCAGATGACGTTGCGTTCCTCGCCTCCCTCCAGCGCCTCATGAGACCGACGAGCCGCCTCTACATCGAGGTCCCATGGGCCGACGCCGAGCCGCTCAGAGCGCGCCCCGGCTGGCGCCGACAACGCGACCACTGCAGAGAGTACACGCAACTGGGGCTCTATCGCTTGGTCGCCGGATCGGGTTTCACGGTCCTGTCCCACGCAGAGAGCTTCCACGATGAGGAAGACCCCCAGCCCTACCAATTCCTCCTTGCGCGCCTGCGCTCCCCGCGGGACTCCACGTCTCGCTCGCCCTCGGTCTCCTCGTCTTCCGAGAGGAAGGATGCCGGCGCCGCGCGTTCTTGACAGGATTATCGAGGCTCGCAAAACCGATTGACGCGCTAACTTCAGTAAAATGAGCGGGGCCTGTGTCAATCATTATCGCGAGACTCAATAGGACCACAATTCGGCATATCCCCCAGTGCCCCTCGAATGCAATCACTTCCCGATCCTTTCCTGTCTCGGCGACGCGCGTGGGGACTCCCTATAGCGGGTAGTCGGGCTCAACCGGGTTGTACCAGTCCTCGATCCATTCCCCGTTCGGGTAGTCCGTCGGGGGCGGCGGATTGAACGCGTTGCCGGGACCGTACATGATGATGTCGCCCTGCGACCTCGAACCGTTCGTCGGATCGTAGCAACGCGCTCCCTGGAAGGAAAGCCACTGTTTTAGGGACTCTTGCTCAGGATCGGCGCGCGCCAGAGAATCAGGTCGCAGGTGCGCTGAATGATGGGCAGTTTCGGGTGGCGCGTCGTTCTCTGAATTCCGCGTGAGCTCGCTTCTCGCGCGAGCTCGCTCGCTTCGCTCGTTCGCCAAAGGGTAAAGAAAACAGCGTACCTCTCCATTATTGAGTCCGCACAAACCGCACGCTCACGCCGTAGCCGCGGTCGTCCGCGGAGGGGCGGACGATGACGAAGCGGTTCGCAGAGCGGCAGAAATACGCATAGTCGCCCCAAAAGCCGCCGCGCAGCACCGGGGAAGACGAAGTTGGGCTGAGCCAAGCGCTCCCATCCGCCGGCGCGCCCGTGTAGATGCCGTGCCAATAGTCCTGACACCATTCCCACATGTTCCCGCTCATGTCGTAGAGGCCGAATTGGTTCGGCAACTTCGTGCCGACAGGCTTGGAGCCGTTGAGCGAGTTGTTGCCCCCAAACCACATATAGTCCGACCGGTTGCCTGGCAAGGTCCCAGCCGGGCCGTCCGTCTCGTAATCATCCACTGTCAGGGAATCGCCGAAGAAGAACCTCGTCTGCGTCCCGGCGCGGCAGGCGTATTCCCACTCCGCCTCGCTTGGAAGACGGAACGTCGCCGGTCCTTGGCCGGTGTTCGCGACGTGCGTATTGAGCGCCGTGATGAAGTTCTGGCAGTCGTTCCAGGAGATGTAATACGCCGGGTAGTCGTCGCCGACGCCATAGTACGAACTCGGCGCCGTGCCGGGCCAGGAATTCATCACGGCCAGCCACTGGCACTGCGTGAGTTCGGTTTTGCCCATGTAGAAGTCATAGGCAATGTTCACCGTGTGGACAGGGCCTTCGTATGAAAGGCGCGACCGTTCGGTGTCGGGCGAGCCCATCTGGAAACTCCCCGCCGGGATGCGCACGAGGACCAGCGGCACGTCGCCGGGGAGATAGATCGTTTGCGTCTGCGGGCCCCCTTCCGGCGTCCAGGCGGCGCTGAAGATTAGGGTTGCGCCGGCGGCTAGCGCGCGCGTCTGCGCGGCGGGCGGGTTGAAACCCGGGACATTATCCGAGCAGGTGAGAGTGTATGGCCCCGGCGGGGCGTTGCGGATGGCGTTCGCGCCGAGCCTATCGCCGGTTCCGCTGATGGCTGTGAACCCCGCGGGACCGGATAACGTCCACCGGCCCGCATTGGGGAAGACGTCGATCTGGATGGTCCCCGACCGCAGCTCAAGGGAATAGACCGGCTCGAATCGCAGGAAGCCGCCGGAAGCGAGCGTGCGAGTAACCGCGGGAGGCGGATTGTAACCTGAGACGTTGTCGTTGCAGGTCAGCGTGTAGTCTCCCGCCGGCGCCCCAGCGATCGCCGAAGCCCCCGCGCGGTCGCCTGCGCCCGTCCGCGTGGAGAATCCCGCCGGACCGGTCAGCGCCCAGGAGGCCGCGTTGGGTGTAACGTCAATGGCGATAGTTCCGACGGCCGGCGGCGTCCAAGTCCCGCTGAGGAGACGAGCGTTGTAAAGGTTCCAGGGACCGAATTCGCGATCGATAAAGGTCCGATCCAGAATGCCGAAACGGAAGCCCAGGTTTGCGTCCACGCCTCCATCCAGATAGTATGAACATGAGAGCGGGCTTCCCCAGAAGTCCCCGCTGAAGGCGAGGTAAGGCTCGATGGCGAAGTTGGGGCCGGCAAGGGCGTAGAGTTCGACGCTGATGGTGGGCGCGACGGCGACCCGGACGTCCACGTCGCCGCTCGCCTGCCAACGGAGCCGGCCCACGGGGGCCGGGGGCCTTGGGCCCCGCAGTTCGCGCCAGACGCCTTGATAGTACTCAGCTCCCACCCGAACGGGGAGCGTATAGGTGAAGCCCGGCTCGACGGAGGCAAACGCATCGCCCGTGAGATCCGCCTTCGCCACCAGCTCGAAGGTGACGACCTCCACCACGGGAAGGACGCCGACAAACTGAACGTAGACCTGCCGGAACTGCGTTCCAGGGATGGGTATCTCTTTGCTCCAGTCCGTTTGGATCTGCGCGTTGACGCGGGCGGTCAGGTCGATTGTGAAGTCCCCTCCCGCCTCGGCTCGGAAATACTTGAGCCGACTGCTTTCAATCGCGAAGTCGATGTCCACCATTGGGTCGAGTCTGAAGGCGGCGGCTGGAAGATCGATCGTGACTACATTGTCCTGGTAGAGCACCGTGCCAGATAGGTCCCATTCGACGGGGTCGAGCCCTGCCGATCCTTTGGGCCTCTGACCGGCCCGCACCCGGGCGGAACCGAGCTTGGGCGGGCCGAGAGGCATGCCCAAGGCCGAAACCCGGCCATTTGTGATGACCTCGGCGAGCGTTGCGCCGGTGGTCTGGATCGTGAGGATGGATCCGCTTTCGCTTATTGAAACGATTCTGCAGAGAAAGCCGTCAAAGTCGGACCCGACGACGATGTCGCCGGGGTCCATGCCGTGTCCGCCCGCACCGGCCCAATCGAGAATGAGGGTCGGAGAGGTCCAGTCGATTGCGGTTAGATCCGCTGTACTATCGACGACAATCACATTGGGGGCGATCTCTGCTGGCGAGAACCGGCTTTGCGCATAGGCCACATCTTCCAGATCAACCTTTCCGTCTTGATTGGCGTCGGCGCGTGAGAGGGCGTCGCCGGTGAGCGGCGCGCGCTCTATCAAATGGTCCTTTATGATTGCGACGTCGACCTGGTTGATGACGCCGCTTGCGTTCACGTCGCCGGGGTCGGCGGCGCGAGCGAGGGGAAGCGCGGCGAAAAGAGGGAGGAGTGCGAGCAGCGCGGCGCCCCTTCGCGGGAGTCTCGGGCAGAGCGCGAAAAGCGTGTTCATGGCTTCTCCTCCAGACAAGATTGGCTCAATCCATGCCGGGGCCGGGGCGCCGCCCCCGGCGCTAGTAGAGCATCCAGGTCTTGGCGCTCGCCGGGCGGGGCTTCACGATCACCCGTCCAGCGGCGACCCCGTGGGCCAAGGTCGCGCCGGCCGCGTCGAGCAGGTTGGAGTTGGGCAAGTCGGGCGTCCCGGCGCTTGTCAGGGCGATCTCGATGGGGCCTTTGGGCGCGTCGTTCCTGATGCGAAAGTGGAGTTCGGCAACGACACCGGTTCGCGATGCGAACGGGGCGATCTCAATCAAGCCGCAGGCGACGAGGTTCAGTCGGCCGGGCTGCGGGGAGAACGCGTCGAAGGAATGCGCCGGCGCCAGGATCGCGCCTCCGCCGGCCGAGGGCGCTTCGAGCGCCCCGGGGTCGTATTCAAGGCGAAGGAGAAGGGCTGAGCAATCGCCCGCAGATTCGAGCGTGACGGGAAGCGAAACGGTATCCCCGGGGCTCCCGGCGACTTGGCCGATGCTGATCGTGTTGGCCAGGCGGGGCGCCGGCAATCCGCCGATGCCGACGGCGATGCCCGCAAGCGCCGCCGCCAGGATGAACTGAGCCGCTTTGGCATGTCGCATGATCCTTTCTCCTTTCCGTTTCCCTGGCGCCGTTTTCGTTCTGTCTTGATTCTCTCTCCAAGGCGCGAGGAGTGTCAAGGTTTTCCAGGATTGCTCTTTCTTCCACTGTCGTCCCATAGGAAGGTGGGACGGGCGCCAGTTTGCGGGTAGTATTCTCCTGTCAAAACCACCAACCGGCCACATGCCGCGAAGGAGGATGCCATGGCCCGCAAACCGACACGCGCGAATCTATTGAGGCTCGCAAAACCGATTGACGCGCTAGGTTCAGTAAAATGAGCGCGGCCTGTGTCAATCATTATCGCGAGACTCAACAGAGGGGCTCTTGCGACGCGCGGAGTCGCCGCGGACGGGGTCCGGCTTGCGGCGCCATTCCTTCTCTCAGCATCGGCCCCGCCGACGCATCGGCCCCGCCGACGCGATTCTCTTGATTCTGCGCTCCGAACCGGCTAAGGTCGCATGCTTGACATCCGCCGGGGCGGCTCCGGCATCATCCGCCCCGCCGACGAAGTCAGGGCGGGCGTCAACCGTCCGGTTGGCGGGCGTTTGGGGAGGTGGACGGCGTGTCCCTCAAAGAGCGCATCCTGTGCATCGGCGCCGGCTACGTGGGCGGGCCGACGATGGCCGTCATCGCCGACAAATGCCCCGATTGTCGCGTGGAGCTCGTCGATGTCAACGAGGAGCGCATTCGTCAGTGGAACTCCGACGACTTGCCGATCTATGAGCCCGGCCTCGATGAGATCGTCAAGCGCAACCGAGGCAAGAACCTCTTTTTCTCGACCGAGATCGCCCGCGGCATTGGCGAGTCGGACATCATCTTCGTGAGCGTCAACACGCCGACGAAGAGCTTTGGCCAGGGGGCGGGCCAGGCGGCCGATCTCCAATACTGGGAGAAAACGGCGCGCCAGATTCTACGCCACTCCCGCAACGACAAAATCGTCGTCGAGAAAAGCACTCTCCCCGTCCGCACGGCCGAGGCGATGGACCGGATCCTGAGTTCGGGCGGCGACGGCGTGCACTTCGACGTGATCTCCAATCCGGAGTTCCTGGCCGAAGGCACGGCCATCCGGGATCTTCTGGAGCCGGACCGCGTGCTGCTGGGGTGCATGGACACCGAGCGAGGACACGCGGCCTGCGATCGCCTCTCGGCCATCTATGAGAACTGGGTGGACAGATCGCGCATCCTCCGGACCAACGTCTGGAGCGCCGAGCTCTCCAAACTTGTCGCCAACGCCTTCCTGGCCCAGCGCATTTCCTCCATCAACTCCGTCTCGGCTTTGTGCGAAAGAACCAAGGCGGACGTGACGGAGGTGGCGCGCGCGATCGGACTCGACTCCCGGATCGGACCGCGCTTTCTCAATGCGGGGATCGGTTTTGGGGGTTCCTGTTTCAAGAAGGATATTCTGAACCTGGTCTACATCTGCCGCCAACAAGGCCTGGACGAGGTCGCCGACTACTGGCAACAGGTCGTGCGCATCAACGTGTACCAGCACGATCGCTTCGTCGCCAATATGATCGCCGAGATGTTCAACACCGTGGCGGGGAAGAAGATCGCCGTTCTTGGGTTCGCCTTCAAGGCCAATACGGGCGACGCGCGCGAGTCCCCGGCGATCACTGTCTGCCGCCGCTTGCTCGCCGAGAACGCCTTGGTCCGCGTAGCCGACCCCAAGGCCCTCGGTCAAGTCGGGGCGCAGTTGGGCGGCCTTGGCGGCGTCGCTCTTTTCGAAGACCCCTATGAAGCGGCGGAGGGCGCCCACGCCATCGCGCTTCTGACCGATTGGGCTTGCTATCGTGAACTGAACTTCCAGCGCATTCTCGATACGATGGAGAAGCCCGCGTTCCTCTTCGACGGACGGAACCTTCTGGACCATAAAGCCCTCTATGAGATCGGATTCAACGTCTACCCGATCGGCAAGACGCCCCTGCGGCATTTCTGAGGGACTGCCAACACGGAGCAATGCCGGCCCAAGAGGTCCAAGTCAGGAGAAGCCCGATGTCGCCATCTCCTCCTCAGACATCGCTCAGACTCCTCCGCCCGCCCTTTGCGGGCTGCCGTCGGGCCCGTCGAGCCCGTCGGCTTCGTCTTCACCCCGACCGCAAAAGCCGCTCGGAGCGCGAGACCCTCCTAACACGCGTCGCAGCCGCCGCCATGGCGCAGCTCCACCGGGCAAGCGAAGCGCACGAACGCCTCGTCTCTGAGAACGGGGACCTCAAAGCGCTGGCCGCCCGCGCGCGCGCCGACCTGGAGAACGCGCGCAAGCGCGCCGCCAGGGAGAAAGAAGACGTCGCCAGATTCGCGATCCAGGAGTTCGTGGAATCGTTGCTTCCCGCCCTGGACGGCTTTGACCACGCCCTTGCCTCCATGGAGACGGACACCGACGCCCAGGCCCTCATTGACGGGATCCAGGCCATCCGCCAGCAGTTCGACAAGGCGCTTCAGAACCACGGCGTCGTGAAGGTCGAGGCCCGCCTCCAGCCCTTCGACCCCCGTCTTCACGAAGCCATGAGCGTCGAGAAGTCCGAAAAGCACCCCAGCAACACCGTCATCGACGTCGTGCGAGACGGCTATCTCCTCAACGGGCGTCTGGTGCGGGCCGCTCGCGTCCGCGTTTCCCAGAAACCGTGAACGCGCTCCGCCGGACAAAGTCTGCCGCTATGGCCCAAGAGCGCCGGCCAAACGTCGGAAGACCCGCAGACTACGATCCCCTTGCAGAACGAAGCTCGATTCTCCCGCCGGCCCACCGGCCTCGCTCAAGATTCTCGGCCTTCAAGATGGGCCGGTTCTACTACAGGAGGAAAGGGGAAGGACATGAGCAGAATCCAGGAAACTGAGTCGTTCTTCAAGAAAGGCTACTCCTGTTCGCAGGCGGTCCTCGCGGCGTTCGGTCCGAAACTGGGCGTGGACCGCGCGACGGCCCTCGGAATCGCTTCGGGCTTCGGTGGCGGCATGGGCCGGACGGGCAACGCGTGCGGGGCGGTTTCGGGCGCTCTGATGGCCGTCGGCCTGCGATACGGAAGACCCGACGCGTCGCCCGCGGAGTCGCGCGCCAAGGCGACCGAAAAGGCGCGGGAGTTCGTGGAACGCTTCGAGTCCCGTCATGGATCCATCGAGTGCAAGACCTTGCTCGGCGTTGATCTGAGAGAGCCCGACGGACACGCCAAGGCGGCGGCGCAGGATCTTTTCAAGACGGTCTGCGCCCCCTTAGTTCGCGACGCGGCGGAGATATTGGCGGAGATCCTTGAGGACGCGTAGGGGCCTCCGCGCAACGGCCTCCGAATCGTTTTGACACGCCTGCCCGGATGCATGCGGGGAGCAAGCGCTGAAGACGCGCGCAAGCGACTCCTTCGCCGCGGCGTCGGAGGCGGCGATCTTCTTCTCCGTGCAGACCGGCGGATCGCCCGCAAGGGGATAGACGGCCTCGGCGACAAGGGGGTTCCGCCGGGGAGCAAGTAGGTGTCCGAGAGCTCGACGTCGATGGACGAGACGTGCAGGGCCCGGCGTCCGGCGTTTGTGATCACGAAACTCTTCGCGGATTGTGTCGCGGCGGGGATGATGGTGGGCCCACCTGGATTCGAACCAGGGACCAACCGGTTATGAGCCGGTGGCTCTGACCAGCTGAGCTATAGGCCCGCGCGTTCTGAGGTCGCAGGCGAAAGACCGTCGCCGCCGGAGGAGGGCGCCTTCTC
>Ga0315285_10005327_pt1 | contig 13278 bp, 12 predicted proteins | sample YL17G09_36_MG_FD_203698 | JGI IMG/M metagenome (GOLD analysis project Ga0315285, IMG submission 203698) | Sediment microbial communities from Yellowstone Lake, YNP, Wyoming, USA - YL17G09_36 | ecosystem: Environmental > Aquatic > Freshwater > Lake > Sediment | place: USA: Wyoming | collected... | reverse complement strand
ACTAAAACGCCCATCCCGACGAGGCCGGGATTCCGCAATTTTGCGCTTTGCACCTTAATCTTTGCATTCTCAAGCTGGCCGCGTTTAGCCCGAAGACCCGTATAAGTCTTGTTTCGATAAGAACATAGCACAATATGTCATTATCCAGAATCGCGAAAAACAGTGTTCATCCGTGTCAATCAGTGTCTAAAGAATGAAATCGGTCCCTTCGTGCCTTCGTGTCTTAGTGGCTATAAGTCAATTATGCAAAACAAACCCAATTTCAAAATGGGCAATATAAACATAAGTACAGCAAGAACAAAGGCTTATGCCAAAGAACAACGAACAATGAACAACGAATGTTACTCAAAACAAAGCCAAAACAAAGCCAATTTCAAGCGATCAAAGCCAATTTCAAACCCGCAAACAGCTTGCCCCGCTTGCCACGCATTCATGAGTCAATTATGCAAAACAAACCCAATTCTGTTGAGACCAGAAACAATGCAACCTGCTTTACCACAAGGGTGTATGCAAACAAACCGCCCCGCCCCGCTCGAAAAAACAAAGCCAATCAAACCCAATTCCCCCGCCCCCAACAAATAGCCTCGCTCAGCGAGCCGGCGGAGTATTTCTTTATGGTATCTGGTATGTCGCATCGGATTGAGGGAGCGAAAATCCGCAACGGCTCTTTGCCAAGTTCGGATTCTCCAGCCCGGGCATCGCTCTACGCACTACGGTTCGTTCATATACTCATACAGCTTGGTCAGGGCATCGCGGCGAAGCTGGCGAATCCTCTCTCGCGTCAGCCCGAATTTCTTGCCTATCTCTTTGAGCGTCATCGCCCGCGTGCCCCCGAGGCCGTAATGCAGCCTCAGGACCTGTGCCTCTCGCGGGTCAATTGCGTCGAGCAATCGCAGGGCCTTCGCCTGCTCCTCTTCGGCAACCATGGAATCTTCCGGCCTGCCCGTATTCCGATCAACCAGAGTAGCCTCGAGTAATTGATCGTCCTCCGTTCCGTCGCCGCCTCCGGCATCTCCCACAGAACTCAGAACCTCGACAATCCGATGAATGATTCTCGCCTTGCGCAGCGGCAGGTGCATCACCTCCGCCATCTCCTCAACCTCAACCGCCCTGCCGAGCCTGCTTTCCAGCTCCGCCGCCGTGTGCCGCCACTGATTGATCAACGCAACCATATACGTTGGTACGTGAACCGGCTGTACATTTTCCAGCAGCGCGCGCTTGATACTCTGTTTTATCCACCACGCTGCGTAAGTGCTAAAACGCGTGCCCCGGTCGGGATCAAAGTAATCAACCGCTCTTATGAGCCCCAGATTCCCCTCCTCAATCAGGTCTCCAAGACTCATCCCCCTTCCGCCGTATCTCTTGGCGATATTCACTACCAGCCGAAGATTGCTTCGCACTAATTGCTCCCTCGCCCAGGGATCGTTGTCTTCCATAATCAGTTTGCCCAACACGCGCTCCTGCCCCACTGTCAGCAGTGATGCCTCGTCGATCTCCTGCAGGTACTCTTTTATTGTCACGTCAAAAACTATAGCCACCTCCTGCCCGGCCGACAAGCCTCTCGGCTCAAGCCATAAGGGCACTCGATGTTCAGACTGCACGCCCTCTTATAGGACGTTTCAGTCATTGCCACAAACAACCCGCTTGACGTATCGGTCAATTGAGCCGCCGGGTTAACTCCCGCGGACATTTTCCCTTCCGGCGCCCTCCCAAAAAGGGCGATTTTGCCCCCTTCTGATGGGATTCAGCACCCAAATCAAGCCCCACTGTCACTGTCCGAGCCAAGCCGCAGAACCCCCGCGTCGTCTGCACCGTCAGAAAGCAACAAAAAAACGAGGCCTGTGCCAATCGGCGACAAATGCGGGTCTTGGGAGGAAAAGGCGTATTTCCGTTATTTTGGCCTTAACTTGGGGCTATTTCCATCGAAAAGAAGTAAGGAGGGTTTGACAAAATGACTCTCTCCACGAAATCAAGGCTTCCGGACTTGCGCTCTGCCGAGTCCGGATGTTCCATTTCGCGGAAATGACGGAGAGCGAAGTCTCCTTCTGTCGGAGGCTATAACGAGTGTTTAGGTCAGGCTATATCAGCCCGTTGAGCAGTTAGGAGAGGTAAACGAGATGATCAAGGCGAAAGAATTAATGACAACGGATGTGGTCAGCGTTACAAAAGAAACGCCGATAACCGAGGCGGTAAGGCTTTTGGTGGAAAACGACGTGACAGGTTTGCCTGTTGTCGGAGAAGATATGACTTTGTTGGGGATACTTACGGAAAAGGACGTCCTTAAATTACTTCAGGCTGATGAGTTTGAGAAAGAAGCAACGGTTGAAGATTTCATGACAACGCCTGCGATCTATTTCTCCGAAGATGAGTCTCTGTCAAATATTTCCGATTGCCTGATGACTTACGATTTCAGAAGGGTCCCCATTACATCAGGCACCAAGCTGGTCGGTATCATCAGCAGGTGTGATATCCTGATGTATATGCTTCAGGCAAAGATCCTCGAACTGCCTGCCTCCAAAGTTTAGCAGTCCGCGTTCGGCAGTGAGTGCGTGCGGAGCTTTTGTTTTCAGCCGGACTCAGGCAAGAACGAGCAGCAAACGAGCTTCTGACCTTCAGATTTCCCGTTCCGGTCAATTGTATTTGTAACTGCCGCGCTATCGGCAGCTTACGGATTACGCCTGGCGGGATTCGAACCTGCAACCTTCGGTTCCGTAGACCGACGCTCTATCCAATTGAGCTACAGGCGCCCATTTCTGACAGACAATAGTATAATCGCCTCCCGCAACTGTTGTCAATTCTTTTTGACCATCAAAAGCCCCGCCGTGGAATTTAGAATCTAATTGGTTGCCTCGATGGGTTTATTGTAATATGATTCATGCGCAGCCAGCGGAGGCGGAAGCGGGTTGAGGAAGTGAAAGGTCGCAGGATGCGAACGATAAGGTGGATAAGATTACTTCTGTGCTGCGTGACGGTCCTGGGAGCCGGCGCGCGATGCTACGGAACGGGGGCCGGCGGTAAGAGCGCCGTCATTTACCGCGACTCAAATGAAGGGCCTATCGGCTTCGCCGTGCAGGAGATCACCCGAGCGCTGGCCGAGAAGGGCTATAGCGTTACGGACAGGCCCGTCGATGAGTTTTCGAGGGAGGGCGGAACAATCCGCATTACACTGACGGTCAGGGGCGAGGAGAGAATAGAGAGCGGGCCGGCACAGAGGGACAGGAAGGCCGCGGGGCCACTGGAGCCGCAGGGGTACGGAATATGGTCACGCGGGAATTCGGCTTGCCTGGTGGGCGGGGGCGATGAGGTCGGCGTTATGTATGGCGGGCTTGAGGTCGCCGAGGCGATTCGCAGCGGACGGCAGCTTGAGAGTATTCGTGAAATAGTCCGCAGGCCCTCCATCGCCCGGCGGGGGATTAAGTTCAATATTCCACTGGACGCGAGGACGCCGAGCTACGACGACACGGGCGACGCTGCGCAAAACAACTACGAAGAGATGTGGAATTTCGATTTCTGGCGGGAGTTCCTGGATGATATGGCCCGCTATCGCTACAACACGCTGACGCTCTGGAACCCTCATCCGTTTCCGTCGATCGTGAAGCTGCCGGACTATCCGGAGGCTGCGCTGGAAGACGTTTGCGTGACGACGCTGAAGCCGACCTGGAAGCCAGGGGCATGGAGGGACCCACAGTTTGTCTCGCCGGAGGTGCTTGCGAACCTGAAGGTCGTCAAGAAGATGTCGATGGATGAGAAGATCGAGTTCTGGCGGCGGGTGATGAAATACGCCAGGGACCGGGGGATTGAGGTCTATTTCATAACGTGGAACGTCCTGATGAACAGCGTGGAGGGCAAGTACGGGATTACGACCGCACAGGACGATCCCAATACAATCGCGTACCTGCGCCAATGCGTGCGCGAGACCATATTGACCTATCCGGACCTGGCGGGGATCGGCGTGACGGCCGGGGAGAACATGAAGCCGCGCAACGACGAGTTCAGCAAGGAGAAGTGGCTGTGGCAGACGTACGGCCTTGGGATTCTTGACGCGAAGAAGCAGCAACCCAAGCGAGAGGTGCGGTTTATCCACCGCGTGTGGCAGACGGGCGTCGGCGAGGTGATGAAGGACTTCGCAGCGAATTATCCGGACAGCTTCGAGCTTTCGTTCAAGTATGCCAGGGCGCACATGTATTCCTCGACCAAGCCGCCCTTCTGCCGGGAGCTGGTCAAGGAGATGGAACAGTACGATGTGAAGTGCTGGTGGAACCTGCGGAACGACGACATATTCAATTTCCGCTGGGGCGACCCCGAGTATGTTCGAGCGTTTCTCTCGAGCTTTCCGGGGCGGACGGCAGGCTATCACATGGGCTCGGACGGATACGTGTGGGGACGGGAGTTCACGAGCCTTGAGCCGGAAACACCGCGCGAGCTGGAGATTGAGAAGCACTGGTACAGCTTTATGCTGTGGGGGCGATTGGGATACGACCTCGACTGGAAGCGGGAATCCATCCAGCGGGTATTGCTCGAGCGGTTCGGCGAGACAGAGGGACTGGACCTTTATGAGACCTGGGCGACGGCGTCGAAGATCATTCCGTTGGTGAACCGATTTCACTGGCGCGACTGGGATTTTATGTGGGCGGTGGAGGGATGTATGGACCAGCGCAACGGCTTTCATACCGTGCGGGATTTTATCACGAATGAGACAATGCAGGATAGCGGGCTGATGTCGATAACAGCATACGTTCAGAGGCATCTTGCCAACAAACGGATGACGGGGAAGACTCCGATTGCGGTGGCCGAAGAATTGCGCGGCTACGCCGGGAATTCGCTCAAACAGGTTGCTGTGATTCGGCGCAAAGTGAAGGAAATGAGCAAGGAGCTTAGGCTGACGCTGGGCGATATCGAGGCAATGTCACACTTGGGGAATTACTATGCGTCGAAGATACTCGGCGCGACGCAACTGCATCTGTTCGAGAAATCGAAGGACCGGAGGAATAAGACATCGGCGGTCCGGCATCTTCTTGAGGCACAGAAACACTGGGAGAAGTATGCAGCGGCTGCAGGCAGTCAATACCGGCCACAACTTCTGGCGCGCACGCGTGTGCTCGACTGGGAAAACACTCTGGATGACGTCAAGAAAGACATCGAGATTGCACGAGCAAGCGGGAGTGAAGAAAAAAGGTAAACAGACCTGCGCAAGCAGGCGGCGAATCATATTAAAAACTCGTACCGCGTTTCACAAATTGGGACAACTACAGAGCAAATGAGATTTTGCTGTTTGAACAGATTCCTCGACTCCGGTTGCTACGCAGCCTCCGCTCGGAATGACATTCTGTCACCCCGAGCGCAGCCCACCTGTCACCCCGAGTCCGCCGCAGGCGGATCGAGGGGTCTATTTGAACAGATTCCTCCACTCCAAATGACAAGGCGGCGCTTCGCCTCGCTCGGTCGAAATGACGGTATGGTCGCAATACTTGTGAAACGCGGTACTCGTAAAACGAGGAGACAGCAACTATGAGAAGAAGCGTTATGATGACAACGGTGTTGTTCGCGGGCCTTTTGCTCGGTGACATTTGCAGTCCCTCCGCGCGGGCCGCGCTTAAAGGCGGGTCGGCCAAGGCCGATATTACTCCGCCCGTAGGGGTCTGGCTTTCGGGCTACAGGCACCGCGACAAACCAAGCATCGGCATAGAGGATGAGCTTTACGCGAAGGCGCTGGTCGTTGACGACGGGCAGAGCAAAGCGGCAATTGTCTCAGCCGACCTGCTGTGGGTCCCCCTTGAGATTACCAGCGAGGTTCGCAAGAAGGTCAAAGACGAAATCGGCATCGCCGAGGAGAACATTCTTATCTGCGCAACGCACACCCATTTCGGCCCGAAGATTGACAGGATTACGAAAGACTGGCCCGATGCGCCCGCTTCAGAGGTTGATAAATCTTACGTACAGGGCCTCGGACAGAAGCTCGTCGATGTGATACTGGCCGCAAACAAGGACCTGAAAGAAGTGCGACTTGGGGCGACAAAGGGGCAAATCTCGGAGCTATCCTACAACCGCAGGACGAAAAAGGCTGACGGCGCCGTGGAGATGACATTCAACCTGCCGCCGGCGAGTCCGGAACTGACGTTCGGGCCTATTGACCCGGAGGTTTGCATACTCAGGGTCGAAGACACTAACGGCAGGCTTGTGGGCGCGATCGTCAATTTTGCCTGCCACCCGGTGTCCGGGGACCAGGACAAGGAGAAATTCTATCACATATCGGCCGACTATCCCGGATACACCGCAAAAGTCATCGAGCAGGCCGAGGGAGGAGTCTGCCTTTTTGCGCTCGGCACGGCCGGCAATATGAACCCCATAAGAATCAATATGGCACAGCCCCGCTCGCAAACAGGCAAGGCCCTGGGGGGCGAAGTCCTGCGGAGGATTCAGTTTGTCCCAACCTCCGGCGAAGCACCTCTAAAGGCGATGAAGAAGGAGGTTGTGCTGCCCGTGAAAAGGGACCTTCCGGCTGAAAGAGTCAGAGACGAGGACAAAGGCAAGAAGACTTTGACTACGGAGATTCAGGTTCTGAGGCTTGGAAACATATATGTTTTAGGGCTGCCAGGTGAAGTCCTGGTTGAGATCGGCCTTGATATAAAGAAGGAAGCCGGCATTCAGAACCTTTTCATTGTGTCTCTAAGCAATGATACGTGCGGATACGTCTGCCCCAAACAGGCCTACAAAGAGGGCGGATATGAGCCTGGTTCCGGGACGAATCTGGCCGAGGGCGCCGGGGAAATCATCGCGGAAGAGGCCCTGAAGCTGCTCAACCTGATGAAACAAGGCAAGTGATGTCCTGCTCAAGTCAAGCGGCAATTGCCCGTCGGGGTGAATTTTGCCTCATTTTATGGCCATTTTTTGCCAAAAAAAAGCTATTGCTGCTGGACAAGACGGCGAATAAGGTGTATAATCAAGAAGATATAGGTCTTGGCGGGGATTCCGCCGGGCGGTAGAATGGGGTTTTCGACAGGAAAACCGATTTCTGTAGGAACAGAACAGGGATTCCTGTCATCATTATAGTCAGAGTTGTAAAGGCGTTTTGCAAGTGTTGGCCCGGCCGACCAAATGCCAAGAGGACTGAAATAGATAGAAGAGGGAAGATTAAGGAGATGCTGTATTATGAATAAACGAAGGAGATTTGCCGTGGCAGGAAAAGGAGTTTCCAGGCGGACAGTAAAGAAAGCATTGAGGGGATTCACGCTGGTTGAACTGTTGGTCGTGATCGCTATCATAGCATTGCTGATGGCGATTCTGATGCCGGCCCTGCAAAGAGTCAAGAAACAGGCACAGGAGGTTAAGTGCCGGTCAAACTTAAGACAAGTCGGGCTCGTCATGTATATGTTTCTGCAAGAAAACGACTTCACACTGCCGGAGTGTTACATACACACTGCCAAGTCAAACGAGTACTTGTGGTTCAACCCCACTACAGGTGTTCCGATGAAGCCCAGTGACGACGACTCCTATTGGGCCACGGCCTATTGGGGCCTTAGGCCAGGCTCAACGCCTGGAGGCAGTGCAGGAGGTTCGGCGAGCGCATCAGGCATTCCGGACAGGGAAATCTTCAGTTGTCCGGCTTTCTTGAATGCCGCCCAGCTGCGCGGAGCGGACAAGTTGTATGGTGCTGACATCAAACAGTTCCGTGACTCTGCATACGCTCTCAACCGCTTTATGGATAAGCAGCAGACGAACGCAATACGGAATCAAGGCGACGTCATTATCGTCCAGGAGCACATTGAGCCGGCTATTGAGAACGGGCGCAGGGATATGTTCTTCCGGTACAACAACGGGGGGCCTTTATCGCACTATGACCCCAGGGTGGGCGGGAGCCGCCAGGACTGGTATCGAGCGATATGGAGGCACAACACAACACGCGGCAGCGCCGGTCGAACCGGAGGAAGATGCAACATTCTGTGGCTGGACCAGCACGTCAATTTCATAGAGGAATCCGATATAATGGATAAACTCATCGGGGAAATCAGGTGGTATGACCCTCTGAAAAAGTACCAGGATGTCTGGGGCAGCTAATCTATGATTTCCTGAGCTTACGGTATCCGCTCGCCGGTAAGCTTGCTCGGCTTATCAAGCAGCGCTCTGTCTATGTCGGCCAGCATCCCCTGCCGATTTATGCGCAGGACCCGCCGATGCCTTCTATAGCAGACGCCGCCACACACTGTCAATCAAAAACGCCAAATCGGAAATAGCCGTATCGGGGGTGCACACAGGAGGCCAAGTATATACATTGACAGAGTGGTTATTGGACGCTTTAATTGCGGAGTACGGATATGTCGAGTTGTGCATAACCCTGGAAATCTCTATGGAGACGTGCAGATGAACAGGAAAAAACTGGCTGACGCCGTTCTCGAACGGGCGCACGAGTCGGACGGCAAGAAGAAACTGAATTGCGCCGAAGCGTTCGAGCTTGCGAAGGAATTGGGAGTGGAAATTGCCGAGATTGGGCGGATTTGCAATCGGCACAACGTGCGAATCTGTAAATGCCAGTTCGGCTGTTTTGCGTGAGAGCGGAAAGGATAGAAACGTGAAGAAGCTGCGACCGAGATTCAAGCTCTGGCTGAGCAGCAGCGAGGTTGAGGGGGTTTTCGGCGACGGCAAATGGCGGCTGCTCAGGGCCATTGATCGGGAAGGGTCGCTGCGGGCGGCCTGCGAATCACTCAATATAAGCTACCGCAAAGCATGGGGCGACGTGAAGAAGGCCCAGGAAGGCTTGGGGGTCGCTTTGGTCAAGAAGGAACGCGGCGGTCGCACGGGCGGGCAGACTTCGTTGACCGTAAAAGGCGAGGGATGGGTGCAAGCGTACGCGAGATTTCGGCAGGATATCGAGAAAGCCGTCGCAAAGGCATATCAGAAGTACTTTGTGGAGCTGCCGAAATGAACAAACCGGCGAAGGATGCATCTCGGCCCGGTCTGAGCTCCGCCTTTAGTCTCGTGGAAGTGCTGGTAGTCATATCAGTTATAGCGCTGCTGATGGGCCTGATTCTGCCAGCGTTTGGCCGTGCGAGGTCCGTGGCCGAACAGACGGTATGCCAAACCAGGCTGCGGCAATGGGGATTGGCCTTCGAGGTTTATGCGGGGCAAAACGACGGGTTCTATCCTCACATAGACGGCCGGGACCGCACGTCAAGCGATCCGAAAACGGATGCGGACCGCGCAGACTACTATTTCGGCTGGATTGATGCCCTGCCGCCGCTTATGGGCGAGAAGCCGTGGCGCGACTGTGACTACTGGGAGAAACCCGGCAGGAATACGATATTTCAGTGTCCGTCGGTCAGGCTGGGACCTGACAACAGCTATAAATACAGGCCGAGAAGAACCGGGTACTTCTCTTATGCGATGAACTCCTGCTTGGAGCTGGATGAGAACTGCTGGCCGCCTTACGGCTGCGGCGGAAAAGACTGGCGTATGCCCAGTTTCTTGCTGACGACACAGATAAAGAGTCCAGGCCGTTTGATTCTTGTGTTCGACCAGCTGCTCGATGCCGGAAAAGGCTACGGCGGCGAGAGACCCAATCCAACGGCAGGACAGTATTGCGGCAGCTATCCGAAGGCATTCAGCGCCCGGCACGCCAGGCCCGGCGGTTTACTGGGCGGCTCGATCGTTTATTGCGACTACCACGTTGAATGGAAACCGACCGTCTGGAAGCCGGACTGGCCTTTGGATTTGGAGGTCCCGCCATTAGGCGACCGCGATTGGTACCCCTGAGAGAAATTGATTATTGACTATTGATTATTGATTATTGATTGAATGAATACAGGGTGAAGGTAATGAAAACGGTGGAAAAGGCAATTATGGCTCTTTTACTTGTCCTCTCACGGCCAACAAACATGCAGGGCGAGGCACTTTCAATTTATGAGATTCAATATACTACCGCCGCCGACGGGACAAGTCCGCAGCACGGCAACATTGTCGATTGTCTCGGCGGGATAGTTGTGCACAAGTCTTCCGGCTCGCGAACAAAGCTGACTCTGTACGATCCGGCCAACCCCGACGGCTGGGGCGGAATTATGGCAAAGGATACTTATGGGGTGGGGGCCTTTGCCGGCGTAAACGTAGGCGACTGGGTTTCTTTTGCCAACGTGGGAGTCGAAGACTTCAGGGGCAATACGTTTCTGCAGTACACCGGTGACACCGGCGCGAGCTTCACGATAGTGAGCACGGGCAACCCCGTGCCAAAACCACTGGCCGTGGGAGTTGACGAAATAGCCGCACCCATAGAAGGATTAGATGCGTGGCTTGTGGCCGACCACAACGCCGAGAGATACGAGGGGATGCTAATCAAAGTCATAGGCGTGAATGTCAAAGACATCGGCTACGGCAAGGCCTACGACAACTACGTACTCCAAGACAACACCGACCCCAACCGCACCTGCTGGGCCTCGGACTATATGAATGACGATGCGGTCGGAATGTACCATCCCTATGTAGGAATAGGCAGGGATTTCTGCGGGGTTACGGGAATCCTCGAACAATATACCGGAGCAAGCGGCGGTATTGACTATGACTACTATCAACTGCTTACAACCGGGACGGCGGACTTCGTGATTGAGCAGACTGCCGACTTTGACGGCGATTGCGACGTCGATTCTGTCGATTTCGGTCTGTTTGCTCAACACTGGCTGCAAGAGGGATGCACCGAGCCGGACTGGTGCGGCGGAGCAGACCTGGCAAGAGACGACTTGGGTGGAATTGTGAAAATATCGGATTTGTCGGAGTTTGCGCGGTATTGGCTCGAAGGCAAATGACTGGTATAATGTGAAGCTGTCAGTTTAGTCGAGACAAAGGAAGTCTCAACCTAAGGAGAAAAGAAATGAGAAAAGAGTACGTTCTGGCGATATTGTTTTTCGGCGGGCTGTGGGGCATTTCGGAAGCGGTTCTGGGCGGCGCTCTGTACGGCGCCAATGTGCCATACGCATCAGTGCCTTTGTCGCTAATCGGCTTTATCGTTCTGACGTTCGCGTGGGTGTATTTCCCACGGGTCGGAACGGCAACACTTATTGCGGCCTGTGCAATGCTGTACAAATTCTTCAACGAGCCGTTCTTTGCCTGCCATTTGCTTGGCATTTTTCTTTTAGGCGTCGGATACGATTTGTGTTTTGGCGTGTTCAAGATAAAGAGCCGATGGCTGTGCGCTCTTCTGGCGACATATCTTGGTTATGCGATGTTCGCCGTGATGATTACCTACGTTTTCCGCTACCATTACTGGGCGGACGCCGGATTTGGCAAGGTGCTCGGACACATTGGAATCGCAGGGAGCATGGCAGCTTTAGCCGGTGCGTTTCTTGTGCCGTTGAGTCTCCGGCTTGGCGAGGGGCTCAAGGCAAGCTGCGCAACGCCATTTGCGCTGCGTCTGCGTTGGGCCGCGGGCGGTGTGTCTGTGATTACATTTGCATTGTGGGCCTTCGGCGCAACGACTTATTTTCTGAATCACTTGCCGATCCGGTAGGTTCTCGCAGACGCTGACGAAGTTCATCGAATCGTCAATGGTTCTCATGCGCAAAAAGCTCATTTTATGGACAGGCAGAAAGCACTCCGGCAAAACGACCAGCGCGGCCAGACTCGCAGGAATGGCCCGTGTCGAGGGATTTGACACAGCCGGACTGTTGGCAGAGGCCCTGTATCACGACGGCAGGTTGATTGGATTCGACGCGATTGACCTGCAAACCGAAAACCGGGCGCCACTGGCAAGACGCAGGAGCGAGGGGGGCGAATTTGTTCCATTCGACTTCATTACAGAGGGGGTGGAACTTGGTAGAAACGCTCTTAGCATAGCAGCTACAGAATCCGCCGACCTTGTCGTCGTCGATGAGTTCGGGCCGTTGGAAATGAATTCTCAGGGCTGGCGCACGGATGTTGATTTGCTGATTCGGTCGAGTGAGGCCCTAATACTGCTTGTTGTTCGCGAGGAATTGGCTGGGCAGGTTCAACATCTGTACGCGAGTGTTCCGAATCTGGAGCTTTCCGCCGCTGAATCGGAATCCATTGACAAGGTGATCTCGATATTAAGGGGCCGGCGGAGAATGCGCTGAGCAGCAAGATGATTAAACTCGATGGAATGTTGATGATCGGCTCTGCCGGAGCTAATATGGGCAAGACGGAGTTGGCCTGCGCAATTCTCAGGAAATTCGGCAAGAATGGCGACATCATCGGGATAAAGGTCACCACGATAAAGGATACGAACGGGCAATGCCCGCGCGGCGGAGAGGGCTGCGGGGTGTGCTCATCACTGGATGGGGTCTTTTGTGTCACCCAAGAGATTGACAGGGGCTCCACAAAAGACACGTCGAGACTTTTGACTTGTGGGGCCAGCCGAGTCTTCTGGCTTAGGGTAGTAAGAGAGCATCTGGTTGAAGGTGTAACCGCCCTGCTGGATGAAATCGGCCGCGATGCGGTGTGCGTGTGTGAATCGAACTCGCTGCGTGAAGTGGTCGAGCCGGGGCTGTTCTTTATGGTGACAGGCCGGGACGCGAAAGCCTGGAAGGACTCGGCCCAGCAGGTAGGAAAATACGCCGATAGAATTGTGGTATCCAATGGCAAAGGCTTTGATATCGACCTCGACGAAATAGAAATCGTCGGCGGAAAGTGGAGAATGCGCAAGGGCTGGAAGCCCGACTGCAAGAGTCCGGGGACCACGACACGGGCAACGGCGATAATACTGGCCGGCGGGCGCAGCAGCCGGATGGGCGCAGACAAAAGCCTGCTCTCGGTCGATGGGCAACCCATAATCGAGAGAATCCGTGAGCGGCTTGCCGGGCGCTTCGACCAGGTATTGATAAGCGCCAACGAGCCGGAGAAACTGGCGTTCCTGGGGCTTGAGGTCATACCGGACAGGATTCCCGGGCAGGGTCCTTTGATGGGCATTGCCTCGGCGCTGGAGGCGTCGAGCAGCGAATTGAATTTCGTGGTCGCGTGCGACATTCCGCATATACATATCGCCCTTGTCGAAGAGATGCTTGCCGAGGCGGACAGGAGCGGGGCAGACGTGGTCGTCCCGATGACGGACGGCAAGGAATATGAGCCGCTCTTTGCGGTGTACCGTAAGAGCGCGCTTGAGGCCATAAACAAGGTTCTGGCGTCGGGGGGGCGAAGAATAAGCGACATATTCGCTCTATGCAGGGTGAAATATGTCAGACTAACTGATACGGAATGGTTGCGCAATCTCAATACGCCTGCGGAATACGAAGAATTCAGGAAGGGACAGCGTGGTTAGCTTTGAAGAAGCATTTGAGATTGTGA
>Ga0315285_10005325_pt1 | contig 13278 bp, 12 predicted proteins | sample YL17G09_36_MG_FD_203698 | JGI IMG/M metagenome (GOLD analysis project Ga0315285, IMG submission 203698) | Sediment microbial communities from Yellowstone Lake, YNP, Wyoming, USA - YL17G09_36 | ecosystem: Environmental > Aquatic > Freshwater > Lake > Sediment | place: USA: Wyoming | collected... | reverse complement strand
CGGACGATCAGATCACATTCGCCATGCACCGTCTCAACAATCGCCCTCGTAAAACCCTTGCTTTTAGAACACCTTTTGAGGTATTCTCTGAGCTATCATCTGTTGCACTTGTAACTTGAACCCAAGATTGGTTGAAGCGAGCAGAGCTTTCTGTTATTGGTGATCCATGATTTTCCCCCATAAGTCAGGCAGGCGGCAATCTGCATGGCATCCGGTGGGCGTATGTTGAACCATCCGCGCAACTGGGCAGCCATCCTGGCAACAGACCGGTCTATATCGACCACTTTCAGGTTGGGGAAATGAACCAGGAGAGCTTCATATTTCCGGGCAATATCCTCCCGATCAAGCTGCCAGGCGCGGACAGTCAGTTCCATCAATGTAATTGTAGAAGTGATTGCGTTCCAATTCCCCTTTTCCACGTTATCCAGGATTTAGCCTGTAAGCGGTTGGTATCGTGGATGGTTTTCGAAGTGGTAAATGAAAATGGATGTATCTAGACCGATGATTGCATTGGCGGTCAGTCGCTTGGTGAGACTTTCCATGCCTCACGCTCCCGATCGAGATATGACTGTACGTCGACATCCTTCCAGATCTCCTTATGTAAACCGGCAATGGCGTTGGTATATCGCTGGGGTTGAGGCAGAAGTACTATCATACCTTCCTGGATATCCACTAACAACCTGTCCCCGGAATGGATATTCAGGCGCTTGCGTGCCTGCCGGGGTACGGCAATCTGATAACGGCTGCTGACCTTGACTGATATTCGGTTTTCCATAACATTCTCATTGCTAATCAAAGCTTATTATTTGCTTAGCAAGCATAACATGATATGAAGGATAGAGCAATACTCATACATCGAGGGTGTTGAAAAAGTCATATATGGCGGTGATTTTATCGATTTATGCCCGTAAATACCTCCATATATTGGAGTGCCTCATCGTTTTTCAACACCCTCTATATTATACCCAATTTAGCAAGTCTTATCCTGCGGGCTTTTTGTCTTCCCATCCGACTAATGCACGCCATTCCTCGTCAATTTCTATGGCTTGTACTTTTTGAACGCCCTTCCACGTACTATAACGAATACGGGAAAGGTTTTCATCTGGGTTGGGTTTTCTAAACACAAATAAATGCTCATGCATGATGAGATAAAACTTATAGTGTTTAGCACTTGCCGACCATCGAGGTCCATATGTCGTATTATGTTGTGTTTTGATTATTTCCTCTTTTAGAACAAAACCTGTTCTTAAGCACCGCTGTAAAACAAAATGAGAGAGGGGAACATAGTGTTGTCCTTTTCTAGTATCACCTATTAAAATCGCGCAAAAACGTCCTGGTTTTAAGACGCGATATAGTTCTCGAATGGCAATTTCTAGTGCGTCTAAAAACTTGGGAATACTGGAAATACTCGAAAAATCATCAGGATTTTTACCATCAGAGTAGGTGACCAAGTTGAAATAAGGAGGATGTGTGACGATTAAATCAATTGAATTATCCTCGATCGCATCCAATTGTCGAGCATCGCCTAATTCGACTTTCTGTAAAGATGTATTTTTTGCATCGAATGACAAGCGCTCATTCGTAATATTTACTGGATGCTGATTGATGTCATAACCAATGGCATTACGATTTAATAAGCGGGCTTCAATAAGAGTCGTTCCACTACCAACCATCGGGTCGAGGACAGTTTCACCCTCTTGAGAGTAATTCAAAATTATATTACGAGGAATTTGCGGGGCAAAATTACCACGGTAATCTGATTTATGGGTTGCCCAATCGCCACGTTCAGGAAAATCCCAAACAGTTGTCGTTTCTAAATGTCTTCCCTGAGGATCTTTAGCAACCATAGTATCACCAGTTCAAGAGAATTTCATTGAGTATACCGTCTGTTACCATTTTTAAATTCAAGATGTAATCTAGTTTTACGAATGCTTCTTCTAACGGTAAAAGAGTTTTTTTCCATCCGAGTCCATCGGTTATCCAGACGAACCCATAACCATATGATGTTACAAAATCAAATAGCGATTTGTATTCGCCTGCTGTCGCTTTTAATTTCGACCCGCCACCTCCAAAGTAATTTGTCTCGATCAAGAAGATTTTATCTGATTGCTTTACAGCAAAATCGAATCGGCGATCAGATTTGTCCACCTGCAAGTTTATCCCCCATAAAGTGTAAATTTTCTCTGATGTCGCTTGTGGTAAATAAGCAAAACCGTATTTTTCACAGACGATTTTTAAGAAACTTTCTACGATTCTTTCCATTGCGGTACCCCCTCTGTTTTTCCTGCCATGGCTATCCAAACCCACTTCAATACCTGTCACATAGTCGGGAATACTACTAACAATTTTCTTTTGAAATATCTCAAGGAGGCCAGTTTCTTTTGCAAAACGGCATATTTTATTTATCTCACTAGGTGTTAACTGCCCTTTGAATTCAAAGCTAAAATTTTCGTATTCCAATTGACCACCAATAAAACTTGTCAAAATATTCAGATTCTTCTCTCGATAAGCCAGAAGTAATGGAATCAGACGCGCCACAGAAGGATATTGGGCTAGTAAAATCTTGAATTCGTCCTCAATTCGGTCTTTACCAACTAAATAATTGAGAGTATTCAGATCTATCTCTAATCCCTGAATGTTATTTCTTACTTTGTTCCAATTGACAAAATAATCCCAATAAATAATTGAGTTTGTTAGATTATCTGTTAGGTACTTAAAAACCTGATCGCTATCCAGCAACGAATACTTAGTTTGGTAAATCGGTAGGAATTTCAATCTCGATTATCTCCCTGATGAGGTTCATCGGAAAGTTGCTGTACTTACCACAGAGTAAATATTTTTTCTTTGTCTTATTGCTTCGAAAACATTCAAATTTAAGGTTCCGTTTGGATAGTTTGTTTTTTCTTGCCGCATTATTAGTTCAATGACGACTAAAAAAAACTCAACTGAATATTCTCCAAAGTCACTCAAACTCTTAAATACATTAACTTGCTCAAGTGAAAAGAACTCAAGTTGTGGCGGAAAAGTTGTCGCTGGTGTTATGCGTTGGATTAGAGAAATGATATGGTCAACAAATTGCATTGCAAGAATTTCTCTCCCAGTTATTTTTGAATATAAATCAATTATTAAATGAATATGCTTAGGTGTGCGTATTCGCTTACCAGGAGACCGATACTTAACAATGAAATCCAGTGGTGACTTTTTACCTTTGCAGACGTAAATAATGTCTCCTTTGGTAGTGGTATAAATTGTATAATTCTCGGACGGCATTAAAAGCCTGGCTATTCTTTAGAAATGAAATATATGAGCGGTTTCTTGTAAATGCCGCAGAAGGATTCAAGTTCCTCAATATCTAAACGCTTTATACCATTTTCGCACCTAGAGACATATGATTGAGGGCGGTTAAGCATTTGTGCAACTTGGTGTTGGCTTAGATCTAACTCTTCGCGGACTTGTCTAAGTTTGTTTGGGATACTTAAATGCTTTGTCGTAGGGATTTGGTTCATAGGTATCTATATGCAATAATTGCATAAATAGAAAGATGCCCAAGAATTGGGCATCTCCATTTCCTAGGAACGATTGAATGTTTATTCAAGTTGATCGTCTTGAACCACCACATCTACAAATTCAAGTCCCATATCTTGAGCAATCTGCAATCGATGTTGTCCGTCTAGCAATAAATGATTGGGATTCACCAGAATAGGTATCCATAATTCTTGATTAAAGTTTTCGACAATAAAATTTACAAACGATATATCTACATTATTGACATAGGAACACAATTTTTTATCTATCTGTATTTTAGAAATGGTTACTTCGTCAACTATCACCCATCGCCCTTTATATTCAGGGTGTGTGTACATTTCTTTCCAAAACTGTTTTGAAGGTGTATATTTTTCACGTTCATAGAATTCCACTCTAATAATTCGCAATCACCAACTCTTTAATTTTTCCTCGTTTGGCTCCATTGCAATTAATCATGCGAGCAGCATCTACTCTTTCGATATAAAAACCATGATAAAGGTCTTCAAAAAAGTGATCGTCAGGATTTTCGTTCTTTGGGTCGGAATTGCTAAGCATTAATTTAGCACCTTTACGATGTAGTGAACGATAATAATCAGCCAATCTTTTTTGTTCATCATCATTAAAATTATATTTTGAGTAAGAAGTAAAACTGGCTGTTTTACTTATAGGTCGATATGGCGGATCAAAATAAACAAAAGTATTATTGTCAACATACTGCTGATATCCTGTGAAATCCGCACACTCAATTGTCGTGATTTGAAGCAATTGGGAAACAGAGCGAAGATTATCGTCATCACAAATAATTGGATTCTTATAATCACCGAATGGAACGTTAAACTCACCTTTTGAGTTGACACGGAAAAGCCCATTAAAACAAGTTCGGTTGAAAAAGATAATAGATGCTGTTCTCTCAACCCAATCCTGTCCTAAATTCCTAAAATCTATTTCTTGTCGCTTTTTATTAAATGTAGTTCGCATTTTATAATAATATTCTTTTTGCTCAAGAGAACCAAGATCGTGGTATATCTTTTCAATTTTTTGTAGTAAAGCAATAAGACTGTCAACGTCTTCACGAATGGTCTTGTACACAAGCATTAATTCTTCATTTACATCTGATATGTAAAAATATTGAATTGAAGGAAATGTCTGCGCCACATAGAAAAATAAAGCTCCCCCTCCAATAAAAGGTTCAACATATTTTCTAATGACTCCAGTGTACATTTCTGTAGGGAATAGTTGGGCAAGTTTTTCTATTAGTTGCCCCTTTCCACCAGCCCACTTTAGAAATGGTTTTGCCAAAATTGTCGTGAAGGGAAGTAAGGTTTGCAAAGGTAATTACCAATCATACAGGGTTTTCGATATTATAACCTGACTGAAGCAAAGTCTCCATCACAACCATGGCGGAGATTTTATGATTTGCTTGTTTAGCTCAACAACCTTCCACGCTGCGCAACACCACCTCAAACCCCTCCAGCGCCTCATCGATCACCTGGTCCGTATCTGCCATGCTGGTATACATGCGGCTGCCTGCCAGGGTGATGATGCCCTGCGATGTGTAGGCGGCACCCATTTCTTCCATCATGTGCTTGCGCGGCTTGAGCTCACGGGCGACCTTGAATGGATTCCTGAAATCGAGCAGCATTACGCCGGCCGTTTCGAGATGGACGATCGAACCTTGATTGTAGGCAACGAACGGCAGGTGGCAGCGATCGATGATCTCCTGTAAACCTTTGGTGAGGCGGTCGCCTGCCTTGCCTGCGATCACCGGTGCATTCGTGCGTTCCATTTCCAGCAGGGCGTAATAACCTGCCACGCAGGAGAGTGGGTTTGCCGAAAGAGTCCCGCCAACATAGGCGCGTTCACCGGTGCCGCCAATGCCCGCCGAGAGGTGCATCATCACATCCCGCCGGCCTCCAAGTCCACCTGCCATGGGATAGCCGCCTGTCAGGCACTTGCCGAAAACTGTCAGGTCAGGTTTGACATCGAAGTAGCCTTGCGCCCCACCCATGCCCAGGCGAAAACCGGTCACGACCTCGTCAAAAATCAACAGCGCACCGAACTCATCGCATAACTTGCGTACTTTCTGGTTGAAATCCTTGTAGACTGGGCGCGTCCCGCTCTCAGGACCAACCGGTTCCAGGATGACCGCCGCCGTCCCACCCCGCAGCAGATTCAGGGTCATGATGCGCTCCAGCTGGTTGAGATCGTTGGGATGGAATTCCTGTGTGTGCCGGGTGGCTCCGCTTGGGATCCCCGTTGCTTCGAAACGACCGGTACCGGGGATATGCAACCCAAATACCATCTGGTCGCTCCAGCCGTGATACGCCCCCCCGACCTTGATGACCTTCTTCCTGCCGGTATGGGCACGTGCCGCACGTAAAGCTGCCATTACGCTTTCGGTTCCTGAGCCGAACATGCGCAGCATCTCAATGTTGGGCATCAAGCGCCTGACCAACTGCGCCAATTTTAATTCGTACTCGTGGAACAATCCCGTCACCGGTCCGGAGTTATTCACGATTTCAACAACCTTGTTACGTACCTGGGCATAATTATTCCCCAGCATGGTTGGTCCACCTGCCTGAAGCAGGTCAACATAGCGGTTGCCATCAACATCCCACATGTACGCCCCCTCTGCCTTGTCAATCGCAATTGGGAAGGGATAATTGAACGCCAGGTTGTGCTGCACGCCGCCGGGAATATATTCCTTAGCTTGATCGGTGAGCACCTTTGATATCCGGCACTTCGTCTCGAAATAGTTCAGGAATACCTGCATCCGCTCGCGACGGATGGGCCGCGGCGGCTGCTTGACCAGTTCTTTCAGGTGGGCATGGATCTCAGCGGTGTCGTGCCATTCTGAAATGGCATATTCTTGTTCGGTCATTATTTCCTCACGTTGCGGAGAATAGCCGCGCCTCTGCAAAGATGATCATCCTTTTACCCTGTGGGAGGCTTTTCTTTGATCCTTGCGTAACATTGAAAAAACCATCTCCCGTAACGGCAGTGGGATTCGTGTGACCTTTTTCTCCGTGCAAAGTGCGATCAGGTAGGTTAAAGCGCATTTTTCAAGTAACAGTACGTTGAAGATGGTTCGTTCAGCATCCGCTCCCAGGCATAGTGCCCCGTGATTTTGTAATATATAGGCGTTGGCGTTGTTACCGAGTTTGGATGCAATGTTCTTTTTCAGTAAACCTGTCCCGGACAATGCATAATCTACGATCTCAACCGAGCGGCCTAAAAAGCGCACCTGCTCGTCGAACAACGCCGGGATGGGGGCTTTGATCAGCGCCAGAGCACTGGCATAAACCTGGTGGGTATGGATGACCACGTTCACATCGGGTCGGTGTTCGTAGATTGCCGCGTGCATTGCGCTTTCTACAGATGGTTTTCTCGCGCCTTCGATGGCTGTCAGGTCCCAGCCGAGAATACAGATATCCTCAGTTTGCATCTTCTTGTAATCGTAGTTGGAGGGGGTGATCGCCAGCATTTTCTGCCCGTGGACCCGTGCAGAGACGTTCCCGCCTGTACCGGTCAGGTATCCCTTCCCGGCAAGTGTGAGGCAGATATCGACCACCTGTTGTTTTATTCCGTCATATCGTCCCATCCGAGTACCTCAGTTGGGATTTATCCGTTAAAATACCCATAGCAACCATTTTCATTATAGTACAAGCGAAGAGATTTATGTGTTATTTCACAATCTCATATCTCATGGGATATGCCCACGAAACACTGCTTGCAAGTCGGATCGATAAAACCCCCGACCTTTGAAATATATCAGGTCAATTTGGATCCCGTTGTCATGAGGAATTAACATGCTGGTTAAACCCACTTCCTCTATCACTTTCAGTATAATTATTTTCATTAAATCATTGTATACTTTCATTGTGGAGAAATTATGCAGATCGAATTGATTGAGTCTGGAAAACTTCTGGATGCCTCAGGCTGCCTGGCCCAGGTGGGATGGTCGCGCCAGCCATTGTTGGATTGTAATCTCGAACAGGCTCGTTTTTACCTGCTGCAACCCTTGCAGCGTTTCCGAATTAAACGCTGGGACTATTACGCCTTTTTTTCGCCGCGGCGTTTCTTTTCTGCCACCATTGCTGACCTGGGATATGCCGGTAATATATTCGTCTATACTCTGGATCTGGAGACAGGCGAGCTGCACGAAGAGGGTTCGGTCATCCCGCTGGGCAAGGGGATCATCCTGCCACTCAATAGCACCGCTGGGGTGAGCCATTTCGAAGATGGCCGCCACCGTCTGCACTTCGAGGTTACACCCGCAGGATGGCACGTATCGGTTTCCTGGCCGGGCTTCCATTCCGGGCGGGGCATCCAGGCGGAGATTGTCCTGAGCCGTCCGCCGGAACACGAATCCATGAATATCACGATCCCCATTGGACAGCGGCGTTTTTACTTCAACCGCAAGGTCAATTGCTTGCCGGCTGAAGGATATATCCTTTACGGGGACAAGCGCGAAGTACTTGATCCGGCAAACAGCCTCGGCTCCCTTGACTGGGGTCGCGGTGTCTGGGAATACCGGAGTTTCTGGAACTGGGCCAGCCTCTCAGGCTTTCTGCCCGGTGGCGATACGGTTGGACTTAATCTTGGACTTGGCTTTGGCGATCTTTCGGCTGTCACCGAGAATGCCCTGATCCTGAATGGTCGCATCCACAAGCTTGACCAGGTACGATTCATCTACGACTGCCCCAATTTTCTGCGACCCTGGAAGTTCGTGGATAATGCAGGCCGCCTGGATATGGATTTTACGCCCATTGCAGAACGTGAGGAGTGTACGAACCTGGGTATCATCTATAGTGAGGTGCACCAGGTGTTTGGGCGGTATACCGGGCAGGTGATAGCTGATGATGGTCAGGTCATCCGTATTGAAAACCTGATCGGTTTCGCCGAAGAACATAACGCCCGCTGGTAAGTGATCACTTAATATTGACCAGAGTTGCCGGACCTGCATGGTGTTTGACCGGAGTGGGGAAATTTTCCAGATCCAGGATTATGCGCCTTTGGTTTCACCGGAGGCTGTATCAGGCCTCAATTGGAGCATAGAAATGCCAGTAGAGATCAAGATAGAAGAAAAATACGAACGTAATGGCTGGCCTTCGATCAAGCGCCCCGACCTCAAACCCCCTGAAGGTTGGAGCCTCGAGTTGATCGTTTCAATCAATCGCGTGCGTAATCACCAGCTTTCTCCGGATGGCAGGACCATTGCCTTCATCTGGGATCGTGAAGATCTATCGGATGTTTACATGATGCCCTCCATTGGAGGTTGGCCCGTTCGTATTTCCATGCAGCGAAGACTGGTCGCCCACTGGGACGATGAGATCCCGCAATGGTCACCTGACAGCCGCTGGCTGGCTTTTACGATGAACGACCATGTTCACGTCGCACTGGTAGAGGGTGGTTTGCCCCGCAAGGTCAGCGGTTTCGCAGATAAGGTTTCCATGCTGACCTGGATGCCTGACAGCCGGGAATTGTTGGTCAGCGTCGAGAAGGATGAGAGCCTCCAGCTCCTGCTGACCGACCGAGATGGGAGCTGGCCTCGCCTGCTGGTGACCCTGCCCGGCGACGTGCATGACGCCCGTCCTTCACCGGACGGCAGATCAATAGTGTTCGTATTTCGTCCCGTTGATGATCCCAACCGCCTGGACTTGCGTTTGGTGGATGTCCAGTCTGGTCAGATCCGCCCGCTGACTGATACCCCCAGGCAGAAAGACTGGTTTCCCCGCTGGTCTCCAGTTGGAAAACAGATCGCCTTCATTTCACAGCGCTCCGGTTTCAATGAAGCCTGGCTGATCCGACCGGATGGGGAAGGGATGCACCAGCTCACCCGGCTTGGCACGGATGTATCCGACCTTGCCTGGTCGCCGGATGGGGGGCAGATTGCCGGCTGCGTCAACCGTCAGGGTGTCTTTGACCTTGCTTTGATCGACGCCGCCAGCGGAGAAGTGACTACCCTGCGTAAAAGCGAAGGGGTCTTTTCACGCCCGAACTGGTCACCTGATGGATCCTTCCTGACCGTTGAATATGAGAATCCACTCCAACCGCCGGACCTATACCGGGTATCCCTGCCTGGTGGTGAGATGACCCAACTGACCTTCTCGAATCCGCCAGGCTTAAAAAGCAATAAACTGGTCATACCCGAGCGGGTGAGTTATCCAGGTCGGGATGGGATGGAAATTCCGGCACTGCTCTTTCGCCCGTTGAGATCCAATGGGGCAGCCATCGTCCACCCGCATGGGGGTCCTGCGGGGCAATATGTGTTCGACTGGGACATACTGGCTCAGTACTTCATCGCCAAGGGTTATACATTCCTGGCGCCCAATTATCGCGGCAGTACCGGTTATGGCGTGGCCTTCGAGCATGCCAACTACAACGACTGGGGGGGCGGAGATATGCAGGATTGCCTGAACGCAGCCCGTTACCTGCACAGCCTCGACTGGATCGATCCAAAGCGCATCGCCATCTACGGTGGGAGCTATGGCGGGTATATGACCGCCTTATGCCTGTCGCGCGATCCGGAATATCTCTTTGCCTGCGGTATCAGCAAGTACGGCGACGCTCATCTTGAAAACTCCTGGGCGTTGTGCAAACGCAGCCTGCGCATTTACAGCGAGATGATGCTTGGTAACCCCGGTCGCAACCGTCAGGTTTATATTGACGGGTCACCCATCTACCAGGTCGAGCAGGTGCAGAAACCGGTACTAATCTTGCACGGCTTGGAGGATGATGTCGTGCCCCCCGAGGCTTCCGAGATGTGGGTGGAGGCTCTGCGCCAGGCTGGCAAAACCTTCGAATATAAGACTTACAGCGGTGAGCCGCATGGCTTTCTCAAGCACCTCACCCAGCTGGATGCCTATGAGCGCATGGAGCGGTTTCTGGATTGGTACCTGATGCCATCACCTTCCCTCACCCGCCTCCCCTCTGCAAGAAGGAGAAAGGAAAAGAAGTGAGAGGGAAGGAGTGTCATCCTTGACGGAATTTTTCCATTACGAGGACATGACCTGGCCGGAGGTCGCTGCCTTGCCGCGCGATACTCCGTTGGTTATCCCCTTGGGAGATGGTTACTCCCAGGCTGAACTGGCAGGTGCTCTTGTGAATCCTCAACGAGCGGGATTGCTCCCGGCATTTCCTTACGGGTGGGAGGGCTCTGGATTGCGTGTAGGTGAATCAATCTTGGGAGTATATATTACCAATCTGCTCGACAGCCTGCGCGAGGTTGGCTTCAGCCGCGTCTATACCCTCACTCCGCAGGGGATTAACCCGGGTTTGGGGGCGCAGCGTATTGCCCTCTCTGCTGGGGGGTTATCCACTTCTGCCATGCCTCCTGTTTCCGAGCGTGGCAAAGTGGTGGTCATCCCGGTCGGGCACACCGAACAACATGCCTTCCACCTGCCTTTATCCACTGATACGTTGATCATCGATGCCATCGCCAGGGGGACAGCCGCGGCTGCGCCCGATCAAGCGTTCAGCCTGCCGGTCATGCCCTACGGCGTGAGCATGCACCGTCAGGCATTTGCCGGGACGCTCGACGCCGGCGGGCGGGCCTTCGAGGATTTTTACCTGGCTGTGCTGGACGTACTGGTAGGGCGCGGTTTCGATCGTTTTTACCTGATCAGCGGGCACGGTGGGAACAGCTCCTTTCTGGTCAACGTGGTCAAGTACGCTGGTGAGCGCCACCGCCGTGCCTTCATCGCCACCGCCTGGTTGTATCTCTCCGGCAAGGAGGGTGTCACCGCATTGGAGAAACACCGCCGCTCTTCCACCGGCGGAATGGGACACGCCTGCGAGCTGGAGACCTCCCTCATCCTGCACCTGTGTCCTGAGCTGGTCAGGATGGATAAGGTGGTGGATGAGACCGACTTCGTCGCGACACCGAACTACTACATGGACTGGGTGGAAGGGGGAGCGTTGATCGCCAACCCTCCCTGGGATGATGATACTAGGACTGGCGCCTACGGTGCCGGCAGCTTGGCAACTGCCGAACACGGCAAGCTCTGGCTGGAGGCTGCCATCGCCGAGAAAGTGGTTCACGTGGCTGAGATCCACGAGCAGCAGAGGCGTAGGGAGAAGCGCCGGCAGGCGGGGTATGGGTTGTGGGGGAAGGGGAAGGGTGAGGGGTAGGTTAGCTATCGTAGCGGGCTGATACCGGCTCTACCCCACGCCTTCCCATGCGCACTATAAGGATGTGTACCGCGATCCCTCACGAACGCGGTTGCGCTTTGCCAGAAATGAGGCGATAATGTGAGTGAGTCTTGCCAGTCCCGCCGGTGCCACCTTTTTTTTGGAATGGGACAGGCGCCTGGGGTTGCACGCTGGTTTGGTTCACTAAAAATTCTCCAGACGAAACTGCCTGATTTTCAGGAAAGGATATATTCCTGACATAACTATTACTTCCATAATCCCCAAATCAGGGATTATGGAAGTATAATATATTTATGTCCGAAGCAAATTCATCTTATTCATATTCTCACGGGGTCCAATTGCTTGAAAGGATGGTTCAAGAATTTGGCCCAATTTTTACCATCGAGCAGATAACCTCATCTGTTGAGAATCAGCAATTATCGTCTCGCCAAATTCAAAAGCTGATTAGCAAGCTGGCCAGCGCTGGCTGGATCGAGATCATCAAGCGCGGTACCTATGTTATAAAAAGCCCCCTGTATGCTGGTGATATCTCCTCCTTTGCGATCGCGGCTGCTCTAGTGCAGCCCATGGCGATCAGCCATTGGTCGGCACTGGCCTACTATGGTTTTACAACACAAAACCCCGTGATGATCCAGGCTTCCACACCTCATAAGGTGGTCACCCCTGAGATGCGTATGGGTAAGGCATATAGCCCAAGAGGGAGAGCTGCATGGCGGGCTTTTGACTTGGAATTTGAATTCATTTACACGAAGAAGGAATTGTTTTGGGGATTTCAAAGGATATGGGTAAATTCCTGGCAGCAGGTAGGGGTAACTGATCCAGAACGAACCACGTTGGATCTAATTACCCGCCCCGTTATTTTTGGAGGAATTCGTTCGGCGGCTGAAATTCTGGAAGGAGCGATATCACAGATAAATGTTGAGCAATTAGTAAGCTATGCACTGAGATATGATGTTGGAGCAGTCATCAAGCGATTGGGTTGGATATTGGAAAAAATAGGAGTGCCATCTGAGCATTTGAATCCTTTGCAAAAGTATCCCATACAGGGCTATTGCCGATTGGATCCTAATCAGCCGAAAAGTGAAAAATTAAATCCACGATGGCGGATCAATGAAAATTTAATAAGGACATAAAATGCCAAGTGTCAGGCAGATGATCAAGTCAGTGGTACGGAATATGGGCGTTCGCCAGAACATCGTCGAAAATGATTATGCCCTCAGCTACCTTTTGGCTGCAATTGCTGATTCGGATGGTTTGGGCGAGAACCTCGTTCTGAAAGGTGGAACGGCCCTTAAGAAACTATACTTTGAGAATTACCGGTTTTCCGAAGACCTGGACTTTTCCACGCGGGTGATTGGCCCAATTCAAAATATTGATACACTCATGCAGGCTGTTGTGGGGCAGATGACCTCTGCTTTGAATGAACGTGGTCCTTTCCAGGTAAATCTCGAACCACTGATCCTACCCCAACCCCACCCTGGAGACCAAAAAGCTTATCTCGTTCGGGTGCAGTTCCCGGAACAGCGCCAGCCATTGTGCAGGCTTAAGGTTGAAATCACCATTGATGAACCGATCCTCTTGCCTGTGGAATCCCGCCCC
>Ga0315285_10005321_pt1 | contig 13284 bp, 6 predicted proteins | sample YL17G09_36_MG_FD_203698 | JGI IMG/M metagenome (GOLD analysis project Ga0315285, IMG submission 203698) | Sediment microbial communities from Yellowstone Lake, YNP, Wyoming, USA - YL17G09_36 | ecosystem: Environmental > Aquatic > Freshwater > Lake > Sediment | place: USA: Wyoming | collected... | reverse complement strand
TCCAGGTCGAGCGAAGAGATTGCCGCTGACCTGCGCCGTAAGCTAAGCAACATACCGGGAACGATTGTTCGAACCCGTGCCGGCGGAGGGCTTTTTATACTCCGCATGGGGACAACGCAAAGTGATAGAGTCCAGGTTGAGATCCGTGGCCATGACCTGCAGATTGCAGACACTCTGGCTAAGCAAGTCAAAGGCCTGGTAGAATCGGTGCAAGGTGTCACGGATGCCCGAATCAGCCGAGAATCCGGAAGCCCTGAAGAGCTGATTCTTATAGATCGCCAGAAGGCTGCGGATATGAATCTGACCGTAGCAAAAATCGCCAACGCCCTTCAGACTATCCTGTCGGGAACAAAGGCCGGCTACTATCGCCAGGCCGGCGACGAATATACGATCCTGGTCAAGCTAAGGGACGCGGAAAAGATGGATTTGAACGACATTCTTGATTTGACCTTAGCTAACTCCGAAGGCCAGCCCGTTGTTCTGAAAAACGTCGTGAGTGTGGGCCCTCGAAGCGGCCCGGTGCTAATTGAGCGAAAAGACCAGGAACGCATTGTCACGGTCTCGGCTGACATCAGCGGAATAAGCATGAGCTCGGTTCTCTCGGACATCCGCGAACTATTGCGGAATGTCCCGCTACCTCGAGACTTTACCATTGGCTTTGGCGGTGATTATGAGGAGCAGCAGAAGTCATTCCGAGAGCTGACGCTTAGCTGTGTGCTGGCGCTGGTGCTGGTCTACATGGTAATGGCCTGCCAATATGAGTCTTTACGCGACCCCTTTGTGGTAATGTTCTCGGTCCCGCTTGCCGCAATCGGCGTCATCCTGATGCTTTTCTTCACGGGCACTACCTTTAATGTCCAGTCTTTCATTGGATGCATTATGCTCGGCGGAATTGTCGTCAACAACGCCATCCTCCTGGTCGACCATACCAATCTTCTGCGCCGCAGAGATGCGATGCCGATTCGAGAAGCCATAGAAGAAGCCGGCCGAAGACGCCTAAGACCCATTCTTATGACGGCAGGCACAACCGTCATCGGTCTTATACCGCTGGGCCTCGGCCTTGGTGAAGGGGGCGAAGCTCAAGCTCCGATGGCCAGGGTCGTCATTGGAGGCCTAGTCAGCTCAACGCTCATCACGCTGGTATTTGTCCCAGTCGTCTACTCGATTTTTGAACGTCGTCGCTGTGATGCAGCATCCACCAGTAAAAGCGATATGTAACATACTTCAAACCTGTCCGCCAGACGTGTGCCGGACGAGAACCCCGCGTAAAACGCGGGGCTAAATATTTAGCCTGCGGTTTTACCGCAGGTTGGCTTTAAGGAAATGCCTATGGTTGTTGGGAATTTTACATCTGGATTTTGTGGCGTAGTCCTGGTTGTCAGAGTCCTGTTGCTGTCTGCCTGCTTATCAGCGGCTCCCGAACCCGGAGCCGCTGACGCAAACCAAGCCACCACTGCCGAAGGGCCCCTTAAAATAGATATTCAGGCAGCTATCTTGCTGGCAATGGAGAACAACCGGTCGCTTGCCGTCGAAAGAATGAATCCGCAAATAAGCCGGACGTTCGAAAAAGAGGAGCTTGCAGTTTTCGACCCGGTCCTTAGTGGTCAAGTGTCCCCCGGAAGAACTATAGCTGAAAGATTGTCGCGAGCACGCTCTGATACCGAAAGTCAAATCGTGGATACCGTTGCGGGCACGCTTTCGCTGAGCAAATTCTTTGCCACCGGCACAACCCTCCAACTTCAGGGAAGCTCCAGTTATATTGATTCATCACTGTACAGCGACACATTTACTGCCAATCGTCTCGGAGTCACTGTCACTCAGGCGCTTCTGCAAGGAATGGACATCCGCGCTAATCTTGCTCGCGTGAATCAGGCAAAACTCGATACGCTTATATCAGAATATGAGCTGCGCGGCTTCGCCGAGATTCTGCTGGAAGAGGTTGAATCGAAGTTCTGGGATTACGCCCTTGCCGGCAAGCAAATTGAGATTTATACCAACTCGCTCAGCCTTGCCGAAAAGCAAATGGCAGAAGCTCAAGAGAGAATTAAGATTGGAAGGCTTGCCGAAACTGAGCTTGCCGCTGCACAGGCCGAGGTCGCACTTAGGCGGGAAAACCTCATAAATGCGCGAAGCAACCTTGCCAAGGAACGCTTGAACCTGCTGCGGCTGCTGAACCCGCAACCGACCATCAACTGGGGCAGAGACATTATTCTTGAATATCAGACTACGCTGCCCAGCATCGAGCTTGACGATGTCGAGCAGCACGTGAGGCTTGCGCTGAAGATGCGTCCGGACATAAATTATGCCCGCCTTCAAATACGACGGGGTGAACTGGAGGTTGTGAAAACCAGAAATGGCCTGCTGCCCAGAATGGATGCTTTCATCGCCTTCGGCAAGACGGGCTACGCGGATACCTTTAGAAATGCGAGCAGCAACGTGGATAGTCGCAGCTACGATGTCGCCTGCGGCCTGATGTTCGAATATCCGCCGGCAAATCAAGCCGCTCGCGCCCGCTACAGCCGGGCCGTCATCAGCAGGAGTCAGCTACTTGAGGCTCTGGAGAATCTCATCCAGTTTGTGCAGGTTGACGTTCGCTCTGCTTACATTGAGGTGACCCGCGCTCGCGAACAGATTACCGCAACCGCCGCCACTCGCAATTTCCAGGAGGAAAAGCTCCGCGCCGAAACCGAAAAATTCAGGGTGGGCAAGTCCACCTCGCTATTGGTTGCCCAGGCCCAGCGGGACCTTGTCGCCAGTCAGATTGCTGAAACGCAGGCAGTTGCCAATTATCTAAAGGCCCTGGTTGCTCTTTACAGATTGGAAGGCTCTTTGCTGCAGCGCCGGGGCATCGCAGCGCCAGGCGCCGAAGCTGTTGCTCTCGATAGCCAAAAACCGCACGATTACTGAGGCAGCGTCTCTGAAGGCGATGATTGCGGCTGGGTAGACTACATCCACTGGACAGGTCTAAGTCCACGCCACGATCCGGCAAAACCGCAAATTACACAGATTATCTGTGCGAATCTGCCGTAAGGCATCGTGGGGACTTTCTAAATCGGTGAAATCTGTGGTTGATGTTCACTGGCCGGCAAGATTTTCTTGCCAAGCGGCCGCACTGGGTGTAAAGTAAGATCGTTGTTGTGTGAGCCGTGAAATTCTTGGGAGTGTAGCTCAGGTGGTAGAGCAACGGCCTTTTAAGCCGTAGGTCGTGGGTCCGATTCCCACCACTCTCATTACTACACTCGTCTCGCCGAAGCGCCGAGCCGCAGCCGGAAGCGCTTCGCCGGAGCGGGAAGCGCCAAGCCGTAGCCGGATAGGATTGCCAGATGAACAAATGCGTTGTTGCTTGTTTTTTTTATCTGTGGACTTTTCTTGTTTACGGTTCGGGTAAAGCGGAGGATTGGCCCACCTTCGGCCACGACAATCGCAGAAGTGGCGTGACCCGCGAGCGGCTGGAACTACCGCTTACAGAATGCTGGATATTCAAGTCATTGCATGAACCAAAGCCTGCATGGCCCGAGCCGGCAAAGCAGGATTTCTGGCACCATCACTATGACCTTAGGGCAACGGTAACATACGACCGCGCATTCCACGTCGTTGGGGCGGGCGATGCCGTATACTTCGGCTCATCCGGAGACGACAAGGTCTACGCGCTGGATGCGATGACCGGGCAGCAGCGCTGGACATTCTTCACAGAAGGACCTGTAAGGCTGGCCCCTACTATCTCCGGCAGCCGCTTGTACGTCGGCTCCGACGACGGGTGTGTGTACTGTCTGTCTGCGGATAAGGGATCGCTGATATGGAGATATAAAGCCGCCGATCAGGACCGCATGGTTCCGGGAAATGAGCGAATTATATCGCTGTGCCCGGTGCGAACCGGCCTGGTTGTGGACGGCGAGCAGCTGTATTTCGCAGCGGGACTGTTTCCCGATGAAGCGGCGTTCTTGGCGGCACTGGACGTTGACGATGGATCGGTAGTATGGAAGCAGAAGATAAGCGTTTCGCCGCAGGGTTACATACTGGCCTCGGATGAACGTTTGTACGTCCCCACAGGGCAAGCAAGCCCGGCAATGTTTGCTCGCGCAGGCGGGGCATTTCTGGCAGAGCTGCCAAGCGCAGGCGGGGCGTATGCCTTGCTAACGGAAGACGTGCTGGTGAGCGGGCCCGGCAGAGGCCCAAAAGAAATTAGTGCCAGCGATGTAAGGACCAAAGACAGAATTGCGACCTTTGGCGGCCTAAGGATGATAGTGAATGGGCCGATAGCATACATGCAATCCGAAAGCGAGCTTTCGGCATTCAATCGCAGCCGGTATCTCGAGCTTTCACGGCAAAAGAATAATCTCAGCACCCGGTACAAAAAGATCGAGGAGGAAATTAAAAAGCTAAGTGCAGATACGCCGCAAGCGGAGCAATTACGCAAAGAGCTGCCCGACATCGCGGCAAGACTTCAGGAGCTGTCAAAACAGTTGAAGGACTGTTACTTGTGGATGGTTGTGTGTGAATGTCCCTATTCGATGATTATGTCAGGCGATACTCTGTTTGTGGGGGGGGACAATAAGGTGGCTGCATACAGCGCCACCGAAGGCAAAGAAATCTGGAGCGCACCGGTTGCCGGCAAGGCGTTTGGCTTGAGCGTGATAAACGGCGGCCTGTACGTCAGCACGGACACGGGCCAAATACATTGCTTCAGAAACAAGGTAGATGGCACCGCGCAAGTAATAACAACAAAGCCGACTGCTGATCCTTATCCACCTGACGATTTGACGCAGCTTTACGCGGAAGCGGCTAAGAATATAGTGGAAAAAACCCAAATCCGAAAGGGATATTGCCTCATTCTGAATTGCGACGACGGGCGATTGGCGTACGAGCTTGCCCGGCTGACCAATCTGAAAATCATCGCTGTTGAGGACGATGCCAGTAAGGTTTCTTTCGCCCGAAACGCTATCGACAACGCGGGGCTGTACGGCAGAGTTGTTGTTCATCACGGATGCAGCGCAAAATTGCCCTATACAAAATATTTTGCCAATCTGATAGTCTGCCAGATATCGCTACGCACGGGCGAAATTCCTGCCTCAGCACAGCAGGTTTTTGAGCTGTTACGACCTTACGGCGGCGTTATTGCCCTGCCCATCCCGGCGGGTCAGTACGACCAAGAAAGCTTAGAGAATTGGGGCGGAAATTCTTTTGCGGGCTGGAAAGTGCACAAGGGCGACAAAATAGTCCTGGCATGGGCGACACGAGGAAAACTCAAAGGCGCCGGCGAGTGGACCCACACATACGCCGAGCCTGGCAATACCGGTTGCAGCGGCGACGAATTAGTCAAGGGCGAGGTATCCATCCAATGGTTTGGCGAGCCAGGGCCGAGGCAGATGATCGACCGTCATCACCGCAACGTTCCTCCGCTATTCAAAGACGGCCGGCTTTTTGTTCCGGGCGACTGCATCGTCTTTGCCGTAGATGCCTATAATGGAACGAGCCTGTGGGATGTCCGAATTCCGAACTCCAGAAGGCTGGGCGTGTTTCTGGACTGCGGCAGCATGGTTGTGGACGAGCAATTTCTCTACGTTGCGGCAGAGGACAAATGCCACCGCTTCGATGTCCAGACCGGTCAGCGGCATCTTACTTTTACCATGCCTCAGCTCATTGAGGACGAGCTGCGCGATTGGGGCTACATCGCCTATAGCGGCAATCTGCTCCTGGGAAGCGGACGCAAAAAGGGGGCATCCTATACCGAAACCAGTTATCAGGCCGACAACGCGTTGTGGCACAGAAATATGAAGCTTGTACTGAGCGACTACCTGTTCGCGGTGGAAAAAGACGGCGGCACGCCGCTCTGGAAATATAAAGATGGTCTGATTCTGAATACGACCATAGCCGTTGGCGGCGGACGGATGTACTTTGTCCAAACTCATAGCCCAAAGGCGCTGGCCGACACGCTTGGGCGTATGCCGGCTAAGGAACTTCTCGACGGTGGTGAGCAGTATCTGGTCGCTCTGGATGCCCAAACCGGGCAGGTCTTATACAAGAAAAAGATCGATGTCAGTAATCTTGAGGAGCCGGTCTATCTGAACTATGCCAAGGACACACTTCTTTTGAGCGGGTCAAAGCTCGATGGACAGGTCGTTCGCTACTACTACTATGCTTTTGACGCCAGGTCAGGCCAGGCTTGTTGGAGCACCGACCACGATAGCGGCCTGCCGACCGATGGCGCCCATGGTGAATACAACCGTCTCCCGACGATCATTGGTGATACTGTATTTGCCTGGCCTTACGCCTATAACCTCAGAACCGGTGCGAGGATTCCGGACTGGAAATTTGACCGCCGAGGCCACGGCTGCGGGGGCGTATCCGCCTCGGCCCAGTGCTTGTTCTGGCGTGGCGGCACCCCCTGGATGTATGATCTGGGGCCGAACGGCGGTCCCACCCGCCTTAACAACGTCACTAGGCCGGGCTGCTGGATCAATATCATTCCTGCAGGCGGCCTCGTCCTTATTCCCGAAGCCAGCTCGGGCTGCACTTGCGGCTTTGCCCTGCAGACTTCCATAGCCTATGTCCCCGAATAAGTGTTTTTACCGCCGAGTGCGCAGAGAACGCTGAGGATTTCAATTTGCCACACGGATGGCGGATAAATCTCGATTTTTGCTCTGCGCTCTCAGCGCTCTCTGCGGTGATTTCTGTGGAAGTTGGTAGGCCAATCATAGACCCGTAGCCCGCCTACAATTGTGGAGATAGCTAAAAATTATGAACTTTTACTAAAAAATACCGTAGACACGGTCGAAATAGTCTATTCAAATATTCGTAACGCCGGAACAGTAGATGCAGTCATTAGAGTCCGGATAAGCACAAACAGTAAGCGCCGCCTGCCGGCGCAAAAGAAAGGTAATAGGTATGTTGGAAACAGAACGCGATTTTGAGCTCTTGGAAGAATTGGAACCGTACGATTTAGAAGAAGGAAATGTTGACGATTCCTTCGGTCCTGAATCTGACCCCTCCGACGACGAAGACTCTGAGGAGTACGAATCCGACGACGATTCGGACGAGGAAGAAGAGGAAGAGGAAGAGGAAGAAGAATATTAGCAACCCTCTGCCTTCGTGAGCCAGCACTTGTAGACGTGGCACCGGCTCCACATAGCGATGGGTATCTGCCGAGCAGGGGCGCTGTGCTATCTTACGTGGCGGCGGCCATGAGAGCGGAATTATAGATAGCGGCAAGTTACCTAACCGGCACATCGAGCAAATACAAGCTGGAACCGATACCAGCACGTATTTCTGTGTGGGAGCAGCGACGTTCGGCGGTAAGGTTTCCAGGCGAGACCAGCGTTTGTCATAACCTTTCGCAGGCCGCGCACGCCGCCTGTGCGAAGGCATGGCGGCTACGGCGAGCTTTTCTGTCAATCATATTTCACTTCAATCGTACATGTTTAGCCGGGGAAAAAACCATCCCCAATCCGCCCCCGCTCTCCCGCAAGGGATGGCTGGCGCGATTGTCTTCGACAACAAAACGCGGGGGCGGATTGAGGATGCCGCCCGACGTAGGGTATGCAGGTTTCTGCATACCAATCTTTGGACATTGTCTGTGAATGTTTAGCCGACGCCGGCACGGCGTCGGACCCCCCATTGAGACGGGTGTGGCAGCCCCAAGCCTACCCCTGCGCAAGCAGGGGTGAGGCTCGGGGATGGTCTCATGTGTGGAAAGTGCGTCAGCCTCAAGCGCAGTGCCCGCTTTCGCGAGGACAAGCTTGGGGATGGGAGTGCCCAAAGTTGGCTAAACACGCACCTTCAATCTGACGCATAGGTACAGCAAGCCGGTGTTGCTGGACAAGAATTCACTGGCCCCTTTCTGTCTCGAGTCTCTGTCGGCCATATTTATAGTCCTATATTGCCGCTGCTATCAGTAAAGAGAATAAGAGAGCAAAAGAAACTCAAGATCAGCCGATTTTTGTTCGGATTTTGTTCGGGTTTTTGTGCTTGCTTTGCCGATAGTAACATCCGGTGCAAAATGCCTGTTATGCGTTCGCCAAAAACAAGAGGCAGAGAGAAATGAGACATCAGGCAGATGGACAAGCTGAACCGCTTTGCAAGTTTGGACCTGGCGGTGACTTTATCGCCGTCTGGCAGCCGGAACCGGCAGAACCTTTGGGCCGGCTAAGCTCCCTTACTGAGCTGTTGACTTCGACACTTGGAATAGCAGCCATAATGGCTGGCTTAAGGCCAAGCAATCTGCCGGTCGATTTGACCGCTGCGGTCCGCTGCGGTAAACGTGCTGCTTGCGTCCGGGAGAAAGTGAAAAATGTGGTTGGAAACAGCAGACCCCACAGTACAGTTGACTCCGCGCCAGCTACAACTATTGCAGATAGTGGCGTCCTTTCAAGAGAACCAATGCTATTCCCCCACAATAGCGGAATTGGCAGCCGAATTAAACATAAGCCGAAGTACCGTATTCGAGCATATCGCCCAGCTGCGCAGAAAAGGACTGCTTTCAGGCTGTCCGAACAGGGCTCGCTCTTTGAGCTTGACTTGCCGAGCGCAAGAACTGCTTAGCCATCTTAGCCAGCGCAGCAATTCCGGCAATCGGAGCGAACCGGCAGGAATACCGTTATGTGGCAAAGTGGCAGCAGGTATTCCGTTGGAGGCTGTCGAAAACGTGGAGTACCTATCATTTGCTTGCTGCTTTGGAACGGGCGAGCTATTTGCCCTTGAGGTCAAAGGCGACAGCATGATCAACGAGGATATTCATCAGGGCGATTATGTGATTTGTCGCCGCAGCGATGTTGCCGACAACGGCCAGCTGGTCATCGCCATCGTCGATGGAGAAAATGCCACCCTGAAACGGTTTTACAAAGAAGAGGGTCAGGCTCGACTGCAGCCGGCTAATGACGATTATGAGCCTATCTATTCAGATAATTGCCGAGTTGACGCTGTCGTGGTGGGCTTGGTACGAAAGCTTTGCCCACGTTGAAATTGCTCAAAAAAGTGGGGCCTATACCCAGTTGTATAGGCCCCGAAATGGTATTAGGGTTTAGCCCCCGCTCTTGTCTTCGACAAGAAGACGCGGGGGGTCCGACGCCGTGCCGGCGTCGGCTAAACGTTCGCAGCACCCTGCGATTACGGCCAGAGAACCTCATCCAGCCAGCTATCCACCAGGACCGCATAGTCCTTGAAGTCGACGCTGCCATCCGGATGTACATCAGCCACAGAAGACAGCCGATACAGAACCCCGTCGGGAATCTCTTGCCGAGTAACACCCGGGCCCTGATATTCCACGACCAGGCCTTCGCCGCCGCCTTTCTCGAACATGGTCACCGTGATTGGATGCATGCCCGCGGTAAGGCTAATGGTGCCGGACTGCTCGACCATCCCATGCAGGCCATCGTTATCCACCACCAACGTATTGCCAATGTACAACTGGCTGCCATCATCGGAGGTGGTATAGAACGTGTAGCTGCCGGCCGTCGCTACCTTGATCTGGCCGCTAAAGCGGAAGCCAAAGTAGTCATCCCGAAGACGTACCGTAATGTCAAAGTTGCTGACGCTGCCTGCCATAGCGGGCAATACCGCATCGAAGTCGGGCAGCAGGTCCCAGTCGGCCTCGTAGTACTCATACTGCAGGCCGCTGCTGTCAGGTCCAACCAGCCAATCGTTTGCGAGCACCTGCAAATCCTTCATGTCCACCACGCAATCGTTGTTGAGACTCAAGGCTGGTCTTGCCAGGTCCGCTTTGCATCTTGGCCTGTACAGTTCGATATCATCGAAGTACAGGGTCCCTGAACCGCCGGTCTTCGGAGCGGTCCGGTTGCCGACGCCCAGGAAAACCTTCTTGATGGCCTTCAGGTTGACGCCGGTAAACTGCGCCAGGTCAACATCCCACGCCTGCCAGCTACCCTTCAGCACGGCATTGGGATCTGGGTGGGGCACCGCCGCGGACTCATTACTCGCATCTTGCACAGCCATGTACAACGTGTCAGCCAGGTTGCTGGCGATACCGATGTCCTGCGACTGCCACTGGCCGGTCACGCTGCCGGTCGTGGTTACGTCGGAAAATTCGGCTATGCACGTGGCCGCCGCGTTATGGCTGGTTAGAGCCAGACCGATATAGACATCGCCCTGCATGCTGATGCTTTCCGGGCTGCCTATCGGGGTCCAGGAAGTCCCGTTGGCAGAATAAGAGGCGATGAACTGCCCTGAGAGGGTCAGCTCCAGCTTCACCCACTGCGGTGCGGTGACGCCGGCCACAGTAGTGTCGGCGCTGGCCGCGCCCGTGGTGGGACGGCGCTGGAAAGAAACGCCGCTACCGGGCGTGACCACTGTCATGGTGTGCACCGAGTCGCCATCCAGCGTCTGGCGGATCATCACACCGGCCTTGGCCCACGCATCGGTGTTGCTCACGCTGACCACCTTGGCTGTAATGGTTCCAGCACCTGAGAGGCGCTTATAGGCAAAGTGGAACTCATCGTGGAAGCCCGTCTGCCTCGGGGTCGTGACATCCCAGATATCCGCACCGGAACCGGTCATGGTGTGGATGCCCGTTGCGGCGTTGTAGCTATAGCTGCCGACGACCGCAGGCAGACCTCGGAACCAGAGTGTCAGCGACTTCACGCCGTCTCGCGTCCAATCCTGGGCCGTCGCAAACTCCCGCACCGTCTCTGAGTAACGGGCTTTGCCCGTCGCTCCGGTGTTGTCGTACCAGAACGGCATCGCCTGAGAACCACCGTGAAAGATGCTCGTCTCAGCATAAGGAGCATCCAGATACCCTACAGCCGAGCCGGTGCCGTTACCAGGATAGCCGGGCGCCGGTTCGTTGTATCCCCAGCCGTCCAGCCAGGTCTGGAATATTCTGCTGCCGACATCGTCGGTGTAGTCCTCAAAATCATCCACAATGAGGTAGTCGGCTATCGTAAAGCTCCAGACTTTGCCTGTGCTGACAGTCCCGTCGGTGTTGTACTCATCGATGCGCCAGTAGTAAGGCCCACCGCCCCACTGTAGGGCTTCTGCGGGAGTATAGCTGGCGGCAACTTGCCGGCCTCGATATATGCTTGTTGAAGCTGTAGTAGCATTTGTCGTCGCGGTCTGGTCGGTGCCAAAGTACACATCGTGCTGGGCCGCCTTATCTCCAGGCGTCCAGCCAAGGGGCGTAGCCTTTTCTACGTCCGGTGTTGACTTATCGGCGGGCTTAGGGCGCCAGGCAAGGAGCGGGTCGCCTCTAATAAGTTCGGCAATCTGCGCCTGCCTCAGCGGCACCTTGTAGATGCGGACATCGTCCACCATGCCTCTATAAAAGTCGCTCGGCGTACCGTCGTCCCACTCCTGTCCTATTGACCACCGTGTTACCGTAGCCAAATCGAAGGCGGCTGAATACGTGCCTTGTTGAACTCCATCGACGTATACAGACCCTGTTGACCCGTTCCTGACATACGTCAACATGTGCCACTGCCCGTCATTGACGGCAGGAGGGAACTGTATGGCGCTGCCATCATACACATAGGGATTCCCACCAGCAACGCCAAACATGAGGGGGTGAGCGCTGGCACTATCATTAGCTGCAAGCACGTTCCCTTCCGAGCCCTGCGTCATTTTGATCCATACACTGAGCGTAATGTTGGTGCCTGTTATGTCATCAGCTACGCTGTCAATTACAACATAATCGGAACCGTCCAAATCCAGCGCGCCGTCTATGACACCGGCTACCCACTTCGGGTTGCCACCGAGTATGCCATTATTGCCGTGACCGGACCAGTCATAGACGGTGCTGCCGTAACCTTCGTCAAGCTTCCACCAGCCGACAAGATTAGGGTCGGAAATAGTTATATCGGGCAGGGTTTTGAAACTCCAGACGTCGCCTGTATGTTTGGTAGTCTTGTCGGCCTCAACCTCATTAATCCGCCAGTAGTAAGCAGTGTCCTTCAGAAGCGTTCCAGGACTGAAGGTTCTGCCCGGCTGGTTGACTTTGAACGTACCTCCGGTGCCGTCAGTCACCGCGGCCTTATCAGTGCCGAAGTAGACATCGTGCGTAATCGCGGTGGCGCCGGGAGACCAGGCGAGGGTAACGTCGGCAGTCACACATTTGACACCATCAGGCGGGTCAGGGTCATAGGCCTTAAGGGGCGCAGCCGTAAAGCTCCAGACACTGCCTGTGTGTGTGGTGGTGCCGTCGGCATCGACCTCATCGATCCGCCAGTAGTAAGTGGTCCTGGGAATGAGACCATCAGCATGAAAATACTTCGCGTATGTCCGACGATCTTTGAACTCAGCGGGACCCGGGGTCGGATTAGTCCCGAAATAGACGTCATGGAACTTGGCGGTGTCCCCCGGCGTCCACTCGAACACCGGCGTGGTCACATTTGGAGCACCATCAGGCGGGTCGGGTTGCGTAGCAACCAGGTTGACGATTTCTAAATGCAGTAGCGGCGCGGCCGGAGCCTCACCCTCGAAAGCCTCGGCCTCCCGGAGGCCTTTGGAGGGATTGCTCTTGTCGTCTCTGAAAATCAGTATCAGGGCATTACCGCCGGCCCAGCCGTTCTGGTTGACTATCTCCTGGATGATAGGGGAGATGTCAGGTGTGCGCCATTTGACGTTCGTGGCAGTCCAGGCGGGTATGGACCACTTGACCTTTGCGGTTGTCCATAAGGGCCTATTTGTAATATTATTAGTGGCATCCAGAAACGGTGTCGCATTCGGAGTCAGCTCACCCTCGATGATAAGATTAACCGGGTATGAGCTGCCTTCCTTGTCGACGGCATCCACCTCGAACTCCACATACGCGCCGGTGACCTGAGTGCCTTGGGGAATAAGGATGTTCACAAAGCGCAGGCCTACTATTTGCTCATCCGTGGCAGGATTGCCAGCGTCTTCATAGGCCAGCTCCAGGTCGGTGCTGGTCGGGTCTATGTCGCCATTACTAAGGTGCTGTTCGACATCGTCCATGTCGGCAGCGATTCTGATGTCGAAAGTGAGGCCAAAGGTCACATTTGTAGCGAGCAGGCCCAACACTAAAACAAAAGTGATCAACCCGCCATACGTCTGGCGGGTAAAATAGATCAAGCTTCTACACATACTATTCCTCCTTCGGTAAAAGTCAAAATCACCGTACTCTGGCTGTATGCCGGTACACTCATTGTCCTCAATAAAAGCCACGGACCGTTCCTGCCAGTTATCCCTGTCTGAGACAACTTCCGACACAACAGCCAATAGAAACCTCTCCCCTTCGTAAAAACCTGCAGTTGCGCAGAAATTTTTGGGTGGGTTCACCTCCTTCCTTCAAAAGCTCGATGATGGGCGATTTGGGTAAAT
>Ga0315285_10005320_pt1 | contig 13286 bp, 4 predicted proteins | sample YL17G09_36_MG_FD_203698 | JGI IMG/M metagenome (GOLD analysis project Ga0315285, IMG submission 203698) | Sediment microbial communities from Yellowstone Lake, YNP, Wyoming, USA - YL17G09_36 | ecosystem: Environmental > Aquatic > Freshwater > Lake > Sediment | place: USA: Wyoming | collected... | reverse complement strand
ACAAAATTTCCTGCGTTACAATTATTCCCGGTTATGATGATAGAAAAATCCGAAAACCAGGTATAAATGCTGAACGTTATGATGGAGAAGCATATAAATCATTCTGGGAAAATGCAATTGAAGCAAATCCTGATTGGGTGCTGATTACATCCTGGAATGAGTGGCACGAAGGCTCAGAGATTGAACCGAGTTTAGAGTACGGTTATGACTATCTAAAAATTACAAAGAGATACGTTGATATTTTCATAAAGAAAAAATAGTAATATTGCAAATATAAAATCTCTAAAAAACTGGCTAAAGTGTCATTCCCGTGTAAACGGGAATCCAGAATTATATCAAGCCTGTCCCTTTGAAAACAGGGATTTATCTAAATTACTCCTGGATTCCTGCTTTCGCCGGAATGACATAACCCTTCCATCTCCTACTGGGAGAGGGTAAGAAGGTGTCATTGCGAAGCCGAAGGTAACCAAGCAATCTTACCAAACTTACAAAAAAATCTGTTTTTAAACTGCCACTCAAATAATCATATCTAAAATGGACTCCATTCTTCAGTTGTATGAGACTGATTTAATTTTAAACATCCTAACTGTTCCATTGAATAAATATATAAATTTTCACAAAAAAATATATTTTTAAATATCTTAAGAATACTCGTGTTCCTGCCGAATAAATATGAGAAATAAAGAATTTATAACTCATTTTATTGGATAAACTTATTATGTCTGAAACCCAGGATAAAACTTACGTAAATAGTATATCGGACAGTAAATATAAAGTCCTCTTCCTTAAAGCCTCAGATTCAATTTTTATTCTGAGCTATGACTTTTATATTCTTGACTTAAATGAAACTGCGGAAAAATATTTCGATTACCACAAAGTCACTCTTATCGGGAAAAATTTTTCAGAATTATCTCCTTCCCATTTAATAGACTTCAACAAAAAATGCCTTGACAGTCTAAATGAAAAAAGTCCTATCAGTTTTGAAACGCAACTAAGTAAAAACAACGGCTCCTTATTAGAAGTTGAAATCAGTATGCAGAAAGTAAAATATCACGGGGACCTCGTGATACAATGCCTGGTAAAGGACATTCAAAGAAGAAAGGAAACCGAGAAAAAGCTCCTCAGAAAAAATAAAGAGCTTCTCATCATTAACTCCATCACTCAAGAAATTATTAGAACATTGGATATTGATAAAATATTAAATAAAACCATCCAGAAAATCACAGAATTGTTAGAATACCCCTTTGGTTTTATTTGTCTTTATGAAGAAAAGGGATTCGATGACAAAGCCAAGATTCTCTACTTTACCAATCTTCATTATAATTTTGACATCTCTACCTTATTTAACTCCTGTAAGCAAATGATTGACATTGAAAAAACACGGGTCTTGGAAGTCAAAAATCTGAAAAATCAAGAATTCCTGCCATTCTTTTTAGAAAACAACGTTCAAACTATTTTTCTTGCACCAATAAATTACAAGAAGACCCTTAACGGATTCATCCTTATAGGGACACAAAACGACGCCTCGCAAATTACAAGTGAAGATTGTTATTTGATAGACCTTATATCAAACCAAATTGCCCTCGCTTATGAGAATGTAAAACTTTTCACGAAAGAGGAATATGAACTCAAAAAACTATCCGCAATCAATGAGATTACAACAACTATTAATAAATCCATCCAACTGGAAGAGATTCTAAACAACATAATCAATAAAATTACTGAACTATATAATGCTGAAGCTATTACTATCTATTTATTAAATGAGCAAAAAGGTGAACTCTATATAATTGCCAGCAAAGGATTCGAAGAAAAACATCTCAACCAGATAAAAACAGTGACATTGGGGCAAGGTTATGCAGGAAAAGTAGCACAATCCGGTCAAGCCCTTATCATACCTGATTTCTCAAAAGAAACTTTCATCCCCTATGATTTCATCATAGAAAAACAATTTAAGAGTCTTATTGGTATCCCTTTACTTTCCAAAAATAAAATTATCGGCGCAATTAATGTTGCAATGAAAGACACACCAATCCCCCATTTTGATATTGACACCCTCCATATCATCGGCAATCAGATTGGCATTGCCATAGAAAACGCTAAACTTTATAAAACGGTTCAAGATAGACTAAAAGAAATTCATACCATTCAAAAAGCCCAGTATGAAATCATTAACCATATTAACATCGATGAACTTCTCGATAGAATTATCAAACAGATTTCTCAGACTATTGATTATGATTTAATAACCTTCCTCATCGGTGATGATAAAAATCTAACGATGAGTAAAATATATGGTGACAAAGAACTAAATAAAAAATGGCTCAATTTTAATATTAATCTCGAATCTATTTCGGGGAACACATCCATCAATTCCCTACTTTCAAATCCAAAAACACCTTCTATAATCTCTGATATTTCAAAGTATGCAGACGTATCTCCAATTCCTGTTCTTCCTCTTTTCCATTCACACGCTATTTTACCATTGATGCGAGGAAATATTTTCTCAGGATTTATTATCATCAGTAAAAAAGAAAAAAATTTCTACTCTGATGAACAAATTCCTTTCCTCACTAATATCTCAAATGTTGCTTCTCTTGCCATTGAAAACTCAAGATTGTTCCAGGAATCCCAAGACGAACTAAGAAGACTAATCGGCATCGATAACATTGCAAGATCTATAACATCCACCTTTAATCTGAACGACTTGTTTATGACTATCTACAAAGAAATCTGTAAATTTATTCGCACTGATGCCTTCTTTATTTTTATTTACGATGAAAAAAGTAATAGAGTCCTAAATACTTTTGAAGTAGATATTATCGATGGGAAAACAACTTTCTTCGAAGAAACTTCCTCTGGAAAATTAATAAGTCCTCATCTGAAACAACTCATTATAAACAGACAACCAGAAATTATCTTACGAAAAGAAGATGAATTGGAAGATAAACGTTTCATCCCCTATGGAGATACGAAAAAAAGATCCGCCTCTCTACTTTATGTTCCACTTATATTTGGTAATGAAATTGTCGGTGTTATAACAACACAAAGTTACGAGTTTAATGCCTATAATAATACAGACTTAGAAACGCTTCAATCTATTAGTCGCTATGCCGCTATCGCTATTAAACATGCCAAATTATACGACGAAATTCAAAAAAGAATCAATGAATTAACCCTGAGCCATTCTTTCACCTCTAAAATTATATCAGCCTTAGACCTTGAAGAAGTCCTTAATATCATAGTCAAAGAAATTTCTTCATCCCTTAATTATCCTCTTTGTAACATCTTCCTCCCATACAAAAATAATAAGGAACTTTATATAGCAGCATCCTATGGTTATGATAATGGAATTATAGAAAAATTAAATGAAAAACATATCTTTCATTTAGAACGCTCACCTTTTAAAAACGGACCTGCGGCACAATCCTTCTTAACAGGAAAAACAATAACTATTCCTGATGTTTCCAAAGACCCTATCTATGAACCTTGGCAAGATATCGCTATGGAAAGAGGCTATAAATCCATCATTAAAGTCCCTCTCAAATACGGAAATGTCACATACGGTGTTATCTCCTTATACACTTCCAACGCCCCCGACTTTTTAGAAGATGAGGTAAGGCTATTGGAAAATCTCGCCTCTCAAGCCGCAATGGTGATAAGAATCGCTAAATTATACGAGGAAGTTGAACAATTTGCACACACTGTAAGAAGCATTCACGAAGGTGTTAGCATAACAAACCTCGACGGAAATTTAATTTTTGTAAATGAAGGATTATTGAAACAATGTGGTTATACCTATGAGGAACTTATTGGAAAATCTTCAGATTATTATATCTCACCCAGTAATCCTTCTGACCTTACAAAACGTATATTAGAAGGGACAAAGGCTGGTAACTGGGAAGGAGAAATTGTTAATAAAAGAAAAAATGGTGAAGAATACATTGTTCATTTAAGCACCTCTATCGTTAAAGACGAAATGGGTAAGCCTGTAGCCTACGTCAGCGTCGCAACAGATTTCACGGAGAAGAAAAAGTTAGAGAAACAACTCCACGATTCCGAACTGATGTATAGGGGAATCGTTGAAACTGCTAAAGAAATAATTTTTAGAACAGATACCAATCTTAATCTCGCCTTCTTAAACAATGCCTGGAATTCAATTAATCAATATTCAACTAATGAAAGCATAAACATAAACATTATTACCTTTATTCATAATGAGGATAAAGATAACACAACTCAGATGTTCCTGAGATGCCTGGCAGGCTATAAAATAAACGACTTTGAAACAAGATTTATCGCCAAAAACGGAACCATCAAAAACACCCTGATTTCTGCCACAATAATCCTCGATGAGTCCGGTGAAATCACTGGTATCCAAGGACTCATTGCAGATATCTCAGAAAGAAAAAACTTGGAACAACAACTTCTTCAGGCACAAAAAATGGAATCAATCGGAATGCTTGCTGGTGGAATTGCTCATGATTTTAATAACCTCTTAGCTGGTGTTCTTGGATATGCATCCTTTATGAAAAAGCAAATTACATCGGAGGATAAATTCTACAAATATATCGATATTATTGAACAATCAGCTCACAGAGCTTCTACTCTCACACAACAACTCCTCGCCTTTGCTCGAGGTGGTAAATATCAAGTCAAGCCCATTAACATTAATCGTATTATTATAGAAACAATCAAACTCTTAGAACGAAGCATTGACAAGTCCATTACGATTGAGAAAGCCCTTGAAGTAGGTCTCTATACTATTAAGGCGGATTCTTCTCAAATGCAACAGATTCTGATGAATATCTTGCTAAATGCTCGAGATGCAATGCCCAATGGAGGAATTATTAAAATTAAAACGGAAAATATCATTGTGGATGATTCATACATCGCCAAACACATCGGAGCAAAATATGGAAAACATATAAAAATCTCTATCATAGATAACGGTGTTGGAATTCCGGAAGAGAACTTTCATAAAATCTTCGAACCCTTCTTCTCTACAAAGGGAAAGGACAAAGGCACAGGTCTCGGACTCTCAATGGTCTATGGTGTGGTGAAAAACCATAACGGATTTATTGATGTGCAATCAAAGGTCAACAAAGGAGCTCAGTTTGATATTTATCTCCCTGCGACAACCCTTCAACCAGAAGAATCACAAGCTATAGAAATAGAAGCTCGTGGGGGCAGAGAAAACATCCTTTTAGTAGATGATGAAGAGATTATTCGAAACCTGGCAAAGGATATTCTCGAATCCAAAGGATACAAAATCATTTTAGCTAAAGATGGCTTAGAAGCTATTGAAATCTTCAAAAAGGAAAAAAATAAGATAGACCTGGTGATTCTGGATATGATTATGCCTAAATTGGGCGGCAAAGAAACCTTTAGAAAACTCAAGGAAATTAATCCATCACTAAAATGTATTTTATCAAGTGGATATACTAAAGAAACAATTGCACGTGAATTACTTAAAGAAGGCGCTCGTGGATTTGTTCAAAAACCGTATCGAGTTAATGATTTAGCATCGATTGTTAGATCAGCTTTGGATTCTCAGTAATTTTTTGTAGGTGCGAGGTATCCTCGCCCATTAAAAAGGGCGGGGTGACCCCGCCCCAACAATCTAACTTTTACTGTGTCATTCCTGCGAAAGCAGGAATCAAGGAGTTTTTTAAACAAATTTAATGCAATTTTGGATTCCCGCTTACGCGGGAATGACAAATTGTATAGTATTTCAGAGATTATAAGTAATGGATATTGCAACACGGTTTTTCAGAGGTCTTTAACTATACTGTTTGAATCATTATTATCTCATACTTATTGTAACACGAGATTTATCTCGTAGTTATGGCGACATAAATGTCGCGTTACAATCAGCTTTATAAAATCAAAAATATGGTAAAAAATAATTTACAAAAAAATAATACTAAAGAAACATATCAAAATACGACCTTACAAAAATTAGAAGTTCTGAATAAAATCAGCAAGGCTTTATCCTCTGTCACCGATTTGAACAAATTATATATTTCTATCTTTGGACAAATTAACAAAGTCTTTGATATTCATTCCTTCGTCATAGCCCAGTATCGTGAATCACTCGGTGGAATAAGATATGTCTTTACCGCTGATATAGTCGAAGGTGAATTGCAATATACAGAACCATCCGAAAAAGTTTTCCCTCTTAACGAAATAATTAAAGATGTTCTCAACGGGAACCCTAAACTCATCAACAGAATTGATGGTGAGCCTGACTACATTATGCCCCGATTTGGAGATATAAATAAAGTCTCTGCTTCCATTATGATCGCACCTTCAATATCCAAAAATAAAACCCTCGGATTTATCTCCGTTCAAAGTTACAAAAAAAATGCCTATACAGAAGAAGACCTCGACTTCTTCTCGAGCATTGCGAACTTCGCCGCAATTGCAATTGATAATGCCTCTCTTATCGAAGATTTGAAAAAGATAAACTTTGAGCTTTACGCTCAATATAATATCATCCAGGCTATCTCATCATCTCTCAACCTGGACAAAGTTTTTGAGCAGATTGTCTGGTATGGAAAATCATTTTTCGATGTGAATAGATTTGCAATTTTTTTGAGAGAAGGAAATGAACTTGTCCATTACATCACCTATTGTGATGAGGGATTTAATAGAGACCTTGTTATAATGCCTGACAATATCTCCATAAGTGGTTGGGTTGTTCAAAATAAAAAGCCTCTTTTCATTTATGATATTAATAAAGACGAAAGATTTATTCAATGGGGAGGGGTCTTACCTTATCCCGCTTGTTCTTATATTGGTGCACCTTTAATGATACGGGGAGAGTGTATTGGTTTATTAAGAGCTATCACCTACAAATACAGAGATTTCACTGAGAAAGAAATGGAACTCCTTGTGAATCTTGCTAATCAAGCTTCCATTGCCATAGAAAATGCAAGATTATATGAACAGCTTGAAGAATCAGAAAAAAAATATAAGGGGATTATCTCAAACATAAAAGACATAATATTTGTATTAAATGAGATTGGCGTGTACACTTATATCAGTCCCCAATGTAAAGATAGTCTCGGATACACTCCTGAAGAGCTTATCGGTAAAGTTTTCATTCCCTATATTCATCCAGATGATTTAACCAACGTAGTCAAAACTTTTAAAAAAGCAATTGAGGAAAAGCAGGATGAAAAAAATTTACTCGTGAGATTCGTAAGAAAGGATAGGAACCTCGTCTGGCACTCTATCAGAATTAGCCCTGTCATTGATAATGATAAAGTCTCAGGGATAATAGGTGTTTCGAGAGACATAACCGAAATCAAAGAACTCTCTCAGATGCTTCAAAAATCGGAAGAAAGTTTCAAAAAAATCTTCGAAAATTCCCCTATCGCTATAGCTACAATTAATAAACAAGGACAATTCGAGACAATTAATCCTGCTTACATTAAAATATTCGGTGTGGAAAGCCCTGAAGAATACATTCTCAATGTTAATGCTCTTGACCCTCATATCCCTCTAAGTGAAAAATTTTATGAAGAAACGACTAATCTGATAAATGGGAAACCGGTTGAAAAATACGGAACCAGACATATTTGTCATTCAAATAAAAAAGAGATTTATTTGAACATCAAAGGAGTTCCACTCTTTAATGAAAAAAATGAGGTTACAGGGGGATTAATCTTTTGTGAAGATATTACCGAAAGAAAAAAGGTCGAAGATAGCCTCTTTCAATCTCAAAAAATGCAAAGTATCGGCACCCTCGCTGGAGGTGTCGCTCATAACCTCAATAATATTCTCGGCGGAATCTTAGGTTATGCCTCTTTAACAAAAAGCGAAGTGGAAAAGGACTCAGAGGTCTACTCGCGCTTAGATATTATTGAAAAAGCATCTATACGAGCCGCTAATTTAGTCTCCGAACTTCTTACTTTCTCAAGAGGAGGTCGCTTTAACCTCGCACCTGTGTATCTAAACGATCTCATCAAAGACTTAATTATTGTTCTGAAAGATTCCTTTGATAAAAGTATCCATTTTGAAAAATCCCTTACAAATAATCTCTGGCATATAATAGGAGATAGAAACCAGATTATCCAGGCACTGATGAATATCTGCATTAACTCAAGGGATGCTATGCCCTATGGTGGAACAATAACTTTTAAAATAAACAATGTTACTCTTAACAGTGATGTCTCACCGAATGTAGAAGGCTTTATACCGGGTGATTATGTTGCAGTAACAATATCTGACACGGGCGCAGGAATTCCCAATGAGATTAAAAACAGAATATTCGAACCCTTTTTCTCAACAAAAGGAATTGGACGTGGTCTTGGGCTTGCTACTGTTTATGGCATTATGAAAAATCATAGTGCATTCATAGAATGCGAATCGGAATTAGGAAAAGGGACAACATTTACTATTTATTTTCCAAAAATAATACATCCCTCTTATGATTTCGATGAAATAATCCTTCACAGCAAAGGTGGCAACGAAACCATTTTGGTTGTAGAAGACGAGGAAGTTCTAAGACAATTAATCAAAACCGCCCTTTCCAAATTAGGATACAATCCCATTACCGCATCAGATGGTCCGGAGGCAATCGAGATTTATAAAAAAGAAAAAACAAAAATCGACTTAATTATACTGGATTTAATAATGCCGAAGATGAGTGGAAAAGAAACTTTTAAAAGACTTAAAGATATTAATTCAAAAGTAAAAGTGATTTTGACAAGTGGATATGCTCTAAACGAATCTGTTAAACAACTTTTTGGTGATGGAATTATCGATTTTATTAAAAAACCCTATAAAATTTCCGATTTGGCAAATCGCATCAGACAAATTCTCGATGCCTCTGTTTCAACATAACGCGAGTTTTAGCTCGAAGTTTCTAAGAGATTAATTTCACATTACTAATTTGTAGAGTTTCATTTACCAGTAGTGATTATCTTTAGATGCGTTTCAATAATATAACAGGTCTGAAGACCTTCACTATTTTGTTCATCACTGTTGATTTTTATTAATATAATCCCCAATTACTAAACTCAACACTTACAGGATTAGGAAAGGAATACCATATATCGTTTCTGTAATCACTACCATCATATCCTCCAATCACCCACATCATATCATTAAAAATGACATTGGTATGACCACCACGCTTTGGAAAAGCAACAATGGCATTTGCTTGGGTCCAGACCACTCCATCTGTTGAATACCAGACATCGTCCCTATATTTTGTTGTTCCATCATAATAACTCCCTCCGACCACCCACATCTTGTTATTAAAAACTACACTCGTATGACTACTCCGAGCAACAAAGTCAGCAGAAGCCGTCGCTTGTGTCCAGTTAACTCCATCCGTAGAATACCATACATCGTTTTTATTACCACCAGCATATTCTGCACCTCCAATCACCCACATCTTATTATCATAGACAACACTTGTATGATAACCACGACTGGAGAAGGCAGCGGAGGCTGTCGCTTGTGTCCAGTTCACTCCATTTGTCGAATACCATACATCGTGTTTATAATCTCCACCAATCACCCACATCCTATTATTGTAAACGATAGTTGTATGACCACTACGAGGGGTGAAGGCAGCAGAAGCTGTTGCTTGCGTCCAGTTCACTCCATTCGTAGAATACCATACATCATTTAAATTACCCTCTTTATACCATCCTCCAATTATCCACATCCTGTTATCGTAGACTACACTCGTATGACCACCACGAACATGGAAGGCAGCAGAAGCATTTGCCTGTATCCAGAATATTCCATCATATGAATACCAGACATCATTTGTAAAAGTGGGCGATATACTTGTACGACCTCCAATTACCCACATCTTGTTATCGTAAATAACACTGCTATTACCACTTCGAGCAGAAAATATATCAGAGGCTTTCGCTTGTGTCCAATCTACACCATCTGTCGAATACCATGCATCATTTCTATAACTTGTACCTCCTATTACCCACATCTTGTCATTGTAAACTATAGAGGCATGACTAGTACGAGAAGAGAAAGCTGCGGAAGATGTAGCTTGTGTCCATATTACTCCATCAGTTGAATACCAAACATCATTTTTGTAATAATCACCACCCCCTCCAATCACCCATATTTTGTTATCATAAACAACACTGGTATGACCAACACGAGTGGGGAAGGCAGCCAAGGCTGTAGCTTGTGTCCAGTTAACTCCATCTGTTGAATACCATACATCGTTTCTAAAATTGGTACCACTGGATGCTCCTCCAATCACCCACATCTTGTTATCGTAAACTACACTGCTATGACCGCTACGACATGGAAAGGCAGCAGAGGCTGTGGCTTGTATCCAATTTACACCATCCGTCGAATACCAGACATCATTTGCATATTTATAACCAACATCATAATAATACCCTCCAATCACCCACATCTTGTTATCATAAACAACACTTGTATGACCAACACGCCCATAGAAAGCTGCAGAGGCTGTGGCTTGTATCCAGTTCACTCCATCTGTAGAATACCATACATCATTTTTATAACCTTCACCCCCGATTACCCATATCTTGTTATCGTAAACTACACTTGTATGGTAGGCACGCGCTGGGAAAGTAGCAGAAGTTGCTGTTTTTCTCCAGAAAACTCCGTCTGAAGAACTCCATACTTCACCATTACCTCTTCCTCCAATCACCCACATCTTATTATCGAAAACAACACTTGTATGCTCATCACAACCAGTGAAAGGAGCATCTCCGGATGCATAATCCCATATCATCCAATCACTTTCTGGGTTAACATTATTATTATTTATACCATTACTCTTATGTTTTACATTTTTACTATTAAACAAATTGTTATTTTGATTCTTTGCTATATTTTGAGCATTATTATTTGATAATGATAAAAAAAATAAAAGATTAAATAAAATGAGTATTATTCGAAAAGTTAGATTCTTTAAAAGTTGTAAAAAATTATATTTAATCTGATTCATACTTAAAATCACCCCCTTGATTATTCTTACAATATTAAACTTATTTATCTTTCTTAAAAAGTCAAGTAATTAATATATATAAATAACATAAAAACAAAAAAATACGAGATTGCCTTTTTTCTGAAACTTAAAAATTATGGATTAATTTTTCTGAGGGTGTGCCTATGAAATGGAAGTTCCTGGTGGAATGCCTTTGGCATCGTCAATGGTCACTAAAGCAAGCTTATCCTTATGAACAGCAGCAAGTAGCATCCCATCTGATTTAATCCCTTTTATGGTGGCAGGTTTCAAATTCGCAACAAGGATAATCATTCTCCCAATCAAATCTTCCGCCTTATAATGTTCGGCTATTCCCGCTACAATTTCTCTCACTTCATTTCCAACATCAATCTTCATCTTCATCAACTTTTCTGTCCCTTGAACTTTTTCTGCTTCTAAAATTTTCGCTGTTTTCAATTTGAGCTTATTAAATTCTTCAATGCTCAACAAATCTGTTTCTTCTTTTTCTTTCTTCACATCTTCCTTTTCCATCTTTGTCTTCTTTCTGACTTCTATTTTGGGAAATAAGACTTCAGCCGGGTTGATTGTGGTTCCCGGTCTTAATGCTCCCCAGACTAAAAGTTTTTCAAATACTATATCATCATTGATGTCTATACCTAATTGCTTATTCAGTTCTCTCATTTTTTCTGGCATAATCGGATATAGCATAAGGCTCGCAAAACGGTTCGATTCAAGGGCATAATACAAAACAGTCGCCAGTTTATCTTTTTGACCCTTTTTATAGAGAACCCAGGGTTCAGTTGTAACAATATATTTATTCGTTGCCCTTACAAGCTCAAGTACCGATTCAATCGCTAAATTCGGTTTTATCTTATCAATTAAATCAACAACTTTATCTCTGGTTGTCAAAGCTAATTCCTTAAGTTGTTTATCCTCTTTTGACTCTTTTCCTGGTTCTGTAATAATTCCTTCAAAATAGGACTGAACCATTGTGAGAGTCCTATTGAGCAAATTTCCCAAATCGTTTGCTAAATCACTATTGATGCGTCGAATAACGGTCGATTCTGAGAAACTACAATCCTGACCCATCGTCATTTCTCTCATCAAAAAATATCGTATTGCATCAACACCATAAATATCCTTCATATCAATCGGTCTGACAACGTTACCAAGTGATTTACTCATCTTCTTCTCTTCAAAAAGCCAGAAGCCATGAGTCAAAATTGTCTTAGGCAAAGGCAATTCCATCGCCATTAACATCGTGGGCCAATAAACACTATGCGTTGTGACAATGTCTTTTGCAATGAAGTGAATATCTGCGGGCCAATACTTATTAAATTGCTTCTTATCATCACTATATCCTATCGCACTAAGATAATTTATCAACGCATCAAACCAGACATAGGTCACATAATCCTCATCAAATGGCAGAGGAATCCCCCAGGGTAATCTGCTTTTAGGTCTTGAAATACACAAATCATTAAGAGGATTCTTTAAAAAACTCAAAATCTCATTTCGTCTGGTTTCAGGAATTATAAAATCAGGATTATCATTAATATATTTTATAAGTCTTTGCTGATATTGGCTCATCTTAAAGAAATAATTTTGCTCTTTAATTTTACTCACAGGTCTATGACAATCAGGGCAATTTCCTTCTACCAAATCTTTTTCACTCCAGAACCGTTCCTCATAAATACAATACCAGCCTTCATACTCATCCTTATAAATATCCCCTTTCTCCCAAATCTTCATCAAGATTTCTCTAACGACCTTCTTATGACGTTCTTCTGTTGTCCTGATAAAATCATCATTAGTAATATTAAATTCCTTCCATGTTTTTCGGAATTTCTCAGACATTTCATCCACGAATTTTTTCGTATCAATACGTTTTTGTGTTGCCACCTGATAGTTCTTCTGACCATGTTCATCTGTGCCAGTAACGAAAAATACATCCTCACCCATTGCTCGATGATAACGTGCAATGACATCCGCAAGAATTGTAGTGTAGGCATGCCCCAGATGAGGCTCAGCATTCAAATAATAAATCGGTGTTGTAATATAAAATTTCTTCTTTTCCATTTTTCCCTTACCAGCTAATCGTAGTAATGCGACATTTATGTCGCAAAAGACCTTCGAACTAAAGTTCGCTTTACAACCTTAAAAAAAATATTTGCTTACCTTTTATGCCACGAATCCCCTTTTTCACAAGAAAAAATTTCGGAAATTTTACTTTTCTATATAATAGACAACGGATTAGCACAAATGCACGCAGATTTACAAATAAAAGTAGAGACGTGATATATCACGTCTCTAC
>Ga0315285_10005319_pt1 | contig 13288 bp, 15 predicted proteins | sample YL17G09_36_MG_FD_203698 | JGI IMG/M metagenome (GOLD analysis project Ga0315285, IMG submission 203698) | Sediment microbial communities from Yellowstone Lake, YNP, Wyoming, USA - YL17G09_36 | ecosystem: Environmental > Aquatic > Freshwater > Lake > Sediment | place: USA: Wyoming | collected... | reverse complement strand
CGTAAGGGAACGAGTCGATGAAAGTATTGAGTATGATAAAATGGTTGATGTCGACGATAAACGTCAAAAACATCAGGCTCCTATTAAAATCGAAATGGGTTATTTTTGGCGTCGGCCCCATCCTCACTCTGATAGGAGTCGTCTTGGTGATCTGGGTGGGGCACACGTTGACTGCCCATCCGACGCTCTGTCTTTCATGTCATGCAAGACAGAGCAGTATCTCCATGTGGTCGCGCTCTGCCACTCATCCTGTCCGTGTGACCTGTGTGAATTGTCATGCAAGACCCGGTCAATTGTTTCCCCGAGATTTTTACGCCGACGAACAAGTGAATGACAATTGCCTTGGTTGTCACAAGCATGTGGCTGCGAAGGAGATGGAGGAAGCCCACCACATGAAAATTGCCCACAAGCTTCACATCGAAGAATCGAAGCTGAAATGCATCGATTGTCACAGAAATATCGCACATGAAAAAATGGAAGCCGGAACGAACCGGCCCCGCAGATTAACCTGTATTGAGTGCCATGAGGAGGCAATTACTGGAGGACCTGAATCCTGCATGAAATGCCATACGAAGATTCCTGTTAAGTCCACTTCCTAGCCTTAGGGACAGATTTAATATGAATGGATTCTCTAAGCCTTTACTCAGGGTCGTCCGTTTTTTTTCTGAGAGAAAAAAGAAGACAATCTACGGTATTCTTTTTTCTCTTTTTATACTTTTGTTTGCAGGCGTTTTTAGATATTCAGAGAACCCTTCATTTTGTGGACTCTGCCACAATATGAAGGAATATGTGGAATCCTGGGAAAGATCCTCTCATAATAGAGTGACCTGCCTCAGTTGTCACCGTAGACCCGGTGTTTTAAATCATCTCAAAGGTAAGGGAGAAGACATCCAACTTGCGTTGACTTATATCATTGTTGGGAAAGGCTTCAAGAAAGTCCATTATGAAGTGGATGACGGTAACTGCTTGCAAAAGGGATGTCATAAGATCGAGGATCTCCAGAGGGATATGGTCCATAAGAATGTGGTTTTCTCACATGGGAAACATCTGGGCGAGTTGAGAAGGGGAATTAAACTTCGATGCACCACCTGTCATGCACAACTCGTCCAAGGAGCCCACCTCACCGTTCACGAAACCAATTGTTTCATCTGTCATTACTACCGGGCTGGTCAAAGAGGGGAAGAGGAATGTATTTCTTGCGCCGTCGGTGGTTGTACCTCCTGTCATGTTGAGCCCAAAGGAGACATTAAAGTTAAAGGTTGGAGCTTCAATCATCGGAAGTATATTGAAAGAGGGGTAGCCTGCGAAAAATGCCATATTAATGTCGTTCAAGGAGATGGTCATGTCCCTGAGGGGAAATGTGCTCAGTGTCATAAAGAACCCCAAATACTGAGGACCAAATATACCTCTCAATTCATGCATAAGAATCATGTTACCGACCACAAGATCGAATGCGCAGATTGCCACAGTTATATTCGGCATGAGATCGGACCGATTCTCACCTTTGTCCATTCTCCCGCCATTTGTGATAAGTGCCACAGCAAGGAAATCCATTTGGGGCCGAGAGAGTTATACCGCGGAAGTGGGGGAATCGGGGTTCCTGATTCTCCAAGCCTCATGTTTACGACGAATGTGGATTGTGTTGCCTGTCATAGAAAGGGCGAGGAGAGCCAGGCTTCCCTCCATACCACTAAATATGTCGAAAGGGCGATCGGGGAAGCCTGTGTGGGCTGCCATGGTGAGGGATTTGATGATACCTTGAAGTATTGGAAGGCTCTCCTATCCAAAGCAGAGAATGAGACCAATCAGCGGATCTTCAATGTTCAAAAGGTGTTATACGATTTTGAAAAGAGCAGGGGAGGGTCTGGGGAGTTCAAAAAAGCTCAAAACCTCCTCAATGAGGCACGCCACAATTACAGTTTTGTCCTGCTGGGCAAGGGCGTCCACAATATCGAATATGCCTTTAAACTCCTCAATGCGGCCAACAATAAGACCGAACAGGCCCTGGCGGTAATCGATAAAGGGTACAAGCCTCGGGAGTTTAAAACCCAGATGACTTGCACAACTCTCTGCCATGTGGGGATGGAGAAACGCACCGTCACATTCAACGATATCAAATTTTCTCATGAAACCCACGTAGCAGGCAATGGGCTCAAATGTTCGGATTGCCATACCTCCCGTGAGAATCATGGAAAGACATTTCAGAAGAATTGCGCAGGATGCCATCATGGAAAAGCGGAAAAGAAAGTCAAATGTGAAGACTGTCATGTTTCTGTTAAAAGATTGGTCCAGGGGAAAGGGGGCATCGGCGTCAAGGAGAGGCCAAGCAATAAGCTCGATGTGGTCGAATGTATCGATTGCCACCGCGGTGTAATTGCAAAAAGGAAGGACTCATTTGACGCGATCAAGAAACGATGCATCGAATGCCATGATCAGAGCTACGGGGAGATGGTGGTCCGGTGGAAAACCCTCTCTGAGGAATTGTTAAAAAAGGTGACTCCCAAGATCGATAAGGTAAAGGAGGCGATTGAACGGATTGATCGCCGTGGAGGCCATACCTTCGTCTATCGGAAATTGTTTGGAGAGGCAGAGTTTAATTATAATTTAGCAAAGAAGGGAAACGGGGTTCACAATTTGGAGTATACAGAAGAATTGTTGGAATTTGCCAATCACCGCTTGGATGAGGCTATCAAACAGTTGGCCAAAAAGAAGTAGGACTTCAAACCCCTTGAAGGATAAAAATTGTCTTTGGGTTAGGGTTAGGAAGCCCGCCATGTACCATATTAAGTATAGGGTCCCACAGAAGGCTTGACAAAAGAATGAGAATTTATTAAATTTTTTTCAAAGTTTTTGTGAAAGGAGTCACAAAATTGAAGTATTCTAAAATACCAGAAGCAACCATCAGGAGATTATCACGATATTCAAGGTGTTTGGAACAGATGGAGGAAAAGGGGGAGAAGGTCGTCTCCTCTGCTCAACTGGCTAACAAATGCATGGTCAATGCGGCTCAGGTGAGAAAGGACTTGGCCTATTTCGGTGAGTTTGGAATTCGAGGTGTGGGTTATTATGTGAAAGACCTGCTCTCTAATATTAAACGGATATTGGGATTGAACAAGGAGTGGAGGATGGCACTCATCGGTGTTGGAAATTTGGGCTCTGCCCTCCTCTCCTATAAGGATTTTCTAAAACAGAATTATAAAATCGTTGCGGCATTCGATATCGATCCTCCAAAAGTGATCGGGAGGGTTTCGGAAAAGTTGGGCAAACCCGTGGAAATCCTTCACATCAACCGGCTCAGAGAAGTAGCGAAAGAGAGGAAGATCGAGATCGGTCTCATTGCAACCCCTCCTTCAGAGGCTCAGGGTGTAGCCAATCTGTTGGTGGAAGCAGAAGTAAAAGGAATTCTCAACTTTGCACCAGCACAGATTATAGTCCCAGAAGGATATGTGGTGAGGGATGTCTTTTTCACCACCATCCTAGACAATTTGGCCTACCTTTTATCGAACTAATTATCCAATGGCCAGTTGGCCTCCCATGAACCATAAAATTTGATAATCCCCCCTTACCCCCCTTTAGTAAAGGGGGGAATGGGGGGATTTGAAACTTATTTTCTGACTAAACCAGGGGATGGAATTGGATTGACCCCGTTGAGGTATGCTTATTTGAGTTATTTTAGGATCCAATCACTGGGTTTCGAAAAGAGGGTGCCACGTAAGTAAGGGGATTCGGATATTTATTACCTCACGGGGTTGACTTGACTGTAAAAACTCCATATATTCAAAAAAGGATTTTCCTATGCGACACCCTGAAAAGGTTCCTTCTATTATTACAGAACTTCCCGGACCTGAGGCAAGGAGGGTCCTCGAGAGGGATCAAAAATTTATTTCCCAATCCTATACTCGAGTCTATCCTTTGGTGGTTAAGAAGGCGAAAGGGGTTTGGGTGGAGGATGTCGATGGAAATCGATTCCTCGATTTTAATTCAGGGATTGCTGTCTGCAATACTGGCCACTGCCATCCAAAGGTGGTAGAGGCCATTCATCGTCAGGCCGAACAGCTCATCCATATGTCAGGCAGTGATTTCTACTACGAGGCGCAGTCAACCCTTGCTGCCAAACTGGCCGAGATCACTCCCGGGCCAAAAGAGAAAAAGGTTTTTTTCGGGAATTCTGGAGCAGAGGCCATTGAGGCTGCCCTAAAGCTGGCGAGGTTTCATACAAGACGACCCTTCATTTTAGCCTTCCTCGGAGCGTTCCACGGACGAACCATGGGTGCTCTCTCTTTAACGGCAAGCAAAGCAATTTTCGAGAAAGGGTTTTCCCCCCTTCTTCCCGGAGTGACACACGTCCCTTACCCCTATTGCTATCGCTGTCCTTATCATCAGCACCAATACCCGGGATGTAGTGTTGCCTGTGTGGAGTGGATTCGTGAAGACCTCTTCAAACGGAGTATTCCTCCAGAGGAGGTCGCCGCCATCTTTGTGGAACCCATTCAAGGGGAAGGTGGATATGTCGTCCCTCCCCCGGAGTTTCACAAAAAACTCTATGACCTGGCAAAGGAATTTGGGATTCTCTTCGTAGCCGATGAGGTTCAGAGTGGAATGGGACGAACCGGGAAGATGATGGCTATTGAACACTGGGGTGTCATACCCGATATCTTTGCCTTGGCAAAGGGAATCGCTTCTGGAATGCCTCTGGGAGCCATGGTCTCTCAAAGTGAGGTGATGGATTGGGTGAAGGGCTCTCATGCCAGCACATTCGGTGGTAATCCCATCAGTTGCCAGGCTGCCCTGACAACGATCGAACTCCTTGAAGAAGGACTTATCCAAAATGCTGCGATACAGGGGAAATACCTTCTCAAAAATCTGAGAGATCTCCAGAAACAATTCCATCTGATCGGCGATGTTAGGGGAAAGGGCTTGATGATCGGAATCGAAATGGTCAAAGATAAGAAGACGAAGAAGAAGGCCATTGAAGAGAGGAATGCGGTCATTCAAGGCTGTTTCGAGAAGGGACTTCTTCTCTTAGGATGTGGGGAGAATGTGATTCGCTTCAGCCCACCTTTGATTATCACCAAGAGAGAAACGGACATTGCCCTCACGATCTTAGAGGAGGTTTTGAAGAAGGTTGAGAAGGGATAGAATTCTCACCTATCTCCTCACCATCTCCATTCTGGTAATCGTCATCCCTTTTGAAAATCCAAGACACTGTCCTGGAAATCTGATAAAGAGCAAAAACTGAGACAACGTCTGGTGAATCCGTAATTTGGCAGACATTGTCTGCCAAATTTGAACCTATGTTATCCTGTTGATCCTCACCCGGAAGACGATTCGTAAACGGGCAGACGCACCCCAAGACCTCAGACTTCCTTTCCAGAAGGAAGAGAGAATTTAAACATTCTTTGAACGTTCTACTCCCCTCTTTACACTTTTTTCTCGGAAGACTATAATCAATTCAAACCAGTCATGAAAGAAGCCCTAAAACAAATTGCCGCTCTTGTTGAGCGCTTCCAACGGAACATCGAAGCCTACCGGAGCCCTGCCTACAACGAAACCCAGTTACGAAGAGAATTCATCGATCCCTTCTTTGAAGCCCTGGGCTGGGATGTGGCCAATAAGGCCGGCTATGCAGAACAATACAAGGATGTTATCCATGAGGATGCGATTAAAATTGCTGGAGCTACTAAAGCTCCAGATTACTGCTTCCGCATTGGTGGTATCAGAAAGTTCTTTCTCGAAACCAAAAAACCATCCGTTGATATTAAAGGCCAGACCAGTCCTGCATACCAACTGAGGCGATATGCATGGAGTGCGAAGCTCCCCATTTCAATTCTCACCGACTTTGAAGAAATGGCCATTTACGACTGCCGTTTCCGGCCAAAGCCGAACGATAAACCGAGCATTGGAAGAATCCGGTTTTATACATACAACCAATACATCGATTCCTTTGAAGAGATTTACAACCTCCTCGCCAAAGAATCCGTCCTCAAAGGCTCCTTTGATAAATTCGTAGAATCGGACAGGCAGAAGCGTGGCACTACAGAGGTAGATGCTGAGTTTCTAAAAGAGATAGAATCCTGGCGTGAAGCCCTGGCCAAAGACATCGCCATAAGAAACCCGAAACTCTCTATCCAGGAACTTAACTTTGCCGTTCAACTCACCATTGACCGTATCATCTTTCTTCGAATGTGTGAGGATCGAGGAATTGAAAAATATGGACAGATCCAGACTCTCCTCAACGGTACTAACACTTACCATCGTCTCCGTCAGATTTTCTACCATGCTGATGATAAGTATAATTCCGGCCTTTTCGACTTTAGAACAGACAGGCTCACCCCGGAAATCAAAGTAGACGACACCCCACTGAAAGATATTTTTAAAAACCTCTATTATCCTGAATCTCCCTATGAATTCTCTGTTTTGAGTGCAGATATTTTAGGCCATGTCTATGAGCAGTTTCTTGGAAAGGTGATCCGGCTCACCGAAGGCCATCGGGCAAAAGTAGAAGAAAAACCCGAAGTGAGAAAGGCTGGTGGCGTCTATTACACCCCATCCTACATTGTTGATTACATCGTCAGGAATACAGTCGGCAAACTTGTAGGGTCGGCCCACCGTGGCCGCCCAGATGAGGGCACCCACAGAGGGATGCCCCTACACCGACAATTAACCCCACAACAGATATCCAAAATACGCATTCTCGATCCGGCCTGCGGTTCTGGTTCCTTCCTCCTTGGAGCTTACCAGAGCCTATTAGATTATCATCGAGATTGGTACATCGCCCATAACCCAAAGAATAAAAATGTAGCGCAGGGCTTCAGCCCTGCACCAAAAGAAATCTATCAGGGTCGTGGTGGTCAGTGGTGCCTGACTACTCAGGAAAAGAAGAGGATTCTCTTAAACAATATTTATGGAGTTGACATTGATCCACAGGCAGTTGAAGTAACTAAACTCAGTTTGCTTCTAAAGGTTCTCGAAGGTGAAAACCAGGATACCCTGGAACGCCAGATGAAGTTATTTAAGGAAAGGGCCTTGCCTGACCTGGGAAGCAACATCAAATGTGGCAATTCCCTGATCGGCCCGGATTTCCATTCTGTAGGGGCAGGACATGTCCTGCCCTTGTTCGATAAGGAAGAAATTTACCGCATCAACCCCTTCGACTGGGAAAAGGAATTCCCAGAAATCATGAAACACGGCGGATTTAATGTGGTCATTGGAAATCCACCATACATCCGCATCCAAACCATGAAGGAATGGGCGCCAACAGAAGTAGAACTCTATAAAACACATTACACGGCTGCAAGCAAAGGTAACTATGACATCTATGTAGTCTTTGTGGAGCGTGGTTTAAGCCTGTTGAATAAACGCGGACGGTTGGGTTTTATCCTGCCCCACAAATTCTTCAATGCGCAATATGGAGAACCATTACGAGGCTTGTTAGCAAAGGGTAAGCACCTTGCTGAAGTCGTCCATTTTGGTGACAGGCAAATCTTTGCCGGAGCAACAAATTACACTTGCCTCTTATTCCTCGATAAAGCAGGCAACAAACAATGTCATTTTATTAAGGTAGATGATTTGGCAGATTGGCGGATTAATGGTGAAGCAACAGAAGGGAAAATCCCAGCCACAAAGATTACACCCTCAGAATGGAACTTCACTGTAGGAAAAAGCGCCGAATTATTCGAAAAATTGAAAAAGATGGCAGTGAAGTTGGGAGATATGGCGGATATTTTTGTTGGGTTGCAAACAAGTGCTGACGACGTATTCATTATGGATTTGATCGAAGAAACACCCCACACTTTAAGATTAAAATCCAAGGCGCTTAACACTGAATGGACATTCGAGAAAGGACTTCTATTCCCATTAGTCAGTGGAACTGACGTAAATCGTTACTGCGATCTACCTGAACGTCAATATATTTTCTTTCCATATAAAGTTGATGGTAAATCAGTAGAGTTGATTGACTTCGATATAATTTCTAAAACTTATCCTAAGACAGCAGCTTATTTGCTGGAGAATAAGGAAAGACTGGAAGAGCGCGAGAAAGGAAAGGGAGGGGGAGCACATTGGTATGGCTATATTTATCTCAAAAACATGACACGGCAATCCATCCAAAAACTATGTGTTCCCCGTCTCGTGGATAAACTGTATGGGAATTATGACCTCGAAGGCAATCATTTCTTAGACAACGTTGACGTGGGAGGTATTACATTAAAAACGGCCTATCAAAAACAAGGATTGCTGTATCTGCTTGGTTTGCTTAATTCAAGGCTGTTGCGCTGGTACTTTCCCCACGTAAGTGCACCATTTCGCGGAGGGTGGTTGTCCGCCAACCGCCAATTCCTATCACAGCTTCCCATTCGCACCATCAACTTCTCCAACCCCACCGACAAAGCCCGTCACGACAAGATGGTGAATCTGGTCGAGCAGATGTTATCACTGCATAAGCAATTGGCGGCAGCAAAAATCCCAGACGAAAAAACTCGAATCCAGCGCCAAATCGACACCACCGACCACCAAATCGATAATCTAGTGTATGAATTATATGGTCTTACAGATAAGGAGATCCAAATCGTCGAGGAGAAGACAAAATAATAAGGACAACATAGGATAAGCGATAGGGAATTTCTGGGGCTTCCCCAGTGAGAAGTTTATCCGCATTGCGTCTATACCTACGAATTGAGAGTGTCGTCAATGTAGTTATGAACGAGTTGAAATTAAAGGCGGAAATTTATGGAACGGAAAAGCGAAAGAATTTGTAGGGAAGGTTTTTCAAGGCTTTTATTGAAAACCTTAGATCCTAAAGACATTCATTGGGAGCCGGTGAAAGATGATCCTCCCGATTACTTCTTAATATTATTTGAACAAAAGCGTTTTGCAGTGGAAGTATCGGAAGCCAAAATATATTGTAAGTCTATTATGGATAAAGAGCAGGTATTAGAACGTGAATACAGAAGTTACCATGACAGTTATGTAAAGGAAATAGAACAGGAAGCAAAAGAAAATGGAATTTTAGGAGGTGCATATTTCATTGAGTTTAAATTTCCTGTGTTTAAGAGTAGCAAATATAGGAATTTCCTTTCAGAACTCAAAAGGCATTACTTTCAATACATAAGAGAAACTAGACATCTCGACTCTGCAGATAAAAAAGATCTTTTCTTAGGGACTGTATGGGTTTCTTCAATCAAAAAGGTCCATCAAAATATGGACATAATTTATCCGACGTTTGGAATGAGATCCGTTTGGGTTAATTCTCCTCAAAATATGCAAACCGTAAAGAATTTTCTACAAGGAGCTATTAACGACAAAAGACGAAAATTGGAAAAGAGAGTAATTAAGGAGCCAAAAATCTTATTGCTTTATGATTCATACTTACTCGATGAGACATCGACGTATTCTTTTGGCAATGAATCCTTAGAAAATATGGAATATTTTCATACAATATTTATACAGCTTGCGGGAGGTGAGGGGTTAATATTTTATTCGAAGAACCCCGATGATTTTTATAAAGAATCCTCCCCTAACTTCACATAACAACTACATAAATGAAGAAGAACCCGCAAACCGTTCTGCTTTGTCTGAACTTAGAAGAAAATTGGGGTCTGACTTGCATATTGACTTTGATCTTTCTGTTCGTTCCCAGGACGCCATTAAGGAGGAAAGAAAATTCATCTGAATCAGCCGGTCAATTAAGGTCTTTTAATTATCGGGATTTAATGATAATATTTAACAGAAGAGTCAAAAATGGAGTAGAATCCGATGAATGATGAAATGAGAGAATTAATCAAACGGGCAGCGGCGGTGCTGAAAGAGGCTGGGGCGAGTGAAGTATATCTGTTTGGTTCGGGGGCCAAAGGGAATATACGCGAAAATTCGGATATCGATTTGGCCGTATCCGGCCTTCCTCCTGAGAAATTTTTCCAAGCAATGGGCCTGGTTGCGGATATTCTTCAACGTCCTTTAGACCTAGTGGATTTGGATGAACTCAACCCCTTCACACGATACCTAAAAGAAGAGGAAGAATTGCAAAATGTTGGATAAGCTGCAAAAACAGGTTGCAGTCGAACTTGAGCAACTGAATCGTCTCTTGGAAACCCACCGACCTCTTTTGAGGAAGTGCAGGGGTACAAAACCTGATCCGATTGAGCTCTCGGCCCTCGCTGCGATGTTACACGCTTTTTATACTGGTATTGAAAATATCTTAAAGCGCGTGGCAGTGGAGTTGGATAGCAATCCTCCAACAGGTGAATTCTGGCACCGCCAGCTTTTGGATAGCGTGGCACGGTCCGGTCCGGCTCGTCCCCCGGTAATTTCTGCACACCTTAGAGATCTCTTACGAAACTATCTATATTTTCGCCATGTCTTCCGACAGGCCTACACTTTCGAACTCCGGTGGGAGAAAATGGCAGGATTGGTACACGATTGTGAGGATACTTTACGGGAACTTGAGCTTGAACTAAGAAATTTCTTCGAATCCGTTAAGAGTAAATAATAAGGCCTAGCGAAAAAAGGAGAAAATATAAGGAAAGAAATGAAGATCAAGTATGATCCTCAGGTAGATGCAGCCTATATTTCCTTCAAAAAGGGACCAATCCAGGTAACTACTGTAAGGGTAACAGAAGATCTTGCAATTGACTTCGGTCCTAATGAAGAGATTGTTGGAATCGAAGTTCTTGACGCATCTCAGCATCTCGACTTAAGCAAGGAAAACCCTTCGGTTGAATTGGAAAATCTTAAATCCGCATCCGCAGTGTAACAAATCCAAGATAAAAGGTACGGTTTCCGGTGTCTGGTCTATACCCTACACTTCCTACTTTAAGGAAAGGAGGACGAAGGGATTGAAAAGATAAAATCGGTGCCAGGCAACGGTAATTTAAGATTTTTGAGATAGAAGGGGAAAAGAAAAAAATACTTTGTAAAGATTAAAGATTTGAATCTAATGCTAATTTTATATATCCGACGTAAAGACTTGCTATGGAACCAATAATTGTATGTCCCAATTGTGGAACTGAATATCCACGTAGACGACTCCAATGCCCTTCTTGCGATTACATTGCCATTCCCAAATTATATAGGTATGTCCCTTACAATGACAACTCGTTGTCAATGCTTATTAACAAAGAGATATGGTGTCCGAAGGCAAAAACCCTAATCGACCCATTTGAGTTCCAGTTCAACTTGACCAAGACCTCGTTGAATGGAATCCCTATTGACCAAGATTCGCTTGAGGAAGCTAAAAACCAAGTCAGAGAACTGGGGGTTGTATGTCTAAGCGAAGTGAATGATAACATTTTGATGTGGTCGCATTATACGCAGGGCCACACAGGGTTCTGCATTGAATTTGAGCGTACTAAAGGGAACGACTTGGGCAATTGGGATTTCTGTCTACCCGTCGTCTATCACAATGAACTTCCAGCTTTCAGTCCACAGGAACTTATAGAGCCACAAGCATTAACAAAGATTGCCGCAACGAAAGCCTTTGACTGGCATTACGAAAAGGAATGGCGATTGATTACAAAAATTGGAGGCAAACTAATACCTTTGCCGGCGAACATCACCACAGTTATATTCGGTTGTCAAATGGAACGTGGAAGGCGTCGAACTGTTGCCAATATTCTTGGCTCCGACATGATTTATAAGGAAGCAATAAAACTTGCAGCCAAATTCTCTCTTGAAATCAGACAGATTAAATTTGAATCGATTCAGGGGAAGATATGAGGGATGTCGATAAAATTATAACATATTCATGATGTTTGTCCTGAAGACAAATTGGAATAGGGAGAGAATAAAGGGGGGGTTGTTCTATTTTTAAGAGGGTGAGTAACATGCCTGGCTCTTGGAGAAAAGATTGGAGAAGAAAAAAAGGAATAATATGTTAAAATGGTGTTAAAGGACAAATGGGAGAGTTGAACTTTAAGCTTTCACGACATGTAAAGGAAGAAATGGAACGTCGGTCAATACCTTTAAATCTGTTGGAATCCGTTTTAGAAAGCCCTCAGCAAGTTGTTTCAGAACGGGGTGGAAAGAGAACATACCAATCACAACTTGATTTTGGCGCTGGTAAGATCTTCTTGCTCAGGGCGATTGTTGACGAAACAGTTGATCCTCCCATCGTTGTCACTGTTTATCGAACCAGCAAGATCACCAAGTACTGGAGGACTGTATGAAAGTAACCTATGATCCTGAGGTGGACGTACTCCGAATCATTTTCAGCAACGCACCTGTCGAGGAAAGTGACGCAGACAAGCCCGGTGTGATCCTCGACTATGACAAGGACGGCAATATCGTTGGGCTGGAAGTGTTAGATGCTTCCAAGAGAATCGAGAACCCTCGATCTGTCGAGTATGCTGTAGCAAATTAAGGTTAACAATCAGCGGCTTCACTTTTCACTCAAGACTTATTTCTTCTGCACTTCGCCTTCTAACCTGCCTTGAGACCTATCTCAACCTATCCCCAGAAAATGGTAAACCTCTTGACACGCCATCATTAATTGTTTATCATAATTACAGAAATACATAATTTGTAAAATACTTATAGGGAATCAAAAAGGAGGTCTCATTATGTCATTCGTTAAAGTTTTGAGGGGCGGGCAAATCACCATGCCGAAAGAATTACGGGAAGTCTTAGAAATTAAAGAAGGGGACATTTTAGAAGTGCAAATGGAGAAGAACAAGGTGGTTTTGAAACCTAAGGTGCTGGTAGACAAAGACCAAGCCCGGGCAAGACTCCAGCAAGTAATGGCAAAAGTTGGCAAAAGGCATGGCAAAATTTCCGAAAAAGAGGTGGAGAGGGATGTCTTAGAGGCCATCAAGACGATTAGGTCTAAGTGATATGCTGAAAGTCATCCTTGATACCAGCATTTTGGTCAGTGCTTTTTTGAAACATGAAGGGGTCAATGCCAAGGTTCTCCTCGGAGCGAAAGACCAGTATCAACTTTATCTATCAGAAGATATTTTGGAAGAGACCAGGCTCGTCCTTCTAACTTATGGCCGAATTCGTAAAAAATATCATTATAGCGATGATGAAGCATTGGAATATTTAGCAACACTGAGGATAGTTGCCACACAAGTTCTAAAGGAATTACCAAAAATTAGAGTGATTCAAAAAGATCCGAAAGACGATCCTGTTTTAGCTTGTGCGTTAAAAGCAAAGGCTGACTACATTGTCTCAAAAGACAACCATCTAAAAGATTTAAAGGAATATCGAGGAATTAAGATTGTCTCGAGCCAGGAATTTTTAGAACTTCTGAAGTAATCATTGATTAATATGCGGCCCTATGAAGGGGTTTGAAGGG
>Ga0315285_10005318_pt1 | contig 13289 bp, 8 predicted proteins | sample YL17G09_36_MG_FD_203698 | JGI IMG/M metagenome (GOLD analysis project Ga0315285, IMG submission 203698) | Sediment microbial communities from Yellowstone Lake, YNP, Wyoming, USA - YL17G09_36 | ecosystem: Environmental > Aquatic > Freshwater > Lake > Sediment | place: USA: Wyoming | collected... | reverse complement strand
TTTTTCGTCAAGTCTCATTCCAGTTTTCATTAGTTCTTCAAGTTCGCCAGTTAGCTTTTTCATTTTTTCATCGAATGCTTCTTCGTCTTCCTTTTCTTCTTCCGCGCCCACGTATCTGCCAGGAGTCAAAATATGGCTTTGTTTTCTGATTTTGTCAAGTTTTACGGCTTTACAGAATCCAGCAACATCCGCATACTCCACTTTTTGTCCGTCTACGGGTTCACCTCTCCAAGCATGATAGGTATATGCTATTTTTTTGATGTTCTCTAGAGTTAGCTCTCTGTGTCTTCTGTCCACCATTACGCCAAGTTTTCTTGCGTCGATGAATAGGACTTCGCCCCTTCGGTCTCGGAACTTCGAGTTCTGTTTGTCTCGGGCGATGAACCATAAACACGCGGCAATTGGTGTATTGTAGAAGAGCTGGGAGGGCAGGGCAACCATGCAGTCTACAAGGTCGGCTTCCACTATGTTTTTTCGTATTTCGCCCTCGTTTGACGTGTTGGAACTCATTGAGCCGTTTGCGAGAACGAAGCCTGCCACGCCTCTTGGTGCCAAATGGTGTATGAAGTGTTGGACCCATGCGAAGTTGGCGTTTCCAACTGGTGGAACGCCGTACTTCCAGCGTATGTCGTCTCTGACCAACTCGCCTTTCCAGTCTGAATCATTAAACGGCGGATTCGCAAGAACATAATCTGCCTTCAAGTCTTTGTGGGCGTCGTTTAGGAAGCTGCCCTCATTGTTCCATATCACAAACTTCGATTCTATGCCCCGTATTGCCAAGTTCATCTTGCAAAGTCGCCACGTAGTCTGGTTTGACTCCTGACCGTAAACGTTTATGTCGTCTAACCTGCCCTGGTGGGCTTCAACGAATTTCTCGCTTTGAATAAACATCCCGCCTGAACCGCAGCACGGGTCAAAAACCCGCCCCTTAAACGGCTCAATCATGGCTGCCAGCAATTGCACTATGCTTCTTGGCGTGTAGAATTGTCCGCCTTTCTTGCCTTCAGCATCTGCGAACTGTCCCAGGAAGTATTCGTAGACTCTGCCGAGGATGTCTTTGCTCCTGCTTTCCTTATCGCCTAAGCCGATGGTGCCGACTAAATCGATCAATTCCCCAAGTCTCTGTTTGTCCAAGGCCTCGCGACCATAATTCTTGGGCAAGACACCTTTCAGAGAACTGTTGTCTCGTTCTATCGCGTCCATTGCATCGTCCACAATAATGCCTACTGTGGGCTGTTTCGCGTTCTTTTGCAGCAGTTCCCATCTCGCGTCAGGCGGCACCCAGAAAACATTTCTCATCTTGTACTCATCAATCTCTTCTGGGTCCGACAGCTTCTCAGGGTCATTCACCAACTCGTTATGCACTTCTTCAAACGCGTCAGAAATATACTTCAAGAAAACGAGACCCAAGACAACGTGCTTGTACTCCGCAGCGTCCATGTTATTGCGAAGCTTATCTGCGGCCTTCCACATTTTCTCTTCAAAACCAAGATTCGCACCACTCGAGTTCTTGATTTCCTTCATGTCCAACCCCACTTGCCGAGAAGAGGAGCTGTGCGTCATTTCAAATCATCCAATTAAAATTATAAGTTAACTCCACATATATGTTAGTAGATCAAGCGAATGCATAACAAGAGAGGTGATAACCTTGGCCAAATGTCCGTCATGCAAGAAGGAAATCGCCAAACCAGAAAAGACATGGAAGTATGGCCAATTCACGGTCCAAGTATATGAGTGCAGTTGTGGCGCAAGATTTAGAGACTACTCACAAAAAGGAAAGCATAGCTTCACCTTGAAACTTCAGAAGGGAAAAGGCTACAAGAAAGCTTAGAAGCAGTATCAGATGTATGTTTGAGCGCCCTCAGGATTGCATCATTCGATCAAGTCTTATAAAACGGAATGTAAGAACTATAGCTGAGAGATGATCCCAACGAACAAGATAGACATTGGCAATTTGAACATAGATAGCGTATTCAAGGAATTCTACGTTGTGCCTGATTATCAGAGGGAATATGTCTGGGAAGAGAAGAATGTCAACCAACTTCTAGAAGACATAAACGAGGAATTCTCCAGCAAGAGAGAATCTGAATACTTCATAGGCAGCATTTGTTGTTTGCGAGAGAGATGACAAACGTCTTGAGGTCATCGATGGCCAGCAGAGACTCACGACACTATTCGCATGTCTGTGTGCCTTCAAAAGACTCCTGGAAAAAATCGCCGAATAAAAGGTGTTGCAACATAAACCCATTATCTTGCTGTTCAGAACGGGAGAGTGGCAAGAGTCTTGCAGGCGTCTAGGAGAAGGTTTCCGCAATTCTGAGCGAACCATCTTGGAGAAACATAAGGCTCCAGAGTTTTCAAAGCCGTAACCCCCGCTTGCCACAGGTCTTGACTTGCTAAGACCTGTTCCGCCGTCGAAGGGGGAGCCTCCCCCCTCTTCCAAACCAACAAGCGCCGTGGAGACCATGTCACAAAACACTGGAAAGCAACATGCTTTATTGGAACTGTCCTTAGACAGCAGAAACCTTAGCAAGGTCTTCCTAGAATCTGAAGACTAGGCGACTTTTCTTCCTAGAGTCGCAAGGCTGCTTCGAAGAAGACAGCAATTTCTTCGAGAATCCAAAAGAAGGTTCTGGAGAATAGTGAGAGATTCTTCTACGTAGAGCCTTATTCAAGCTGGTCCACGAAGGAAAGACCTCTGATCGTTGACTCAAGCATGGTGCACCACAGTCAGAGAACTAAAATTGAATCGAGAAGAATATGTTGCTTTTGAAGACTGCAACAAGACACCGGTCTGAAAGTTCACGGCGGATATTGTCCCTACTATGAAGAACTCTCAAAAGAACACAAATTCAAGCCTTCAAAGCATGGTTGGGTAAGAGGTTAACACTTAGCATTTCGATTTATTTGTATAAAACGAAACACGAGATGCAAGAATTGCGTACTTTTTTCATTCTTTGGGAAGGTTAGATGCTAGTACCAGTGCTCAGAAACTTCTAAGACCGATTAGTTGAAAATCAGTCTAAAATATGCTTTGTCATGGGTTTCCATGATTTTTCCTATCAATCTCCGCAGTCCTGGAAGCTTGACTACGATTTTACACAGTGAAGGTGAGAATGTTGGGACCAATTCGTGAATTGATTTCGCGGTTGCTCTAGGCCCAGTCTTTTCAACGCGATTATGAACAGCCAGAGCAGCGGCCAGTCGCATTATTTGGCAGCTCACTGGAAGGTTTTGTGAAGAAAACAAAAGCTGAGATACTCGATGAGAATCTTCAAGAAGAAAGAATTATTCACAAGGTAGAACGACGGAATAAGAGAATCAAAGAATTGTTGGCTTAATAATATACATATCTGTTTGAGAATTACTAAAACTCGAACAAATTTAGTGAACTAACCAGAAAACATGAAGTGGATTGAGTGAAATAGATGTTGGACAGACCACAGTAACTCTGCTTTATTCAGATTTATTCCCTATTTTCAATCCAAACACCTAAGGCTTTATAAAAAATAGACAAAATAGGCTTATATCAGCCGTTATCTTAACAAATCTCGGATGCGTAGATATGTCAATCTTCACGAAAATGAAGTTGGGAGAGGCTATACCTCTCGCAGAGAAGTTGTTTGAATCATTCGGCCTCAAATCTATGATTGCTCTAAAGGACAATGAATGGACTAATGTTGTGACCATTATTCATCTCACTCGTAGAAAGGTTGATGATCTGAACAACGAATATCGTTTCCTTGAGGAAAGACTGGGCAAGATTGATAATGATAATTTCAAAATGATACTTCAAGCGAGACCAATCCAAGAATTTCGCACTGTGGTAGCAGAATTGCAGAACGGATGTCTCAAAATTGGAGATATACAAACTAAACTACTCGCTAAAGACCCACAAAAAATTGTTGATCAGACAATGGGTTATCCTGGTTGGATATTACGAATAGGGGAATACGCCGAATATGACTGCTACGGTGTGACGTTAAGTATGGATTACACCCCAGCCCAGCTTCTGTCAAATTTCCAGATTTTCGCTTCATCATTAGGTCTTCGAGATTGCGATGAATTGGCACGATCTTGGCTGGGCTTGGATAGTTCTCAGTATTCAACGAATATCCACATAATTATTCCAATCTATGCTACAGTAGGAGAAATTCAATATCAAGGCGGCAATGAAATCAAAATTACGTTGAAAATAGATCAACGCCTATTTGACAATTCACACGTGTGGTTGACAAGATGCGGTCAAGGTGACCGCGCCCCCATACTCGAAAGAAGAAGGTATGAATTAGCGTCTTGTGACAAAGTACTGCAAGATGGGTTCATCTACACAACATTGCGGCATAACTTCTCTGCAATCGGTCTGAATGACAAATTATCGGTCAGCTTATCGAACAGTGAACTAGGGTTGTTAGCCAAAAAAGAAGGGTGGGCCTCGCCGTTCCCTTCGGAAACTTCCGACTCTTTTTCAAAGACATTAGCTCTTTTTGACGCTGGCAAGAAAATGGAAGAACATTTATTGAATCCCAAAGAAGCTGAAGACCTGGTAGCTGCTTTTTCCTGGCTGCTCGAAATGATTGATATTGCATCCCTTCAACTGGGCCGAGATGAAACGGTCAGAGAGGACGCTGCATCAAAAGGATCCGCAGACATAATTGCGTGTTATCGCGAATCAAATGCACGCACGATACTTGCCATCGATTGCACCATTGGCGTGCCTGGTGAGCCCAAGATCGACAGAATCAAGAATACTGCAGAGTACATCTCTCGTAAGATAGGCCTTCCAGTAAAAGCCGTGATTGTTACCTCCCAAAAATCTGTCATAACAAAAGAGCTGGGTCAAAAACTCTCGGTAAAGATAATAGATAATACCGATCTTGACAAGATAATAGGATTCTACAAAAAGGGCCATTCCTATCCTGCACGACAGGTAATTCTCGGCGACTAGATTGAGCCTTGTACATGGGCGTAATCATGTTCTGAAGGTTTTTCATGCATTTCGAAACGAAACCCAAAGCCCTGGAATTTTTTGTTATTGTTCCTTTTGTACCGATACATTTCAACACGCAAACCAAATTATGATTTGTCTAGATAATCGGTTTTTTGGCAATTTCCTATTTGACAGGCTTTTTCGATAGCTCAATTCCCCAACCGTCCCAAAATGAGAGCTAACAAAACACAGCCAGAGACTCTATGACTTGAGCTTGAAACTGTGTTTCGCTGGCATCTTAGCGCGAGCAACATCATTACAACATAGACTTGTAATAAATCGAGACGTACGCATTAATCGGTGCTGCAATTGGCACATTAGAAGAACTCGGCAAACGTTATTAACAACGAATCCAATAAAAGTGAAATAATGCTGAACCTAAACCAACTGGAAGTAGACTCCGGGAGCGTAGAGGGAGCAAGGGCTTCATTCCAGAAACTCGTAGTCCATTTAGTGAAACTGAAACATGGAAATGCAATCGAAGTACAACCGGCTCCTGGCGATTGGGGAATTGACGTTTTGGTTGGAACGCTAACATCCGGAACATGTTTAGTATGGCAAGCAAAATACTTCATGGACGGCATTAAGGCTCCACAAAAAGAACAGATAGACGCTTCCTTTGAACAGCTAGTTAAGAAATCGAAAGAACAGCAATTTAAGGTAGATGCATGGCAGCTTTGCGTTCCATGCACTCTTTCTCCTCAAGCAATTAAATGGTGGGAAAACTGGAAAAAGAAAAGGACCGCTGAAACAGGAATAAGAATTGATCTTATGTGCATATCGGACATCGAACAGATGCTAATGGCTCCGGAAGCTCAAGATATACGAAATCAATTCAATCTTGGACCTAAAGGCATTCCTCCTCAAACTCTTGGAGAGCGGCTGATTCACGATTTACCAACTGGTAAGTCATCCGAATATGATAATTCATTGTTCATTCGGAAGCTAGTACTCGCTGGAATAACTGAAAATATGTCGGCTAGGTGCCAGTTCTTCAATGCTGAACTCGTCCAAAAGGAAATCCATGATAAGGGAGACGGAGAGGAAATTGGAGAACTAGTAAGTCTGTATGAAAAAATACGTTCCATGTGGGAAACCAGATTCAATCAAGCGCTACTAGACAATGACCCTGGAAGAGAAACTCAAAAAGTATATTCAGATATGCTAAAGTCGATAGAGGATATGGATAAAGGAAGTTTAGACTCTCCGAAAATATTAGCCTCGTTTGTTCATAAGCAAGGTTTCATGCAACAACTTGCTGATGCGTGCAAAATAGGCTGGACACCAGACTTTCGAACGCTCGACACAGAGAGTTGATTAAATGGACCTAGGTAAATTGAACTGGGAAAGCAAGATTATTTTTAGCCCAGAGGACGACGCTATATTCAATTCATCACGATTATTGCTCTTTTTTGAGGTTCTACATAAATTGAAACCTAACCAAGGCATAGACTTAGAAAGAGTGTGCTACTATGATTTCTTTGCTGCAAACCCCTTCTTGATTGTAGGTAAAGACGACCCGTTGCGGCTTGAACTTGAACTTGAAGGGTTCGAACCGAATAAACTAGAGTATATAAGCACGGCTCAGCGATTCAGAACCAAGCGTGGGTTCATGAAGCAATATTTTTCCCTACTTTTATCTAAAGGTTTAATTAGCGTCGAAAACCAAGATGGGAAAATACTTTACAAAATCACATCGAGAGGCATTGACATAGCTAGTAAAATAACGTCGATGTATGCGATAGCGTACAGAAAAAGTGTTACTTTTGTTGTAAAAAAGTTGAAAGATTATTCAGATAAACGACTATGGGAAGAGGCAAGCCTATGGTTAGAGGCAAAGTCATTTCAAGTTGATTTATATGATATGGTAGAAGATATAGATGAATAGAATTAAGATTAACGAATTAAGGGCGAAAGGAGTAAAAAAGGACTATTACGTTACCTTTAAAGGAGCCCTTAATATTATCTCAGGTGAAATTGCAACCGGGAAAACTTCTATTCTAGACCTGATAAATTACTGTTTTGGAGCTACGGATTGTCCTGAATATCCTGAACTTACTAGAAAAGCAACCACAGCTCTCTTGGAAATCGAAATAAATAGGGAAGTGTTCACAGTTGAAAGGCAGCTGTTTTCAAAAAGGCAGAAAGAAAATATTCATTTTTGCCGAATCTCGGAACTGCAATCTGAGCATAAGATGATTGAAGTGAGTTCTTCTCAAAGGAAGGATGAGGAATCAATCAGCAGTTTTGTCCTCTCGAAGATCGGACTTAAAGGCATACCTCTGAAAGAGGCCCCAAAACAAGACATCTCAGATGTAGACATAATGAGTTTTAGGGATATTTTGTGGCTGTGTTACTTAAAGAGAACTAGAGTTGCAGGAGCAGACTTGCTGTTCGAAAAGACCCATATGAAAGAAAACAAACTGGTGCAAGTTGTAGATGTGCTTTTTGATTTGTATTCTAACAGATCGGCAGTCTTGAGTGCAGAGCTTCAATCAGTTCAAGAAGAGGTTCAAGACAAGCAACGAACGGACAAAACCCTCTTGAGATTTGCAGACTCTCAAGGTTTTCTGACCTTAGAGCAATTGGAAGAGGAAAAGAAAAAACTGCTTCAGGAAATCGTAGATAAAAAGGGTCGCTTAGAAGAAATAGACGACAAAATATCCGGCAGTTCAGAATTGGCTAAAGGTCTCCAAAATGAAGTCTTAAAACTCCGATCTCAACTTCAAAAGAACAGAACAGAGAAAAGAGGTCTTGAAAAAACCCTGCAAAGATTACTTCCACTAAGGGCACAATATCATGAAGACATTTCTAAACTTCATTTCCTTAATCAAGCTAAAACGATAATTGATCCATTGTCTTTGGTGTTGTGCCCGATGTGTTTGTCTCCCTTAGAAAAGGAGGCTGAAGCAAAAGAGCTTTGTCCGTTGTGCGGAAAGAAATTGCAACAAGCTGATTCTGACGCCTCTGTAGATGTAACCAAGGAAATCAGAACTATTGAGAGAAAATTGGGTGAACTCGGTACTTACATCGGTGATTTGGAAGAAAGAATAAAGCAAAATGAAAAAGAAGATAAGCAAGTATCGGAAAAGCTAGCTCTTGCAAGTCAAAAACTGGACGATACATTAAGGAGTTTTGTGTCGCCTTATTTAAGCGAAAGAGAAGAACTTGTTTCTTCAATAAGCATTGATCAAAATGAGATCAAACATAAAGAAGACTTGGTGAAAGTCAGAAAAAACATCCGAGAGATTACTGAAGAAACGATAAGATTGCAAGCAAGACAAAAAGAGATAGAGCGGAGTATAGCAGAAGAAAGAAGAAAAGCCACCAGCAGAACCGAATTGATTAGTTCTTTAAGCACTACGTTTTTTAACCAACTGCAAAAGGTCCAGTTTCCGAAATTGACGGACGCATACATAGATGAAAAACTGGTGCCATATGTCAGAGGGTTGCGATATAATCAACTCTCCAGTGAAGGAGCTATCAACTTATCCTCAATCTGCTGGTTAACATCAATATTCGCTGAGGCTATCCGAAGATCAATGCATCATCCAGGCTTCTTAATCCTTGATGGTGTACAATCTGGAATTGGTATTGGGCCCCGAGTTGAGAAGGAATTTCAGGACGAAAGTATTGTAGAAGGACTTTATGCTCTGTTAAAAGAAGTGTCAGAATTGGATGATGAGTGCCAATTGATTGTTGTTGACAATCATCCACCAGAGTATATGAGGGATGACGTAAGAGTATATTACAGCAGGAATCCTCAGAAACCACCGTACGGATTTATTGATGATGAAACATCTTGATTATCAGAAGGTGAAGCCCTCAAAAAGAGGTTCTGTAAAGTCTTCGGTGAAGTCGTGTCCATGTAAAAAATCGGTGAATAAGACATTAGAGAGTGTTACCTTTCGGTTGATGGAAGTATCGTTCATTTCAGCTTGACCCTTGAGGGTACGCAATGATCAACTTCAACAATGCCGAGTTTCTCTAACATAGGTACGACATATGAAGCCCAAGATGCATGTCTCTTACTGTCACATCCGTCTAGATACTCTTCAAACGTACCCTTTTCTGCCACTTCATGTTTAGATCCGATTTCGACCCAGCCTTTGCCTCTGAGGAAATTGGGGATTCCATCCCAACAATGTCTTGGAACTTTAATAGGGCTGACCTATACTGAAAGAAGCAGCGGTAAAGATTGTTTAATAATAAAGAAAAAGAACCCCGTATCTTCTATTTTCTCTGGGTGACCCTAGTCGACTTCGCAGCTGCGGACAGGGATGCCCTCGGCAATCTTTTTTTGAGGATTATGGTCGTCAACACTGTTGCTAGCATGAATAGGAAAGGGACAACGTATGATCCGAGCTCTGGAACCAATGAGTACTGACTAGACTCTGCTGTGATTTCATATCTGCTGACATAAGGCACTCTATCGCTACTCAACAGAACATCGAATGGTGCTTTTTGAGTCGGGTCTAGATCACTCGGGTCAGAAAAAGTAAACCCTGCAGCAACGACTTTTCCAGTTCCGTCATAGTAAGTTGCTATAATCTTGACGTATGTCGCTCTTGTGCTGCCTATGTTTTGTATCTCACCAACAACATGCATCCAACCTATGCCGTCAGTGTAAGAACTGTTTGACAATATATTGAGACCTGCGAGCAACGGACCAGTAGTTGAAAATGTGACTGAAAGCGCATAGTGATCAACTTTTGTTGCTTGTGTTTTGTCTGTCAGGATTAGATCAAATGGTGACTTTCTGCTGGAAGGAATTACGTCCAGTTCTGTGAATGTAAAACCAGTGGCGACGACAACGTTGCTTATATCATAAAACGTTCCTATAAGTTTGACATAGTGAACGGAGATATCTCCTACGTTTTTTACTTCGCCCACAACATGAAGATATCCTATTGAATCAAGGTAACTGCTATGCGAAAGTATGCTGACCTGAGCACTTCCCCATGCGAGTTCAATACTGGGAGCTGCAGCCAGAATGCCCGAAACAACAACCCAAAGAATCAACGTCAGAGTTTTCACATTCACGGCGCTTCAGACCTATTTGTTTGGGGTTCCTTTTTATGACTTATGGTAGAACGAGGCATGGCTGGTCGTGACCAAATCCTAGGTCGAGTATTGATAGCTGAGCACGCACTAGCAAGGGGCGAATTGAAGTATAGGAATTGAACAAGAAAAGGGAACGTATTGCAGCGATGCACTGTGTTTATCCTTTTCCAAACTGTCTCTCGCTCTGCTTGAGCATACTTTTCTGACAACCTGCAAAGTGGGATATGGCAGAACAGAGTTTATCGATGCAATCACTGACTTTTCTCGGGTTATCAATCGTCGCTCATGGGTGTTAAACATGGTCGATTGAGGAAAAATCTTACTGAAAAGCGGTTTATGATCGGTGCTAGAAAGTCCGAAAACATGGGACTTTGTCCTTTTCCAATGCATGACTAATGTCTACTTCTGGTAAGGTACTTTTCAGGTCGCAACCTACTGTAAGTCGCCAATACTGGAGACTTGCCATGAAGTGTCTTTAATAAGGCGCTCACGTCCCTTCGGTATTTCTGCGTGTTTTATTTCTATCTTGTTTTTCTTTGCTATAGCAAATGCTCCTTCTTCGGCAGAATCTGCGTTCGTTACAAGCCATGCGTAGGTGGTCACTTTTCGTCCTTCTCTTGCAGCTTTTTCATCCTCATGTTTTCGGACAGTATTAGCAAGTTCGGAGAACCTCTCAATTTCGTCGTAGTCAATCGGTTTGTTGTTAAACCTGAGTTTACACTCGCAGATTGTGATTGTCGTTCGTTGGTCTCCTTTAGATGCAAAAACGTCAATTTGGCGGCCTAGGTAAGGAGGTTTGTACCTGCAGAAGGAATGTGTGTACTGCAATTCACGTCTCAAATATGACTCTACTTCTGTTTCAAATTTGTAGGCTGCAAAATTATCAAGACAACTGTCAGTTTCATCCAAGAAACGTTCATATCTGTCTTTCAATTCCTCTGTGATACCAACTTGCTTGAGCAAGCTGGAAAAACTCTTGACAGATTCTTTCAGGGAGATCGCTGACTTCAACGCCTTTTGATAGCCAAACCAGCTTGGTTCTTCTTGAAACGCTTTTTCTGCCGCTGCCAAAGCAGATTCTGCACATTCCATTGCTTGAGCAAAGTTATGATTGATGAATGAGCTCATCATCTGACAGATTTGAACTTCTCTTTCCGTTGATTCGATCAATGCCCTCTTGTTGATGGAATGAGCATACTTTCCCTCAAGTGTCTCTAGTTTTCGCAGCATTTCTTTCTCATGTATGAAATGTTTCAGAGCTTCCATCCAATCATTTCGAAGTTTCGCATCCTTGCCGTTACAGTCTGCGACCAAGGCTTTCAGTAGAGTCTGATGAGCAGTAGAATCTCGGATGAGGTCAGAATACTCTCCCAGACTTGAAGGTGTATGTGAATCAGACAAGGCAAATTGTGCGGTTGCCCTTTCAAAAAACTTTGCAGCTCGTGCGGGCTTCTCCGAGTAATAGAAGAAATTTCCAAGTGATTTATACGAGTTTCCAATGCTGACATAGTAGTTTGCCAAAGCAATGGACTTCCACCATAGGTCGGTTGTGCTTTGCATCGCAAGTAGGTAATATCTTGCACTCTCTCTGGCTATCTTCGCTGCTTCCAGAAACAATCTTGGTTCAATAGGAAAGGAATGTGCTTTTGCGTCCAATTGAAAAGATTGCTTCTCTGCCTTTCGCGCTTCAGATTCCCATTTGTGCCAATCAGTACTGGGCATTTTATCAATCGCTGTTACAGATCGATTAAGATTTATGCTTTGGTGTGACCGACAAAGTGTGCTTCAATCAACGTGCTCTATTCGTAATCATACATCTTCGTTGTGTCTGAGGCGGAACCCTGCTTTCGATATTTGTAGAGGGTGATTGCGACTATTCCAATTGCAAGGAGAAGCTCGACTAGGAAAAGAATTTGGAAGAACAAGCGCAAACTGAGTCCCCCCAGAGTGAAAAAGGAGAATATGTTTGCGACCAATAAAGGAACGTGTATATCACGTGCCGCATAAACCCGAAAACAGTTGGTGTTTGCGGGAGATATTCCGAATTATTTCGTATTTTGATATACAATTAACTTTTTGTTTATTCCTGCTTATATGTCCTTTCGTTTTAGGTTCTGGTAACTTGACAGGTGATGCTTCTCCCTGTTAACAGTCGGGTGATAATCAAAATCGGTTGATCAAAGCGGAATGATTCTTGAAGGTTCAAAGGAAGTAGTTAGCTAGAAAAGATATAAAAGAGCGTGAATCTCTATTTTCGTCAAGTCGGTTCAATGCCGACATGGCAGAAAAGAAACCGATGAAGAAGAAGAGAAAGCGAAGAACTTGATGTGCTGGCTGAAGTCAAAGACTTGGGTGAAAATCCCAAATTTCGCATTTGAGAACATTTTCCCCGAAACCGTGAGGAGCGGGGGATTTTTTGTGCGGAGTGGTAGAGAAAATGAGGAAACTGGCTGTAGTCTGCATTATTTCCATAGCGATAATATCGACTGTAACTGTACTATGCCTAACAATAGTAGCCTTGTTTACTCCATGTTCTCCAAACTATGTGGCTTGGTTGGCTACATCAATAGTTCTCGCAACAATAGAGGTTCTTCAATCGGTTTCCCTGCAATCATACATAGTATGTTCCATCTGATGACTGGCGTTTTGGATTGGGGTTAGCCATTTGTTGTTGCCTTCTATTTTGATTCCGCAAGCCTCAGCGGGGGTCTTTCCATCGAGCCCTTCGTGGCTTCTTATGTAATTATGAAAAATCTGGTATCCCGTCAAGATTGACGTTTCTTTTGTCTTGAGCCCTCTCATCACTTTCTCTCTGTCTCGAAGTTCTCCGTTGAACCTTTCCATCTTGTTGTTGTTCGTGTTGCCACTCAGCTTTATTGCGTTAACATGCTCTGTGCGTGTGTCTTTTCTCATAGTCCAAAACTCTTTCTTGTAAGCATCATGGTAAGCTGGAAGACCGTCAGTTATCAGAGTCATCGGCTTTTTTCCAGCAACCTTCTGACCTAACTGGAACAACTTTCTGGCATCGTGCTTGTATTTTGATTCTGCAACTTCTTGAGCTATCCAGAAACGAGTTTCATCATCCCAAAACTTGGAATCACAATAAACCGCTTGGTAGGTCTTCAAATCAGACGGTCCCAAAGGCCAAATATTTCGTACTGGCATTTTTTCACTGAAAAGAAAAGGGTTTAGAGGTTAGAATTCAATGTTGATGTCTGCTTCGTGTGTTTCGAGC
>Ga0315285_10005317_pt1 | contig 13289 bp, 10 predicted proteins | sample YL17G09_36_MG_FD_203698 | JGI IMG/M metagenome (GOLD analysis project Ga0315285, IMG submission 203698) | Sediment microbial communities from Yellowstone Lake, YNP, Wyoming, USA - YL17G09_36 | ecosystem: Environmental > Aquatic > Freshwater > Lake > Sediment | place: USA: Wyoming | collected... | reverse complement strand
CCCTTTTCACCGAAAGAAAAAAAAAGAAGGAAGACAGAAATAAATCTTCAAGTGCGTTCTTTTTCTAAAGGATTCATACGTTCTTTGTGTCTTCGGGGAAAGTGTGTTTGATTATTATTTGTGTGTTTGTGTATTATTCTTAGTGTGTTCGCGGAAAGTGCGTGTATTTGTTACGGGAGGTCTTCTTCAACTCCACCAGGCGCCGACCGCAGACGCGAGCGAGGAAAGAAGGCCACCGCCTCCGCCGCCACGCTCCCGCCGCTGCCTCGCCTGCTCCTCTTCCTCCGCCTCCTCGCCGCCAGCGAGCTCCTCGCGGAGCTCCGAGGCCTCGGCGGCGAGCTCGAGGTCGCCCCAGGCCTTTGCGGCCTCCGCGACCGCGGCGAGGAAGCAGGCGCAGGGGCACTGCGAAGAGAGGGAGGGAGAGGGAGCGGGGGAGCGCGGGGACCCCGCCGCCGCCGCCGCCGCAGGCTGCAGCAGCGACAGCGACAGGGCGCCCCTCGCGGCGGCGGTCCCGGGGGCCCCTCCCCTCGCCGCCAGGGCCGACAGGACTCCGAGGGCGCCCCTGGCCGCGGCGAGGAGCTGCGGAGCGTTTGGCGGGAGGAGCAGCAGCGGAGGGTGATGATGAGCTGCCGCTCCCGCTGCCGCCGCTCCCGACGCTGCCGCTCCCGCCGCCGCCGCCGCCGTCGTCGTCAGGGCGTGCAGCGCGAGCGCGGCGGCCTCGGCGAGGCGCGTCGCGCCCGGGGCCGCCGGCCACAGAGAGGCGTCTTCGTCCTCGTCGTCTCCCCGTTCTTCTTCTTCTTCGCCGCCGCCGCCGAGGTGCATGCCCTCCGAGAGCGCCGCGGAGCTGCCCCCGAGGCCCCCTCCTCGTCGGAGCTTGGGGACGCCGGCGAGGACGGCGGCGCAGAGGTCGGCGGCGGTCGCCCTTGCCCCCTCCGCCGCCGCGGCGACCGCGGCGGCGGCGGCGGCGGCGGAGGAACTGCCGCCCCTCCCGCCGCAGCTGCTCTCGTCGTCCTCGGCGGCGAGCAAGTCGAGGTCGCTGCCTCCCTCCTCGCCGCCCTCGGAGCTCCGGGCGCGACTGGGGGCGGCCTCCCTCGGCGACGACGGCAGCGACGACCCCGGGGACGAGAAGTGTGACTCCGAGGCCAGCGACGACGACGACGACGGGCGGCGGCTGCTGCGGCGCTGCTGCTGCTGCTTCCGTGGGGACGAAAGGGCGGAAAGGGCCTCTTCTTGCGAGGGAGGCAGCAGCGCGGCGGGTCCGAGCGCCATGACCTCCGCCGCCGGCGCGAGCCCGCCGTGCGCCAGCAGCAGCCCCGCCGCGGCCGCGTCCCTGCATACGAGGTCGAGGAGCAGGTCGAGGAGCGCCGGGACCGCGAGCGCCGCGGCGCCGAGCCGCCTGCTGGAGGGGGAAGCAGAAGGAGGCCCGAGGGCGGCGGCGAGCAGCTCGCAGGGCACGCAGACGGCGTCGGCGCGCTCGACCATTGCAAGCGCCCGCCAGCACCCCGGCGACGCCGAGGCCGCCGCCGCAGCGAGTCTGGCCCCGCGGCCCACCGCGGCGCCCCACGCGCGGGATCCGTCGCGGGCCTCGAGGGCGGCGCGCAGGGAGCCGAGCACGACGGGGAGGCCGCCGGCGCGCGCGAAGCGGGCGGCGCGAGGGGAGGCGGGAGTCGAGGGAGTCGCGGCAGCGGCAGCGGCTGTCGGCGTCGGCGTCGCGCCGTCGTCGCCTTGCGCCGCCGCCGCCGCCGCCGCTGCCGCTATCGTCGAGGCTGCTGCCGCGACGAGCGCAACCCTCGGCCTCGGGGCGAACGCGTCGACGGGCAGGGTGCCCGGGAGCGTCCCCTCCGGGGCAAGGACCTTCGAGTAGATGGTGTCGATCTGTTTTTCCCCCGTTTTTTCGGTTTTTTTTTTTGGAAGGAGGTCCGAGGGGCGTGAGGGTCGTCGGTGCTTGTCGCTGGTGTCGCTCTGGCTAGCATCGTCGCCGCTCCTCTCGTCGAGGAAATGATGAAAACATCATCCCTTCGCGCTGTCCTCCTTCCGCGAACCCTTTTTTTCTCGTTTCCAGAGTGCGCGCTCGCTTCCGTCGCGAGAGAATTCTATCGGCTTCCCATCGCGCTCGCTCACCTTTTTGACGACGAGGTGCAGGGGAGCCCCCTCGGGCGGGGCGCCGTCGCGGGCGGCGGCGACCTCGAGCGGCGCCTGCGGCGCATCGCCCGTGCCCAAGACCGCGAGCGCGGAGAGCTCGGCCGCCAGCGCTGCTGTCTGCGGGGTCAGGTAGGAGGTCAGGGGAGCGGAAGCTCCGGACCCGCCCAGCGACGAAGAAGCCCGGTTCGCCAGCGCGGCGCGGAGGAGCGGCGACGGAGGAATGGAAGCAGAATCTGAGCTCGTCGTTGGTGTCGCCGTGCGTAGGTCGAGCGCCTCTCCGAAGAATGGCTTGGCAGGCTGCGCGAGGGCTCCTCCTCCTCCGGGAGCCGCCGCCGCGTGCGGACGCAGAGTCAGGTCACCGTCGGCGCCGTCGCGTGGGAACGACGACGACGCCATCGTGGAGCGGAGCGAGGCCCTGCTCTCGTTCGCTTTTCAAGAAAGCGAAGGAAGAGCAAGGCCGATGCAGATGGTTTCTGTTTTTTCTTTTTCCGTCCAAGTTTTTTTTTCTTCTTAGTCTTTTTAGTTCGAGACCTCAACCTCAACCGGACCTCTTTTCATTTCGAGAGAGACAAGAGGGGTTTCCCCCGCGCCGCCAGTGGCTTTTACACACAAGCACGAGCGCGCATTCTCATCTTCCTCTTCTATTTCTTTTAGTTTACGTTCCGAACGAGTTTTTTCTTTTTTAAAAATGGTTCTCTTGAGAGGAGAAGAAAGGTGAGCGCGGGCATGCTTCGTCTTTTTTTCCCCCGAAAGGCACACAAAGGGAGAGCCGGCCGCTCCACTCTCATCCCGAACTTCTCTTCTAGACACCGCCAGCAGCAGCAGCAGAGGAACGGCCAGCGCGAGCCTTGACAGCCCAGCACGCGACGCCGGCGAGCAGCGCGGCCCCGGCGGCGGAGCCCGTGACGATGCCGGCGAGGGCTCCCTTGGACAGCTTGGTCTTGGGCGTCTCGACGTCCGAGGGGGAGTCGTAGAGGGCGGAGCCCTTGGTCTCTTCGGCCTGGGCGGCAGCAGGGGACTCGGCATCGGAGGTGAGCCCGGCGGCCGGAGCGACCTTGCTCGAGAGGATATCCGGAGCGGCAGCTCCTGCCCCCTCGGTCGCTGCCTGTTCCCCCGCTCCTCCCTCTTCGGTGGCGGCCTCCTCGTCCTCGTTCTCCGAGGCCTCCGCGTCGGCCTCGTCGGCCGCGTCGGCAGCCGCCTCCTCGGCGGCAGCAGCGGCCTCGGCGGCGGCGGCAGCGTCGGCGGCCGCGGGAGAAGCGGGAGAAACTTGCTTGAAAGACTGGCGGAGCGCCGCGACGGCGTCGTCGACGCCCCGGTCGATGCCGGTCGCGCCCTCCTGCTCGGCGGAGGACATGACCGCCTCCAGGGCGGCGAGCACGTCCTTCTCGTCGGCTTCGGCGCTCGCGGGAGCGGCAGCGGGCCCGGCGGCGGCGCTGGCGGCGGCGATCGCGGCGTCGGCCGCGGCGGCCGCGACGGGGTCGATCAGCTGCTGCTCCAGCGGCTTGCCGGCGTCCACGGCGAAGGGGGAGAGGGCGGGGCCGGCCTCGGCGGCCTTGTCGGGAGCGGCAGCAGCGGACAGGGACTCGACGACCGCAGGGGCCACGGCGGCGGCGGCTGAGGCGGCGTCGGCGACCGGCTTCTCGGGCGCGACGACTGCGGCGGCGGCAGGGGGCTCCGGGGCGGCGGCAGCAGCGGCGGCGGCGGCGGCGGCGACGGGAGAGACGGGCTCCGGGGCTGCGTTTTTATTATTTTCCGTTTGGTTTTTTTTTGGTATCACGAGCGTGGGAGCGGGAGGTCGGGAGGAAAGCAGCGGGGAAGGGAGGAAGAGGGTCTTCTTCGAGGCGGCAACCTTGGCGGCGGAGAAGAAAAAAAGAGAGGAAAAACGCTCGCTCGCTGCAAGTGCCCAGCCGCGAAACGCTCACGGGGTGAACGTCTTCATTCCACGCCCCTGTTGCGGCTTTTAGCGTCTCTTTTGCATGAGAGCGCAACTCTCCTGCCCTCAGCAGTGCTCAAGCATTGAAAGTGCACAGGGTGGCGAGCGAATGGAGAGAGCCGAGAGACGGGAAAAGGCCGATGTCGAGAGCTCAACGGCTCAATTTCTTTCGCGATGCCTCTCGCTCTCTTCCCTCTCTCCGCTCAATTACTCCCTCTCTCCGCTCAATAACTCCGCCTTACCCTGCGCCGACGCGAACGAGACGGTGCACACAGCCACAAGCGCGAGCACGCAGAACTTTTTGAAGGCCATGGCGCTAGAATCCCTTCGAAGGAGAAAGAAAGAAACGAATGAGAGAGAGAGAAAGTAAAGGGATGACGAGGTGGAGTGAGAGGCTGCGATTTTTCTTTCTTTCTTTCTTCCTTTCTTTTACACAGCCCCGAGCCTCCCGCCGCCGCTCGACGCCGCCTCGTCCGCCGCCCTCGCCCTGAACTCCGCCCTCACCTCCCTCACGAACCACGCAAAGTCGTCCGGGCACGAGTTGAGCGCGTCGCAGAGCCTGCGCACGGCGCCGAGGCAGGGGCCGGGGTCGCACCGCAGCACGGAGTATGTCCGCGTGCCCTCGCCCGAGAGGTGCAGCCCGAGCGAGAACTCGCGGTCGGGGTCGCGCGCGTCGACCTGCGAGAACACGACCTTGAGCTCCTCTCTCTCGCTGCGCTGCTGCTCCGTCTCCTGTTGCTGCTGCCTTTCCTCGTCGTCCTCCCCTGCCGCCTCCGCGGCCTGCGGCATCACAAACCGCAGCCCGAGCGTGCGCTCGTACAGCGACAGCGCGGCCCTCAGCGCCGCCGTCCTCCTCTGCCTCCCGCCCGCGGCCTCGGCCAGCGCCGCGCGGGCCTCCGCGAGGTCTTTCTCCGCCGCGGCGAGCTCTCGCTCGGCCTCGGGGACCAGTGGCGCCGAGGCCTCGGCCTCCTCCTCGGCTCTCCGGGCCTCGAGCGAGGCCTGCCGCTCGAGCTCGGCCTGGTCGGACAGGACTGGTTTTCGTTTTCGGGGGAGAAATGGTGGGTTGTGTGCGTGAGAGCTGCGAGCTTTGGGGGCAAGAGAGAGAGGGAGAGAGCATCAAACTGGGGGAAGCGAGAGGGGGGAGAGAGAGAAGAGGGAGAAAAGAGACGGAACGCAAAGAGGGAAGCGAGGAAACGGTAAAAGAGACCACCGCCACTCTCTCTGCTCCTACTACTCACGCGTGCGGAGCTCCCCTGCCCTGCGGGCGACGTCGTCGCGCTTCGCCTCGAGGCGGGAGACGGTCTCTGTGTTTTTCCATCGTTTTTTTGTTTTGTTTTTTTTGTTTCAGGAAGCGTTGAGGTCGAGGTTTTCGTCGTCATCGTCGTCGTCGAGAAGGCATGCGACGTCGAGTTCGATTTCTCTCTTTCCTTTCTCTCCCTCTTATTGGTCCTCTCTCGCGGTTGGCCCTTCGCCTCTCTGCTGCTTCAAGAGGCACAATCACCACCAGCCTTCCCAAAGCAAGCAGAGCTCGAAACAGGCGAGCGCGCCGCCGCCCTCCGAGCCCATGGCCTTTTTTTTTTACCTCTGAGCGCCGCGATTCTGCGCCCGTGCTCCAATCGCGCGGCGTCGGCGCGCTTCCCGGCCGCCGACGCCCACTCGCAGACGCGGGCCTCGGCGTTAGCGAGCTGCGAGGTGAGCTCTCCCAGGTTGATCCTGTCGGCGGAGGAGCTCATGGCGTGCGTTGCGAGCTGGCTGCTTGGAGAGCGCGAAAACGAAACGGAAAAAGGCGTTTCGAAACCGACAAAAGAGGGAAATTGAGAGACGCCCGTTGCTTGTGTTTTCGTCTCGTCGGCACGCTCGCTCTCTTCTTCTTCTCCTCCCTTCTCTCGCTCTCTTCTTCTTCTCCTCCCTTCTCTCGCTCTCTTCTTCTTCTCCTCCCTTCTCTCGCGCCTCGCTTCGCACCTCCCCCCCTCCTATTCTTTATTAAGAGTTTTATTGTTTCACAGGGAACATCTGGAAGAAGAAGAAGAAGCAGCAGAACGGAACAGAAAAGAGGGAAAAGGGCGCAGTCTTCATCCCCTCTGCTCCTCCTCGACCCCGGCGGCGGCGGCGGGCGTCCTCGGAGAAGCGTCCCCGGAGGAGGGGCACGGGCCCGCGGCCTCAAACGCCGCCTCCTCGGCCAGCGCCCTCCTGCGCCTCTCCTCGGCCTTCTCCGCAGCCGAGGAAGCGGCGCCCCAGCCGGTCGCAGCGGGAGAGACGGCGGCCGCGGCGCCCCCGCCGCCGCACACCGAGCCCCTCGAGAGCGGCGAGCGCGCCGACCGCGCCCTGCCCCCAGCAGGCCCCGCGGGAGACGCGTTCGCCGCGGGGGAGGCGGCGGCGGAGGAGGACCTCCTCGCCCCCGCGGCGGCGGCGGCCCGGGCCCAGGGGGAGAGCCCGCCCCCGGCCGGCGACGGCAGCGGCGACGGCAGCGGCGAAAAGTCCCCGCCGCCGCCGCCCGCCCGCTCGCTCCCGGCGTCGCTGCCGGCGTCGCTCGCGGCCGCGCCGGCGTTCCAGGACAGCAGGTCGTGGAGCCCGGCGTTCTCCGACCGCAGCCGCGCGCACTCGGCCGCGAGCGCGGCCTTTTCAGCCAGCAGCGCCTCGAGCTGCGACCTCACCTGCGCCTCCTCCTCGGGGGAGGGCGCGGCGGCCAGGGGCGGCGCCGGCGGCCGGGGGCGGCGGGCGAGCTCGCGCGCCGCCTCGGCCGCTCCTCCCTCTCCGCCCTCGGGCGCGCCGTCGCCGTCGCCGCGCCGTCGCAGAGCAGCAGAGGGAGCCGCAGCGGCAGCTGGCGTGCCCCCTCCTTTCCTCAGGCTCTCGTTCTCCGCGGCGAGCTCGGCGAGCGCGGCGCGGAGGTCGGCCACCTCGGGCGACGCCGGCGCCGCTGCGGGCGAGGCGTTTGAAGGAGAAGAGGGGCCGCCGCCTCCCCTCGCGCCCCTGCCGCTGGCGCTCGCCTGCTGCGCGCCCCTCCCGAGGCGCAGGCTTTTGTTCGTCGTCTTCCCAGAGCAGGAGGAGGAGGAGGAGCCGGACCCGGGGGCCGCGCCCCAGCCTCCGTTCTCGTCGTTCTCGGCGCTCGCAGCCTTTGCCGCTGCCCCCGTTCCGCTTCCTCGCCTGCCGCCGCCCCCGACCTCCACCGTCTGCCCGTGATAGCTCACCCTTGCCCCGCTCAAATCAGCCGCCTCGGCGAAGGCGGCGGCGTCGGCCTCGGCCCTCCTGCGCGCGGCGGCGCGCCGCTGGCTCGCCGGGGACGCCCACGCCTCGAGGAAGCCGGCGACGGCGCCATCGAGCGCCGCGGCGGCCTCGGCCGCGGCCTGCCCGAGGCCGCTGATGGCGTCGAGGCCGCTGTCGACGGCCGCGGCGGCCGGGGCGAGCAGCGACGAGAGCGAGGCGGAGGGCGCGGGGCCCCGCTCGTCCTCGTCCCCCTCCTCCTCTCCCTCAAAATCGTCGACGCCGACAGAGGCGAGGAGGGCCCTCCCCGCCGACGCGAGGAGGCCCCATCCGCCGCCGCCGCTGTCGCCGTTGAAGTTGCTGCCGTGTTCCGCTGCTCCGGCGGGGTCGATCGCTGTTGCGAGGCGGCGGTGGTGGTGTGGGGGGGAGAGGCAGGAGAGAAAGGGAGAAGAGAGGGAGGGCGCCGGTGTGGCGGTGAGAATGAGAGGGAGAGAGAAAGAGCGAGCTCTCTCTCTCGAGCGAGAGAGCACTTTCCGTGCTTTCAATCTGCGCGTTCTTCCGCTCTCTCTCTCCTTCGCCTCTTAATATCTCTCACCTGCCCTTCTCGACTGTCGCGATCGCTCGCGCCTCTCGGCCTCCTGTTGTTTTTTCGAAATTTGGAGGGTTGGTGTAGCGAAAATGAGCGTGGGGGGAGAAAGTGAGAATGAAAAAAAAGAGAGCATTGGCGAGTCGGAAAAAGTCAATTTCTTTTTGTTTACCTTTCTCGCCACCTCGTCCGGGACGCTTCCGGCGAAGCCGAGCGCTGTCGCGACGAGGCCGCCACCTGCTGGCGCTCGGGAGGAGGCGACGTTCCCTCCGCCGCTCAGGGAAGTGCGCTTCTTCAGGGAGGTCGAAGACATTCTTTTTCTCTCGCCTCAATCGCTCTCGCCAAAATCTTGGTCACTGGTTTCGCTCGCTCGCTCGCTTGCACCACCAACGACCTCACTCTCAAAGGAGGAAAATAAGAGCCCGCGAGCGTGTGCGCGTGCTGTCTAAAGCGACCTGCTGTCTCTCTCCCGCGAAGCGAGGAACGGAAGGGACGGCGAGGGCGCTGCGACGGAGGGGAAGAACAGAGAGCGAAGAGGAAGAAGAGAGATTTTTGTGAGAGGAAAGGCCGTCCTCGTTTCGTTCAATTTTTTTGGCGATTGGTTTTCGGTTTCACTTTTTTCTTTAGAGAGTTGCGCACTCTTCGCGTCGAGGGAACGGCTCGTTGCACATCCGAGAGCGAGCGTACACACGCGCTCTTATCGCAGAACGCGGAAGCGCGAGCATTCAGAGGGCCCACCGAGCAGGACAAAACTCGGAAGAGACTTTCCAGAGAGCGCGACCGTTGTTGCTTCAGTCCATCTCCCTGCTCCTCCCTCGATTGAATTTCTCTCCCCCCTCTTTTCCGCCCTCGAAAAGCCCCCAATGGCCTTCGCTGCAGCGCCCGCGGGCCTCGCCCTGGCCGCCGCCGCCGGCTGGGCGCGACACATGAAGGCGAGGCGGTCCGCGGAAGAGGCGACGAAGGGCGAGAAGGACCGAGCGTCGTCGCCGCCGCCGCCGTCACGGAGCGGCAGCAGCGGCCTTTTCCAGAGCGCCGCCGGGAGGGCCGTCGCGCTCTACGCGTCCAACGGGGACCTCCTGACCGTCGTCGCCCCTCCGCCGCCGCCCCCGGGGGCCTGCCGCCGGAGGGGGAGCAGGAGCAGCAGGGACGACGGGCTGCGGCTCGCCCTGGTGCCCGACCTGACCTGTCTTTCGTCCCCCGCCGCCGCCGCCGCCGCCGCTCCCGGAGCTCCGACCTTGCCTCTGCAGCCCGCGGCGACGAGGGTGTCGGCGTCGGCGTTGTCGTTCTCGTTCTCCTCCTCCTCCTCCTCCGCTGCCGCCCCCGCCTCTCCATTCTTCGCCGCAGAGAGCAACCAGCCCGGCCCCCAGCTCCCGTTCTTCCCTCCCGCCGCGCTCTGGGCCGTGGAGGCCGTCGACGATGCAGGCGCCAGGAGCCCCTCCGCTCCGGGGAGGATCGCCCTCCGCTCGCTCGTCGGCGGGAGGCTCCTCAGGCTCGAGGGTGCCGCGGCGGCAGTCGAGGTCGAGGGCGAGGGCGAGGGCGAGGGCGAGGGCGAGGGCGAGGGCGCAGGGCGCCCCTCGCGCCGGAACGAGCTCCTCCTCTCCCGCCTGTCCCTGGGCTCCAGGTCCCCCGCGGGGAAGGAGGCCCGCGAGTGCTGGAGTGCGGACCGGCGCGGCGACCTCGTCATCAACGTCGCCGTCGCCGTCGGAGCCGAGAGGGGCGCCGCCGCCGCTGCCGACGTCGCCGGAGGAGGAGGAGGACGGGAGGGCGCCGAGGCGCCGGGGGCGCCCTCACGGGGGCCCCTCGTCCTCCGCCTCGCCCTCTCCCCCCGCGAGGCCAGGCCCGTCGCCCTCGAGGACGTCCGCTGCCTCGAGAGGTGGCACGAGCGGGCGTCGAGGGCCGCGAGGCGCGCCGTCGCCGCCGCGACCGACGACGCCGCTCAGGCGAGGAGGGCGCTCGCCGCCGAGCGCCGCGGCCGTGAGCGGGCCGCCGCCGAGGCCCGCGAGCGCGCGGCGGAGCTCGAGGAGGCCCGGGCCCTGCTGCGGAGGGAGCGGGACCGGGCCGCAAGGAGGCGGGAGGAGGTCGAGGAGCTCCGGGGAGAGGCGGGCCGCCTGGCGTCGCTGAGGGCCGGGGACGAGAGGGAACGGGCGGCGGCGGAGAAGGGCGAGAAGGGGGAAGGTCGGGCTCGTGCTGCTGCCGCTGCCGCTGCCGCCGCCGCCGCCGCCGCTGCAGAGAGAGCCGAAGCTGAGCAAGTCAAAGAAGACGTCGAAGCCGCGAAGCAGCAGCAGCAGCAGCAGCTGCAGCAGGAGCAGCAGCAGCAACAATTCGAACAGCAGCTCTCTCAGCTCGAGTCCAAGACCCGCGACCTCGAGCAGCGGCTCTCCGCCGCCGACGAGGACCTGTCGGGGGCCCGGGCCGAGGCGGAGCTCGCGGGACGTCGCTGCAGGGAGGCCCGGGGCAAGCTTTCGGCGCTGGAGTTGGAGCGGGGATCGGAGCGCGCGGCCGCGGCGAGGGCGGCGGCGGCGGCGGAGGCCGACTCGAGCGCGCTGCGTTCGGCTCTCCAGGAGGCGAGGCAGGCGGCAGCGGGCGTCGAGGCGCGCGCCGCGGACGCTTCCAAAAAGGCCATCGCAGCCGCAGAAGCGCGCGCCGTCGAGGAGATGGAGCAGGCTCGGGTGCGCGCGGCCGCGGCGAGGGACGCGGCGGCGGCGGCGGTCGCGGCGGCCGAGGCGAGGGCCGCCGCTGCCGAGGAGGCGTCTTCGCGCGCCGAGGCCTGCGCGGCGCATGCCGAGGCGGAGTCCGCCGCGGCCCGCGCGGAGTCTGCCGCCGCGACCGGGGAGCTCGCCGCTGCACGCTCCGAGGCCGAGCTGGCGAAGGCGGAAGCGGAGGCCGCCAGGAAGGCGTCAGGCAGCAGCAGCGCCGGAGGAGGGGGAAAGGCGTCCAAGGAGGCGCAAGAGCAGGAGGAAGCAGAGGCCGTCGCCGCTGCCGCGCTCGCCGAGGCTGCCCAGGCCCGCCGCGACCGCGACCGCGCCATCGCGGACTCCCGCGCCGCGAGGGACGACTGCAGAATCGCAAGGGCCGCCGCGTCCCTGGCTGCCCGGGAGAGGGAAGCTCTCGCGGCAGCCGTCGCCGCGGCCGACGCCCGGACAAAGGAAGTCGTGCGCGCCGCGGCGGTGCGGGCCGCGACGGCCTCGATCTCGAAGGGCACCGCCGCCGACGAGCTCGAGCGGCTCCGGTCCCAGGCTTCCAGGGCCTCCGCCGCCGCCGCGGAGGCCGCCGCCGAGAGGGACGCGCTCGCCGCGAGGCTGCTGCAGGCCGCGGACGCGTCGGACGAGCAGGCGAGGAGCCACGCGGCGGAGGTCTCGGGACTGCAGCGGGCCCTCGAGGAGGCGGGGGGGAGGGCGGCGGCGGCGGCGGCTGCGGCGGCGGCCGGAGGGAGGTCGCAGTCGCTGCCTCTGTCGTCGGCGCCCTCGGCCGAGGCTTCCGCCGCCGCCGGGGAGGGCGCGCCGACCGGCGGCGGCGCCGGCGAGATCGCCTCCCTGAGGGCAAACGTGGACGCCCTGAGGACGCAGCTGGCGGAGGAGAGGGCGGCGGCGGCGGCCGCGAGGGCCGCGGCGGCGGAGAAGCGCGAGCGCGACAAGCTTCGGGAGTCGGCGGCGGCGGTGGCGACGACAATCTTGGCTATCCACCGCTCTCCTTCGCCCCCGCCTCCTCCGGCGCGCAGGCTCTCTTCGAGCCCCTCTAGGACGAAGCAGACGAGGAAGGTCGAAGCCTCCCTTTCTCTGTCGCCGGAGGCCAAGAAAAAACTGACCTCCTCTGCTGCTGCCGCTGATGCTTTCGACGCCGCCGCCGAACGAAAGCAGCTGCAGCAGCAGCGGAACAGCAACTCGAGGCACTACGGACGCCTCGTCGCCGTGTCCCTGTCGAACTCGTGGACCTCGGCGACGGTGGAGAGCCTCTCGCGGGTCTCCTTTGGCGAGGGTGACGGCTCTGGCGACGCCCAGGCCGCGGCACTCGCCGCCTTTGCGCTCCCTTCTCGCGGCCGTGGCGAGAAGAGCGGCAGCAGGGCCAGCAGCGGCGGCGCGGCCTCGCTGAATGGAGACTCCTCGACTCAGAAGCAGCTGCAGAGACGGTCCCAGGTCGGGGCGTCGCAGCTGCTGGCGCTTATGGAGGGAACCTCTAAGTAGTTGTCTCCTTTTCCTTTCTGTTTTTTTTTAAATAAACCCACAGCGTTTAGAGTTTTTTTCCCCCTCAGATTTTTCTTAAAAAAAGAACACCACCAGTTTGCTTTCTATCCTCTTTATTGCTTTCCGAGAAACCATTTCCGTGTTAACAAAAACACATTTATATCGAGAGTTGACGAAACGAAAGGGGCCGAGGCTTGTTCTTCTTACAAACCCTCTCTTCTATTTTAGCCTTTTTTTCAAAACAAAAAACTTCCTCCTCACGGCGGAGGCAGCTCGTCCTTGGCGGCGTCCAGAACCATCTTCACCCGCTCCAGCGTCCGGCTCGACGCCTTCGCCGAGACGGCCCCCTCGACCACGGAGGCCGTCTCGGAGCTGTACCCGGGCCCGGCGACGACCACCTCGCCCAGCACGAAGATGTCCTTCGAGTCACCGGAGGCGGCGGCGGCGCCACCCGCGCTCCCCCAGGCGCACGGCAGCGTCTTGTCGAGCGCGTCAAACGCCGCCTGCGCCCTCCGCGAGACTCCCACCCCGATCTTGGCCGCGCGCGTCGCCGCGGTGTGGACGGCGCGGTCGAGGCGCTCGCGGCACTTGGCGTCGTCGAGGGCCGGGAGCTTTGCCAGCGGGTCGAAGTCGGAGGCGGAGGCGGAGGCGGCGGCGGCGGCGGAGGGGGTTGCCGGGGCGGCGGCGGCGGCGCCGCCGCTCTCCGACGCCTCCCTCTCCGGGGCCGCCTCGGCCGAGAGGATCTTCGAGACCGCGGAGGACGAGGTGATCCTGACGTTGTGGACCAGGGGCGTGGAGCCGGCCGAGGCGAGCACGAGCCCGCCGCTGGCTCTGTCGTGGGCCCAGATGGTGGCCTCGAGCGGGTCCTGTTTTATTTATTTATTTTGGGTTGAAAGAGGTAGAACAGAGGTGTGAGCAGAGGAGGAGGAGGAGGAGGAGGACGATGGGAAAGAAAATGAAGACGACGAATCGCCGTCTTTTGCTCGAGCAAGTCCAGTCGCCCGCCGCCGAGGCTGCTGTTCTTCTCTTCAAACTCTTCGATCCTGCCTGCTGGACGCGATGCCTCCCTCCTCACCTTTTCTCCGTGGAGCTCGAGCTTGACCTTGCAGCCCACTTCCCAAGCAAACGTCTCGGCCGTTGTCATGATTCGTCGATTGATTTTTCGAACAGCGGCGATGCAGAGCTCGCTTGTTCCTTCTTCTTTGGGATCAAACTGAACGACGACGACGCGTGAGTCGCGAGATAA
>Ga0315285_10005316_pt1 | contig 13290 bp, 4 predicted proteins | sample YL17G09_36_MG_FD_203698 | JGI IMG/M metagenome (GOLD analysis project Ga0315285, IMG submission 203698) | Sediment microbial communities from Yellowstone Lake, YNP, Wyoming, USA - YL17G09_36 | ecosystem: Environmental > Aquatic > Freshwater > Lake > Sediment | place: USA: Wyoming | collected... | reverse complement strand
TGAGGATAGTGACCTCAGGGAAGATTTGGTCCAAAGAGGTTTAAAACAAGCAAAAAAGTTTAGCTGGGAGAGGACCGCTCATGAAACCTATAAAGTCTATCAAAAAGTGGTTTAATTCATCAGTTGCAAGACGAAGGTCGAAATTTCAACCTGAGTCGCCGCTCCGCCGAAGGCGGAGTAGCGCAACCACGAATGAAGAATCCCCAGCCTCTGTGCTAGGGGAGGATTCAATTGAATTTCTCTCGGGGTCACTGATGATTTTTTAGGGGGTGGGGGAAGCTTCTTCGGCTGGGATTTCCGGCGCCGCTTCTTCTTCCGGCAATTCAATCGGGGGTTTAATGGCCGGCGAAGGTAAAGGTGAGGGTTCGGTCAAGACCGGAACTTCTTTTGCTTCCGCGGCCCCGGTTGCTTCTGGTGAAGGGAGTTTTTTCGCTAATTCATCCAGTTCCCCTTTGGCTTTTTGGTAGTCAATCGAGTCTGGTTCAACAAAATTAAGGGCCGCTTGCAAAGCCTGATAAGCTTCAGTATACATTTCTCTTTCTCGGTAGGCTGCGGACAGATTGTAGTAACCGTTGGCGTAGTCCGGTTTCAAGTCAACGCTGTTTTGAAATTGGCGGGTGGCTAATTCGAAATTACCCAGAGCGTAGTAGAGACCACCAAGATTTAACCGAATTCGGGGGTTAATCGGGTCAGAGACGATGGCCTGGCGGTAAGCAGCGATCGTCCATTGGTCCGCCCCTTCAGCAAAATTAATTAAATTGCGGTAGATTAGGGCTAGATTTTCCCAATTGGTGGCGTCAGTAGGGTTAAGCACCGTGGCCGCTTTCGCTTCTCGGATGGCCTGTTGGATTAATTGGGTGATGTTGGTCCGGTCCTGGTCCGTTAACTCTGTTTGGTTGGCCAGAGAATTGGCCAAAGCAAAATTGGTTTGGGAGTAGGCTAGACGGTAGTCAGGCTGATAAGGGTTAAGAGAGATGGCTCTGATTTGCTGGTTATAGACCATCACCCCCTGATTTTGGGTTAAAGCGTTGAGTGATTGACGAAAGGCCAAATCAGCCGCATAAATTCGTCCCCAAAAGAACAAGGAGGGAAGAATAAGAATCAGGCCCAAACCAAGAACGACCCAAACCAAACTCTTGGCCGGTAGCTGGCGGGTTTCTTCCTTTTCGGTCTCCAAGGCAAGGACGGCCAAAAAGAGGAAAGTCAAACTTAAAGAAATCAAGTTAATCCCCATCAACCAGGGTAAAACGATGATGGCGGTCAAGAGAATCAAAAGCGGTAATTGATTTTCTTTTTTCTCCCGGGCGGTTTTAAGCATTAATTTGACGCTTTTCATCAGCAGGAAAAAGTAGGCCCCCAAAGACAAAAGACCGCCCACGGTCAACCATTCCAAAGGAAAGACCGGGGCAATACCGAAACGGTTGTCCCAAAAAGAATAAGCGTTAAAGGTGACCGGGCGGAAGCGATTGAAAGCGGCAAGATAATTACCCGGACCAACGCCGAAAAGCGGGTTGAGTTTAAAGGCTTCAATACTGATTGCCCAAGTGTCAGGATAAGGCAGCATCACCAGGCTGGTGGTTTTACCAGGCAGGATTTGATAAAGAGTCAAAAGCAAACCCACGGCGATAATCACGCTGGCGCCACCGGTGAGCAGACTAGAGAGCAAATTTTTCCGGTTAAATTGTTGGAAAAAGAGACTGATTGCCAAGGCCAAACTGGCGAGAAGAAGAAAGAGGAGAGAGAGGGTACCGCCGGCTGGGGTAAAAAGTTTATTTTGTAACCAAGGAACGGTGGTTAAACTCTCGCCAAAGCCAAGAAATTGGTAAATCGCCACCAGTCCTAGGAGAGTGGCGCTGGTGATTAAGGCAGCGAAAAGGAATCGGTAAAAGTTCGGCTTTAAATTATTGGTGAGAACAAAGTAGAGGAGGGTTAAAGTGAGCAGCGTGCCCACGCCCAGGGGAGCGGTTAGAGCGATGATTTTATTGGGAGCGGCGGCCAATCCGGCCACCAGATAGGCCGCGGCCAGAAGAATCACCGCCAAATCAAAAGAGGTTCGGCGGAAAGATAAAGTCCGGCTGATCACCATTTTCCCCAGCCAAAGTAAAGTCATCAGTCCGGTGAATCCAATCAGGAGGGTTTGCTTGTTAAAAAGATAAAATTCGGTCGTCAGGGGTAAAAAGAAAATGGGTAGTAAAAATACTAGACCGATAGTAAGACAATTAATTGCTTGGTTGAGTAATTTCATTTTCTATCTAATTTTAGACATTTTTTAAGTCGTCTGTCAAGCCCCAAAAATGACTTATATTGATTTATGACAGATATCACAAAACCCTCTGACGGCGTCAGAGTTATTTTTTGAAGAGCAAAGAGAGAAGAGGTAATTAATCGATTTTTACCCCCTCCATTTTGACCCCTTCAAATTTGAAACTGTCTTCAGAGAAATCCGCCTCGGTAGTCCCGCACCAAGTGGTGTTGCCGTTGTCACTGTTCCCGCGGATCCGGTATTGGTAGGTATGTTCAGCCGAGGTGGTGTTGTCAAGATAAGAAGTGGCATCAATTGCTTCAGTGGTCAGCAGGCTAAAGCCGCCGCCATCCACCTCTCTTTCGATGCGAAAGCCGGTTTCTTTATTATCATTGTCTTGCCAATGGATGGTAATTTGCCCTGGTTGACTGCCATCATCCATGTAACCACCAGTCGGGGCTTTGAAAACATCCATCACAAAATAGGCTTCTTCGGTGCTCCAATCACCTTCGGCCCCGCCCACATCCCAATATTTAATCCGCCAGTAATATTTTGTTCCCCATTGAAGGTCGGTGGAAGCGCCACCATAAGTGATGTCTTCACATCGAACGCCTACAGCGCAATTAGTCAAGGCGGTTCCCGAAGAGCCGGAATCCCAAAGAGTCGAGCCGAATCCCGAATCATCATCAACTTGAATCCGATATTTATTAGCCACATCGCCCTCATCCGGGTCGTTATAGATGGCGGAAAATTCTGGACTCAAATCAGTGATGCCACTCGGATTGGTTTGTTGCTCAGCTAAGAGAGAGGTGGGTGCGGTTGGGGCTCGGTTGTAATCAATGGTCACGCTGGTCAGTTCGGGCGTCACTTCAGTGTTGTTGGTGGAAAGAATCGCCCGGTATTGGATATAACGATTGGCGGTTGAGGTAATCGTTGAGCCTAAATTATTAGTCAAGTAATTGGTATTATTTCTGAAATCGTCAAGATACATGGTAAAACCTTCAGAAGCATCTAAGATTCGCAGTCCCAGTCTAACTGTAGTATTGCGGTCAGCCGGTGAAATATCTTTCAAATCCCAGTATTCTCTTTGCCATTTGAAGACATCGGCATTGGTGGAATAACCACCAGAAGGAGCGGTGCCGGACCATGAAGAAACAGTCACCAGACCAGAGGAAATGGAACTGACCTCTCCTTGCATAATGTAATTGGTGCCGTTGTAATTTTCCCGGACAATCACCGTATCGCCTTTATAAAGATTGGTGGTGGTATCCGGGGTAAATTGCAAGTCAGAGGTTGAAGTCGGCCCATCCGAACCAGCCGTGGTGACGTAATCAGCCGTAATCTGATGAGTTCTTATCCCATACTGATAAGCCAGGCGGATTTCATCAGCGGAACGAACGGTATTAGAAACCCGGACTTCGTCAATCATCCCCTGGTAGTACAATCCATCTGAGCCTCTTGCTCCTATATAGGTGTTTGCCGTTAGGGAGGCGGGGGAACTTGGTGTTTCGTTATCTCCCATATTACCGTCGACATAAATTTTGGCGTTTGTTCCATCCCATGTTCCTGCAACGTGATGCCATTTTCCGTCATTAATGATGGAAGTACTGAGTGCTTCTCCAGAATATTCATACCAATCAAGATAAACTTTACCCGTTCCAGCTTGATGGACCAATTGGATGCACCCCGCTTGCCATGTTCCCTTTGCTACTATTATGTCTTCCTGAGAAGCAGCTGAATAAGTTGTATTAACCCAAGCTTCTATGGTAAAAGCACTGTTGGGAATACTTAGACTTGATTCAATATAATCATCCGTCCCATCAAAATATCTCGCCCCGCCGATTTTGCCCTGAGTGCCCAGATTTCCTGAGTCGTGATAAATTTGGAATTGGTCAAACCACATCCATTTATTAGCGGCTTGCGAATCCCAGTCTCCTATAATCGTTTGACTGATGGTATATCCTGGGCGACCTGCGCCCAAATCGTAAGTTGCCTGTCTCCAGGTGTTATCACAGGTTACGGCGGGGGCAAAAGAGCCAATAGGATTATATGAGGCTCCACAGCCCGTGGTGCCGCTGCCCTTAATACAACTCCAGGTGCCTCCGTCATAAACCATTAGTCCCCAAAGGGCGCCAGATTCACATTTATATTTGATATCGAACATGGTATCGCTTGAAGAATATGATTTGGTGGTAATATAGTTACTTCCCGCCCCTCCGTCTGTATCGGTCATTTTGACTGAACAAGCACCAACCGATGAAGTGGTGCAGTCTTGAGCAGGAGTGGCCCAGTTGCCGTCTCGATAGCTCCAGCCGTCAGTACCTGACTCAAAAGTGTCAAGTTCAATTGCTCCGGGCAACCCATGGTTTCCATAACCACTACTGTCTTTAACAGATTCGGGAAAATTCGGCTTTTCATCCAGGTGCCAAAGACCTTTGGTATTGGAATCGCTGCCATAAACTGCGTGGTCGGTTTCGCCAATGTAGGTTTCGGCGATGGTGCCTTGTTTGTCAGCGGCGAAGTAAAAAGGAACTTTGGTTTTGCCACTTAAATCCGTTGAGGAGATGGTTCGTTGTAATCTATGATCTCGGCCAGCCCGATAAGCTTCGGCGATTTCTTCAGAAGTACGAGCGGTGTTGGAAACTCGAGCTTCGTCAATCATCCCGCTAAACATTTCCGAGGGTGTCGTATAAGTACTGCCGATACTAACCCCTCCCGCGGTGTTGTAGATAGAAGCGGGAATAGAGGCGCTATTGATGTTTTGAAGGACGCCATCGACGTATATTTCTAATTTGGCGCTGGGTGTATACGCACCGGTGAGATGGTGCCATTTACCGTCATTAATAACAGCTGTGCTGGATACACTGATATAATCAATGCCGTTTGAGCTGACGCCAAACTCGGCATATCCACTGGTGTTTTCTCTTAGAAGATAGACATTTTGGCCAATTCCGCCGGTGCCCATTTTTGAAATAATACCGCGATTGGCACTTGAGGCGCTCGTATTAACCCACGCTTCTAATGTAAGTTGTCCGGTAATTTGCAAGGAAGCCGGATTGCCAACACTTATCCAATAGCTACTCCCATTAAAACTTCTCGCCTTGCCAAAGAATCCTTCAGCTACGGTTGTTCCCGTTGGCGTGCCATCATTATTATTAGCGGTTTCATCTTGGAGATAAGCTCCGGTTCCCGATGTTTCCTCCAAATGCCAAAGCCCGCGGGTGTACGAGTCCGGGTCGAGGCTTCCAACGGTTGATTTCATTGAACCCGAGCCTTCCATTTTAATGGTTGAGTCGCTTTCCAATTTAATCATCCTGCTGTCGTCCGTAGTAAATAGAGGATTATTTGTCTCACTCTCGGCGCTGACGGTGGGCTCGGTGGCGACGAGATCGCGCACCAGAACGTTGTCAACATAGATTTTGCTACTTGTATCCCAGGTTACGAACCTGATTCCGCCATAGGCGTGGTTTGCGTCTGTAGCTGATCTCAAAGGATTTACGAGGTCTTGAATGTAGCCTTTCAAACTGCTACCAACAGCATCCGCAGCTACATCATACCAACCCGCGGCCCAAGTATAGCTGCCTCCTGCTAAATTACTGTAAACCCCACCAAGAACCCTGCGAAGGTAGAGGGTGTTGGCTGTATAAACACCCCACATGTACCGGTTGTTGGAATCCTTCTCTCTAAACTCGACTTCCCAGCGCCACCCATAGGCCCCAATAGTGACCAGCTTTATCCTGGCCTGAACCCGGTAGTTGGTCCAACTGGTGTCTCCCAACTTGTGCCCTATTCTAGAACCACTGCCCGTTTCTAGTTCTGCTACCTTGTTCCCGGCGTCATCTATTACGGTCACACCGGCATCAACCTCGTTCCACTTGTTTAAGTTGCCACTTTCGAAATTATCATAAAATTTGTAGACATTATCTTTATTCGCCGGCGGCGTTCCCGCACCACTGTTGCCGTAATAGGCATAGTAGTTGTTATCGCTCGCCCCGCCTGCGATAGCCGCCTGTAGCTTGAACCAGACCTCGATAACGGTGGCGGAGAACGTCACCAGGTCGCGGTCAAGTTCCGACCAAGCGGACCCAGTCCAGTACAGGATGCGGAAGTCGTTGCCGCTGGCGAGCGAGTCGTTGTAGATGTCAGCGGCATCAGTGCCACTTGCAGTGAATTTGGCGGTATAGCCTGAGGATACACCATTTCCTGCAGCCGCAGAAACGGTGAATTGTTTTCTTTTTGTCCAGGCACCGTTCCACCATGAATCGTCTAAAGAAACTATCTGACTTTCGCTTGTGGTTGGTTTCCAGGCTTCCCAGGTGGAACCGTCAGAGGAAGTGCGGGTTTGGAATTCAATGTCCGCACCCACGCCGGTGATGGGTTCAGGAGAGGTGTATTGGCGGACAAAGACCCAATCTCCTAAAACAGCGGGGTAGTTACCAGAAATTGAGGTAAGAACTATTCTACATGCCTCATCAGGAATATTGGTAGTATGTGTTTGTGTCAATGAGCCATCAACATAGAAACTTACAGTGGATGAATCTGGCTGTACAATTTTGTACACATGATATGCATTATTGCCAGAGAAAGCGATTTCAGTCGCACTTCCTTCATTTCTTGTGCTAGTTAGATATTCAGAAGCACCACGGATAAATCTTTCTGCATCGTTGGTTGCATAAGGGTCGGTGTTCTGACAACTAAAAACAGCTGATGCATCATTGGCTAAAGAAACTCTCCCCTCAACGATCTTGACAAGGTAAGAGTAGGTTGATTTTGCCGCGATAGTTTCAGTAGCGGCATCTCCATCAACGGTGACAATACCACCTGATACAGTTGGACTGCCAGTTACATCCCATTTATTTGTATCAACCGAAGAGCCAGGGAAATCATCGAAGAAATAAAAAGTATTATCTCCATTGCTTCCCGCACTCGCCCCGCCATTTCCATACCACATCCAAATCGTGGTTAAGGAGCTGGCGGGAATAGTATCCACTTCGACCCAAACAGTCGCCTCCACCCCATCTGATTTCTTCTCAATCCAATAGTCAAGATTAGTGTTAACGACCGTGCCTACTTTCGCATGACCATAGTTATCACCACCAAAATCTTGGTAACCGACGACAAAATGAGTTGCATCCAAAGCAGCAGTTGGGTAGGTAACCGTATCAGCGGAATTAAAAGTAGACTCACTTCCATATGTAATGGTTGAACCTGAGACGGTCCCTAGTTTCGCATGGCCATAAGTATCACCACCATAATCTCTATAACTAACGACGAAATGAGTCGTATCCAAAGCGACGACTGAAATTCCTCCAGTATTCACAGCTGGATTAAAAGTATATTCGCCTCCGTAAGCAATCGCTGAGCCGGAGACAGTCCCTACTTTCGCATGAGCGTAATTGTCACCACCATAATCCCTGTAGCCAACGACAAAATGGGTTGAATCCAAAGCGGTAACTGTAGTGCTAATAGTGATAGCCGAATTAAAAGTGGCCTCACTCCCATAGCTGATTGATGTTCCCGAAACAGTTCCTACTCTTGCGCAACCATAATCATCACCACCGTCATCCCTATAACTAACAACAAAATGAGACGAATCTAGGGTGGCAGCGGCAATGTATATAGTAGCAGCCGAATTAAAAGTGTATTCATCTCCATAGGTAATGGTTGAGCCCGAAACCGTGCCTATCTTCGCATGGCCATAGGTATCGCCGCCACTATCCTGATACCCAACGACAAAATGAGTGGAATCCAAAACTACCACCGAGATCTCAGAAGTAGCAGCCGAATTATAAGTGTACTCATTTCCATAACTAATGGTCGATCCCGAAACCGTCCCTATCTTCGCATGGCCATAGGTATCACCTCCACTATCCCGATACCCAACCACAAAATGGGTTGAATCCAAAGCCGCGACTTTGGCATAATAAGTAGTAGCCGAATTATAAGTGTACTCATTTCCATAAGTAATGGTTGTTCCCGAAACCGTCCCCACTTTAGCGCGGCCATAGGTATTACCACTATATTCTCTGTAGCTAACGACAAAATGAGTCGTGTCTAATGAAGTAACGGAAATATCTTCGGTATTAGCCGAATTATTGAAAGTGGCTTCATTTCCATAAGCGCTGACTGCTTGGGTCTGACTCGTAAACCTTAAATCATCAAAATCTGCTTGCATATTGGAATCGTAATCAACCTTGACTTTGGTTTGATAATTGGTCAGAGTAGAGGAGTTTTGGGTGTTGTCAATGATGACCGGTTTGAAATAGGGATAGCCGTCAAGGGTGGCGCCGGGGGTAGAAACATTGTCCGTCCATTCAAGCGAATCTAGATTGGCAACCGTGCCGTTGCCTGAAGTCAAATCAATTGTCTCCGAAGTATAAACTCCATAAGGAAATCTTTGGGCATCTTGTTTGATTTCTTCAGCCGTGCGGGCGGTGTCAGAGATGCGGACTTCATCAATCAGGCCATCAAAATAATATCCCGGCCCGTCGTGTCTGCCTATTTCTATTGCCCCAGACCCGTTACCAATGGCTGTTACTGTCCCAGTGTTACATTGAGCTCCGTCAATGTACACGGTAGCTGTTGTCCCAGATTGCACACCGGCTACGTGATGCCACTGACCATTTGTTGGTAAGCTACAATTCACCGATGTTGTAGAACCCCCTCTCCATTTTAAGTAAGGGTTTTCAAAATACAACTCCCACTGCGTATTGACTGGTGCTTTTTGTACAACGAACATATTGGCAACATAATTAGACGAGTTTACCCATGCTTCAACTGTAATATTGTTCGAAATACTGATTGTTGGGGCACTAATGTAATCCGAACTACCATTAAAATCTCGCGCGGCCGCACCGAGTTTTTGAGCAGAAGTGGTGATGGTTGTTCCGTTAGCTGTACCATGTTTGCCATTGCCTGAAGAATCACAGGCATCTTGACCGCCGGAGCAAGAATCGTTGACGGTTTCATTTATATGCCAAAGACCAACGGTGTGAATATCGGCCGGCAGTTCGTGGTAGGGAGTCCGAAGTTTAGGGGAGGTGCCTGAGCCCTCATCATCAATCCGGTTGGTGGTGCCCGTAAATTCCGAGGATTCGTCATGAACAATACTGGGGTCGATGGTCACTGGGTAAACGGCTGATTGGAGCCATGCCTGATTAGGGATTAAAGTAATCGTGTAGAGATTTTGAGTGCCGTCATTGCTCATAATCGAGTTTTGCTCAATTTTCAGTTCCACCGCTTCTGAACGATTGCCCACGGCATCAATCATAAAGGGCTGGGGAAGATGGAAAACGTATTCTTGGGTGTTGGGTTCAATGAAAAAGCCTGAAGAGTGTTCGTCCAGGGATTTTTTGGGGACCGCATTTTTTAAGTTGAGATTAAAAATAAAATTAGGGTTAGTCACTTTATCTTTAAGAATGATTTCTTCTTTGATGCCTTTTTCAGTGAGGTAGTATTTCATATCGACTTCCGGAGAAATGTTTTTATAAACAATCGAGTGATTACCGTCTTTTTCCAATTTAGTCTCTTGGTCAGGGAATTGGGCGTAAGCGAATTCGGCGAAAGAATTGTCTTGTTCAAATTTTATCCTCGGTTTGGCTTCACTGTGTCGGTCGCCGAGATATACTTTGAAACCGTTTGTGATATTTTGATAGAGGTAATTACTTTCCCTTGGTGCTGAATAAAGTTGAAGGTCATGAGCTTTGACTTCTGGAAAAATGGGATTATTTCTAATTAACAGCGCGGCGATGCCGATGGCAATGGTTAAACCAAAAATAACTGGGACCGGAGAAAGGTTCAGTCTGGGTACCGAGGGTAAAGAAAGCAAGGTAAGAGAAGGCCTTGTCTTTTGCCCAGTCCCGGGCATGGCTTTGAGGTAATAGATTTTCTCAAATTGCCTTCGGTAGATTAATTTGTTTATTCTTTTGGTGAGTTTAAAAACGTTTTTCATTTTTTTAATCAATAATCCACCAGTTAAATTCAATGTCTTGGTTAATTGGTTTATCGATGGCGACTTTAAACCATTCATTTTCTTTTTTGGCTAAGAGATAAAGGACTTTATTCTGGGTGTCACTGGTGGGGACAATGATGATTTGTTTGTCGTTGGTGACGTTTTTGTTTTGGATGATGATTTCCGTTTTTCCGGCTGGGAGAATGCCCAGGCCCGTTTTGGCGTTGACTTGGGTTTGACCCACGCTGGTAGAAGTTTGTTTTTCTTCAGGGGAGGCAATGATGACCTGGCTGGCCAGGGCCGCTTGTTCCAGAGGCAATTCTTCCGTACCCATAATTGGTTGGGGGTTATTAACTGGTTTCTGGGGGACCATTTCCATTCCCGGTTCGCTTAGTTGCTCTAAATTGGAGTTGACTAAAAGGGTTTCTAGGTTGGCTTTTTGCTTTTTGAGCGCTTCCAGATTTTGGTCGTTGGTTGGAAGAAGAGCGATCAGTTTGTCATAATAGCGAATGGCTTTATCAATTTGGCCTGCTTTTTCCAGAGAGTCGGCTAGATCAAAAAGCGTTTGGTTATCCGTGGGCGAGAGGCGGTAGGCGTTGAAATAATGGGAAGCGGCGTTTTCAAAATCACCGGCTTGGCGATAAAGATTGGCCAGTCTACGGTAATAATCTGGATTTTTACTGTTGATTTGGGTGGCTTGGGTTAAGTCCGCCAGGCCATATTTCAAGGCCTCGGGCACAAAAGGAATCAGGGATTGGTAAATCGAGGCTCTTTGGGCATAAACTCGGTCATCAGCGGGGTAAACCTTGATGCCCTGATTGATCACGTTTAAAGCCAATTCCACTTTTTCCATAATCGCCTGTTTTTCCTCTGGAGTTTGATCAGGGTCATTATTGGCCAGAGAACGAGCCTGGTTAAGGAATTCTTGTGAGGTTACGATATAGTAAGAGAGACTTCTTTCTTGTTCGGTATTACTTTGTTCTGTAATTTTGGAAGTGGGGGAAATTAATTTGGGTTGGGCATGAGTTTTGAGACCAATCAGAGAAACGATCATTAAAGTGATCAAAAAGAGAATGATCAAAATTAAAGCATTTCGTATGTAGTATTTAGTATATAGGAATTTCATTTTATTAATTTTCAAATTACAAGCACCAAGCATTCCAAACAAATTTCAAATTCCAAACAGTTTGATTTTTGTGATTTGTTCACTTTCGCGTAATTTTATTAATAATAGCTGAGAGAATTTTTCTTATTTCTTTGCATTCAACAATTAACTGGTCAATTTCTTCTTTTGAATTTGGGTTTGCTTCTAAAATTAGTTCTAGCCAAAAAGCAGTTTCCTTAGCTTCTTTTCTGGATATTCTTAAGCGATGAATAAAATCTTTTTTACCTAGAGCGTCGTTAGCTTCTCGATAGTTAGCCCCAATAGACCCAGCAGATCTTACGACTTGGTCAACAAGTTTAAAATTGACAGTGTTTTTAGAAAGTTTTTTACAAAGTCTAATTATTTGCTTAGCAAATCTAAGTGTTCTTTCTTCTAGGTCGTATTTTTTATTTGTTTGTAATTTGGTCATTGTAATTTGTAATTTTCAACTGACTTTGTCAGTTGACTATCCACCAGTTAAACTTAATCTCTTTACTGATGGCCTGATCAATGGCGACTTTAAACCAACCTTTTTGTTCTGGTTCTAATTCATCACCATTTTCGTCAATAATCGCTTCTTGATGAGCCCTTTTGGCTTTAAGATAAAGGACTTTGTTGCTCGTATTGGAAGAGGGGACAAGGTAAATTAAGCTTTGGTCAGTGACATAAGGATTGTAAATTTGGATTTCGGTTTCGCCTGCAGGCAGAATGCCAAGACCGGCGGCGGCGTTGGTTTTAATGGCCAGGTTGAAGTAACCGTTGTCAAGCCAGTTATCGGCGGCGGCAATAATGGCTCCGGATTGAGTGGCCGTATAATCCGCTTCAATGCCCAAACTGGCAAAGAAGGCCGAGCCTGAAGCGTCAATGGAAGCCACAATTTCATTATCAATCCCTTTGACTAAAAGTTTGCCAAACTTGGATTCAGCCCCTGTTTCAGACTCAGGGTTAAGGTCAATGACAATCTCGCCTTCGCCTTCGGGTAGGGGTTCGATTTGGCTGAGAGCCAATCTGCCTTTAACGGTTAAATTACCCTCAAAAACCGCGTTACCTTGTTCATCAATCGTGATTTTTCCGGCTAAAATGTCGATGCCACCTAAACCAAGATTTTGGAGATAAAGGGTGCCGGTGAGAGTGTTAAGGGAGTTGTCAGATAAAGTCATCGTGCCGCCAATATTTAAAGTCCCGGCCACGGCGGTGTCGGCTAAAGAAGTCATGCCCAAAACAGTTAGATTGTTGACGATGTTCAGATTATCGCCGTTGATATTGCTTAAGTCAGCTTGAGAGGTGGCTTCAATTGAAGAGTTGAGAATTTCGTTGACCAAGGCCTCTATTTCCGGGTCAAGGCCAATGTCTTCCATCGGGTCGGTTTCCGGTTCGGGTGAAGGGGATGGAGTGGGGGACGGTGCTGGCGTTGGTGTGGGCGTGGGTGATGGTTGAAATTCCAGTTGAGCCAGTCTTTCTTCCAAACCTTGAATTTTCTGAGCCGAGATGGTGGCAGCGAGCAGTTCCCCAAACTTGCCTTGGAGACTGGTGATTTCCTCACTGACAATCTTCTTAGCATATAATGTGCCGGCGATGGTGGCGTCTTGGGAAACTGCCAATGATTGGCTTTTGACTTCTTCGGTCAGAAGTTGGCCAAACTTGCCTTTGGTGGCCGTTAATTCGCCGTTGAAAGTGGCGTTGCCTTGATCGTCAAGGGAGGCGACGGTTTCTTGATTCTCGTTTTTGAAGGTGAGTTCGTCGGCGACTTCAATTTCTTTCAAACTGATTCTTTCTGTCTTTATTTCTTGGGTTTCCACTAAAGGTGAAATTAATTTTTGGGTGTTGACTTCTTGACTGGTGAGTTTTTCGGTGATGATTTCTTGAGCGTTGATGAGACCGGTCCGAAGCTCGGCAATGGCCGCCTCGGCAAAAGCACCAACTCGGTCGATAATCTTTCCACTTGAATCCTTA
>Ga0315285_10005314_pt1 | contig 13295 bp, 14 predicted proteins | sample YL17G09_36_MG_FD_203698 | JGI IMG/M metagenome (GOLD analysis project Ga0315285, IMG submission 203698) | Sediment microbial communities from Yellowstone Lake, YNP, Wyoming, USA - YL17G09_36 | ecosystem: Environmental > Aquatic > Freshwater > Lake > Sediment | place: USA: Wyoming | collected... | reverse complement strand
GAATACAGAATCTCCCCATATATATTCCTGGGTAGCAGAATGTCAATCCCAAGCTATTCTTGATTTCGTGAAACGGTCAAAAGAATTGTTTGACTGTTTTGCTGTGTGCTCACAAGTAAATGGGAGCATGGTTTGCCGTGCTAACCCTTATCTCCCGACGAGGGGATGACCGGAGAAGTGGGGGTAGTAGCGATTGGGGTATCCTATTGAGTATACGCTTCCCGAAGAATCAGAAGGTCATCATTTCTTTCTCCTTTATGGGAATAGTTACTTAGTGGAAAACGGATGGAATCGCAATCTTATTGAAAGGATTGCGAAAAGCAAGCTTCTGATGGATAATGAAGGGCGAAAAATTAAAGATGTGGGCAAAATCATAGATCTGGATCTCTTTAATGGTGTCAAGAATACCTTAGAGAAATTGGGGATACTGTTCATTGATGATCAGTTTCTCAGACAAGAAATGCCAAAAGATGGAATGAGACAATACCTGGTCCAATTTCACTTCTATCATTGGCTCTATGATGGCGTAGCATGTCTTGATTCAATAGCTATTCTCCTGAATACGAAATATAATGTTTTTGTAAATCCCAAACACGTGAGAATGGGAGGACCATTTGTTGAAAAAATCAAGAAAAAGGATGAAAGAATAGCCAATCTGATGGAACCCGAACTTGTCTGGATAGAGAAAATAAAGGATGAAATGAGGAATCTTATAATGCATCGTGAGGGCAGAAATATTACAGGTGGTGGTGCCGGGAATGAATCATGCGTTGTTGTTGATTTTATGAGGGGTTTTGATAGGAAAATTGAACTTAATCGGATCAGGATTGAAACCATTATTGGTGAGTACCTGCCAAAAATCGAGAGTTTGACAAAAAGAACTCTTGAATATCTATTTCCAGAATAACCTCGACAAAGAGCAATCGGGAAAAAGGCTTATCTCCTGACGAGGGGATTTCCTTAACAGTGATTCGATGAATAAAGATAGAGCCAAGGGCAAAGGAACAGTCCAACCATGCCTGATCTGTGGTGAGGATAGGATTTCCGAAGGAGCTCATTTCCCAAAAAGGAAGAGAACGGGGGAGGGCGGGGAGAATACCATCATTCTTTGTCCCACACATCACAGATTGCTCGATGCTGGTAGATTATCAAGGCAGGACTTTGAAAAGATAATGACTGCCATGAAGGACGGATCGGGCAACGAATTCACTAAGATCGATGATTTCATGGACTGGGCGCATAGTCAAGGCTATCCCTATAGTCTCGATGATCTGAAAAATAAGTTCTGGAACTATACGGACGATCCTGGAATGACGTAGGTAAGTCAGGAAGAAGTCTTATCTCCTGACGAAGAGATGAATGGGGTGAGGAAAATGGAAGAATGAACGAGAAAGAAAAGGTATTCCGTTCAGTACAAGAAATCAAACTTGCTAAGGGATTTACAATTGGGGATTATCGAAGGTTAGAATCAAATCTTGAATCGGAGCAAAATAGAAGGAAGATTGCAGAATTCATCGAGAAAAGATTCAGAGAAAGATTTATCACCCCGTTGAGATCAATTCCAAAAGGGGATAGGAATGGTTTCAGCATTGTCGCATTAAGCTGTCTCATGATTGAGAGTTTGGGTTGCTATCGATTGGGCTGGGAAGGAACAGATTGTAAATCTGAGCCGGTAGTAAAGGGTCCGAGAAGGAATGACAAATCCAGACGTGCATTTAATGAAATCCTGGAGAAGGGTTTCGAAGGAATCGATTATGAAGAGTTCTACCACAAAATTCGATGCGGGATATTGCACCAAGGTGAAACCTATGGTGGATGGATAATTAGACGAAGGGGCAGTCTGTTGATTGATTCTGAGAATCGAATTCTTAATGCCAATCTTCTTCTTGACGCTGTCGAAAGAGCACTAGTCGATTACACTAGCAAATTGAAGGAATTAAATCAAGATGATTTGCTCTGGATGAATCTAAGGAAGAAGATGGAGTATACCATCAATCATTGCGAAAAAGAATAGCAGTGAAAGAAATCCAGCATCCTGTTACTCAGCATCATACATAATTTCTTACGAACTTCTTTCAAACCTCAGAAAGGGAAAAAAGCCTTGAAAGGAGTCTAGCTCCCCCACTGAGAGAGGACAGTATGGGGACTTTGCGACACCCCTATAGGGGGCAGGAGGTTCTTCTACGCGATCGGGTTGCACTTAGACCTACTACAATGCCTCTCGAAATCTGCGCATATCCTTTTTGGCCTGTGAAGTGATCTCCTTGACCTCAAACCTCGCTTCAGCAGTCTTTTTCATGGTCTCCTTGTCGAGTTTTTCAAGCTCCTCATCCAGTTCCACAATCTCGTTCTTGGCAATCTGTTTCTTGTTCTTTTCATCCGGCATGCTCATCACCGTATTATCTCTCATTCACTGGGCTCGTTGATTCTTGAGGCGGACGATATTGCCATTTTCTTGTACTTGTCAATCAGAGTTCTGTATTTGTTTATCTGACCTTCCAAGTCGTCTAATTTTGCCTCCATCTTTTTGTTGAGCGAATCATAGGTCCCATCGTCCGTTTGCGTTATTAGGTCTGTCATTTTCCTTGTTTTGTCGGTTATGATTGTTGCCTGCTGTTGAACTCGATCTGAAGCTTGACCAAGGAAGTAGAAACCGATGATAGCCACAATCCATCCGCTGAATATGCTCGCAAGGGCGGAAGGTTCTGCGTAGCCCCCGGCCATGGCAACTATCAATACGAACATAAAACCAACGACAAGGATTGCAGCCAAAAAGAATCTGTGAAACTCCGTGCGTTCTTCAAGGTTTGGTACTCTCTTACTCTTTGGTACTCTCTCACTCTTGCTAGAAGAATTCTCCATACCATCTCCTCGTTTTTATATCGGTGGCCACGTATTTGAGGATTTCTCCAATGCTGCTCTGTAGAAACCCTCCACAATCAATAAAAATATCGACTCCAACCTCCTCGTGTTGTACGCGAACGCCCTGAATGTCAGTTCCTTGTGCTGCTGGCAGGCGCCTCTTGCCAGCACGAACGACCCCATCAGGCGCTTCTCGACGGAGTGAACCGTCTCGACGAGCGCCCTGCGGTTGTATCCTAGCTTATCGAAGCATCTCCTCTGCCTCCTCCTCTGCCTCCTCCTCTGCCCCCCGCATCTTGATCAGCGGCCTGTCGGCCGCCCTGACGGGGATGACGCTCCTCGCCCCCAGGACCTTCTGAGCGTACTCGTGATTCCTTTCCGAATCGTATCCCTTGTCCGCGACGACCACGCGGACAGGCTGATCGGTCAGAGATACCTTCTTGAGGACCCTTATGAAGTCGGGAGAGTCGTTCGCAGGTCCCTGGCGGAACTTCACCGCCGCGATCAGCTGCCTCCTCGTCTCGACCGCCATCGTCTGCTTGAGGTACGATTTGACGCCCCGCCTGTAAGGAGGCCTGCCCGGCTTCCCTGTTCGACGTTCGAGCGTCCTGACATAGTGGATGCTGGCGGCCGTCGGGCTGAACCCTGTCGAGTCGACCGCGAGGTCGAGGACCCTCAGGCGGGCGTCGTCGAGGCATGCGAGGAGGAGGCGTTCGAGCCTCCTCATGTCCGCCCTCTTCGAGAACTTCTGCAGAGTAGTCCAGTGAGGCACCCTCGTCAGTCCGAGCGCTTCGAGAATCGAGTCGCACGCCTCCAAGATATCGCATGCGTCGCGATACGACTTCCTGAGATGCTGGCGGAGCGCCAGCAATATGACGTGCTGGCGATCGTCGTAGATGTGATTCGCGTATTTCGACTGGCGATGAGGGTATCTCGCCCTTTTCAGCACCTTCGACATCCTGACGACGATGCGAACCAGTTTATTCTGCCTAGCGTTTCCCTCATCCTGCGGCATGAAGCCATCCCATCCCCGGGGCTATGGTCTCTTGCAAGACGAATAATAGCCCCTGGGAGGGGCTATATCGTGCCGCGAGATTCATCTTCCCAGAATGTCGCTTTTCATAGGGTTTCTACAGAGCATCCAATGCTAAATAATCACAATCTTTTTCTTTTCGGTCAGAGGATACCACATGGGAAAATGTCCAATGCTATATAGTTCATAGTTCTCCCGCCTTGGGATAGTTGTGTAAAGGCCACATGGGCGGGGAGCCTCTTTTAGCATGCCATCAGAGCCGTGGCCCATTTTCAAGTCGCGAAAGATTTATCAGTAAGCATGGTATGTGCACTCTTCAGGTGGGGTTCGAATGACAGAGTCGAACTATACTTCCCTGGGAACAATTCTCAACCTCATTATTCAATCGAGATGCCTCGAACAGTCGTCCATGGGAAGAGAGTGAGCTAGTCGATGATTGAAAGCGCAAGATTATCCGTATCTGAGGATTTTGTAAGGCGTTTTGGAATCGCACTAGATGCTACTGTGGTGACTATCAAGAATTTGAAACCGGATCTCATAATCGCTCACACGAGAAAGGCGCCGAGATTGATCGAACTTATGCGCATCAATGGAATATGGAATCTCGATGTTCCAATCATAACCGAGAGAGCCATTGATTTCATCTCAGCAGATGTTCTCAAAGATAAGAAAGTGATAGTTTTTGATGATATTATCATATGTGGCTCGACAATCTATGATCTTTTGATTCGTCTTCAAAGGAAATTCAATTCATCCTTCGAGGTTGTCTGCGTCGCAATCGATGGAGAGACAATAGCAGTGACTGAGATATCAAAAGCAAAATACGCATATATTATTGATAACAAAAGTATTCCAATTCATTATGGAGAATCGCTTTCCTCAAGGGAAAGATTCTTTTTCTGCAATCGCCTTGTTAGATGGATAGCATCGCTTAGTAAGCCTTATGATTTAGATCATTGCATTTTCTACGCACAAGCCTCTCATGAAGTTCTTTCTGACATCATTCGAGGAACAAATACCACTGATCCCTTTGCCTCAGAGAATTCTGACAAACTCAGAGCATACGATATTACGACCTTGGATCAGGAAAGAATGGGTCTTGAAAGATATACCTTGATTGAAGGTTCGAAGGTCTTTAACAAACAATTAGCTAGGAAAATCTTGCGAGGCGTTGATCTCGACATACAACTGTGCAAGATTAGAATATATTATGATGGAAAGTCAGAGAGAATAGGGCTTGTTCCTATGATCCTATGTCGAGTTGCTATGAAGGCAATTTCGAAGGATGAGATATTCAGTGATTCATTCTCAGAGTTCAATGAGATTATGCATCTTGCGAAGGCACTTGTCGACCCCCATCAAGAGGAGACTTCGCTATATCGCGTATTCTGTTACTTAATGAGTTATTTATACGGAATCTCCTCAATTGAGAGGTTGAGGAAGAGAGATGAAGTACAGATATTCTCCGATGGGTCGCCCTCTTCAAGAATTCATAAACAGGATTTGATTTACCTTTTCGGAAATCGTCTTGCAGACGCAATGATTTCATCCCTTGATGCATGCTCCCATAAGACTCTCATGGCACTGAAAAAAATACTTGATGGAATATCTGAGGAAGATATCAAGGAAATAGAATCAGCTAAGGAATCCGAATGCAATGGAACAAAGACTTTTGATCCGAGAAGAATTGAATTGCTTTCTATCATTCAACCATACATTGATGAGAACCTACCGAAGGATGACTTGATCTCGGACAAACTAGCAACCATCTTTGAAGGGATGTATTACGGAATCGAAGTCCCACGTGAAAAGAATCTGAGGAAGAATGGACTGTCGGAGAATTCTTCTAAAAGACTGGATAGCGGGTTCAACTTCATACAATTGAAGAATATTTTGAGTGAAAATGAACCAGAAATTCATAAACTCTCCTTAGATGTTAGTCTATCTCTTGCTCTCGATTTCCTCGTAGATGCTGGGGTGCAGGTTCCATTATATTATAGGACATCAGATAATTTCATGGAAAGGGCATTCAGATATGGTGAAGATGGATTATCCGCAAGACAGTATTATTTCTTGACCGCTACAATTCTTCGTGATTTGTTTTCATATGCCGGAGTAATTTGTGGCAGTTCTATTGATAATATGACCATTGATAAAACAGATATTGAGAAGATCGGTGTGATAATTCGAGAGACGATTCTTGGTGAGGGCCTTGTCGATGTCCTTCGGAGAAAACTCCCTATTGGCGATCGCGACTTAGAGATTGCTCCCACTCAAGGTCTGCGAGGCAGGGTACTCAAACATCACGATGAAGGGCATGATTCTGATATGTCATCAGGTGGAGAATTATACACAGAGTGGTGCCTGCGAGAAGGTATCCTCTTAGTTGGAGGGGAAAAGCTCAGAGGAGTCAAATATAATACGGAATTCGATACAAAGAATAAACAGCTCCTTTCCTCGAATGAAATTCCTATACTGACTCTTAATGAAAAAATCGCGAAACTCCAGAGCATAGCAACACTGCTCTATCATGTTGCAAGCATTCGCGCAAGCAAGGAATTGCCCTTTAGCGGGACGGATCACCTCGTCGCGCTTACGACCTGCTGTGACCATCAATCTTATTTGAATCAGATAAGAGAACAATTGAGGCTTTTTTTTAAATCCTCAACTCACAAAATGGAAGACGTATTTAGAATGGATAATGCCGTTCTAGCTTGGAAGGAAATCAAGCAGATCAAAATTCCCATTCATGGTGCAAACCTTAAGATTAAGCTCTGGGAAAGGATCGATGACATTGTCAAAAACATTGATAGTAGATTCAGCAATGATATTACAATCTCCAGAGTATATGCACAGAATCTGAAGCCCCTAATGGATCGAATCATCGCTACTCATGGGTTGGAAATTCCTTTTGATGTGGTAGAATGCAAGAGAATCATCGAGAGGTTCAGTTATGCATGCATAGATTTTTCCGAAATAGTTGAGAATTTCATGGCACTGAAGATGTGTCATCTTCCGGATTCAATGATCAGAGAAATTACCAACAAGATGTCCGATAGGAAAAGAAAGGAAATTGCAAAGATAAGAAGCAAGAAACATATGGATTATTTAGATGTGCTGATAACATCAATGAGAAGTTGGAATGAAAAGTATGCTAGTTTCATCTCGGAAAATAGTGGCGGCGAATCAATGAATTGCATTGGTTTCAGAATAGAGGATTCATGGTATAGCCAATCAGATACGGAAAACGGCGCCGTCAAATTGTTATCATCAATAGATTCAGCTATCAAGGACGTAGGGAGGGATTTGGAAAATATTTATGACACGAATTACTCGCAGACCAAATGGAAAGATACGATTGGAAAGTTATCAGAGATATTCCCAAGAGGATTTCCAGAAGAACGACAGTTTATCAAATCACAATATGGATTCATCGTATGGTATGATTTGAAAGATTCTTCTGGACAAAAGATTCCGTGGAACTCAGTTAGAGCAGCTTTTGTCGAAAAGAAGTTAAATGAAGAATTGCCGCGCTTTAGAACAATGATCAATAATGATGGCAGATTCAGAGAGGACTCAGAAAATGATGAGAAATATATCTATGTGAAGAAGTCCCCTAACACGAGAGGTTATATTGAGATCATAAAGCGTGTATGTATGTCCGGAGCCATTTACGCCAGATTCACTATTGCGTCGACTTATGACATTAATGATTCTCTCTATGAAGATAGGTTTACAGGCAATATGGATATTCAGGGTAATAAGAGAATCCATATTGCAATCGCAAGGATTACAAGTAAGACGAAAGATCATGGGGGATCATTTAGATTGATCATGGGATTGAATTCAGCTCATGAGGTATTTAGGGAAGATATGAGTCTATTAGAGAAGACATTCTCAGATTGCATCATAACCCCTATTTGTACTGATGGCCTCCCCATAATTGATTCGTTGGAAGAGAGAAGTGGCAAAATCCCTCTAATCACAATAGACATTGGCGGTCCCTATTCCATTTGCATAGGTTATGATATCAAGCCAAAACATCATTATCCAACGGTTACCAATAACCAATTTGACCTTTTTTCTTTTAAGGATGAAAAAGTATCATAAACTTGGCACTATGGGATTCTGTCTCGGATCAAGTGCGATGATTCTTCCTGTTGATCCCTTAGATAGAAATCTCCACCGCTCCCTCGGGAGCTCTCTGCGATATGCCAATCATTATTGCCTGATATGGAGACTATTTCGATCTTACCGCGTTAATAACCCGTCTTTGGGAAATATGCCGACTTTAGAAGAAAACGCTAAGGAATCGAAGCGTGATGGGCATAAAACGCGAGATTCTTGGAATTGACAGGTAGATAACATACGATATGCAATCGCTATTTCAAAAAAAGAGAAAAGTAAGGGGTTTGATGCGTTCTCCCGAAAACCCCAGAATGCAAATTAGAATTCAGCCAGTAGAGCCGGTTCGGGTTCGGACAGCCCCATTCTATTTTTCTTGGCCACTTGCAAGTTAATGCTCCCATTATAGTGAGAGCATTTATGGAATCAGAAAATGCTTTCAAGACAATAGACCGTCAGCGCAGTTTCCTTGCAAAGGTAGCCAGGTCTGCAGTTCTTGCATAAGGCATCTTTCAGCTCTGTCTTATTGACACCGAGCGTTCCTTTCGTCTCGTGCATTGAGTAGAGTTCCTTCAGATACTTCCCCTCGACAATTCGAGGAACTTCGTTCCTCTTATCGAGTTCGAACCACTCGTAGATTCCCTTGCTCCCTCTCGAGGAGTTGCACGATTTGCATGCGAGGACGGCATTGTCTCCCGACTCCAGTCCTCCGCGGGAGCGTGGAACGAGATGATCAGCCGATAGGTCTCCTTTGGCGCCACAGTAAATGCACTGTCCAGGAACTTCCCTCTCCTTGATGTACTCTCTAATGGCGCCGGACCAGCCCACCTCGCCCGATTTCAACTTCTTGAAACGATCCATGATGAATCCGAAGTTCTTGTCGTAACCAGCGGAACGAGCGATCAGCTTTGAGTATTGCCAGTAGATCATTTCCTGGATGGTCTTCACAGCTGCTGGCGGCATAGCAATCTAAAGAATCATCTCATTCGGAGTCGAAATATCTTTCGTTCTGCAATTTCAAGGAATATTATCTGTCTGAGTTCGAACCTTCCTCAGAATGAACCGGGAGCACAAATTGGATCCTATCGCTCGATTTTCTTTCCCCGATTCGGGGAAAGGGTTTAGGCGTCCACCGACTTCTCGGCAAGGTCGAACCGGCTGTCGATGTCGCCGTTGGCATATTTCTTAAGAAGTGTCCCGTTCGTGAAGAGGTCCACTTTCTCATTATGCGATAGATAGTGTGATTAAGCAGAAATCAATATGTATGGATGGTGGTCGAAATGAAAATCCTCAAGAAAAATGGAACGGTTTTCACCCCTCATGAATATGTGGATGAACCCGAACTGCAGGACTATGTCGAGAATAATTTGGAATATATATTTGGAAAGGATGCAATCTGGGTAAAAGGAGGCATGATCGGAGGTCCAAAAGGCTCCAAAGGAGTAAAAGGAAAACCCGATCTATTTGTCATCCAGATTGAGCGAGAGAATTGGGTTATTGTAGAAGTCGAATTGGAAAGACACCCAGTGTACGCTCATATAAGTGATCAGATCAACAGATTTGCATCCGCGTGGCATAAAGATCCTAAGAGAGTTGTAGATTATATTTATGATAAATGTAAAGCTTCTAAGAAGATCACTGACAAATTCCTGTCTTATGGGATTCTCGACATTCACAAATTCATATCAGACCTTATTGATAAGAATCCAGATCTTGTTATAATTATTGATGAATATACTGAAGAATTAAAGGATCTTACAGGAATATGGAAATTTGATCTATCTTGGTCCATTTTGAAGGCCTATGAAAACTCTAGTGGATCGCTAAAAGAAATGATTCATGAAATAGAACCACTATATTCTACCACATTCGCTGGTAAAATTCCAATTGGAACAAAAGTGAAGACGGCTGTTCCAACTAGGAAGCTGGTGTTTCTTGGCAAAACGATCCCATTCAAGCATTCAAAGGAAATACCAGTTATTGTGTCAAACGAATTAATCAGCTTGGGGAAACTCACAAAATCAAAAATACCTTGGGGACCTGGTAAGCACCGCTATTTGATCAATGATACACAGATTCACCCTTCTGGGAAAAACTTTCGCCAGCCGATGCTATTGAGCAATGGTTGGTGGGTTGAGACTGCCTCGAATGAAGAATATCAACTACGCGCATCAAGGAGACTTATTGAACATTGTGGGGAGAAAGATAGCGATGTTCGGATAGAACCCTTATAGGTGGAGCAAGCCCCGCACGCGCAGCCTACTCAGGAATCGATAGAAGCAAAAATAACACACCAACACCGAAATGACTACATGGTGGAAATGAGTGAGAAAATCAAAGCCCAAAAGCATCTGACTCACAGATTCGGTCATTGCCCCCAAGGCTGCAGGGCTTTCAACAATTGGCCCAAAAATACGGGATATTGTAATAGGATGGATGCCCTCCAAACTCTGGCTAAATTGGGTGCAGAGAGAAAAGATTCAATACGTTTGCTAATAATAGGTGAATCACCACCTTCGGACGGAAGGCACATTCTTAATGTCATATGTGGGTCGCAGAATAACCTCTCTAAGAAAGGCTACGCCTTTGGGCTTAATGTAGTCTTAAAGAAGTGGGGTTTTCCTAAGGGAATATACTCCGATGACATATTGCCAATCGATATTGCATGGTGCCCCAAGAGGAATTCTCATCGTAAGATTGTCAAAGGGAAGAAAAAAATTCTTAAGATCTGCTTTAAAGAGAATACAATACCTGTCTTAAAAGAACTTCAAATCCAGAATGTCTGCTGCCTTTTTGCATTGCCCAAGATAATGTCCAATATGAATCGCGGCAAACCCCCAGTAAAGGTAAATACTGATAATCATAACCTCCGAGAATTTATCAATGCGCTTGAACAAGAAGGTATAGTCGGGAGAAATCACTTCTATTGTGTGAATCCTTATTTAGACACAGGTTGAGACGCCGCCGTAGAAAGTCAGGCTCGTCATTATCGAAACTTCCTAGCCAGTTTCGCATGGGTCATCGGATATTTACCCACGTTGTCAGTCACGATACCATCTCCGGATAGGATGCAGTCATACCCAGTACTGGAACCCGCCCTTCACTTGCCCCTTCCCGGGAGCTTCGCACAGGAGTCTGCGCGAACGGTTCCACGCTCCTTCCGCCGTGAATCCATGGTGCAGCACGAGGTAGTAGAAATACGCGTACCAGATCGCCGCGTCGTCGAAGGCCACATCATTCATTGGCACAATGACGGCTTCCGCCTCAGTCCGGTCCAGAAAGTCATCCATGAAATCATTCCTCGAGAGGCTGCATGCCGAGAATGTCACCGTTCTTCCTTTGAAACAGGATTTCGGAAATTCCTCAGGATGAACATCGCCAGCAGGGAGCTGGAAAGACCTAGAATCAGGATCTCCGTGCCCTGATAGATGGATGAAATTGCATCCTTTGATGTTGGACTTCCTGCGCAAGTAGCTCAGAAATTCATTCTTGGAGGAGAAATCCCTCTCGAGAACTTCTCCCCGCTTCGTCACTTCCAGAGTCATGCTCAGAAAATCGAACAAAACCTGCCCCTCTCTGCAGTCATCGATTTTGGGTATGCACTCCATTATGAACAGCTTGTTGTGTCTCATGTCACATGCCTTCCAAAGCAGCTTACGAGCAAGATACCCCCAACAGGATTTCGATGTTCTCCTCGATCCCCTCCCTCAGGAAGAGGCAGCAGCCGATGTAATCCTCGACCGGCCCTCCGAACGGGTCCTCCGTCTCCATCACGAGCATTTGGAACTGCTTGCCCCTGAACGACGGGTTCCTCCGGATCCCGGCAGCGAACCCCTCAATCTTACTGCTGTCGAGCAGGACAATCCTATCGCCTTCTCTGAAGGCGATCTCCTCGATGCCTTTCGGCCTATGCTCCTTGAGGCCGTCCGCCTCGCCCATCACCTTTTGCACCGCAGACTCTCTAAGACGCCTTACTTCGTCGTTATCGCCATAGAAAGGCACTATACCGAATGAATCGGCCCTAACCCGCTCGATACCCCTCCCGCGGACGATTTGATTGAATATCGCAGCCGCCATGGGGCTCCTGCAGGTGTTCCCGATGCAGACGAAGTATACGGTCGGCATCTCCCTCATCCCCCCTCCTCCTTCTTTGGAATCACCCTGAAGCTGTCGTGCCCCTCGATCAGCGCCATCACGCCGGTGCCGTCCCAGTCCACCCAGACCTTCTTCCTCCCGAGGAGGAAGGAGAGCGACGGGTTCCCCGCGACGTCGTCCTCGCTCACCTCGCTTATCCGCACGATCCTCCCGTACGACCCCGGGCGGAGCCCCGAGGGGTCGTCCGTGTGGATCAGCCGCACCCTGTCGCCTACTTCCATGACCATTTCCTCCAGCCTGCCTACCTGTATGCCGGGTCGAAGTCCTTCCACAGTCCGCGGACCTCGTCCCAGTTCGCCACGCGCTCTATGATGTCGAGTTCGAGCTCCTCTTCCTCTTCCTCTTCCTCTTCCTCTTCCTCCTCGGGTTCCGGCCCGGAGGGCTCCTTCTCCTTGTCGACGAGCTCGAACGGGAAGCGCGGCATCCCTCTCAGATGCTCCCAGGGGTCGACGCCCTTCGGGTCGACCTTCTCGAAGGTCCGGGGCTCGTCGTCGATCGGGGTCTGGACGTAGCCATCCTCGCCTTCCTCGTCGCACTCCTCGTCTCCGTCATCCTCTACCTGATCATGATCGGCCGCAGGATTCTCGCGCACCCTGAGATACTTCGAGACTTCGCGAAGCCCCTCGACTCCGAAGATACTCTCGACCGCGCTCAGCATCTCCACGGCCCCCTCCCTGTAGGACATCAGCGAGAACTGCTTGTCCCTCGAGGACAGATCATGAGCCCTGATCATCGCGAGGAACTTCGCCTCGATCCTCGAGTGGCTTTCCATGTAGACCTTCCGGAGGAAGCTCAACCGATCTCCCTCGTACTCGTTCGACCTCGCATTCCCTCTTCTTTCGGAATCTCTCTTCGCTCTCATCTACCCGATCACCAGTCTGCTTCCATTCTGGGACGTAACATTACGCTCCGGAGGAATATCAAAATCATCTCAAATAGTATTAAAATTCAACTTACTAAATATATGTTTTCCATTACATCCACGTATATTCAGAGAGCAATCGGAAAAAGACTTATCTCCTTTGATGGAATTCTCCCGCTGAGAGGGGGAGTGGTTTCGCCATTTCCTCCAGAATTCGAACCACCCACATAGTTTTTCGAAAAGAGACTGCCCCTCTCA
>Ga0315285_10005311_pt1 | contig 13301 bp, 9 predicted proteins | sample YL17G09_36_MG_FD_203698 | JGI IMG/M metagenome (GOLD analysis project Ga0315285, IMG submission 203698) | Sediment microbial communities from Yellowstone Lake, YNP, Wyoming, USA - YL17G09_36 | ecosystem: Environmental > Aquatic > Freshwater > Lake > Sediment | place: USA: Wyoming | collected... | reverse complement strand
CCGCGCCTTTGAACTCCTGGAGCTGTTCCCAGTGCGGTGAAACTCGGGATTGACCCCAAACCCAAAAGAATCAAGGATCGACTTGCCTTCGCTCAGGGGAACTTCGGTTTAGCGAGGACGATTTGTACGAGAACCTGGACTGGCTGGCCGAGCAGCAGGAGGTGGTGGAGGATCGCATGTGGCGTTCGCGCGAGGGGGGGAGTCCGCTGTTCCTCTACGACGTGACGAGCAGTTACCTGGAGGGGACGCAGAACGAGTTGGCGGCCTTCGGCTACAGCCGCGACGGCAAACGGGGCAAGCCGCAGATCGTGATCGGGTTGTTGTGCGACGCGGAGGGCGATGCGCTGTCCATCGAGGTGTTCGAGGGCAACACGCCGGATGCGCGGACGTTCGCCTCGCAGATTCGCAAGGTGGCGGCGCGTTTTGGGGGCGGCCCGGTGACCTTCGTGGGCGACCGCGGGATGATCCGGGGGCCGCAGATCGAGGAACTGGGGCAAGCGGGCTTGCATTACATCACGGCGATCACGAAGCCGCAGATCGAGGCGCTCTTGCGGCAAGGCACGATCCAGATGGACTTGTTCGACCAGGGGTTGGCGGAGATCTGCGGCGAGGCCGAGCGCTACGTGCTGCGGCGCAATCCGGTTCGCGCGGCGGAGATCGCGGCCTGCCGGGAGGACAAGCTCTCGGCGTTGCGCCGGCGCCTCGAGGATCGCAACGCGTATCTCGCTCGGCATCCGCGGGCGCGGCTATCCGTGGCGCTGCGGGACTTGCGCGCCCGGGCCCAGCAACTCGGCATCGCCGATTGGGTCGCCCTGGACGTCGAGGAGCAGACTCGGCGTTTGCGGCTGCGCGTGGACGAAGCGACGCGCGACGAGGCGGCGCGGTTGGACGGCTGCTACGTGCTGAAGACCGACCTGCCTCGCGGGGCGCTCGACAAGGAAACCGTTCACGCGCGCTACAAGGACTTGGCGCTCGTGGAGCAGGCGTTTCGCGCGATGAAGACGACGGCGCTCGAAATGCGGCCGGTTCACGTGCGGCTGGCGGCTCACACGCGCGGCCATGCGTTCGTGGTGATGCTCGCCTACCGCATCTTGCGCGAATTGGCCCGGCGCTGGGCGCACCTGGATCTGCGCCCGCAAGAGGCGCTGAACGAACTGGCCGCTCTGTGCTCGACGGAGATCCTCGAGAACGGGTGCCCGCTGTGTTGCCAGATTCCGCAGCCCCGCCCGCCGGTGCGCCGCTTGCTGCAGGCCGCGCGCGTGCGGCTGCCCGAGGCGCTGCCGTGCGGCGGCGCCATCGTGGCCACTAAGAAAACACTGCCCGAAAGGCGGAAGAAACGCTGACGCAACACGACTTAGCGGGTCGTCCACCCCCGCGCCGAAGGGGGAACATCCGCTTGAAGGTCGAACAGCAGAGCGAGCCGCCGGCCGTCGGGAGGGCGAAGGGGGGAGATTGCCTCGCGGGGGAACTCACAGATCCCCGAGCTCGCCCGCCTCGTGCAGAAGGATCGCGGCGGCCGCAAGAGCGGCGGTTTCCGCGCGCAGAATCCGCGGGCCAAGCGACCGCGCGAGAAAGCCAGCTCTTCGGACGCGCCCGATCTCTTCCTCGGTGAAGCCCCCTTCGGGGCCGATCATTGCGCAGATGGGCCTGGGGACTGGGGATCGGGAATCAGGGGTCGGGGATCGGGGGTCGGGGGTTGGGGATTCGGGGTCGAGGGACTCGCGGCGGGGCGGCGGCGCCTCTGGCGAGTCTCGGGACTCCGGCTCTTTGCCTTCCCAGAAAACGAACCGCGTCGCGCCTTCCGGCACGGCGTGGAGAGCGGCATCGAGGGAAGGATGGATGCAAACCGGCATCAACCAGGCGCGGCCGCACTGCTTGGAGGCCGAGATGACGATGCGATCCCAGCGCTCGCGACTCATGGGGATCTCTAAGCTCGGAGCGCCGAGTTCTGGGGCCGGAGTTCCAATCTCAGAGCTCGGAGTTCGGAGTTCGGAGTTCGGGGATTGGGGTCTGGGAGTCGCGGCTCGGCGGGTTGGGTCCAGGGTTCTGTATAGGGGGCTTGCGGCTTCCCCTTTTCCGGGTCTGGAGCGCGGGACGCTTCGAGCGGCGGGGAAGAAGGTCAACTCGGCAACGCCCAGCTCGACGGACTTCTGAATGAGGAGATCGGCGGCCTTTTCCTTGAGTTGCGCCACGAGCAGAATGAGGGGCGTCCGCGGCTCGGCGTCGGATGGGAAGGAATGGTCGAGGCGAACGGACACCCGGTTTCGGCCGACCTCGGCGATGACGCCGTCGTAGAAAGTCCCCCGCCCGTCAAAAAGGCGGACGCGCTCGCCCGCGCCGAGACGGAGCACGTGGAGGGCGTGGTGAGATTCTTCGGGGGAAAGGTCGACGTCGAGGGGCTCGATGACTCGGGTTTCCGGCGCGTCGGGGCGGTTGCGCGACGCTCGAGCCGCGTCGGGGCAATACAAAAGGCGAGTCGAATTCCGCTTCAGATGATCCGGTTGCTTCTTCATGAACGGAGTTCCACGCTCCGACAGGCGGCGCCTCGTTGATGGAGCCTGCGGGACGCTGGCGAAACGTGCCGGCAAGATGCCGGCGCTACTCCATCGCCGGGCCGAGCATCATGGAGAGGGCGAAGCGTTCCTGGAACTCGGGACGGCTGGCGAGTTCGACGAATTGGGTCTCTTGGGCGATTTGCTCCGCTCGGAGTTTCTCGTAACGGTTGATCAAGGCGCAACGCGCGCCTTCGAGGGAGCTGTTGCCGATGAAGTGGACCTTCTCGGGCGGCAGATCGGGCAGAAGACCCACGCGCATAGCGTCCGCCACGTTCAGATGCGTGCCGAAGGCGCCGGCCACCAGAAAGCGATCGATCCCCGAGAGGGGGATTCCAGTCTCCTGGAGGACCATGGAGATGGCGGCCTGGACCGCGCCCTTGCCAAGCTGGAATTCGCGAACGTCCGCCTGCGTAATGACGGTGGGCGCGCGTCCGTCCCGGGCCGGAGTGAGCTCGATGCACGGCCCGTTGCCGTCGCTTCCCAGTCGGATGGCCAGGGCGGGCGGGAGCATTTGGGCTTCGGGGCCGCCCGGGAGGGGGATTCTCCCGTTCATTCCCAGGACGCCGGTTTCGAGCAAGCGGCCGAAGATCTCGATCAGGCCGCTGCCGCAGATGCAGCTCGCGGGGGCGTCGCTTATGGTGGAGAACTCGAAGTCGGCGCCGTCGAAGAGAACGTGGTTGATGGCGCCGTCCACCGCCATTCCGCCGCAGCGGATTTTGCCTCCCTCGAAGGCCGGTCCCGCCGCGCTCGACGTGGCGAAGAGACGCCCGCCGTGCGAGACAACTACTTCCCCGTTCGTCCCGATGTCCACGAGCACGCTCACGCCGCTCTGGCGACGCAGCTTCGTGAGCAGGATCCCCGCGACAATGTCGCCGCCGATGAAGCCCCCGATGCACGGAAAGACATATACCGGCGCCCGAGGATGGAGAGGAAGACCCAACTCGCGCGCCTCGACTCGCACGCCGGCGCTCAGGGCCCCCGCGAAGGGCGCCTGGCCCAGGCCCGTCGGATCGATCCCCAGGAACAGGTGGGACATCGCCGTGTTGCCGGCCAGCGTCATGGCGGCCAGCGTTGCGGGATCGATGTTGCGCTTCTTGCACAACTCGACGATCAGGTCCCCGATGGCCTCCGCGGCCAGGCGATGGAGCTTCTCCAGGTTCCCGGGTTCAGTCTGCACGGCGTGGATGCGTGAGATCACGTCGAAACCGAAGGCCTGCTGCGGATTCCGGCGTCCCGCCGAGGCGACCTTCTCGCCCGTGCGAAGATCGACGAGGACCGATGCGATGGTGGTCGTCCCCAGGTCCACCGCCACGCCGAAGCACTCGCCCGACGCATCGAGCCCCTCGACCGCGTCGCCGCATCGCACGTCTATCACCCGGGAGCCGTCCAGCGTCGCGGTGATCGGTTCGCCTTGAGATTCCGCGCGCGAGACCACGCCGGGCAGATCGCGAAGCGCTTCGAGGGTGGGTTCGGGCGGTCCCGGCAGGTCCTCGGGAAGCCCGCGGCGGACTCGCTCCCAATCGCTCATCGGCTCCTTCAGAGTGGAGGGGGGGAGATCTATTCGCGTTCGCACGACCTCCGGTTCGACGACGATATCGCTTTTCACCCCCGCGTCCAGCACGTGTTCGGTTCGCATTTCCCGCTGTTCGGGCGCGCGGATCACGGCGTGGCGGATCGGCGCGGCGCAGCACGCCAGGCGGACGCCCCCGTCCCGCTCTTCGGGAGACAGGAACTTCCTCTCCTCTTCGGTGGGCTCGGGCGCCCCTTCTTTGAACTCGACTCGGCACTTGCCGCAGAGCCGCCGTTCGCCGCAAGGGAACGCGAAATCGAGGCCCGCTTCCTTCAGCGCCGAAGAAACGCGCGTGCCCGCTGCCACCTCGATCACGCGGGCGCCCGGTTCAATCCGGAGGGAGATGAAGGGTTCTCTCTCAGACATGAGCAATCGGCCTTCCGGGCGAGAGCGTGATTCCCGGTCTTCGGGCGAGGATTCCGGCCAAGGCTGCGACCCGGAATGCGAGCCTAGGCGGTCACCTCGCTGGGAGGAAGAACCGCGATGGCGTCAATCTCGATCATGGCGTCCTTCGGCAGGGCCTTGACTTCGACGGTCGACCGCGCAGGGGGCCGAAAGGGAAAGTACTCGGCGTACACCTCGTTCATCAGTTGGAAGTCGAGAAGACTCGTCAGATAGACCGTCGTTTTGATGATCGATCCCATGCTCCCTCCCGTGTATTCGAGGATGGCGCGGAGGTTCTCGAGAACTCGGCGCGTCTGGCCTTCGATATCTGGCGCGCTGATCTCACCCGTGGCGGGATCAAGGGGAATCTGGCCCGACAAGAAGAGCATGTCGCCGAGCTTGATTGCTTGTGAGTAGGGCCCAATCGCTTTCGGCGCGCCGGGACAATCTACTTCCACTCTGTCAGCCATGGGAACCACCTCCAAGGTCTGCGGTCTGGGTTGCTGAAATCCCTGCGTGTGTCGGGATCTCCACCCCGCCTTTGCCAAGGTAGTGGCGGCCTTCGGGTGAGTCAAGGGATTTTGCCGAAGGAAGCCGCCGAAGGGCGTAGGAGGGGCGTCCGACGCGCCGCAGACGCAGGGCGGCAGACCCGTCCCGCGGGACGCGCGCTCACGGACGGCGCCGAGATTCTGATCTCGCGGATTCCTTCCTCCGCATCCCGCTTTTTCTTTTGACACGTTAGCGGGGGAAAGATAGATTTGCCCCGGTAGAGTACTAGCTCCGCTCGGTTTGTCCCTCCCGGCGCGGCTTCAGCGCCGCCACTTGCCTGGTTCGGCGATCTGATCATGAGGGCGGGGACAGCCGCTCCCGGAGCGGAGGAACTGAGGTGCGCTCCCCGTCGCAACTGGTCGACGCCCTTTTGCGCTCCCGCGAGCAATGTCCCCTCTGCGTGGAGATCTTCTTTGCGGAAGGGCAACGTCTGGCTTCGCTCCCAAACGCGCCGGAGTTCTGCAAGGTCTTGGCGGGAACCGGAGCCGGTTCGCAGGTCTGTGATCGGGGGTGTGGATTCCCCTTCGGTTCCAGCGGTCCGCAGGATGAGATGGGCTTCCAGTTCTTCCAGTGCCCCTTCGGCGTGACGAACGCGGTCTGTCCGGCCGGGGAGGAAGAGGGGACTCGCGTTGTCTTGCTGGGCGGCCGGATCCTCGAGAGCTACGGGCAATTCGGCGGGCTTGTCGATCGGGCTTTGGAGGCCGGACTCGCCCTGGACGATCTGCTCGAACGGTGTGGAGCCATCGCCTTTCACGACCGGGAGTACCTGGAGAGGACATTGCGCGGATTGGCGGAGGAACTTGTCAAGGCGCCGTCTGCGGCGTCGCCTGAAGCGGCGGGGGAGACGACGGACGCCGCTTCCCTGCTCGGATCAGGGGCGTCTCAACGCCTGGCCGGGATCCAGATTGCGTCGCTTCAGTCCTTCATCGACGCCCTGATGGCGAGCCGTGAGCCGGGCGAGTTGGGCCAGGCGATCGTCCGGGAATTCGAGAGAATCACCCGGGCCCGCAAGATCTCTCTCTTCTTCTTCGACCCGAAGGGAGGCGTGCTTGCTCTCAGCAGTTCAATCGGTCTTCCCCCCTCGATCGCGCCGGGCTTCCGGCGAGTGATTTCGACCGGCGTGATGAGCCACGTTTTCTCCTCGCGCGAGCCCGCCTTCGTCGCCGATATCGCCGGCCAGGCCGGCGCCGCCGACCAGTCCCTGTTCCCTCCTTCGCCGCACGGGCGCTACGAGACGAACTCCTTCGCCAGCATGCCGCTCGTGGTCGGTCCGCGCTGTTTTGGCGTTCTGAACGTGACGGATCGTGAAGGGGGAGAGCCCTTTTCGGACCAGGACTTCGAGTGGATGCGCCTGTTGACGCGGTTGGCCTCCATGACGACCGCGCGTCTGCGCCTCGAGAGCAAGACGAAAACCGAGCGCGCGCAACGGCTGGCAGACTTCGATCAGCGTTTGAAGGAGGAATTCGACCGCACGACCCGCAGGAAACGTCCTCTCTGCCTGGCGCTGCTCCGGGTGGATATGACTCACTGGCTTCATAAAGACGAGGATCGGCCCAAGCTGGAAGAGCTGATCCTCAAGGGCGTGATCGACGTCCTCGGGCGGTCCTTGAGAAAGTACGATCTGGTGGCGCGGTGCGACGAGGAAGGGTTTGCCGGCGAGGAGACCAACGGGACCGGCGACAGCGGCGAAGCGAGTCGGTTTCATGAAACGCGCGGCGACGTCCTGGCGATCCTGCTTCCCGAAGCGACCCGCCAACAAGGCCTCCGAGTCCTCGAACGGATCCAAGGCGCGGTGCACCAGCGGTTCCTGTCCCATGTCCCCGGCCAGGAGTGTCCGGACAGCGCCCTGGGCTTTGAGATCGGCTTGGCGGAGTACCCCGCCGACGCCGTGCTGCTTCACGAACTGAAATCGCGCGCGCTCGCGGCGTTCCGAGGCCGGGGCGATGCGCGACAAGACGAGGCGCCCCAACCGGCGCCGGAGTACGAACTGCCCGTCATCGAGGGGCATTCTCCTTCCGAAGGAGGGGGCGGGGCATCATGACTTCCGCCGGACTGCGCCCCCAATCTGAAACGACAAGGGGTCTTGCCCTGGGCGGATCGACCGCGTGGACGCCGAGTCCCGCGGGAGTGAATCTGCACGGGCAGACTTGGACCCGTTTCATGGCCTTTCTGGCCGCCCGCGCCGGCGATGCCGGCCCTGCGGACGTTCTCCTTCACGGTCCGAGCGGGATCGGGAAAAGCTATCTGCTTCGACGCTTCTACTGGGAAGCCTTCGACGGGCAAGACGCGCAGATCCCGCTGATCGCGACCGTGGCTCCCGAGCCCTTCCGCCCCGCCGACTGGTCGCGCCGTTTCCTTTCGGAGATCGCTCAGCAATGGGCGGCCTTTGTTTGCCGGGATCCCGCTCTCGCCGAGGCGAACGCGCTCGCGCCTTCTCGCGTGGTGGAGATCTGCCATCGCGCGCGACTCGTCGCCTTGGCGGACGCTCTGACGGAGTTCGAGGAACTTGCCCCGTCGGCCGACGCGGGCGCTCTGGCCGTTCGGTGGGCGTTTGAGGCCGTCGCCCACGCGGCGGCCGCCTTGGGACACCGCGCGATTCTGATGCTCGATGGCGTCGAGAACGCCTTCTGGAACGAAGGTGGCGGGACCTTGTCTCTCGCCGCCGTGGTTGAGCCTTTGGTCGATGCGCCCAGCGCTCTGCGCCGAATCTGGGCCGGCCGGACGGCGCCGCGCGGCGCCCACCCGCTTCTGCCGCCCGTCCCGGCAACGGGAGACCAGTGGGAGGTGCATCCCTTGCCCTTTGAGGCCGCGGCGGAATACGCCGCCCGCCTCGCGCGAGAGGTCCGTCTGGACTACGACAATCATCTCTTGAACGATTACCTGAGCTTGTGGGGAGGCATCCCCAGGTGGTTGGCGAACTTCGTCCGAAAGGCGGCCGAATCGCCGCGCTCCCTGACGATGGCGGATCAGCTCCTGCAGTTCTACATGGAGGACGTTCTCGCCGGCGCAACGGCCCAGCGCCTTGGCCGGGCCCTGAACCCGCCCGTGGGATCTTTCTTCGAGCCCGCCGCCATTGCGCGGGTCGCCGAAAAATGCCTGGCGCAAGAGGGAGGAGCGCAACGGCCGGCCCTGGTCGGATCGGCGTCGTTCGCGGCGGGCGACCGGCCCGTCCTCGAGCGGCTGGCGCGCGCCGAACTCGCCGTGTATGACGGCCAGGAGTGGCGCGCGCCCGACGTCCCGGTCTTGGCGGACTTCCTCGCTCTTTACGTGGCTTGCCATTTCCATCGCCAGAGCCGGATGCGGAGCGAAATGGCGATCAAGCGCCGTCGGCTGGCCGAAACGCCGCAGCGAGCCCGTGAGAGGGACTTCGCCGCTTCGTGCCGACGAATCTCGCTCCTCATGCACACCTTCAGAGGACAGAACGTTCCAGGCCCCCTCCTTGCAGCTCATCGCGCGGACGCGGGCGTCCAGACAGGGACGGCCGTCGCGGATCAGGTCCCCTCCCACCAGGCCGCCACCCTGGCTGCGCGCCGCGCCGCGCCGGTCTCTTCCCTCGCGCGGATCCGGATTCCCTACTGCATTTCCACGTTTGTGGTGGAACCGGATCGGGGGGCGGGCGCGGATCGAACGGCCGCGCAACGGCAATCGCCGACGGGGTCGGCGAGGGCGATCCCCGCCGTAGTGGGCTGGTGTTTCGAGGAACCAGGTTACTACCGCAGCGAGGAGTCGATCTGGATCGCTTACGTCTGCGACGCGAAGGTGATCACCACGGACGAATTATCTCAGATCGAACGCACGACGAGCCGTCTGTCCCGGGAACTCAACGTGCAGCAGACGGTTTCCTGGCTCATCACCGACGCCCGCTTCTCGCCACAGGCTCTCGGTCGACTCGCCGATCTCGTCCTTTACACCTCCACGTGGCCTGCCTTCGAGGCGCTGGGCGAAATCCTTCTCGATACTTCGCGCGAGAGCGGGTCAACGGACGCGGACGAGCACCGCGCCGCGCCGACCCGAACGCATCCGGAAGGCGACGCGGACCGGGCGTCCCAGCGGCCCTCGGGAATGCGGATTGCAGGCGCCGGGTCGGAGGGAAACGGGGCGTCGGTCGTTGAGTTGCGGCTCCCGCCCCGGGAGAACATGGAGCTGATCGCGGCGCGCACGACCGAGCATATAGCCGAGACGTGCGGCTTCAGCGCGGAGGCGGCCGGACAGATCCGCATGGCGACCCTCGAGGCCTGCCTGAACGCCATTGAGCACAGCGTGAACGAGGAAAAAGAGGTGCGCGTTCTCATTGAGGGAACGCCGGAGAAGATATCGATCGTTGTGGAGAACGAGGGACTTGTTTTCGATCCCCAGTCCATCGAAGATCCGAGAATCGAGGAGAAAATCCACGGGTCCAGCAAGCGCGGGTGGGGCGTCAAGCTCATCGAGAAGTTCATGGACCGCGTGGTATTCGAACCCTACGACCGTGGGACGCGGATGCGGATGGAGAAGAGGAACCCCTCGCCCGCCCGCGTCCGCCCCGCGGCGTCGCGGACGTGACCTGTCATGATTGAAAAACCGGAAGTCGAAACCGTCGAGCGCGAGGACCACGCCGTGGTCTATCCCCACGGCTACCTGAACGGCTCGAAAGGGGAGCAGATTGACCTGGCTTGCGCCGATCTCATGCGCAAGGGGGTCAACCGCATCATTATCAACTTCGACTACGCGGAGACCATCAACACGACCGGCGTCGCCTCCCTTCTCTCCCTTCTCGAGAGAGTCGGCCGACGCAAGGGCGTCCTCTGCTTCTGCAATCTGATGTCCGCCAACCGCCAGATGCTCGACGTTCTCGACGTGTCCCGCGCCGTCCTCATCTTCGATGACGAGGAAGAGGCGCGCCGCCATCTGACCGAACGACATGCGAGCGCGGATTGAGCCGCCTCTCCCCGCTCGCCCGGGCGGAAGTGGCACGGGCATCCTGCCCGTGGATTCAAGTAGCACGGGCATCCTGCCCGTGGATTCATGGGAGAACATGGGCGGGACGCCCATGCCACCTTCCCCCACATCCCTCCAGAGTTTTTTCGCACACGCTCTCAGGTCGTTTCTGGGTCAAAATCTCTATTCGTCGCGCCTCGCGCACCGTTGCGGCGCGCTGCTGTTCATCACTGCGACACGGCGGCGAACCACGCCGCGAGCGCTTCGTTCCGGCTGAAGGGCCTGTTGATTTAAGCCGGGCCGCACCTTCCGGAAGATATCCCTTGCGCCGGCGCGGGAAGATGGTATGATAACCTCGGTTTTATGGTCCGGAGGACTTCCGAAGCGAAAGGAACCGAGACATGACGCGCCAATGGGCCTCTCCGCCCGCCCCGAGACATCAGATTCTCATGTTCAGCGAAACGCTGGACGACTGTGTCGCTCCGGACGATCCGATCCGCGTTCTGGACCGCGTCTTGAACGAGATGGACTGGGGTCCCTGGGAGGAAGCGTACGACGGGGGGCGGGGGCAGCCGGCGATCCATCCCCGCCTGATCGCGGGGTGCATTCTCTACGGCCTGATGAAGGGGCTGCGCTCGACGCGGGCGCTGGAGGACGCCACGCGACATCGGGTCGATTTCATGTGGTTTTTGGAGCGGCGCACGATCGATCACACGACGTTCAGTTATTTTCGCACGGATTTCAAGGCGGAGTTGAAGGACTTGAGCCGCCAGATCAGCCGGGCGATTTGCGCGGACGCGGCGAAGGCTCTGCTGGAGATAGTCCTCGACGGGACGCGCCTTCGGGCCAACAGCGACCGTCACGGCGCGCGCACGGCCCAGGGGCTGGAGCGCCTCATGGCGGCCGTCGAAGAGGAATTGAACGAGAAACTGGAGAAACTGAGGGACGGCGACGGGGAGTTGGACTTGAACCAAGCGGATACGCAGACGCTGCAAAAAGAGGTGGACGGTTTGGAGCGGCGGATGGAGAAATACAAGAGGGCGCTGGCCGTGGCGCGCGAGCGCGACGAGACCAAGCGCAAGAAGGAAGGGAAGAAATGCCTGGGGGTGCGGGTGCCGGTCACGGACCCGGACGCGATGATCGTTCCGAACAAGGAGGGGGGCTTCGCGCCGAATTACACGCCGGTGGTGGCGGTGGATCGGGCTACGGGGGCCATCGTCATGAGCGATGTGGTGGAGGGGTCGGACGAGGCGTCGGCCGTGGCGCTGGCCGTCGAGGCGGCGGAGGAGTTGTTCGAGAGGAAACCGGACCGGGTTCTGGCGGACACGAGTTTCGCCTCGGGCGAGAACCTCGAGGCTCTCGAGGAGAACGGGATCGAGGCCTCCATGCCCGCGGGAACGGATTTCCGCGACAGCAACCCGGCGAATCGGGCCGATCCGACGCAAGCGGTCGCGCCGGAGGACCGGGAGCGGCTCCCCCGGCACAAGCGCCTGCTGGCTCGTTCGGCGTTCGTTTTCGACGAGGAGAAAGACCGATATTATTGCCCCATGGGGAAGGCGCTGGAGAAAACCTCCAAATCGGGAGCCAGGGAGGCTCGCTACGCCTGTCCGGGCAAGGAGGATTGCCCACTGGCCGCGGAATGCGTCAAGAGGGAGGCCGAGCGCCGCACGGTTCTCCGGGACAAGTACCAACATCTGCGGGACCGGGTGGGCAAACGCATGGCCGGCGCGGAGGGCCAGCGCGTTTACAAGAAACGGGCGCCGGTGGTGGAGGGAGTGTTCGGAGTCATCAAGGCGGCGATGCGGATTCGGAATTTTCTCCTGCGCGGGTTGGGCAACGTGCGAACCGAATGGAACTGGATATGCGCGGCGTTCAACCTGAGGAAACTTCTGCAACGGAAAGGGGGCCTTGCGCCCCGCGTCGCGGCATAAAGGAGGGAAAGAGCGGGTCGCGGCGGCGAATCCGCCGGGAAAGGGGCAAAACCGCCGGGAAACGGCGAAAGTGAAAGAGGCGAACGAGCCCGTCGCGCCTCCCAACGGCATCTTCCGGATTTTTCGCGAGCGGTTACTCATGAAACGCGCTCTTTCCATCTACTACCCTGGCCAAGGAATAGTTTGCACCCCGGCAATAGTGTCACGCGGCGGCGTAACGGACCGAGCTTTCGTGAAAGTAGCGCTTGACCCGCTCGGGATCTCGGCGACGGTCGTCAAGATAGTTTCGCACCGTGCGCATCAATTCTTTCTGGTTGTGCGGTCGACGTTTGCCCACCGCATTCGCCTTCACGTCGTGATTCAGCATCTCATCCGGGTTGAGATCGGGACTGTAGCCCGGAAGAAAGAACATCTCGATGCGGTCGCCGTGCGCCTCGAGCCAGTCGCGCACCTTTCGGCTCCGATGCGCCGGATGCCGGTCCACGATCAGGAAGACCTTGCGGCCCGTCTCTTTGACGAGGCGGCGCAGGAAGCAGAGGAACACCGACGCCGTGAAGCGGCGTTTGAAAACCATGAACAGAAGATGCCCGCGATTGGTGATCGCCGAGACCATGTTGGCGCCAAAACGCCTGCCCGTGCCCGGCGTCGTCGGCGTTTGGCCCTTCGGCGCATAGGAGCGCCCCGCCTGGTGATCCGAACGCACGCCCATCTCGTCGCCCCAGTAAACGCGGGCCCCCTCCCGTTTTGCGCGCGCGCCGATCGCCGGATACTCCTCGTCCAGCCAGCGCCCCACGGCCTCGGGGTTGCGTTCGTAGGCGGCCCGCTTGGGCTTCTGCGGCGTGAAGCCCCAACGCGCCAGATAGCGCCGCACCGAGCGCGCCGACAGCGCGACGCCAAACTTCCGCCGGATCAGTTGGCGCACGGCGTCGGAGGTCCACAGAACGAAGGGCAGTTTGAGTTGCTCGGGATGGCGGTCGCGAATCAAGTTGCAGGTCACGGCGGCCTGCCAGCCCTTGAGCCGGCTTCCGCCGGACTTGGGGCCGCGCTTGCGCGGGGCGAGGGCGCGCATGCCGCCCTGGCGCCAGGCTTTCATCCATTTTCCGACGGCCTGTCGGGTGACGCCGAAAACCTCGGCGGCTTGGGTCTGGGTCATGCCGTCGAGGACGGCCGGGACGGCCCGTCGGCGCAAGGCGGCCTGGGCGTCGGGTTTGAGGGATCGCGCGTCGTTCATCATGCGCGCACCCTATCATAGGACGAGGCGAAAAGCAAACTACATCATGGCCAGGTTAGTAACCGCATTGGTTTTGCGCCTAGATACTTGTACCAACTATCATTTTGTCCGTAGGTAAAGCGCCTTCAGCGATCAAGGAAGGCCGCGCGTCATGCCTTCCTCGC
>Ga0315285_10005310_pt1 | contig 13301 bp, 6 predicted proteins | sample YL17G09_36_MG_FD_203698 | JGI IMG/M metagenome (GOLD analysis project Ga0315285, IMG submission 203698) | Sediment microbial communities from Yellowstone Lake, YNP, Wyoming, USA - YL17G09_36 | ecosystem: Environmental > Aquatic > Freshwater > Lake > Sediment | place: USA: Wyoming | collected... | reverse complement strand
GCCATCGCGCGGGTTGTTGAGCACTTCGTCAACCGTACTCGCTCACGTGCAAGTCGGCTGAAGCACCAGAAACCTGCGCTCCAACCCAACGCAAATGCACCACCGTAATGTGCCATTGTCAAATTATAATCTGGTCGAAGGAGCGCAATATGGTCACGGTACAGTTCTCAAAACGGGAAGAGTTGATTTTACCCGAGCCGTTAGGACGTGCCCTTGGCCTATGCGAGGGTGACCGTGTCGAAGTACAGCGACAGGGTAGCGTACTGTGGTTCCGGCGCAGGACCAGGAAACGCTCTCCAGGCCCGCTGACCGACTTGACCAGGATCGTGACCTCATCTCGGCCGGTAGGTTCGGTGGATGTAGATTCATAGAAGATTATTCTCTTCTCCCCCGTGACGCCCTGCACTTGCCACGATGGCTCACTACGGCGCGGATGGAATAGTGACCACCGATGACGATTTCCTGGTGGTGAATGGCTTGCATATCTATACGTGCAACCCCCGAATCCTGTCCAAAGAGTAGACCGTCGCCTCCTCGACCGGTTGGTCCACGATCTCGCTGATGCCGCGGGTGGAGCGCGCTTCGCTGCCGTTCAGTGCCTCCTCGACGGTCACGGGCTCGTCTCGTCAGAGGACGCAGGCGCAGCCCCCGTAGATGACGTTGCAGGCTATCGGCATTAAGGCGGGGTCCAAGTCCCCCTACGAACATCTCTGACGCCCTGGAGGCTGTGCTGCAGTTCATCACGTCCCCGCTGTCGGGTTAAGGCTTGCAGGGTCTGGTGCCTGGCGATGAGAAGTGGATTGAAGAACACCCGTCGTGAGAGACGGGGGTTTATACCTTATTACGAACTCTACTGGCGTACACTGGCCGGAAATAGCTGACCTCCTACGCTTCCGCAATCGCCTTGAACGCCGCCTGGGATGGCTCGGAGTAGAAGTCAACCCGCAGTTTGTCGAGTAGCTCCGGGGGAATGCTGGCAAAGTCGGGAGCGTTGGCGGTCGGGATCAAGACCTGGCGGGCACCGGCGTCCATAGCGATGCGCAAGCGGTCGCTGAGTTGCTCGACGCGGGATAGAACGCCGTGAATTGACATTTGCCCGAGAACCACCAGCCCACCAGCAATGGACTTGCCGACGAGGGCTGAAAGAATGGCGATGTAGAATGCCATACCCAGGTCCTCGGTTTCCTTGCCCTGCATCGGACTCATCACCTGGACGTTGAAGTCGTAGCTGCTGACGTCGTGGTCAAGGCCGATGCGCCTGCTGTTGACACGCAGGTAATCGAAGGCCATACGGGCTGACTCCCGGATGGACTTGGAGGTTACTCCGATCACCTGAAACCTACCTGAACCCGGCAGCACGACGGTCTGGATGCGGAAGAGCGCCATGCGCCCGCCAGTGGGATCGTAGCCGATGCTGAAGACATCCCCGGGCGGTAACGGGCCTTCCGGGATGAGCCGCGTCGCGCCCAACTCAGCGCACTCGGCGAAGTACTCGTCGCCAGTCTCTTTGTCCAGGTAGGAGAGGTTGACCCGCGAGAACTCGATGGGGTTGATGCGTTTGAGTTGCTCTTTGACCCTGCGGCGCATTTCGAGGGCGAGCGCCACGTACTCCGCCATCTCGTCGCGGGTGTACCGGCCATCGGGGTGAATGAGCTTTACGAGAGCCGATGTGGTGCGCATCGCAGCCCTGCGGTCGCGCTGGCCAACGTGGTTGCCAAAAGAGAAGAAAGCGTCGTAAGCGTCGGTGTAGTTGAGTGGTCGCAACTCGTTGTGAAAGATCTCGGCCAGGTAGTCGGCGATGAAACCGAGGTGCGCGGTAAAGTGCTCGGGTTTGAGTTTCAGCATCTCCCAGCCCGGCAGATAAGCGTGCCAACGGTCGTGAAAGGCGGTGTCGTTGCGCACCTGTTCGGGGAGCGCGGTAAACAGGTGCGAGGTGCGCGCAATGGACTGGATATCGCCGTCAATGTTGCCGTTGAAAACGATGCCCGCCTCAGCGGAGATGGTCCCCTTGTCATCACCACGGGAGAACGAGGCCTGCTCCATGTATCCCTTGTACATCTGCATATCGGCCTCGTGCTTGAAGTGGGAACCTGCCACTTCGTCGAAGGCGACGACGTCGTAGCGCACGACCAGGCCGGGCTTGTCCCTGCGGTGCTTCCAGCCAAAGAGATCGGCTACTGACCCCTGACCACCGGAAAGCAGGATCACGTAGGGAGAGATCTCCCGGAACACGAACGACTTGCCGGTTTCGCGTGGTCCTAACTCGATCAGGTTGTAGTTTTTCTCGACCATCGGCGCCAGGCGCAGGAGCATGAGCAGCTTGCGACGCCACGTGAAGTCGGGGTGAGTCGGCTCGTAGCCCATCGAGCGCAGCAGCACGTTTACCCACTCCTCACGCGTAAAGTGTTGGCGTGCCCCTGCCCATTCGTCCAGGCGCGCGCTCGCTATCTGGATGGGCTGCATCCGCAGGATGACGAAGGGACGCGTGATGCCTCCGTGGATGAGGGTCTCGTCGTAGGTCAGCTCAACGTTGGCCCAGATGCCACCGGTCAGCACGCGCTCGTACTTCTCTACGAGTGTCTCATCAATGTGCAGCTTGTCCAGGCCAGCCGTGGCCAGCTTGGCCCAGTATTTGCCTCCGCGGTCCTTCTCGTCGAAAATGACGGTGACCAGGTCTATGACTTTGAGCGAACCGGTGCGTTGCAGCCGGGCCTTGATCAGTTCCCCCTGGTCTGCCCGGACCACGCGCTCGGCGATAGCGTCTTTGACAAGCTGAAGTCCCTGGGCGATCTCGTCTTCGTCGGTAGTGGAGCAATACTTGCCGAGCAGATATTCCAGGACGTAGACCGGGATACTAAAGCCAACCTTGAGTTTTTGTACCAGGTCCTTGCGGACCACCCGGCCGGGAAAGGTTCGCATCAGCCTCTGGTCGAGAGTATCCACGCCGGGCAGATCGCCCGCTGGGGTTACGTTCTTCGGGCTACCTTCCATCGTTACCATTCGTCAATATCCACCTTAAGTGTAATCTCTTCTCGTGCCAGGATCTCCTCGTCATCCGCATCTAGCACGACGATGCCTAGCGGAGTGCCGTACGGCAGGCTGGGTTTCGGCTCTACGAGCTCCAATTGGACGGTGGCTGGCTCACCGCCCGGTTCCACGGTCACAGGCTCGCTGTGCTTGAACACCAGTTTGCCCGTAGCGAGATCCCTTACTTTGACCAGCACGCGGCGAGCCAGTTGCTTCTCGTCCGGCCCGAAGAGCGTCATGCCTCCTATGCCGGCCTCAACCTGCACGCGCGGGGTCTCGCTGATGATCTGGACGACCGGTTTGAGCACCACACTCACCTTGCTGGCCTTGGCCGGCCACTGCACAACGACGACGGGGATGATCAGTTCCTGGAGCGTCGCGCCGCCGTGGAAGAAACCCAACCCGCCATAGGTCTTGAAGGCGTTGACGCTGCGCGGGACCATCACCTCCAGGTCCGACTGCATTACGGGCAGAGGTACCGCCGTCGGGTGATGAAGACCAAGTCCCACTATCGCGCGCCTGGAGGTCCACAACAACTCGCCGGTGGGTTTGGTCTCCTCGACCTCGTCCTTTTCTGGCTGCCAGTGGAAGAAGCCGTGATCGGTGGCCACGATGACGCGGCTAAAGCCCACCTCGCGCAGCCGCCGGATGGCCTTGGCGTAGCGCTCCAGGTGATCCGTGGCGCCGGTGAGCTGGAGTTGCCCTTCGTGGCCAGTCGCGTCGAACTCGGCTCCGTGTACCACGATGAGCCGTGGGGGTCGGCGTGAGCGTCTGAGCTTGTCACTATCGAGTACTTCGGCAACGGTCAGGAACGTCTTCACTTTCCAGTTTGCGGTTAGCCATTTGCGGCGTTGCTCCGCCTGGGTCAGGTCTCCGTCAAAGTTCACCGTCTCTATGCGGAATGAGTTACGGTCGGTCGCAAATTCGACGCGCAGCTTGTTGCGTTTCACCGGCAGTGCGAAGGCCATGCCTAGCGGTGTACGGCTCGGCACGGGCGCAAGGGCAACGAAGACCTCAGCCCGCCGGGTTGGCTCACCGGTGTTGAGCAGTCCCGCCAGACGTTGCCCCAGGTCGAGCCGGCAGGCATCCAGGAACACCAACGCCGTGGGGACCTGGCTACGTTCCAGTTCCGCCAACACGATCTCTCCCGCCGTGGGCATAGTGAGCAACTCGCGACTTTCGTCGTGGGCCAAAAGCTCGGAAAACGCGCACCCGATACGGTCGGTGGCACGCAGGTAGCCCCGGCGCAGGCGGGCGCGAACGCGATGGAGTTGGGCTGGCATGTCGGGCTTTTCTTCGAACAGCGTCTCACCGGCCAGGTCGAGCTGCCAGCCCCGCCCGCTATACCACTGGACCGCATCTTGGGCGGTTTTCCAGGTCGTCTCAACCTGGGCGTTCTCGACGAGCAGGCTTGCGGCTTCAGCCAGCTCAACCAGGTACCGCCAGCCCACCTTCTGAGTCGCCAACCGCTCCCAGAAGCCCGGTTCGCGGTCTTTGAAGGTTTGCAGTTGGCGTTCGAGTTCCTGGGCCAGCGGGTCCACGTCCTCAATCCGATCCAGTCGCTCGGCGGCCTGCTTGAACAGGGCTTCCTCCACGGCACGGGAGCTGTACGACCGGGGCGGGGTCTCCAGATTCCTGGCCCAGTAAGTGAGACCCAGGGTGGCATCGGCCTGAGGGACCAGACGCTCAAAGGCCGGGATGAAGTGGACGTTCGCCTGCCAGTCCCTCAGCAGCTTGAGGGCGCGGTCGCGCGAAAGCCCCGATGGAATGACGTGTTCTCTTTCGCTGGGGGGATCGTGGGGGTTGGCGGCGGCCGCTTCGGTGCACAGGAGCCGCGCCGTCGTTGCAACACGCCAGGATTCCTCGTCCTGGCCGGTGGGATCGGGCAAGCCGAAATCCTCGACAGCCCGGCGGGCAAAGATGGCGAATCGGTCTTCCTCTCGCAGCCGCTCGAATTCTCCGGCCTCCCCGGCCAGCACCTGGAACAACCGATAATCGTTGACCAGGGTGCCTTTGGCTGTGACCGGGGTCAGTTCCTTCCACGTCTCCCTGGGCTCATCGAACCACTCCCGGGCGTGGGCGGGCAGCAGCGAGACCAACTCGCTCTCCTGGTCGCGAGGGATGGCGACGCCGTACTCGCGCAGGGCCTGAAGCAGGCTCTTCTCCCAAACCGCCTCGGCTTCCAGCGCAAAGACCTCGAACCAGGTGATCTCCTCCCGCGCGCGGGGCAGCCACACGACGCGCGGCGCGCGGGGGGTATGGTAGAAGCGGTCGCGGAGCAAGAGTTCATGCTCGTCTGGATCGGCCCAAAGTTCGAAGGCTCCAGTGGATGCTGCCACGCGGAGCAGTTCGAGCCATTCGCGATCGGGATCACACCAGAGGAGAAGAGGCGGCGTAGGGGACTGGTGAGTAAGCCTCCCCTTTATTTCTCCAACAAGCCAACTCTTGAAGCTATTTGAAGTGGCGTTCATTTGGACTCCAATTTTACTTGCACACCCATCAACCGTTTTCTACAGTCGCCTGCGTTTTTGCGGTCACCCATCCTTATGAACTTACTCAAAGCACCTCCAAAACAGTTCAGGGCCGATGAGTAGTTCTCAAGTTCTTCGTAGATAGTGCCCAGTGCCATCTCGCTCAGAGCCCCATCTCGGAGACGGTTATGTTCTGTAGATAGCTCAAAGCTACGCTGACAGAATGCTAGAGCTGGCTGCAATGCTCCCTGGGCCTGGAATATGGCTGCCATATTCCTTAGTGCAATAGCACCGCCAATTTCATCTCCTTGCTGTTCACATACATCGCAAATCTGTTTGGCCCATTCAAGAGACCTGTCCAGCTCACCAATTAGACGGTGCGCCCACACGAGCCTGGAAAGAAAACGCTGCACAGATCGTGGGCTTGCTGACTCCAAGAAGTAATGCTTGTAGCTTTCTAGCAGAGCGATAGCTTCTGCCGGGTTGTCATGTTCGCAATAAACCAACGCAAGCACCAAAACAGCTTCCCGGGCAAACCTGGTGCTACTTGCTTGCACCAAGGGCTGAAGCAGCCTAATTGCGTAGTCAGTATCGCCCCATAGACTGAAGATTCTTGCCTCGTTGATCCTGAACCAAATCTCATCTTCTTCAGTTGGGAGAATGGTATGTTCAAGAAGAAACATTAACCGCTCATATTGGCCTTGATTCATAAGTGTTTTTCTTAACTTATCAACAACCCCCACCGCTCTTTCGTGTTCTCCTGCTTTGATTAGATGTGACCAAGCCGCCAAGCAGGCTTCAATCTGTGCCTCTGTCATCATCTCAGGATCAGCAACCGCCCCAATTTCCTCAAGATAGTATTCCGCTGCCCATCTATGTTTTGCTGTTGCGTCATCTATCAGAGAATAGCAGTGTTCCCGAATAAGTGTATGCATTGATAAGAAGCCCTCATCCACTTGGTCAACAATGAAGCGATCAATAAGTGATAAAATCAACGGGTCTACGTTCATTTCTGGATAGAGCTTGCGCGTGGCCTGGTACGGGAATGGTCTATCAAAAACGGCCAGATCAACCACAATCTCCTGCAGATCCTCAGGTAGTTCATTCAGCAATGGCGTGAGCCATTCCTGCTTGAGTTCATCCCGAAACACGGGCAAACTGGACAAGAGTTGAGCAACAGGGTAACTTCTTGCCCTGGCAACAAATATCAAGAGAGCTCTCGGGTGACCACCTCCCGCTATATTCCAAATCTTTTTAGCTGTTCCGGCGTCGACACGTAGTCCGCATTCGCTCAGCAATTGAGTACAAGAATCAGGATCTAGCCCACTTTGCAGATGTTCCTCCCTCGTCGCCAAAGGGCTGATAAGAGTAGCAACGTCTGGACGGATACGAGAGATCAGAAAAACTTTTGTAAGCCCACTACGTTGCTCTATTTTCTGGATAAAACGATTGACATTGGGGTTGACAACAAATTGATAATCATCGAGGAAGAGAATGTACTTGCACCTAGCTAAGGCAACTGCAATGTTGGTTAGACGTTCTTCTTGGGGGCGATTTACGTCCTCAATGATGTCCGCAAGGTTATGGTCCCCATTGCTTCGAGCAAAAGTTGCCAAATACCAACAGATAGAATCGACAGACGTATCTTCCCTACAATCAATCCAAAAAGCTCTGTATTCATAGTCAGTGAGCATAGAGGCAAAGTATGCTGCAAGTGTCGTTTTGCCAACGCCACTGATTCCTTCGATGATAACTACTGAAACTGTTTCGCTGAGCAGATATGAAGTCAGGCGTTGCAACTCATCAGCACGACCTTTAAATCCTTTAGCCAGAGGTGGTACAGCAAGTACTCTTGGAGATGGGCCATCAGAGGATCTGGAGGGCATATAGTCTAGTTTCATATGCCTCTTGAGCTCATCACCATTTTGTACTGGTTCCGATGCGGAGCCAACTCTGATATAGCATTTGTCTTCAACGAGACTTAGTGTCTCTCCTGCTTGGATCTTTACCCACACAATGTACTTGCCCTCCCCAACAGGAGACTTGTCAATCTCAACGCTTAACGGTGGTCTGCAACTGTTCCGTGCAACACCCGCAATACGGTTCATTACATTATCAGGATCGGAAACACCTATCAAGTCCCCATCGTCACTCACTCCGACCAAAATAATGCCACCTTGGGTATTGGCGAGAGCAGCCATTTCTTTGGCCATATCTCTGGCTTGTCGTGGGAACTCAACCTTGAACTCCAGACAAGGCCCTTCCCCTTCCTTTACCAGCTTTTCGATGGTACTAAGGTCCATAGGTTTTCCCCTCATGTCGATTAATGAACTCTTCGATCCAAGAGGTCCTTCACCGTGACCATACATTCTACTCCGCTCTTCTAAGTATTAATTGAATCCTCACTCCCACCACCCCGCCTGGGGCAGTTTCCCCTCGCGACACCAGCGGCGCTCGTCACGCACCTCCACCAGTGTCTGCCTTGGGAATCACAGTCCCACACCCTTCGCTAGAGTCAACATCTCTTCCATCATTTGCCTAAAGATGGGACATTTCTCGTAGGCACGGTCGGGGTCCAGCTTCTTGAACAGCGCACTGCCATCGATGACTTTCTTGTAGTGCTTCTTCTGTTTCTCTCGATAGAGTCGATCAAGTAGTTCAGCAGGCGGTTCGTCAAAGTTCACAGATTCCGGTTGCTGAACCTTGCCAGGAAGTGCCCGCGCGACAGATGATGGGAAAAGGTCTGGATCACTGAGTAACCATGCCTCCACATCGTGAACAGCGAAGAACATCCTGAAGCGTTCCTCACTGACCCGACTCTGAAGTTCCCCCACGGCCCAACCCATGCGTTCTTTGGCCGGGGTTAGATGATCAGGGTAGATGGTTGGTCCATAGAGATCCAGTAATGCGATGACGGCAATAATCTTGTCGGCTGAAGGCCCGTGGAGATACATGGGTGCTTTGACTGGTAGGTCATCAACCATCTCGGCCCATCCATCAAAGCGAACTACCTGGATACCTACTCGTTGCTGCAAACGCGGGTCCAGCCAACGTTTTAGAAATGACGCAATTATCTTCTCCTCGGTGTAACCTTCCACGAACAGCACGAACTTCATTCCATCTGCTCCAGTTCGCCGCTGCGGTACATTTTTCCCAGAGAGTACTCCTTGAGCCAGTAGCGCAGAGTTTCACCGGGGACAACATGCAGATGCGTTCTGCCATCCTCCCATTTCACCACTGTCGTGGTGGGTGGTGAATCGCTGAAGGCATCCAAAAACCCTGGGCTATTCGTCGTCAGGATGACCTGTGTCCGTGTAGCTGCCTCAACAGCGTACTCAGCGACTATGGGCATAACTGAAAGGTGAAGCGCGGACGCTGGCTCATCAATCGCGACGAGGGAAGGAGGATCAGGATGGGCTAGCACTGTGATGAGAAACAGGAATTGTAGCATTCCCTCAGACAAACTTTCTCCTGCCAACTTGCGCCCAAGGCCTTTCCATTGTACTCCAAGTTGAATCCGTCGGTCATTGACTGGCATAAAGACCAACTCTTCAAAGCCATCACCAAAGGCCGCGGACAAGGCTGCATCCAAGGCTTGTTTGAAATCAGGGTTACCTGTGTACAGTGTATAGAGTACCGACACGAAATTGTGACTATCCGGTGCTACCCAAGCCACGGTCGGGGTGAGGTCCGGTTGGGGAGCTATGAGTCTTCTGGGCAGTCTGAAGTACGGAGAATAAACCTGCCAACTGGCCAGTTGTCTCTGATACGCCCATAGCAGTCGGTTAGCCGAAAGCGGGTCGGCAGCAAGCGACAGCAGTGTCTCTTCCTCCGGGACAGGCCTCTCAAGAGCAACCAAGCCTTGCTTTCGTTCATCGTAAACCATAGCGCTATCAGGAGTTCGCTCAAGCAGCTTCAGGAAGTGATCAACATCAGTTTCCGTCCCATAGTGGCTGCTGAGGGCCTCATGCTCAATGCGATAGGCTTTTGACGTCTCCAGCGGTACCAGGTCAAGGCAGTAGGTCAAGCTTTCACACTCAACGTCCCCATCAGGCAGAATCGGAGAGGTCTTGAGTTGGAACGAGATTCTCGGCGCCATGCAATTCCATATAAGCCACTTCATACCGTCGTCACGTTGGATCCGTTTGCCCAGGCTACCTCGCCCAGAAGAAGATAATAGATCAAGCGCCATCAATAGGTTTGTTTTCCCGCTGCCATTGGGGCCGATTATGACATTGAGATCCCCCGGTTCCCACGACACATCGCAGAGGGAGCGAAAACCCTTGACATCCAACCTCAGCACTTTCATAGCTATTCTCCCTCCCTATTCTACAGACCACCACCCTGGCCTCGGCAATTTCCCCTCGCGGCACCACCGCCGCTCATCAGCGCGCCACTCGGCGCGATTGGCGATGGCCTGGTCCACGTCGTTGGCTACCAGCACGTTGGCAGCCAGCAAGCCGGCCTTTTGCATGGGGGCGATGTTGACCCGCACGCCGTCGTTGATGTCAGGAATATAGCTCTGCTCTTGACGGAACAGGGCCTCGCGATCTTCCGGCGAGGGCTTGACGCCGTCTATCGAGCACCAACGGTCCAGCGGCTCTTGGGCGACGATCTTTTCCAGGGCCTGGCTAGCAAAGCCCTGCGCGGCGACCTGCTCCAGCGCGGCGTCAAAGTCGCGCAGCTCGTGGATGGCGGCCTCCAGTTCCACGCGGCGGGTGTCCTGCCGGGCGCTGCGGGCGGCGGCGGGGATGGACTCGATGCCGCGCAGCTCGGTCTCGTAGCGCTGGCGCAGGGGACGCACGTGCTGGGATTGGATGGTGGCGAGGGTGGCGCCATCCAGCTTGTGGTAGTAGACCAGGCAGGCGAAGGCCGGCTTCTGGCGGGTGGTGAAGCGCCCGCTCTGGATCTGCCAGGCGATAGGGCGCTTCTTGAACTGGCTGATGTGGTGCCTGAAGAACTCGGTGGTGAGCCACTGCCCCAGCGGCTTGCCCATGATCTCCTCGAACTCGCGCTCGATGGCAGTCACGTCGCCGCTCTCGAACTCGGCCGCGATGTGCTCCCGTACCCGATCCAGCAGCGTGGGCTCGCCGGTAGCCTCGGTGAGGGGGATGATACCGTCGGCATCGGCCCAGGCGGGGATGGATTCCCCGGCTTCGATCTGCCTGGGCCAGCGGTGGCCGAGCAGGCGAAGAGCTAGATCGGTAAACCAATCTTCCGTGGAACGCACCAAAATCGGAGCCCCACGTAACAATGTGGGGTCCAATTTCTCAAAGGCCCTCAATACCTCGTCTGGATGCCTGCCCAGCGCAAGAGAAATCTCCTCAAGATCAGAATCCGGTGGAAGCGGGTTTCCTTTGCTTATTCCTCCTTGCAGATCATCACCCTCATCAATTTCCGCCTCGCCAGACTCATCAACCATCTCACCCACATTGACCTCTCCCTCTCGGAGATAACTCAACAAGTCGATTTGAATATCCGAGGTTCCATACGCAGTCGTAGTCGTGTATGCAACGGGGGTCCCTATATCCTGATGAACTGCGGTTATGGCGTCAGAGGAAAGCTCATATGCCTCGACAACAGCTTCTTCGATCTGCGCCTCGGCGACCAACAGAGTTCTTATATGGTGCCACTTTTCTTGTATAAGCTTGACAATCGTACCGTATAGTCCAGAGGAATCAAGAGCTTCTACGCCCAGCGCTTCATATTCCCGCTCAATTGGATCTCGGGACTTCGTTGCTCTGGCAGATTGATATGCCGTCTTGGCCAATGTCGGAAGCCTTTCAGGTATCTTCGTGGGCATCGGAAAGAGCTCAACATACTTATACCCAAACTCGAGACCAGGGCTCAAAGCACGCATTAGATAGCTGCCCAATCTTGAATTGAAGATTGCTGCAATTGATAACTCTGTGCTTTCTTTATCTGGAAACACTCCGGGGCCTTTGCTACTTACAACACAAGGTCGCCGGATCAATCGGCCAGCAAGTTTACCTCTGGCCATAGTTGTCCAGGTCAGTGCTGGAAGACCGATCGTATCTTCCGATTTGACAATAAGTCGGAATTTGGACTTGGGATAGCGCCCCAACACATAAGCTTTCAGTCTTGCGCCGTTTAGTTCCCATTCAATGTCATAATAGTCAAGGCCCGCCCAGCGGCAATATCCTCCCCCTTTGGAATAGGCTAGCCATTTCGATTCTTGCTTTGGGTGTTCCCACCAGAATTGGACAAATCTTTGAACAACCACAACGGAGTCGGTGACTCGAGCCTGCTCCTTAAGCGGCTTACATTCCGAAGCAACACTCAGAATCTCCTCACTTAGCGTAGGCCGAATGATGCACTCGGGGAAAGACAAGAATCTAGATATCGGCAGCCGAATCCAGTGTTTCTCTGGATGAGATATGGCTTTCCTAAGTGCCGCATCCTTGCCAGCGGAGTTTGAGACAAGTGTGAGGTCGATCGCAGTCACAACATCGCGTCCGTACTTCTGATTTGAGAATATTGACAATGCTACGAAGGCACCAGCGGCGGTGGGGTCTGAAAATGCCTTTTCCCCGAGGTCTACGATCACTGAAATTCCATTGCCTCTTAACAGCTCCTTCCGTAACTGGCGAAAGTATCTGAGAAACATCCAGGTACGCTGGGTCACAAGAGCAATGCGGGATAGGGGGTGTCCTAGCTCTAGGCAACGCATGATGAAGGCTGCGAAAAGATCGTATTTACCGTTTGCATAGTGGCTACTGACATAAGACTTTAGTGAGCTACTTTGCTTCTTTGAACCCATATAAGGCGGGTTAGCCGCAATTACATCGTAACGCCGCGCCAGCAGGTCAAAGAGCGCCAATCCCTTGCTCCCCGAGCGGCTGAAGAAACACTGGGCCAGGTCCGCCGCCTGGGCCTCAGCGGCAAAGTGGGCCTTGAGCCGGGCGAGGGTCGCGACCTTCCATTCCTCGTAGGACTCAACCCCAATCGGCAACTCCCCCTGAATCGCCGTCAGCTCGAACATCTTGATCTGGACACCCCGGCGCACCGCGTGCACGTATTGTGTCTGAAGGTGGCGCAATTCCTGCTCCACCGGCTCCTCAATCTGGAGCAGCGAGCCCAGCTCGTCGGCGTGCTCCAACCCCTCGAAGATCAACTCCAGCGCTGGGCGCAGGGGGGCATCCTCGGGGTATTTCGCCAGGAACGCCTCCAGGTGGTCTTGCCCCTTCGGCAGGCGAATGTTGCTAGCGATGAGGTTGGTGGGCGCGCCTTGAAAGTCAGAGGCCCGTTCGGCGGCCTTCATCCACAGCGCGGCCTCGGCGATCTGCACGGCCCGCTCGTCAATGTCAATGCCAAACAGGTTGTTCTGCAGGATAGAGGCGCAGATGGCCTCGGGGTCGGTGATCTCGCCCTCCTCCAGGTACATAGCGTAGAAGAGGTCAAAGGCCTCCAGCAAGAAGTGGCCCGAACCTACGGCCGGATCCAGGAAGGGGATCTCGCGGACCGGCTTCAGGTGTACCGGCGCGCGGTCGGCGTCGCGGACGTAGTATTCCCACCGCTCGTAGAGCCGGGATTCTGGGTACATGCCCATCCAGAGCGCGCCCAGCGAGTTCTGGACGAGGAACTTGACCATGTAGGGCTCGGTGTAGAGCTGCGTGGCGGGGACGATGTCGGCCCCCTCGATCTTGGCCCCCTCTTGCGTGCGCACCTTCTCGAAGACGCGGTTTTTCTCCTCGGTGTTCCAGTACTGGTAGGCCCAACCCAGTGCGTCGGGCGCTTTGAAGATCTCGTCTGTCGCCGCATCTTGACCTTTGACGACCTCTA
>Ga0315285_10005309_pt1 | contig 13301 bp, 8 predicted proteins | sample YL17G09_36_MG_FD_203698 | JGI IMG/M metagenome (GOLD analysis project Ga0315285, IMG submission 203698) | Sediment microbial communities from Yellowstone Lake, YNP, Wyoming, USA - YL17G09_36 | ecosystem: Environmental > Aquatic > Freshwater > Lake > Sediment | place: USA: Wyoming | collected... | reverse complement strand
CTTACGGCGCGTGGACAACGACAACTCCAACGGGGAAAAGAGAGGTAAAGAAGGACATGCCCATGATAATGGCGGCTCACAGGATTCCCTATGTGGCAACAGCTTGCACGGCATATCCTCTGGATTTCGTAAACAAACTCCGAAAGGCCAAAGAAATCAAAGGCACAAAGTACATTCATCTCTTGGCGCCGTGCCCAACTGGATGGCGTTGCGACACCAGCAAGACGATAGAGTTGGGTAGACTTGCCGTGCTGACTGGTCTGTGGGCTCTCTACGAAGTCGAAAACGGAAAGTTCAAACTCAATTCCCCCAGCGACAGGTTATTCGACAAGACAAAACGCAAACCTCTCAAAGAATACTTAGCTCCACAAGGTCGCTTCCGCGGCCTAAAACAAGAGGACATCGAACGAATTCAGAGATCGGTCGACGATGACTGGGAAAGATTCCGAAGACTTGCAGCCTCTTGTGAGACCGCAGAACCAGTGCCCGAAGGAAAAAGCTGAACTCAAGAAGTCCCGCGGCATCCGAAGCAAGCCAAGAGCGAACGTCTTTTTCACGTAGCGTTTGGCGGAGCATTACAGATAGTTATATAATACCATCTGTTTGTATCCAGACAGTTACCGAACTTTTAAGTAGGGCGAAACCTCCATTACTATGGAAGTGGAAGCATGGAAAAGAAAGAGACACGAAAAGACGAAATAAGAATCTGGGCAGACCAATATCCAGAAGTCAAACGCTGGCTCGCGAAACTGCAAGAAAAATACCAAAGCGCACAAAGTCTTCGCACCTTCTGCCAATGGACACAGAAAAGCCCACCGGAACTGCTGGAGCTAAAAGTCAAAGAACCGACCGCGAACAAAGTGGAAAAGCTTCTAGACGACTATCTAGCAGCAGATGTCCAAGGCGTCACGAACTCGATAAAGTTCCACATCAGCACCGCAGTCAAGAGTTTCTTCAAACATAATTACGCCGACTTGGCAAGAGCCTCCGGAGTCGTAACCCTGGAACAAGTTAAACCCTACCACAAACTGGTCAAAGAGGGTCTAAGGCGGCTCTGGACCTACGCGCAGAACCAACGGGACCGAGCCTTAATCACCTTCGTCAACTCGACGGCGATAGCTAAGGAAACACTGACGCACCTCAAGTGGAAGCATCTAGAGGAAAATTGGGAAAAAATAGACCTACCGACGATTAACATAGGGTCTGAATTCCTAAAAGGGCACGGCGTCGCGAAGTACAAAGGCGTTCGGCAGATAACTTTCCTGACGCCGGAAGCGAAGCGCGATTTGGCGAATTACAAGGAATGGATGGAAGGTAAACTTGGCAGAAAATTAACTGTGGAAGACAACATTTGGCTCGAAACCTACGCGCCGTATAAACCTCTGAGTTACAAAGGATTTGGAGCTCTTAGTTGGCAATTAAGCCGAAACGCAGGAGTCCCGTGGAGCTGGCATGATGCGCGAAGATGGGTAAACACGGCACTAGAAGGAGTCAAGATAAGTACGAACTGGGCGAAAAAGATTCGAGGCCGAAAAGTCAGAGGCGAAGACTCGCCCTATAGTCAACCGCTAATCGAACAACTTCGGGAAACATTCCGAGAAGCCGTCCCGCTGCTAGAGTTTACGAGCGATAGGCCTGCGGTTCCGAAAGAAGTGCAGGAAAAGCTCGCGCTATTGGAAGAAGAGCAGAAGGCGATAAAGCACCAGTACGGTATCTTTAGGAAGACGAGGCACATCAGGGGGGACGAAGTGGAAGAGGAGCCGGAAGGCGAGAACTGCAGAGATGGCGAGCACTGCGGGGAAGAGTTTAAACAGATCGGCGAAACTCAGCTGTTGGAACACCTTAAAGCCGGGTGGAAGATAACCCACAACTTGGCGAATGGGCAGGTCATCGTCCAGAAGTAGAACCTATTTTTTTGGCGCAGGGTCTAGCGGGAATCGGGATGTTAATCCTTCCCGCGCCTATGTTGGCAAGTCGGTATTTCCGGCGGTTCCAGTCTAGGCTGGCGAAGGTGGAGGGGCAGGTTCTGTATGCTACGTTCTCATGGAAACAATGGGATACAATCTTGCTATTCATAGAGAACGGGAAGGCTCACATTCTCGACTCCTACGTAATGGCGCAACACGTCTTCCGTGCTCTCTTAGGCAAGTGCAAACGGGCAGATCCGTCTTTCCGTTGCAGGCAAAACCCGTTAATAGTCGAGAATACTTGTCAATCATGACCGTGATGCGGGTAGGCTTGCTTCATTTTGACCGTCCGTTTGAATGAAGAATATCATTTCAGGCAAAATGTTTTAACCAACTTCCGATTTACTATTGCTTTAGCGCCAGAAGTGCGCTTTAAAGGAGAATGAAAAAATGAAATGGAATAGAACAAGCAACAACACAATGCTTCGAAGTCAACGCATCCTCTTGCCCCTGATAGTTCTTGCGGTGCTCCTTGCGATTCTTGCACTCTCATCTGCGGCCAAACCTGTCTATGCCGACTCTCCTCCAGATGAATGGATTTGGCCTGGAGAGGGAGGCGGAGGCGGCGGCGGTGGCGGGGGCTACCCCACGTATGATATTCAAGGTCAAGTCTTCAACTTAAGAACCTCAGCCTACGCTGTAGGCGTGACCGTGTGTGTCTATAATCCTTTTAGGGAACTTATGGGATCCGCAACGACAGATGGAATCGGCGCCTTCCGCATCGTAAACTACGGAATGTATCCTTATTGCCGGTACCAAATTACACTAAACGGTCATCTGTCCGAATTGGGGACTTCAACGATAGATCCGCAGTGGTGCCAATGGTCAGGTTATGTAGTGACAGATGCGCTTGTACATGCTTACACGGGGGGCATATACTTGGACAGATCAACAGTGGTAGTTTCGGCTGCCGCAACTTTGTACAGCAACACCCAATACACCCAGAAAATAGACTATTCTACTTCGTCCAGCCACGACCTCACCTACCAAGTAAACGTTGGCTTCGTAGGCTATCGGAGCTCAGGAACGCATACTCAGGGAATTACCTGGTCAATCGTCAATCAAAGAACAGCGCAGTTTGGAAACGAATACTATGCCGCAGGCTGGCTTCGCAATGATATTTATGGCGGTCCCTACATTTCCCATACGGGCCTCGCCGGGCTCGTAGACCCCCTTAAGCAATACAGGACTTTCGATGTAGAGGAGTATCTCACTCCCAACCTTCAGCAACCAAACTACGGCTTGCCAACAGGTTCCACACCAACATCGTTCACCATACGCGGGAACGATTCGATCACCTATACTTACGTGGAGACCAGCAGCGTCACCTGGAGTTATGGCTTTTCAGGGTCTGTTGGCGTGAATTTCTACTGCTTCGGCGTATCCGTGAACCTAGACGTTACCGCAACTGTCTCTTCAAGTCATACCAACACGATCACTCTGATCGTGGGACCACTTCCGTCTGGAACACCGTATCACACGTTCGTCCTGTACACAAAAGGCTTTAGCTTCACCGAACCAAATGGCTCACATGAAGATCCTGCCAACAGGGGCGGTCTCGAACTGCACGTCTGGGACATGGGTGTAACCTAATGATTTCAAGGCGAATCCTTCTATTCTCCATTCTTTTTCTGATCCTTGGGATAAGCTTGTTCAGTTTTCTTTACATTAATGTCCTCAATCGTCCGCGGATAGATACTGTACCTGAAGGTGCATACGTTGTGCCTTGGATGAGACCTTATCCCTCGATCCAAGATTTGCCTAGTACGTTCAACATTGACGCTGTGATGGCCAACGCCTTGAAGCTGAGCGTGACCTTCACAATAACCATGTGGGACAACAGCACACGCGTGATACCGAGCACAGTGTACCTAGGGCACGACTCGCAATATCTGTACGCAGGCGGGAAATTCGTGGGAATGCACAGCAACCCAGCAAGCGAACCACACGGCTGGACGGAGCCCAACGTCTTCAAGATATACTTCGACGTGGCCAACTCTGGCACGCTCACGACTCCAGAGGCCGGCTCCAGCATGGCGGTGAACATAGACATCCCACAAGACACTTTGGTAGGGAGCAGCTGGAGCGACATGATATGGGTATATGAACCTGTCACGTACAAACACATGGTATGGATTCCCGCCGAAAACTATCTTGAGTCAAAGGGCCAGGGCCAAACTGTCTTCTCAATGGCATACAACGCAGCAGACTACGATAATTCAACTGGAACGGTTACGATGCTCTTCGCGAGGTATCTCAGTAGACCACAAATCGCAGACATCAACGCGCTTCAGATGAGAAGCGGCGAACGCTGGGTCATGGGCTTTCTCCTTGAACTGGAATTCCAGAAGGCGCTTGATACCCGTGCAGACGGTTGGCCGAGGACGACGTATGGGGTGTGGTCTAACGACAGTTCATGGTGGCCCAAACTCGCCATCGACTTAAGCAACCCTCCAGCAACGTATCCAGGCGTTCCGTTGTAGACCTGTTCAGTGCGGCGCTGGATTTTCGCAATGACCTAATTGCGCGGTCCTAAGACTCGATTATTGATTCTGTCATTTAGCGCGGGCTAAGTCAAGTGAAAGCGAGCAGATTCGTCTTTCCGTTGCAAACAAAACCCGTTAATAGTCGAAGATGTTTGTCATTTGTGACTATGATGCGACCAGGCTTACTTCATTTTGAGTCCGGTCTGTCTGCATGGGGAATGTCATTTTGGAAAAAACGTTTTAACTCACTTCTGGTTTACTATTCCTTCGGTATAGCGCGCCCTTTAAAGGATAACGAAAAATGGAAAACAATGCCTCGAAACACCGAGTGATTTCAAAGCGAATCATCGTATTCTCAATTCTTTTTCTCATCTTGGCAACAAGCTTGTTCTATTTTGTTCTTCCGAAATTTCTTAGCCCTCCATTACGTATTGATCCTGTCCCTTCAGGCACATATGTTGTTCCTTGGATGCAGCCGAATCCGTCGATTTCGGTTCTCAAAACGTACCAAAGCAATCCGTATGGTCCGCCGCCCTTCAACGTCGACTCGGTTATGGCCAACTCGTTGAAGCTGAACATGACTTTCAACATCACCGTATCCAGCGGCCCGCGCGTCATACCGAGTACGGTGTATCTGGGTCACGACGAGGATTACCTCTACGTTGGTGGCGAGTTTCGGGGGATGGGTTTGAACCCTAACAACGATCCGAACACGACTCTTGCCAACTACATGAGCATTTTCCTTGATGTGGACGACAATGGTACACTGTCTTTTCCAGAAGCTGGCTCGCAGATTGTAGTGTTAGTTTACAACGACACGTGGACTACGAATGGGTTGTACGAGGATCTTTTGTGGACCGACTATAACAAAGTCCTCCAAAGGGCCTCATGGGTCCGCGCGGAAGACTACACTTTTCCGAAGGCTCCAGCTGGAATTACCTTGGCTAGCGGGTTTGCCGAGTACGATAACCCAACGGGGACGCTCACGTTCATCATCGCCCGGTGTCTGCGGTATCCTGTTATGGACAAGATCAACGCTCTACAGATGCAGCCTGGTGAGCGCTGGGTCATGGGTTTTGTCTTGGAGTTGGGGTTCGGTTCGGACGGAGAATCGATGTCAAATAACGTGGATGGCTGGCCGCGGACGATATATCCGTTCCTGTCTAGTGACTCGTCTTGGTGGCCTAAGCTCGCGATCGACCTCAGTAACAGCACCGCCTAGCTATGCTGGCGTTCCAACATAGCGCACGCTATCTTTTAAGATAAGTGTCATGATTCCTATGTCGGCTGGACATGAGCATCTCTAACGGCCTAAATTAACTGTCTAGCGAGCTGGGAACGAGAAAAACTTTAAAATTTTTTGGTTGTGAGCGGATAGAAGAATCCTTCATAGTTGATCTTTAGATTTCAGAGGTGGAAAGCGGAAAGAAATCGTACCAACTTGGTCAACCTCTTAGCAGCCAAGCAGCCGAGTAGCCGGGTACAGATAACTTGAATCTGTGACTAGTGACCCGAACCTTCTATGCCACCAACAAGTTACTTGTTACTCTTTCCCGGTAAGTACCATTATCGCCTATTAACAACAGTTGAGTATCGAGCGCAGCATAGCGGAGCGAGTTTGAGTTCAGAACTTATGTGTCGGTTTCAGCACTATGTTGGAGTGGAAGAGAGCGCCCCCAAATAACCACCTTCTTGTACATATTGGAAGGGAATGAAGAGGATTACTCAGAGCGCCCCCTCTCCCTCTAGACCATTGTACAAATCGTCCCTTAAGTATCCACCTCTTGCGCGATATTACGACGAAGCAACAGATGGAATAGTCTCAGAACACTTAACTGAGATACCTCTGAATTGGATTAAGCAAATGAGTTAACAAGTAGTCTTATCTCTTAATCTCAGTATCTCAGAAAAGAGTAAGTGACCGATTTAGTCCTATGTTGAAACGAAGCTTTCTCCTTAGCCCGTTACAGATGCGTACACGACGGCCTATACCCATGTGCAGAAATGCAGGCGAAGGCCTCCTCCGCTGAGACTCTGAGACAGAGCAAAAATAGAGAAAAACAATACAAAAGAAAGAAGCAGTTTGGAAGTATCTCAAATCCTCCTTCTGAGACTGCTCCAAACTAATTCTTCGCTTGGGCGGAAATGAGATGGAACGATTGTGTTACAGCGATAAGCAATCGAAATAAGCTGGATTAGTGGATATGGCTTTGCGCCTCGATTATCAACCGATTGTGCGATTGTGGAAAGGAGTAAGTGCCCGGTTCCGTAGTATGTTGAAAAGCAGCTTTCTCCTTAGCCTGTTTACTCTAGGTTACAGATACACCTCCTTCGGTCATAGCCGATGTGCCGAGACGATAAAGAAGGCCTCCTTCCGCGCAATCGCGCAAACCGTCGAAAACAAACAGAAATAACTCAAAACAAAGAAGAAGCTTAGAACGATTGCGCAGTAACCAAACACAATCGTCCGAAGCTGCTTTTTTCGTCTTATACTTGCGCGATATTACGACGAAGCGACAAGTGGAGAATCTTCGTATCACTGCAGCGAAGATAGTCCGAGTTGGATTAATGGATTAGGCTTTATTCCTAGATAATTACTAATCTTCGGATATTCGTAAAAGAGTAAGTGCCCGACTCAGAAGTATGTTGAAACGAAGCTTTCTCCTTAGCCTGTTCCTAATGCGCACACGACGGCACTCAGCCAACATACCCAGACGACTGATCAGGACCTCCTCCCGCGAAGACGCGAAGATGAGCGAAAACTAACAGAAACAACTCAAAACAAAAAGGAGATTTGGAATATCTTCGTATCACTTCTCCGAAGATGTTCCAAGCTTATTTCCTGCTTCGCCTCTGCGCTGGTTGAGTCTAATCCGTGGAGACATTAGTATCGGCACCGTCGCGCGCGCATATGATCAAGCTAAACACTTTTGTTCCGAAGCAACTCATATTCATAAGGCAAACGAAAATTGAACAAACTGTACAAACTAGGTCCTATGCCAGGCGGGTCCCGCGAATACGTTAGTTCCCTGCGAAAATGCCTGGAGTTTGTAATGGAGAAGAACCCCCGTCGAGACCAACTGATGGCATGGTTCATGAAGGCATTTCCTTTAGATGGGAAGGACCGCGCTCATAGAACGGTTCGTGATTATGTAGATACAGTCAAGAACCTGAAATTAATCGCAGAAGAGAATGACAAATTCTTTCTATGTGAAGTGTCAAGGAAATTTCTTGAAACCCACGATAGGTTCCTCTTGTATCAACAACTAGATACGAATTATAGGGGCGTTTCCGACATCGTTGAGTTGCTTTGCAATCAGCCTCTAACACTGGATGAAATATGTTCTCCGTTGAGTAGAAAAATCGGACGGAAATGGCGACGGTCAACGCAGTGTAAAATGAGGGTTGACTGGCTTCAGAGCTTGGGATACGTCATCAGAGATGGAAAGGTATATCGCCTTACCAAAGAAGGGGAAAGCATTGTCGAACGCAAGGGCAATGTAGGAGAAAGTGGGGTGACAATCGCTGAAGAAACAAGGACGCATGCCAGGATTCAAGAGATTATAGTTGAACTCGGCGAAGCTTTGGGTCTTTACGCTGAAAAAGAATATCCCATCGATGGCGAGCTTTTGGATGTCGTCTGGAAGAGGAAGAAAGACAAGTCTCCCTCCGTAGCCTTTGAGATTGAGCTGAGCCGTGGTCTTCGTAAGGCAATTTCAAAGCTTCGTTCTACTTGGGAAGGTCATAATAGTAAACTCTTCTTGGTAACTACCGAGAAGGACAAGTTGAAAGCTGAATCTCTTGTCAGTAGTTCGTTCCAGGAACTAGCGCGCCGGCGAGACATCCTCACGATCGTAACTGTAGAGGAAATTGACGAGTGGCATGTATCAGGTAAGAAGTTCAGCGACATTGCGACTGTAATAGGCTTCAGAGGAGCAGGACTCAGGTTTCGAAGAGGTAAGACATCTCGCGCGCGCTAGAAGAGAGGCGTTTAGTTATCTACGATCGTTTCTTTTCGCCTGTTGAACTCACTTTCTATGAAGCTTGAGGTCAATACTCCAAGATCGGTCTTTCTCTCTTCCTGGATTCTTTCGAAAGCGTCCATTCTTTTTTCCAAAGCCTCCAATTTTCGAACCAGGTTTTCCTGCTCGGTGAGCGAAGGAACGGGTATCCTCAAACTTCTCAGCTTGGCACCGGGCAAATTCGGAAATGTGCTCCCTGCCGTCATTTCTAGCATTTGCAGTGTCTGAGTTTCGACAAAGCAAAAAAGATATTCCGCACTGCAACCCCCCTTCTTAGGGGTTAGCGCAGCGAGTCCACGCCCAATACAGTACTCTTTGTTAGCCCAATTCATTCTTCCAGTGGTGGCTCCCCGAACGCATATCAGAATGTCTCCACGTTTGCAGAGCTTCGTCGGCGCTGTTGTCCATTGGATTTCTGTAGGATATTTCTTGCCGAATTCTGTTGGCCCATTAAGCAAGGGTATTCCGTTGCTTGACTTGTTATAAGAGCTACCTGGTGGGCTTTGACCCATATTGATTTGAGCTATTTCGCCGATTTTTCTAAAAGCGCAGCCACCACTAACGATTTTTCCAAAGATCTCCTTCCTGAATGTGCTTCTCAGAAGCCGACTTTCCTTTTCACATGCTTGCCTAAGTTCAGTTACACTCGCGATTTTCGCAAGAAGCCTTTCTGCTCTTGACACGACATCTTCTTGCTCTTCCAGTCCAGGCAGCGTGATCTCAATCTTGATGAATCTTTCCGGCTTCAGCCTTACTCTATTTGTAGTGCCTTCGCTTGCTTTTGCGCATTCTTCAATAAAATCCTTGGTGTCAGTCAAGTAATCAAAGTACTTCGGAAAAATTAAGTCTTGATTAATCTCATAGAGCAGAAAGTCACCCGTGACAACAGCTCCATCAAGTTCATGGCCAATCAATCCCATCGCACCATTTCTCGCGTCAATCTTGGAGATTACGAATTGGCCTTCTCGAGCTAGGTATTGTTTCGATCTGATCTCCTCGCCATCCTTCTCTCCTCTGAGAGTCACACCTTTGTGATGAAGTCTTACGGTGATCTGCTTGTAGATCTGACCTCCTTTTATCATAATGGGGTTCCTAACTGCCCTGAGTACTTCTTTAAGCGGTACTACCCGATATCTACCGAACAAGATTGTCACTTTCTCATGGCATCAGTCTGCATTTCATTAAGAAGCTCAAGGATTTTTCGCTCTTTTTCTATTAGGCCTGAAAGAATAACCTCTGACTTACGCTGGTCTTTCGCGACCTCTCTTTTTGGGTTCTTAATATCAAGGTTGTAGCTATTTGCAGTGACTTGCTCGATCGGCACTTTCCAAGACGAACTGCCTTCAGTCCTGTTACACCACAAATCCTGCAGATTCTTGAATTCCTCGTATTGCAATGGTTTGCTTTTTGTATACCGAGGATTTCTCATATTTCCTCTTTCTCCTGGCAGTGGAAGTTCATGATACCATATTTCCTTCGTTGGTCCGTTTTTCTCGAAGAAAAGCAGATTTGTCTGGATGTCTGTGTAAGGTGAGAAGACTCCCTTGGGTAGCCTTACTACTGTATGAAGATTGAAGTTCTCAACGAGTTCTTTCCTGATTCTTGCAGCAATCCCGGCTGTAAAAAGGGTTCCATCCGGAACAATCATACCACATCTCCCGCCGTCTCGAAGTTTTCTCATAATGTATTGAAGAAACAAGAGTGCAGTTTCAGATGCTCTCGTTGCCTCAGGAAAATTCGACATGATCCCCTTCTCCTCTTCTCCTCCGAAAGGAGGGTTGGTCATGATCACATCGACCCGGTCCTTCTCTGTTATTTCATAGAGCGGGTTTCTCAACGAGTTGTCTCGTCTTATGTTTGGCTTCTCAATTCCATGAAGCAAAAGATTCATCATTCCCAAAAGGTAAGGCATGGGTTTTTTCTCAATGCCAAAAAGCGTGTGGTACTGTAAGGTCTCTCGGTCTTCAGCCTTTTTCTGTTGATTCTTCATAAACTCGTAGGATTCAGTCAAAAACCCCCCAGTTCCCAAGGCAGGATCAAGTATCTTTTCACCAATCTGTGGCTTCATCTGGCTCACGATGAACCGAATTACCGGGCGTGGAGTGTAGAATTCACCGTTTGACCCAGCAGCATCTCTCATTTCCTTGAGCATACTTTCGTAAAGATGCGCCATCGTATGAATGTCATCACTTGATGTGAAATCTATCCCATTTACCAGATTAACAATGTCTCGAAGGAGATACCCTGACCGCATGCTATTATAGATTTCCCGAAACACTTCAGCGATTACAGTTCTCTGATCTTTTTCATCTGTCCCAATGAGACCACGCAAATATGGAAACAGTTTGTTGTTCACAAAGTCAATCAACTCGTCTCCGGTACGGCCCTTTTCTTCAGATGCAGCCCAGTCACGCCAACGGTAAGGCTCTGGAATAGCTTCTCTATAGTTTGGCTTCAGCATTGCACGCTCTTTTTCAAGGTCGTCAAAAGCCTTGAGAAAAAGAATCCAGGAAAGCTGCGGTATTCGGTCAACATCTGTACTTAAGCCGGCGTCTTTTCTCATTATGTCTCTGGCACGCTTGATAATCGATGATAGGTCTTTTCCATCCATGCATCTCACCTAAGGTTCGGAAGCGCTAGAGGCTCATACAGAAATCTCTGCAAATCACTTAAAACCTTACGAAGCTTTTCTATCCCACCAAACAGTTTCGCTATCTCAAACGGTGAGCCTTTCTGCGAAATAGGTGGAATCTGCAGTATATTTGGGTCTGTAAGTTGAGTGACCCCGTAATCAGCGTACTTGTCAAGCAACATCGTGATTATTTCTCTCGCGCTTGGACTGAACGTTTCAAAGTATTTTCTCTTGGCGTTCTTGACAGAGTCAGCTCTTTCTCGGCGTGTTCTCAGGGGGGCATTGAAGGCTACATTCATTAGGAGATCAAAAGGATCTGCATCCGGCTGCCCGGTAACATCCGCTAGTTGTTGGAGTGAGATTCCTCTCTTCTCAAGCTCTTCTATAATATGTTCTCTTTCCTCAGTCTTAGTCCATCTGCCCCTAAGCTCGTTTGCTGATGGATACATTTCTCTCACTTTGTCCCGCGTGTAGTCTGTGAATTTCCATGTCCTGAGTCTGTGGCCGTCAGGATCCAGTTGGTAGACCACTTCGTGGGCAATTTCAACTGGCACGTCATCGACGTAGAGCTTCCGCGGCTCAACCTCTTCTGGTCCGATCACTTGAGGTTCTTCTTCAGGCGGCTCGGTGTTGTCTTCAATGACTTCTGGCGGCTTAGTCTGATTGCCTTGCGCATCCATCTCTTCTTGTGTCATGAATTCTGGAAAGCCATCGAATTCAGGGTCAGTAAATAGCCGTGTGGCTCCAGCATAATCGATTATTGTGAACCAGAGCTTGTCTTTGTCTGGAAAGAGTCTTGTTCCTCTGCCTATGATCTGCTTGAACTGAACCATCGAGTTGATGGGTTTAAACAATACCACGTTTCTGCAAGTGGGCGCGTCAACGCCAGTCGTAAGCATTTGAGAAGTCGTTAAGATGACAGGGGTTTTCTTCTCAGGATCCTGAAAATCACCCAGAAACTTGCGTCCATACTTTCCTTCATCAGAAACCACACGTGCCACATAATGAGGATACTTGACGGCCAGATCGCTATTAGCATTGTTGAGGGCGAGTCTCATGTCTTCGGCGTGCTCTTGATCGACACAGAAGACCATTGTTTTCGCGAATCTATCCGTCTTCTTTAGGTACTCTGTTAAATGCTTGGCAACTGCTTCAGTTCGCAAGAGAAGAGACACGACCCTTTCAAAATCCTTGGTCTCATACATGCCATAGGGAACTTCGCGACCGAAGCGGTCCAGTTGACCCTGATTTGGGACCCAGCCTGCAGCATCAACAGATGGGACTACTCGAATCACTCTATAAGGCGCTAAAAAGCCATCTTCAATGCCTTGTTTAAGAGAGTAGGTGTAGATGGGGTTGCCAAAGTAGCCATACGTGTCTACGTTGTCATCTCGTTTGGGCGTCGCAGTCATGCCTATTTGATAAGCGGCGTTGAAATATTCCAGTATCCTTCGCCATTTGCTGTCGTCTCTTGCACTCCCTCTGTGGCACTCATCCACAACGATCAAGTCAAAATAGTCCGGCGAATACTCTTTGTAGATAGCCGCACCCTGTTCATTTTCACCTATAGCCTGATAAAGCCCAAAGTAGATCTCCCTGCTTTTCACAGATCTCTTCTGTATCTTGTGCAGAGCATCGCCAAAAGGAAAGAAAGTTCGATCCTTCGCTTGGTCAGCTAGAATGTTCATGTCTGCCAGATACAGCACCTTTTTGATACGGCCTGTCTTCCACAGCTTCCAAATTATCTGGAAAGCCACGAAAGTCTTACCAGTTCCAGTGGCCATGCAAATCAAAACGCGCTTTTTGCCTTTGACAACGGCTTCAACGGTTCTGTTGATCGCGATTTCCTGATAATACCGAGGGCTCATGGCACCCGTGCCTCGGTAGAAAGGAAAAAGAAAATCCCGAATATCCTTCTCGTCAGTCAGTCCAATCTTCTTCTCAAGCCTCGCCCACAATTTATCAGGAGAAGGAAAATCATCTAAGACAGATTGTTTGCCCGTGGTGTAATCGTGCTCAACAACAGCGTGACCATTTGTCGAGTATGCAAACTTGAGCGCCAAGATGTCAGCGTAATCCATCGCCTGCTGCAAACCGTCTCCCGGCTTCTTGAAAGAAGCCTTCGCCTCAATCACAGCAATCGTGAAATCCGGCCTATACCGCAGAATATAGTCAGCCTTCTTTCCCGGCTTCC
>Ga0315285_10005308_pt1 | contig 13305 bp, 9 predicted proteins | sample YL17G09_36_MG_FD_203698 | JGI IMG/M metagenome (GOLD analysis project Ga0315285, IMG submission 203698) | Sediment microbial communities from Yellowstone Lake, YNP, Wyoming, USA - YL17G09_36 | ecosystem: Environmental > Aquatic > Freshwater > Lake > Sediment | place: USA: Wyoming | collected... | reverse complement strand
CTGGCCTCGGCTGAACGCCGCATCAAGCTGCTGACCAACGCCTTGCGCCTGGTCACTGCTAAGCTCGATGCCGATGCAACGGTCACCGATACCAACTACACAGCATTGATCGATGCCCTTACGGACTAATACCGATGGCTGAGATCGGACTCATTGGGCAAGCCAGAAGCATCCTGTCCACTATTCGCGCAACTTTGAAGGATGGCCACATACTGGCCTCTCCCGAGGTTGTCGAGCAGCGGGCAGCTATTTGCATGGCTTGTCCAAAGCTGCGTGAGAAGGCCGGGAAGTATTCTTGCACGACTTGCGGCTGCGGATTTAAGCGAAAGATCGCAGTTTCCGCATCGAAGTGCCCTATAGAAAAGTGGTAAGGTTGCCCTACCTGCATTTTTAGGTACAAAAGGGAAACATATGCGCATCAAATTGATTAAGTCCCCGCACTTAGGCCAAAATAGTATGCTCTGCCACACTGCGGCCAGGACCTTCGAGCTTAGTGTCGGGAGTTCCAAGGATGTCACTGACATTGAAGGACACACCCTTAGCCACCTTTGGCCAGGATGCTTTGAAATTGTGGCCCTTACGATACCAGCCGACGAGCGTAAGTCCGCACCGAGAGCTCCAGATAAGGAGCCTGGGAACTTCGAGGAGCAGGCGAGTATCGAGGCTGCCAAAATGGTGACCAAGTACCCAAACAAGCAACTAGGTCTGAGGTAAGCGATGGCACTGAGTCCCTACGCGCTGACAACCCTGGCGACCGGCAAGGAGCACCTGGGGATTCCTGCGCTTACCACCACCTTCGATGCCCTGGTGACTCGCTTCATCAACGAGGCTACCGGAAAGATCGAGACTTTCTGTGACCGCTTCTTCGTAAAGCGCACCGGTCTAGTTGAGTACCAAGACGGGTTTGCCAATAACCGCATCTTGTTTGACCAGTGGCCTGGTACCAAGCCGTCCGAGCTTTGGATCGACAACTCTGGACTATTCACCGATGTCACCAGGAAGCTGGCTCTCACCGACTATGCCCTAGACGTATCGGCTCGGGGCGAAGGAGTCGGCGTCGTCTTGGTGAACCGCAGCTTTCCTCGGGGCACTAAGAACATCAAGATGATTTACGACGGGGGCTTTACCAGCGTGCCCGTCGAGCTCGAAGGGGCGTGCCTGTGGACGCTCTCTTTTCTCTACGACATGCGCAACAACCAGTCGGTTGGTGTCGAGACTAAGGGCAAGAACCAGGAGAACACGACCTATCGAGAAGACTTGCCCAAGTATGTGCAGGATACTCTACTGGCCTATAAGCGCAGCGAGTGGCCCACGGGTGACCGGATGCTATCAACGAGGTAAGTGGTGGCTCCAGTACCCCTGCGCAACCTAACCGCCGAGCTAGAGCGGCGCATCCTAAAAAGGGTGCGTGTCTACGAGCCTGGTTCGCCGCAGCTGAAGGAAGCCTTGCTGCGCATCGGGTTTTTGGTCGAGGCTCAGACCAAGATCAACATCAGAAACCAGGGTATCGTCGATACTGGGCGCTTGTTTAACTCGATTCGCTCGGAATACTACCAAGACGGTAACCGCGTCGGGATTCGCACAGGTTCGTTTGGCGTGCCATATGCCAGACAGCATGAATTTGGTGGCACCTTTACTAACCAGCAACGCCGCGCCATGTTTGCCGATCTGCGTGATAGGGGCAAGCTTGGCCCCGGCAAGGGGATCGACAAGGGGATCGTCCAAGGAAATCGAATTATAGCGCGTCCCTACTTAAGACCTGCTATCTTGATGCACACCAACAGAATACTAGATATTATCAGAGGCTTATTTAGGTGAGCATAGAATCTGATATCGTCAACGCTATAGTAGTTATAGTCGATAACGACGTAACTGCTATCAACTATGTTTCGTTTGATAAAATAAAGCTGGCGACCAGCGACTTCGCAGCCCACGAGCTCCCAGCGGTGCAGATCTGGGACAACGGGATGATTGTCACCCACCAGCGGGGGCGAGTCCTCAAGGACTGGAACCTGTCACTGGAGCTGATTATGAAGTCAGACGTGACGGGTGAGGTAGATCAAAAGGCTTTGTTTGAGCTGCGACGGACAGTGGAGCTGGCCCTATGGGCGCGACCTAACTTGGGTATTCCAGGAGTCGTCCACATGGTCTACACTGGTAACATCACGGACCTACATCTTCTTCAGCCGTACTATATTGCTAGGATAGATTTCACTGTCCAGTTTTATGATAATTTGACTGGATCTTGCTAAAAAAATTATAGGGGATCTGCGCGATGGCAAAAAATTATGCGTCCATTTACAACTCGACCAACGACTCGGTTGCCCTTGAGCAAAAGATCTACATCAAACAAGAGTCTTCGCGTGGTGTCATTATCCCACCGACAGGCGCTGACTTCATTTTTGCGCTAAACGGCGGCAGTGTGAACTTCACACAGCCGATTGAAAGCAGCCCCATTAAGTCTGCTCGCCACCACACGTCGATCATCAAGCAAAAAACCACGACCAACTGGACGATCCCAACCTTCTTCCAAATCGATACAGCCCTGGGTGCTCCATCGGTTGCTGAGATCGATCCTGGGATGCGCGTTTTGTGGAAATCCTTGATGGGCAAGGAAGACATCACGGGTGGTAGCCCAGTCTACACCGCTGAAACACCCCCAGACATCACTTTCTCGATCTTCGAGATCGGCGATCTGTGGTCTAAGCAAGCCCCAGGATGCTTTGTTGACTCGGGCAACGCCACTTTCCCAGGCGACGGTCAAGCGCAGACCGAGTGGGCAGGCATGGGCAAGACCGCGCTGCTTGTCGGCGTATCTAAGTCCATCACGCCAAACGCCGCCAACATCGTCACCGTGGCAGCGACCGAAGGCACTCGCTTCCCAGTCGGCTCGTTGGTCATGGTTATCAAGGCGGACGGTGTTACCCGTTCGACGGATACGCCAACTGGCTCGCCACGGACCGTCACCGCTAGCACGTCTGCGACGGTTACCCTAAGCGGTGCAGTCTTGACTGACTCAGATGGTACGGGCACACCAGTTTACTTGGTGTACTACGAGCCAGCTACCGCCGTCGCCATCAACGATCCCCAAACTGGCCTGGTCGGTTCCATCACCATTGCCGGTCTAGCTTCTGCTGACTGCGTGCGCTCGGCTTCGCTCAACATGACCAACAACCACGAGCCACAAGACTTCTGCTTTGGCGAAGAAGGTCTAGGCGGTCGGTTGTTTACACCAGGCGGGCGCTTCAATGCTGAGCTTACCCTTGAGCTTAACTTGAATCATGAGCTCGTTGAGTTCTTAAACGGACTCAAAGACTTCGTTGGCGAAAACGTCACGATCATCCTTGGTGATGCAGCTGGCAGACACGTCGAAGTGCTTGTTCCAAAGGTTCAATTCCCTGTGCCAGAAATCTCGGTTCCTGATACGGGCACAATCCCAGTGACTTTCACGGGCCTTTGCTATCAAACGACACTTGACGCAGGCGACGAGGTGAAAGTATCTTTCCTCTAATGATCTAGCATTTATGCAAGCATAGAGGAACGATACATGGGTTTTCTTCTTAACATGGACACCGACAAAACGGTGTCCGTCATCGTCAGCAAAGATTCGTCTATCAAGGGCGTCACGGAAGAAGCCTATGAGAGCTATCTCAAGGATTTAGACGAGTCGAAGCTAACGATAAACGGACCAAGCACTAGATTTATTATGAAGCGCACGCTTCCCTACAAAGACACCAAGCGCGTGATGAATAGCCAAGTCTCTTTTGACGATGGCCAGGCCAAAGTCAACATCAGCTACCTGATGGACGAGGTTCGTTGCGCTCTGGTGGGTATGGAGGGACCTGGGGCAGAGTCTTTCAAAAAGGACAAGGATGGCTATGCGTCCATGGACGTGGTGAACGCGCTCTATAACAGTGGCGTTTTGATGGATCTTTACAACGCACGCAAGAACGCAGCTGGGGAAAGCTCAGAGGAAGTTCCAAAAAAAAGCTAGAGGCTCTACTTGAGCTGCAATTCACAGATCATGCGAAGCTAGAAAAAAAGGGCAGGACGTTTGATTGCAAACGCTGCCCTTTAGCTACTCAGAGGATAAGACGATGCAGGGAAGATAAGTGGGACTTTACCAGCGAGGATGGGAGTGTGTTCCCGGTTCGCATCAACGAAGGAGGTGGCCTCTATGGTTTTTGTCCAGGTAAATCGACCTGGGACCCAGAGGCCACAAGTCTATTTGAGCTACTCCTGGTGGCTTCGGAGCAAAAAGTGCTCCTAGTTCCAGGAGGCATCTCAGACCAGCCCACCTGGTTTATCTCGCTTCTAGCATGGTTTGCCCCAGCCTACGATACTCAGAAGTTTGTTTCACGCGCTAAGATGGTTCTAGGTGACGACACCAAGGATGGTGGAAGTAAAAACCCACCATCTAAGCAGAGGAAGAGATAGACATGGCAAAAGAAGACCTGCTGGTAAACCTAGAACTTGACTCTGGCAAATTTAAGTCTGACGTTGAGGATGTCAGTAAGGCGATCAAGGAAAACCATGCGCAAAATGAGAAGCTAGATAAGGCAGTCAAAGACCTGCAAGATAGCTTTGCAGGCTTAGCTTCCCAGATAAAGTCTGTAGACAAGGACATCGTAAAGAATCAAAGGCTGATGTCCACGTCGGTCGGGATTCTTGTAGATACCGCCAAGGCTGTAAACTCTTCAACCGAAGCTTACGATAACCTTAAAGCAACGGTAGACGGTCTAAGCACTTCTTTCCATGCTCTGACTCAGGCTGTGCAAACGGCAGAGAACCTTTTTCAGATTTTAAACAACCTAACCGATCCTGACTTCCTGATTCGCTTATCGAAGATGCTTCTTCTACTGAGTACCATAGCTAGAATCAGAGGCTTTAACACGGTAGCCGAGGAGGTTAAGGGACTTTCAGAGAGCCTGGAAAAAGGCGCTTTGTTCTTTGCACAGTTTAGGAAAGAAGGAGCTCTTACCCTTGAGTCCTTAAGCCAGAGAGCGGAGCTCTATAACCAGATCAAAGACAGCACCAAGACTGCCGCGCTGGCCATTGCGGGGCTGACTGCCGTTGGGGTTATTACTGGCTTAAACGATGTCCTAGTAGAGTTTGGCGTCGTTACAAAGTCGATCTCGCAGCCACTTATTAAGCTGCCAAAGGTCATATCCGAAGCCGCTGCGCCGTTTGTGATCCTGACCAACAACATTAAGCAGGTTTCTAAAGCCGGTTTCACCGTGGTCGATTCTTTCTCGGCCATGGTATTTGGTGGCAGAGACTTCACTACATTCCTATCAGACATACCCAAGGACATAAGTAACTTTGAGAAGTCTGTCTTTGATTTTAGAAAAGTTCTGCGGACTATGGCCAAGAGTATCCCACCTTTTGTTGAAGGGGTACGCAAAGACCTGGCTAAGCTCGACACGCTCGGCAGCCTTTTTGGCTCGGCTGCTCGAACTGCTGTGCATGAGTTTACTCGTGAGATGAAGCTGATGAGGCTCACCACGTTTGAGCCCTACGTTATCTTCGAGAATATTCCCCAGACCATGGGTATGCGCTTTTCTCGGGCATTCAGTGCATTCCTGCGCACCGACCTGGTGAAGTTAACGAAGGACTTTGGCAACGCGCTTACTGGTGGGATGCTGTCTAGTGTGTCTATGACTGGGAAAGTAGTCGAGGGTGTTGGTAGTGTGCTTCGCTCCGTATCCAGCAGCATAGCTAGTGGCGTTACTAATCTCCTTGAAGACATAGCTCAGTCTAAGGAGTTCCCGATCATTATTAGCTCTCTTAAGAGCATACAGAGCAATGCCGGAATCATGGTGTCAGCTCTATCTACAGTTTTTGGAAAGTTTGGCAGTGTTCTATCTGCTGTTTCTGGTGGAGTGGTTGAGTCGGGCAAGCTGATCGCTAAGTCCTTCCTCTATGCGTCCACTGTTGTCATAGATACAGCTCATCTTATTACCAATATTACGATACCTTTCAAGGCAGTGCATAACTCGATATTTCTTATGCGTGTAGGTGTGGCTGGACTTGAGAGAAGTATTACTCTCACAAGCTCAGCTAGCCAGAGTTTATTCTCGATCTTGACAGGTCTTGGTAAAATTGGCGGTCAAGTATTTGGACCATTAGAAGTAGCCTTAAGAATCGGACTAATGACTCTCAGGGAGTGGATAGTACCTTTTCAAATTTTGAACTCGTTAGCCTCCGATTTTTTCCTAGTCCTTATGGGATTTCCACCTTTAATGACCTTGTTTAATTCGATAGGTATTATAAAAACAGCAAAAGCTTTCAACCTTATGAGTAAGGAGGCGGCTGCTTCTGCTGTCGCCCTTAACTTAGTAGGATCGCAGTTTAGCGAAATCCCACTTAAGATAGGTAATGTAAAAGATCAGTTCAAAGCGTTCGCACAGTACCTACAGTTTGTAGCTGGGCAGGTAGTACAGGTATTCGTTAACGTCAAAGATATCTTTGTTCAGTCTCTTAGCGTCTTCTCCAGCGAGGCTGCTACGGGTGCCAAAGTGGCAGGGGTATTTTCTAGGGCTCTGCTCGGCATAAAGTTTGCATCCGAGGAAGCCAGCAAGTCTTTTGTCACGACTGCCAGCGCACTGATGCAGGGCTCGGTAGGTATTCTTAGTGCCACAAAGAACCTAAGCGTGGCTTTAATCACCCTTCCATTCAACCTGGTGTCGCAAAAAGTTTATGAGATGTCTGCCAGCTTTGTAGCAGCCTCGCCTATTCTCCAGCGGCTGGTGTTCAACTTGCAGCAGGTAGGCGCTGTCTTTAAGCCAATGTCAGAGGAGATCGTCGGAACAGTCGTGGGGATCATTAGGGCATTCATCAAGATGTCTACCTTCATCCCCACCATCCTGAGTGATGTCGCCCTGGCCTTCAAAGGGATCTTCACCTCTGGCACCTTCGCACAGTTTGCCGAGCAGTTCTCTGGCAGCATGAAAAGCGCCTTTGCGCTCACCAAAAACGTGGCTACTCTGGGCATGGATGATATCGGCAAGGTGCTTACGGACCGTGGCGCTAACCTAGTCGGCATACTGGGGCACACCGGCAGGCTATTTTCCCAGGTCTGGCGCACGTCGATGGACGATGCCTTGATAGCCATGACCAGGTTCGAGCTGGTAACTAACGGCACCATCATGCAGACGCTGGGGAACATCGGCAAAGCTGCACAGGTCTTTGGTAAAGGCTTTGTCACAGGTTTTACCGCGCCACTCAACGCAGCTGGGGAAGCCGCTTCTTTATTTGGCAAGACTATACAGACCTTTGCCCCTTCCCTTCTAACACTTACCGAAGCAGGACATACCCTTGGACCAGGTTTATTAGGGGTAGGAACGGCTGCTTTAAAATCAGATAAGATTCTAGTCAAACTGGGTGGTACTGCGCTTATCGTTGCCGGAATATTCTTAGGCGGGCTCGCTACAGCTTTCAGCTTCCTGCTACGGCAAGTCGGTGGGTTTATCGAGGCGATAGGTACGAACCTTATTCATGTCATGACAGAGTTTGAAGAGAAGTTTGCGAAGTCCCAGATCATTGTGCAGGCTTTTGAGTTCACCATTGTTAACTTCGGCAAAGCTATAGGTACCGAGGTAGCCGGTTCTCTCGATCAGTGGAACAAAAAAATCGGTGAGATCGTAGATACGACGCAGTTTAGTTTAGAAGAGGTAAGAAAAAGCGTTCAGCTTTTGGTGGCAGAAGGCCAGGTTGTTGGTTTAACCCTAGCGCAAGCTGAAGCTCTGCTTAGTCGATCAGCCGATTTAGCAGCAGCTAAAGGCGCTGAACTAAGTAACGTCGTCGATAGCCTGATCGGTGGTATCTCTGGGCAGATCCAAGCTACCAGGTCTTTGGGTATTAACTTGACCGAGCACGCGGTCCAGCATTCTAAGTTTTCTAAGGAGCTACAAAAAGAAGGTAATCTCATGAGTGAGACTACCAAGACCAATATAAGATACAACGAAGTCATCGGCCAGAGTGCGCCACTGGCTGGCTTCGCTGCTAAAGCCCTGGGTACGATCCATGGGGCCAACCTACAGCTAGAGAAGTCGCTTGAGCGAGTTCAAATAGCCCTGGGTAAGCAGGGTGTTCTTACTCGTGCTTATATAGTCACCCTCACCAGTATGACTAAAGCCTTCCTAGACCTTCCCCAGCCTATTATTGACTTTATTGGTGTCTTTATTGACTTATTTGGAGTTGTGAGTAAGGTGCTAGGTCTATTCCTACAGTATGCTTTACTGCTCAGCTCCCTATCGGCTTTCTATGGGATACTCAACACGGTCATCACCACCAGTGTCTTCGTGCAAACGCAGCTGACCGCAGCTAGCACCTATGCCAGTGCAGCTCTCGGTGTCCAGGCTGTCGCGGTCACCTCTCTAAACACAGCATTTCTTGCCTTCTTGAATATCATCAGGGGTAGTCTGCTCTTAGCCCTGAGATCATTGGCAGGTATGCTGCTTAAAACCGCGCTGGCGATTGGCAGGGTGACCTTGGCGGTCCTGACGAGCCCGCTGTTTTGGAAAGCTACGCTTATTGTCTCTGGGATCATTGCCATCACCATGGCGGTGCAGAGCTTAATGAAGGATCTGAAGCAGCTTCAGCCAGAGATCAAGGCGGCGGAAGATGATTCCAAGGGCATGTCTTCGGCGCTGGAGGATGTCTCGGTAGTGGCTAAGCAGGCTTTCAACGCCGTAGTCGAATTGGCTAAGGTGGCGGTGATCGGTCTGCTGAAACTATTTAGACTCCTCCAGCTCTCTATCACCGGCTGGCGTATGCTGTACGCAAAAATTACGGGAAACGCTAAAGCCGTTGAGTACCTTAACGAAAAATTCGACGAGACTATCATCAACCTCGGCGAGCTCGGGGCAGCAGGCGACAAAGCCCTGGTTAACATAGCCTCAACCTTTGATGCTACGGCTACCGCAGCCGCGAAACTGGGACAGAGCGTTAAGAAGATAGACTTTAAAAGCATCTACACCGACTTTTCATCACAAGCTAAGAAGCTCGACCTTTCCTTTAACCTAGACCTCACTACCGATCCTTTCGACAAAGCCCTAGCCAGAGTGCAAAGGGGTACTTTCGCAGCTGCTAAGGAATCAGAAGCAGCATTTAAGGTTTTGAGCAAATCTGCTGGGGAAACGCTTAGCCCGATTCTTCTTAAAACTATGGGATCATCCCCCTCGGGTATGGCGGGACTTCTCCAGGTCGCTATAGACAAGTCTAAGAAGCTGGGAGAGGAAACGACGGTACTAGACAAAGCCCTAGAGACTCTAAGCGCAGCGGTTAAAGAAAGCGAAAGCGCCCAGATAGCCCTGTCGGATCTGCGCATCGGAACTACTAAAGAACTTACAGACCAACAAAGACAAGCAGCAATTCAGTCTCTTCGTGACTCTGGGCAGCTTGTGGAAGCTGTCAAACTTGAGAATGCCGAGAAGGTTAAGGCTTTTAATCTTCATGCTAAGGGGCTTGATTCTATTTTGAAGTCTAACGTGGTCAGGTCGGCTACCACTAAGGAGATCAATAAAACCAGGGCGGCGCTTGAGAAGCAAAATATAGAAGCCCTAAAAGCCGCGCAGATCGAACAAGATTCTAAGATTGCAGAAAATGCACGAGCTCACCTTGAGATTATTCAGGAGCTTAAAAAATCATTTATCGAAGTCCAAAAGGTGGTGCTCGAAGGAAACGGTGACGAGGTAGGTCTAGCTAAGCTAACGCTAGGTCTTCAGCTAGCAGAGATTGATGCCCTGGCCAAGTCTATTTCGCTGCAAAAAGAGTTCACCAGCTCCACTGGGGTACTCAAAGATGAGTACCAGGCTGTCCTAGATAACGCTAGGGAACTAGCCCAGATCAAATTCGACGAGATCGCGCCCTTTACCGTGGGCGACCTGGTGGGAGTGCTTAAGTCTGCCTATGCTGCGTCTGAGAAGTTTGCGATCGATGCGTTTGACTCCTTCAAGATGCCTGACTTCAAAGCTATGGAGCTTCCTAGTCTTGACGACCTTAAAGACCTGGCTAGCTCCTTTGGCGACACCGTTATCGATGCCATCATGAACATCGACCTCAAGGATGTGGGCGAAACTTTGCTCGATGGCCTATCGCTTGGTATGGACTTCGTTTCAGCTATGTTTGATCCTGCGGTGATCGGTGGCATAGCCGACATGCTTAGCGAGACGTTGCAAAAGCTTCCTGAAGAACTCATGAAGGCTTTTGAAAAGCTCGATCAAGTCATTGGTTCCTTCATCAAAGCCTTCCCCGAGCTCGTCAGTAAGCTCATGGACGCCCTGCCTGGGATCTTATCGAAGATCATGGCGCAGATCCCCGCACTCATCGATGCCTTGGCGACTGCCTTTGGTACCTTCCTGGAAAAACTACCAGCCGTGATAGCGGTCTTGGTGAAAGCCCTGCCTGGTATCATCGTTCGACTCATGGCGGTCCTGCCTGGGCTGATCGTCACGTTGGCCAAGTCGCTTGGGCTTATCATCAAGATGATCGTGCGGGCGGTGCCAGACATCATCAAAGCCCTGGTCGATGGTTTCCCCGAGGTAGCAGCGGCCTTGATCGAAGGTATGATTGCCCTGATGGGCGACCTGGTGGACGCGCTGATTCAGTTCATCATGGACGGTGGCATTCAAAAGATCGTCGGGGCCCTGCTTCGCGCTATCCCCAAGATCGCCATGGCCCTGGTCAACGGGATCGTGCGCGGGCTCAAAACCTCCATGGGCACCATCTTCGGTGGGGTGCATATCCCCAAAGACCTAGCCGAGCTCCCCGGTAAGTTTTCAAAGGGCATCAAGGACCTGGCTAAGAACGCTGGCAAGGAAGCCAGCAAGCTGTTCAAAGTCATCGACCTAGAAGCCTCGGCTGCGGCCATTGGCAAGAAAGCAGGTGCCGGTACGGGAAAAGAACTGGCCAAGGTCGCCGATATCATGGCCAAGCAAAAGGGCTGGCTCGATATATTGGGTAAAATCTTAGGGCTCCTGTTTAACCCGCTGGTGTGGCTGGACCTGGTGCTAAAAACGCTGCAATGGATCGGCGACAAGATCATCTTCCCGCTCTTTGGGCTGATTCTAAAAGCTTTCCAATGGGTGATCGACAACATCCTGACGCCGCTGAGCAGCATCGTTAAGGCAGCTTTCCAGGGCGCGATTGACCTGCTCACGACGGCCTGGCTACTCTTGGTGGAAACCTTCAGGGTTGTCTGGGACGCAGCCATGCTTGCCTTTCAGGCGGTGGTGGACCTACTCAAAGGGATCTGGGACGGCCTAAAAGCCGTGTTCGAGGATGCTTTCTCGGGGATTAAGAAGTTTTTCGATACGGATCTCAAAGACAGTCTCACCAAGGCTTTCTCAGGAGTCTTCGATACCTTCTCGAAAGTAGGTACCCAGATATGGGATAGCCTAAGTGGCTCGATGTCGGGTGGTACCTCCGTGTTTAGCAGCATTGGCACCTCTATCTTCAACGCCCTAGCCTCTGCACTCGGCGGTATCGGCAAGGTGGTGAGTGACGCGCTCGGTGCAGTGTCGCCGAGTAACCTCCTGGCCAAGATCTTCCAAGACGACAAGGCAGCCCAAGGCAAGGTCGAGGGTATCCTCGGCATTAACATCCCCTACGTCTCGTTTGCCAAAGGTGGTTTGGTACCGGGTAGTGCCTCGGTGGCTGGCGATAGCCTCCTAAACGACAAGATCCTCGCCATGCTCTCTCCTGGTGAGGCTATCGTGCCGCGCTCGGTCATGGACGATCCCCAGCTAGCCGAGCTCGTGCGCTCGATCATCGACGGCAAGCTGAAGCTGCCCCAGTATGCGCTGGGGAACCCCTTGGCTAAGGTGGCCAAGAGTGTCACGTCCACGGTGCAAGATCCCCTGGCTGCGGTCAGGGGCGGACTTGGTGGCCTAGCCGACGCTGGTAAGCAGGGCTTTGCCGGGCTAGGAGCTCTAAGCGAAGAGGCTTACAGCCAGCTGAGTGCCTTTTTAAGCGGGCTCGATCCTTCGCTGCTCTGGGACAAGGTGCTAGGCAAGGTCGGTGACTCGGTGCTCAGCATGATGCAGGCGCACAAGTTCCACCAAGGCGGGATGGTACCAGCATTCTCGGGGGGCGGCGAAGTTCCGGCCATGCTCAAGACGGGCGAGTTCGTTTTAAACCGCCAGGCTGCCCAGTCTTTGGGGATGGGGACCTTGGGCCAGATGAATAGAGGCAACATGCCAGGCAATTTGGCCTATAATTTTGACATCAAACTAGAAGTTAACTCCGATGGCTTGCCCGATGAGGCTTTTATCCGGCAAAAACTGATCCCAGCCATGAAGAAGGAACTAAAAGCCGCCAGCGTTCGAGGCGAATTTTTGATTTCCCAAAAAGGTATTAGAGAAACATGACTATCACACACGTCGAAACGGGCTACCTAGAAACGCCGTACCTAGATTCAGGCTACCTAGCTACGGACGTGAACGGGTACATGGGGCAGCAAGCACAGTTTGTCATTGCTGCCGCTAAACCCATGGGTATGCAGTGCAACATAGTCGTGAGTAACTTTCCTCGGTCACTAGGTCAGCAAGCTACTGTCGTCGTGGGTGCTTCTAAGTCCCTGGGGATGCAGTACGAGCAGACAAATATTGTCCACGAAGATTGCGGCGCTTACCTAGAGGACGGTTACCTAGAGGGTGAGTACCTGAGCCATGGGGTTTGTGCCCATGGTGGCCAGCAAGCCAACTTCATCACCACCCAGATTCCAGCCTACGGGATGCAAGCTCAGTTCCATATAAATGATTACCCAGCTGCCAAAGGCCAGCAAGCGAAGCTGCAAATAGACAGAGCCAAAGCCTACGGGATGCAGGCTACCTTCCAGTCTAACCAGACTCCTGCCTACGGGATGCAAGCCCTGTTTAGTATTGCCAACCGTCTAAGAGCGACGGGGCAGCAAGCGAAGTTTGCTATCAGCAAAACCAGTGCCTACGGGATGCAAGCCGAGATCATCCAACAGCTGGCGCTGGGGATGCAGGCGACCATATCGCTATACAACACCAACCGCCTACGCATCCTGTGTGACTTCCCGAGTCGGGGTCTATCCTCGGCCACGGGTAGCAACAGCTGGGGCTTCCCAGCTGGGCAGGGTCAAAGCTGGAAGAGTAACTCGACGGAAGCCGGAGACTTCAGCCCGTTTAACCTAAACACAGATATCGTCGAAGAGACTTGGCGCAGTAATGCACCGACTGTCACAGGTATCAACCTGTCTTGTGACACCGAGCGGACGCAAGGGGTTTTTCTTGATACCTTCGCCATCCTCAACCACAACATCACCACCAGTGCCAC
>Ga0315285_10005307_pt1 | contig 13306 bp, 12 predicted proteins | sample YL17G09_36_MG_FD_203698 | JGI IMG/M metagenome (GOLD analysis project Ga0315285, IMG submission 203698) | Sediment microbial communities from Yellowstone Lake, YNP, Wyoming, USA - YL17G09_36 | ecosystem: Environmental > Aquatic > Freshwater > Lake > Sediment | place: USA: Wyoming | collected... | reverse complement strand
TCTGTGTCCTCAGGTAATAAATTCGGCAGCTAGAATATTGTATTGTTTTCACTTAACGAGGGCACAGAGCAAAGCGGAGAAAAGGAGTTTATCTTCTTGTTTTATCTCAAATTTCCTCTGTGCCCTCTGTGGTAAATCGCCTTTTTTAGGTATTAAAAACTATCGACAAGATTCTCCAGAAGGCGACTAGGTCAAAATTTAGCAACGGGCAAAGACCGGTGACTGTTTTGAGAACCCGCCGGCAAAGACATTTTGAACGCCAAATTACTTTTTAAAGATATTATTAAAAAGCAAATTACATACCGGGAACCACCCCTACGATAACCTATTGTTTTTCATTATTTTTTGATTTCTATTCTTTTTATCATGTTGCCAGGAATGGAAAAAGTTTTCTCTTTAATCCCTTTTTTTTCCACTTTCGAATCGAATGGGCAGCAGAGAAGGAGTATTTTCAGGGCTAGAATGAAAGGGAGTGGAAAGATAAGAAAAGAAGTTCATGGAATTCATCACCGTTGACATATTTATCCTCCTCAAATACACTCCTGTTGCAATGAAAGGAAAGATGAATTCCCGGCCCCTGGCAAACAAAAAGGAGAAAAGGAATGCTGGACCCGAAACAGCGTAAAGGGATTTCGAAGTGGGAGTTAGATACTCCATGCCTCGTGATTGCGGAGGATATTCTGGAAGAAAATATCCAGACGATGCAAGCCTACGCCGCTGCCCTGGGGAAAAACCTGCGTCCCCATGCTAAAACGCACAAATGCTCGCAAATCGCCAGAAGGCAGATGAAAGCGGGAGCGGTAGGAATTTGTGTAGCCAAAGTCTCCGAGGCTGAAGCCCTCGTAGATAAAGGCTCTCAGGGAGTTCTCATCACTTCCCCGGTGGTCACCGACTACAAGATCGACCGTCTCATGAAATGCGTATCGCTAGATCCCGAGCTCATGGTGGTAGTGGACAACGCGGAGAATGCCAGGAAACTGAATGCCGCGGCTACAAAAAATTCCTTAAAACTGGGTGTGCTCGTGGATCTTGACCCGGGCATGGGCCGTACGGGCATTCCTTTCAGCGACGGGGTGGCGATGGGACGATTGGTCAACAGCTTCCCATCTTTGCGTCTGCGCGGGGTACAATGTTACGCCGGCCATGTACAACACATCTCCTCATTCGAGGAACGTCGTCAGGCATCATTGAATTGGATGAACCAGGCCGCCGAAGTTGTCCGGCAGTTTCATCAAAACGGCCTGCCCTGCGATATCTTCACCGGTGCTGGAACGGGAACGTATGAAATCGACGCGCGGGTTCCAGAACTTACGGATCTACAAGTAGGATCCTACACCCTGATGGACGCTGAGTACCTAACCATTGGTTCATCCCAAAATCCCTCGCGCTTCAGCAAATTCCCGCCGGCATTAACCTTACTCACCACCGTGATCAGTATGAATCACCCTCAATTCGCCACTGTGGATGCTGGCTTGAAAGCCCTTTATCATCACGGGGGAACCCCGGATGTTGTACATCCACCCGGCCCTGGCTGGCATTATGATTGGTGGGGGGACGAGCACGGCAGAATCATACTACCCAACCCGCCGCCAAAGGTATCGCTGGGGGAAGTTCTCGAACTGGTTGTGTCGCATTGTGATCCGACGGTCAACCTTTTCGATCTCTTTTACGTTATCCGAGATGGAATCGTTACGGATACCTGGCCAATCGATATGCGCGGTAAATGCCAGTAAAATTCTTTGGGACGACTGGCCAAAGCAGATTTAGTCCTGCTTGGCTTCGGCTTCCTCCTTATGATTCTTCACCGGCAGATCCGCGTGAATCGCGATAATTTCCCCTTTATAACGTAAGGGGGCCTCTATGTGCCCCCATCCTTTCTGAGCCTGGAAAATCCCATCATAGGCGGAGTCGTGATATGACTTCATTCTATGGGGAATATTACGCTCAGTGAGTATGGAATCCATCAGCTGCGCCTCGATCTCATTATCCAGAACAACCATTTTCTTATATTCATCCATCTCCAATTGTCCCCGAGCTGAACATAATATTCTTCCAGAGGAGAGAAGAGTGCTTAGCCGCAAGTGCAACTTATACGGGCGATCGACTCTTTCAGCACTTCATCCATTTGTAATCCCTTCGCCAGGTAGACCGAGTGGGCAACGACAAGGTCGGCATGGCGGACGATCAGTGCTTCGATAGACTTTGGCGGATGAGAGGAAAATTTTATGGAGTGCGCTTCGATGATGTGGGCCACCTCTTCGGTGAGCCCCTCTGCCCGGGCCATGGAGGCACCGATCACGGCATGCGAGCTCCGGCGTCCCGCCTCCGTCCAACCCCCGGTTTGGCCGTCGAAAATCACCATCTTGTCCACATCGTGCAAAAGAGCACCGGCCAGCAGATCGTCCATGTTCAATTTGAGGCCGAGGATTTCGGAGGCAATAATGGCCATCTTCTCGCAGGCCTGGCACACTTGGTTGGTGTGGTCCACATTGGTGTAAGCAATGTGCCCCCGGGCCGGTTCAAACTGATGGGCTTCTTCGATCCGCGAAAAATTACTGCGCTTCCAGGCAGTGACCCAGGTGCCTATTACTTTTTCCCGGATGCCGTTATCCTTGATTTTCAAAACACCTGGGAAAAGGCGCAAAATGTAATCTCGATCCTTCGGCTCCACCTGGGCTCCTTTGCAGGCAACTTTTGCAGCGTGTAAAGTCATAAGATTTGGGGATTGGCTCGAAAACGAGCCAGATCATCACGCCATCTCTTACTCAATCCTATGGCAGATTGAAAATAATCTCAATACGAAAAATTTGGGCAATGCTTTATATCTTGACAAACGCGAATCGCTTAAGTTAGATTCTCCGCATCTGCAAAGATGATGATCTCGTAAAAAGTCTGAAAAGACGTATTTCCGTCATTCCTGGCGAACCCCGGATCGGGTCCGGGGCAGGCGCCGGAATCCAGTTATTTCAAATACTTAAAAATTCTCTGGACTCCGGTTTTCACCGGAGTGACGACTTTTTAGGAAAACATCAAAGATGAATCACTTTTATAATGGCTTTTATTATCATTATTTTATTCCCTGCTCTCACCTCAATTCTTCCCCATAGTGCAGGGATCCAATGAACAAGTTTTGCTGCTTAATCTTTTAAAGATAATAAAGGGTAAGCGTAAAACAGGGCCAGGAGGAAGCGGTGGACTTTGAAAGGAATGAGTTCCAGAAGGCCTTGCAGGCCTCGGCCGGGGCTTTTGCGAAAAAATTCATTGAGCCGGAGGCGAGGGAATTTGATGAAACCAACCTCTTTCCCCTGGAAACGTTTCGCAGAATGGGAAAGGAAGGGTTCCTAGGCCTCACTGTGCCCAGAGAGTATGGCGGGGGCAATGGCGGGGCAATAGAGTACGGCATTCTCTGCGAGGAAATCGCTAAAGCCAGCGCCGCCTACATCCACAATGGCCATTATCAGACCGAAAAGATGCTTATCCATTATGGAACCGAGGAACAACGGCAGGAATTTTTACCCAAGCTAGCCACAGGGGAATACTTAGCGGCAACGGCGATCTCAGAAAGCGGGGTCGGTTCGTCCTTCAGCGGTATGGCTTCCATCGCCAGAAAGGAGAAGGACGGTTATATCCTGAATGGGGAAAAAGTTCACATTAATGACGCGGCGGAAGCCCAGATCATCAATTTCTTTGCCATGGCTCCTCAGGGGTTGACCGTCTTTCTGGTAGATCCTACAACCCCCGGCTTCACCATCCTGGAAAAAATGAATCCCATGGGGCTTCGTGCCTCCCCGATTTATTCTTTCCACCTCAAGGATTGCCGCGTTCCAGAAAGCCACCGGATCGGCAAGGAAGGCCAAGGTACCCCGGTTTTTTTCTCGGCCTTCAACCACAGCCGCATCGGCAATGCCAGTTGTCTCTTGGGAATTGCCGCAGAGGCCCTGGAGAAAGCTATTTCTTTTGCCCAAAGCCGGAAAGTGGGAACCCAAGTGGTGACCCATTTCCAAGGGGTCCGCTGGGTCGTGGCAGAACTTTCCACGAGGCTGGAGGCCGGAATGCTTCTCCGGGATAAGGCCGCCTGGATGGAAGATCGAGGACTTGACCCGGTTCGAGAAACTTCCATGGCCAAGTTGCTGGCCGGGGAAATATCCATGGAGGTTGTCTCCCAGGCCATTCAACTGACGGGAAGCTATGGCTGTTATCGCGATACGCCCTTCGAGCGGTATCTGCGAGACGCCAAATCCCTCTGCATAGCCGGAGGAACGCTGGAGGTGATGAAGAACAATATTGCCCGGCAAATTCTGGGATAGGGACGGGAAAAATGGAGGACCTGAAAACGCTGCTGGCTGAAAAAGCTGGGCGAGTTGGCGATAAGACCTACATTTATTTCCGCGAGAGAACCTTCACCTACCGGGAAATAAACCTTCTCAGTAATAAGTTCGCCAACGCTTTCCATGAGCTGGGAGTGCGCAAAGGGGACCATGTGGCCCTCATGCTTCCCAACTGCCCGGAATGGATTGCCTGCTGGTTCGGGCTGGCCAAGCTGGGGGCGGTTTTGGTGGCCTTTAATACGCAGTGGAAAGCGGATGGACTGGGATATGCCCTGAAGCAGGCCGACATCCAATTCTGCCTGGCGGCTGCCGAATTTCAAGAGGGATTAAGAAAAGCCGGAGACCACCCGGGGCTTACCCAGGTCATCTTTGATCTGGGGGGAGAGTCCGTCGAGATCGAAGGGGCCTTAGCCCTTTCCTCCATTCTGCCCAGCGCCTCCACCGATGAACCGGAAGAAGACCCTCCCAAAGGGTGGGACCCTATGATCATTACTTACACCTCCGGTACAACGGGGTGGCCCAAGGCTGTGGTCAATCCCCACTGGGCTTATATCGCCGCGGCTGAGGATTTGCGAGATTATGTTGAACTCATCCCTGAGGATATCATTTATACCTGTCTTCCCCTTTATCACGCCAACCCTCAGGTCTACTGCGTGCTTACGGCCTTGGTGACCGAGGGCTCCATCGCGCTGGCGGAAAGGTTCAGCGCATCCCGCTTCTGGCAGGATATCCGCTTCTTTGGAACCACGGCTTTTAGTTATGTGGGCGCGGTTCTTCCGATTCTGCTGAGTCAACCGGAAAGGGAGGAAGAAAAAGGAACTTCGGCTAAAAAATGTTTTGGAGGTGGGGCTCCCAAAGAAATCCATGAAGCGGCCACTCGACGGTTTGGACTGCAGGTCTGCGAGTTATACGGGATGTCTGAAACCGGCACCTGGAATACCATCAACCGGCCGGGAAAGATCAAATCGGGGTCGGTGGGCCAGATCCGGGAGGGCTTTGAGGTAAAGATCTTTGATGATCAGGATAATGAACTCCCCATCGGTCAGGTCGGAGAGATCGTAGTAAGGCCACGGTCACCTTTTATTATGTTCAGCGCATACTATAAAATGCCTGAAGAGACCTTAAAATGCTATGGCAACCTGTGGTTTCACACTGGGGATCTGGGGAGGGTTGATTCCGAAGGCTATTTCTATTTTTGCGGCCGGAAGAAAGAAAGCATTCGCCGGGGTGGCGAGAATATTACTCCTTACGAAATTGAAAAAGCCTTAACCGATCATCCGGCTGTGGGCGAGGCAGCGGCAGTGGGGGTTCCCGATCCGATCCTGGGAGAAGAGATTAAAGTTTACATTGTTCTTCGAGAAGGACATTCGGTGCAACCGCAAATTCTGATTGAACAATGTCAAGAAAAGGTGCCGCAATTCATGATTCCCCGTTATATTGAGTTTGTTTCCCATCTTCCCAAAACCGCTTCTGAGAAGGTACAAAAGATGGTCCTGAAATCGAGGGGCGTCGGGTCAGCCTGGGACCGCCTGGCCCAATAAAGCAAGAGGGCGAATTCTTGCTAAGACCTTAGAATAGATTCCCTGGGTTGGATCCCTCCCCCGCCCGATTCGGTGAAAAAACAGTGCCTCATTATGACCAGCGAAACGTCTCTCACCTGGGCCAGGAAATCTTGGACAATTTGATGGCTTCTTTATCTCTATGCCAACCTCCCCTCCTCCATCAGTCTTTTTTCTCTAAGATCCGGGATAAAAGGTAGCGGGCCAGAGCCATTCGCACCACCCTCACTTCCAACCGATCCCCCTTTTCCCCCATCTCCTGCGGCGATACCGTCCGGTTTCCATAAAAAAGCGTCTGCGGGTTGGACATTCCCAGACGAAGGGCAAAGGATTTCATCCTGCGGTTGACTGGGTAATACCCCCGGCCGTCTTCAAACCCATAATAGTGGGCCACTGCCGGGCTCTTCGTCCTCACCCCCTTGAGGATGATTTCTTCTCCCTCTCCCACCTCGAACTCTTCGCTCGCCGGTTCAAGATAGATGGAATGGAGGTAAGAGAGAGTGAACGGGGAATGAGGGGTTGCCAAAATATTGAGTTTCTGGGTGCGGTCCGTATTGACGATCTGCAAGACCAGCACCTTTTTGATCAAAAAAGCTCCTCCAGCACCCATCAAAGCCAAGAGTGCCAGCAGGAGAATCCCTTTCTTAAGTTTCAACTATTGAACCTTGATCCCCTTCTCTGCGTAATATTTTATGGCCCCCGGGTGAAAAGGGATGGAAGAGCCAACGACCGCTCCCTGCAAAGAGATATGCTCTGCGGCCTTGTGGACGGCTACTAAATCCTGCTTGTGTTCCAAAACGGTTTGCACGATCTGGTAAGCCAAATGGGCATCCAAGGAATCCAAGCAGACTAGCATGGTAGCCACTCCGATGATTGGAACATCGGCCTCCATGCCGGCATAAGTTCCTTTGGGGATGACGGCATGGTAATAAACCGGCCCGTACTTTTTGAGCAGGGTCGGAAGGGCCTTATCCTGGGGAAGGATCCTGATGGTAATCCCAGGGGTGGCCGCCACGTCCATCACGGCTGCCGTAGGCAATCCTCCATCCCAGCAGAAGGCATCCACTTTGCGATCTTTGAGGGCGCCCGCTGATTCGGCTACGCTGAGGCGTTCCTGTTTGATGTCCTTTTTAACGTCGAGCCCAAAAGCTTCTATAATGCGCATCGATTTGACTTCCGTAGCACTTCCAGGGGCGCCTACCGAAACTCGCTTGCCCTTTAACTCAGGGACCGTGTGGATGCCGCTTTCTTTAAGGACCACCATGTGGTTAAGGTTGCCATAGAGGACTGCCAGAGTGCGCAAGGGGATCTGGCCGTCTTTTTCAAACCTCCGGATTCCCTGAATCGCATCATGGCTTACATCCGCAATGACCAGGGCGAGTTCTCCTTTTCCGGCCTTGAGGAGTTTAATATTATCCACCGCAGCAGGGGTCACTTCCGCAGTGGCAGCTGTATTGGGTACATACTTGGAAATGACTTGAGCCAGACCTCCACCTAAGGGATAGTAGACTCCTCCCGTTCCCCCGGTCAGGAGCGAAAGGCGCTTAACGTCTGATTGGGCGAACCCAGCAACCGATGTTGAAAGTAAGAAAGCCAGGACGATGAAAGCCAAACATGGTTTTCCCTTGAGCACCATCATACATCCCTCCCCTATGAATTTTTTTCAGGCAACCGAATGAGAGCTTAAAATATCTTATATCACAGAAAATTTTTCTTGTCCCTCCGCTGGACCCTATATTCCTCCAGAGGAAAGTGCTTAATCTTTCATCAAGCCCCGGCGGGGTCTTTTCCCCTATTTCCCCGTGAATATTGGCTTTCTTTTTTCCAGAAAAGCCTTCGCGGCCTCTTGATGATCCTGAGTTTCGGACAACAGGGCGAGCTGGGAGGAGATATAATCCAGATGAGACCGCAAGGTGCTCGTTTGAGACTGGTAAATGGCCCGCTTCATCATCCGAACCGCAACGGGCGGTTTGCTGGAAATCTTCTCCGCCAGAACCAATGTTTCTTCCAGGAGTCGGTCATGGGGAACCACCCGATTCACCAGACCCATATGCAGGGCCTCCGGAGCGCTGAGAATATCGCCGGTAAAAAATAATTCCATCGCCTTGGCGATCCCTACCAATCTGGGCAGGAAATAGGCCCCCCCGTCCCCGGGAACGAGCCCTAACAGGATATAGGACTCCCCCAGTCTCGCCCGGTCCGAGCAGACCCTGAGATCGCACATAAGAGCCATATCTAAGCCGGCCCCCATGGCCGCGCCATTGATGGCGGCAATGATGGGCTTATCCAAGTCTTCCAAGGTCAAAACGATACGGTGCACGCCCTCCCAGAGGAATTTTTTCATCTCCCATGACCGAAGTTTTCCTGCGGCCATTTCCCGGATGTCTCCCCCGGAACAAAACGTCTCTCCCTTTCCGGTCAGGACGATGACCCGCACATTATTATCTGTGCGGGCCTCCTCAAGAAATTGGCGCCAGAGGGCTATCATTTCAGGACTAAAGGCGTTCTTAACCTCTGGCCGGTTAAGGGTGATGATGGCAATGTGCCCTTCGAGTTGGTAGAGTACATGGGGTTCGCTCATTTTCTATCCTCCTGCAATAAATTTTCAGTCCATCCAGTAGAAGAACGATTGGAAGAAATGTGAAGAAAGGGATGGGCCCCCGATATATTGGAGAGTCCGTTTAGGCCACCTCGAACCTCTTCACAAATTCCAGGTCGATCTCTATCCCCAACCCGGGTCCGGGGGGAAGGGAAACCCAACCACCATTTTGCTTGACTTGTTCCGGAATCGCTAATGGCTTGACCAGCAGTTCTTCCCGAAACCGATTGGGCGTCGTGTCATATTCCAGCATCGGCTGTACCGGCTCCGCGGCACCCGGAAGGTCCGGCATGGCCGCAAGAAGATGCAGGTTCGTGGCCACCGCCACTGCCGATCCCCAGACGTGATTCACAACGGGAACGAAGTAAGCATGGGCCAGCGCCAAAACTTTGCCATACTCCGTAATACCGCCCAGGCCGCAGGTCTCCGGCTGTAGGATGTCAACGCATCGATTGGCGATAAGATCGCGGAAACCCCAGCGGGTAAACTCTGCCTCCCCGCCGGCGATGGCCATGTCTAAGGATGTGCAGACATCTCTATATCCTTGATGATCTTCGGGGGCCACAGGCTCCTCGAACCAGAACACCCCGAGCCGCTCCAATTCCCGGCCCAGCGGGATGGCTTCTCGGGCCGTGTACGCATGGTTGGCATCCACCATAAGAAGGATATCCGGTCCGATCGCCTCCCGTACCGCCTTGACCAGTTGGATATCTTTGCGCGGCCCCAGGCCGATCTTCATCTTAATGGCCCGATAGCCTGCCCCCACAATCCGGGCGCTTTCGCTAGCGAAAGCTTTCTCCAGCTCAGGGATCCGTTGGAGCATCATGCCATAGCCATAGACCGGGATGGATTGGCGAAAGGCTCCACCCAGAAGCTTATACAGCGGCTGGTTCAGATAACGGCCGGCAATATCCCAGAGGGCAATGTCTACTCCTGAAAGGGCCTGAATGGGCATTCCCTTTTGCCCATGATCCCTCAATGAATTGTAAACCCTATGCCATATCTTCTCCCGGTCCAGGGGATCCTCGCCAACGATCATCGGCTGAATCACTCTTTCCACAATCGCTTTGTTCGCCAGGGCCACCTGCCCTCCCCCATAAGCTTCGCCGACTCCGCGAATGCCTTCATCGGTGAAGACTTCTACAATATGGGCAGTCCGACGGTCAAAATACCCTTGGGAATATCCCAGCTCCTTATCGAGAGGATATTGCAGAACGTGGCTTTTAACGCCGGTAATCTTCATGGTCATATCTCTCCTTCCGAAGATAGGCTGAGTCTCACATGATCGATGGTGACGATGATACCTTAACAGAAAACAGAATGCATATCAACAACTCGAATAATCATCCAGGCTGCGTGGGAATATCTGCTCCCGCAGAGGCCCATATTACGGGGCATTATCTTCTAAATTCTCCTAGAGCCTGAAGGATTCGAACCGCCCGGTTGCGGTAGGTATGGTGGGCCAAGACCCGCTGCCTGGCTTTTTCCCCTCTCTTTCGGGCACCCTTGGGGTCTCGCAGGCAAAGTTCTCTCATCTCCACGGCCCCATCCGGGTTATAAAAGCATAAGGGTTCATCTCCGGGGTCGAATAATATTTCGAACTCGGGAGACCATTCGGCGAGAACCGGAATCCCGCAGGCGCTGGCATCGAATATCCGTTGGGTTAGACCCGTGCGCGCCTGGGGCTGCCGCACATCTAAAATAAAGGTGCTCCCGTTGTAAACCTTCCGGAGGGCATCCCCGTAGGCAATCCACCCTCGGTAAAAGCCCTCGCCTACGATATTGCGCCACCCCTCATCTCCAAAAACACATCCTCCGAGCTTCAAAACCCCGGATACCACTTCTCTGCGTTTCCGAACCCCCACTTCATAAACGCACGCCTGCGCCCATAATCGGCCTAGAGGGTCTAACCGGATCCAATCGATGGGTTGGTTAGCTTTTTGGGCAAGACGCGTCCATACCAAGCTATGAAGGGATTGTCGAAAATCCTGGCGATAGGTTTCCCAAACGGCTGCGGTGTCTTTCCTGAATTCCGGGGTTGTCCGGGCCACCCGATCAAGAATTTCATTGGGATGGGCGGTGGAACCCACAAAAACTCCCCCCGAATAGAGGCAGGAAGAATCAGTTTCTTCGGGGAAAAAGATCGATGGGTCAGCTGCCAGGGGAAGATGCACCATGGGCATTCTACTCCAGGAAAATATTTCTTGGACAATTTCCCGGTCCCAACAGAAGGGAATTGTCCAATCGGGTTCGCAAGCTCCCGGAAAGCCATAACCAAGGGGGTCATCTACAAACCAAATAATCCAAGGAACTTTTAAAGATATTTGTAGAGCTTTGATATTCTTCATAAAGGCAGGATCCCCCCCGAGGTCCAATGTAAAAATGGCCTGATACCCTTTCTCGGCGGTCTCGAGGAAGGACCGAAAGTTGTCGGAAGAATTCGGAACTGGAATATCCAGGACTTCTATATTGAGGGACTGGAAAGCCTTGACCAAAGAGGCATGGATAAAGGGGAGAACAAAGCCGTTGGCCCTCAAGGCCAGAATTCGCATTTAGGCCGCTCTTTTAACCCGGACACGGGAAGACCCGACCACCCGCGCCCACCCCCATCAAAGGAAGAGATGCTAGAAATCGAACCTGAAATCACCCGAACAATTTCCGGTGGCGTGCATCAAACATCTGCCAATTTCCGGAATGACCGTATATCTTATTCCAAGATTAGGGAGAGGGAGCCTAATGTCAAAATACTTCCCGCGTTTGTATTAGACATTCTGGGTGTCGGCCTTCCAGGATATCCCGGACCTGTCTGGCAACGGCATCGGACAGGCGCTCCCCTGCTTCCTGGGTCATCGCGCCGATGTGCGGCGAAAGAACGACATTCTCCAGTTTGGTGAAGGGGTGATTCCCGGAAATCGGTTCGCCGGCAAAAACATCCAGAGCTGCCCCGCCGATGCGTCTCTCCCGCAGAGCCTTGCACAATACTGGCTCATCGACCACCCTCCCCCGGGAAGTATTCACCAGCAAGGCTCCAGGTTTCATCAGTGCCAAGGTTCGGGCATCGATCATCTTCTCGGTTGCGGGGGTCAAGGGAACGTGAAGTGTTACAATGTCCGCGCAGGAGACCAGTTCTTCTAAAGTGGTTCTTTCAACGGGGACATCCTCCCGGGGTTGGGCAAATGGGTCGTGCCCCAATACCTTCATGTCAAACCCTCGGGCGATCCGAGCCACGCGCGACCCGATCTGTCCCAGGCCGACGACGCCCATCGTTTTTCCCCGGAGTTCTCCGCCCGTTATCCATTCAGGCAGGGCTGCGCTTTCGGTCCGTTTCCAATGATCCTCCCGAATGTACCGGTCAGACAGATGAACTTTCCGCAACAGGCAGAGGAGGAGACCGAAAGTCAGCTCGGCGACGGCCTGCGCATTCTCGCCCCGGCAGTTACATACGAACACCCCTCGCCGGGCAGCGAAAGCAATATCGACGTGATCATAACCGGCCCCGTAGGCGATCACCCCTTTCAGGCTGGGAGTTCTCTCCAGAACGGGTGCGCCGATGCGAATGTATTCCGAGACGAGGATTTGCACTGATTTGGAGTTGGCGAGCTTATCAGCCAGGTCCAGGTGGTCTTTGGCATCGGCCCAGGCAAACCCGCCCAGCGAAGAGATCTCCGCCAGTGACTTATCGGACATGAAAAACCGATCCGCAAACACAACCGGGACGGCAAAAACCTCTTTAACGCCCATCATAAACAATCTTCCCCCCGACTATGGTCATTTTCACCTGACAATTCGGGATGGCCTCAGGGGGTAAATGCATGGGGTCTTTATCCAGTACCACCATGTCCGCCCATTTGCCTTGCGTGAGCGTTCCCCGTTCCTTCTCTTCGAACGAGAAATAGGCCGCCTCCCGAGTATAAAGGCCGAAGGCCTGTTCGGTCGTAATGCCCTCCGCGGGGCCGAACACCTGACCGCTCCCCGTCCTCCGGCAGATCGAGTCCCGCACTCCAATTAAAGGGTTGGGTTCCGCCACCGGACAATCTGAGGAGAGTCCCAGCTTGATTCCCCGCTTCAGCAGGGTGGCGAAACGGTAGAGTTCCTGGGAGCGTATGGGTCCGTACGCTTCAATGAATCCATCGCCGAGGAGAGAGAAAAAATTGGCCTGACTGGAAATGTACAGACCGAGCTGTTTTACGCGGTCGATCTGAGGAGCCGTAAGATTTCCGGCGTGAACGATGTGATGACGCAGGGGATTTCCTTTGCTCAAAACCCGTCCGAAGGCTTTGAGGAGCATGTCTAAGGCCCGGTCCCCCTGGGCGTGAACGGAGATCTGGTACCCAGCCCGGTCAAATTTTTCGATCTCTCTATTAATTCCCTTCTGGTCAAAGTTCAGAATTCCCCTCCCGGCTCGGGGAGGATATTCATAGGCCTTGGATACGGCCGCCGTCCGGCTGCTCATGCCCCCGTCGAGGAAAATTTTGATGGCCCCGATCTTGACCCATTCCGTACCGAACCCCCTGCCAATCCCCGCCGCGACGAGCGGCTCGGCCCATTGGTTGAGGATGAAGGCATAGAGACGAAAGGGAAAACGATCGCTCGCCGCCGCCTCCTGATAGGTCCGCAGGGTAAGGCTATCCACGAAAGGATCATGGGCCCCGACGATACCCAGCCGATGATAGTAGGCCGCACAGCGGGACATCATCTCCACCCTTCCTTCCCGGTCGTACTCGGCCAGCATCTTTGAATAGATCGAAGGGGTGGCGAAAAACAGGGGACCCATGAAAGCGGATTCGCTCAAAATCCCGTTTGGGTGGCCCTGTCCATCC
>Ga0315285_10005306_pt1 | contig 13306 bp, 13 predicted proteins | sample YL17G09_36_MG_FD_203698 | JGI IMG/M metagenome (GOLD analysis project Ga0315285, IMG submission 203698) | Sediment microbial communities from Yellowstone Lake, YNP, Wyoming, USA - YL17G09_36 | ecosystem: Environmental > Aquatic > Freshwater > Lake > Sediment | place: USA: Wyoming | collected... | reverse complement strand
ATCGGTAACTGGTATGCTACGTTGAGACTGGCGGAGGTAGTATGATCCATGAAGAGATCAAATATACGATCTATGGTAAGACTGTCACAGATAGGCCGGTGGTGGCTGAGTGTAAACCGGATGCTACGGTACATGGTCAGATACACTTTAACTACGAAGCGGATACCTTCGCTGCTAAAGTGTATAAGACTCAAGCGCCTACGGGTGTCAATAAGTACGAAGCGACTGGACCAGATCTTTACACTGGTACCGTACTTGGTTTTACTGGCATGGGTGCTGATCTTAGCTTTACACTGGATCCGTCTAAGATAAACTCACCGACTGGAGCCATCGACGGTGAGTATTTTGGTGTGAAGTTCGTGGCTACTGAGACAGGGATCTTCGGTGGGAAGTCTGTAGCGGATGTGATTGTCAAAATGACAGCGGACCTCGAGGTATAAAATGGCTATACGTCAAGAGCACAGACACACGATCTATGGCAAACCTACTAAAGATCCTCTCCCTGTTGCTATATGCAAGTCGGGAGCTACGATTGACGGTACCATCAACACAGACCTTGTAGGTATTACAGGTCTTGTAGGTCATGTGTACGAGGTGGTGTCACCTACTGGTCTCAATGACCCATGGATCATAGTGAGCGGTGACCACGCCACTGGGATGGTACTCGGATACACAGGTCTGCAGTCTACGATAGCCTACACGTTTGATCCTACGATTTTGAATGCTACTCACGGTAAGAATTTTGGCATAGAGTTTACGTGTTACGACGCGACTGATATCACGATTGAGAAGACTGTACCGGATGTCATCGTAGAGATACGTGACCAGTTGGGTGATTATGGTATCACAGGCACGACCACGGTCAACGTCTATCAAGGTATTCAGGGTGCGACTGGAGTCAAAGGCGATACAGGGCCGCAGGGATATACTGGACTACCTGGGGGACCAGTAGGATTTCAGGGAGTGACCGGGGCTGATGGGGTGCAAGGAGTGACCGGCAGTCAGGGAGTGCTGGGGGATACGGGATCTGTTGGTATTACAGGCAGTCAAGGTGTATTAGGGGATACTGGGTGTGTGGGCATCACAGGCATGAAAGGACCAGATGGAGATGCTGGAGCTACTGGCGTACAAGGGCTACAAGGTCACACTGGAGCTCAAGGATATACAGGATTACAAGGCAGTCAAGGGGATACTGGATCGCAGGGACATACTGGATCACAGGGACACACTGGTTTACAAGGTACTACCGGATTAATAGGCAGTACTGGCATAGAAGGAGCAAAAGGTGAAACAGGTACTAAAGGCAGTACAGGGTCTCAAGGAGATACTGGTACTACTGGCGTTACAGGCTTACGAGGTAGCACAGGTGATACTGGCTCGCAAGGCCAAACAGGAGCCCAAGGAATCACAGGGTCACAAGGCAGCACAGGAGTCCAAGGAATAACTGGAGTAATTGGTAGCACTGGTTCTCAGGGACTCACAGGATCGCAAGGTGACACTGGAGCTCGGGGAGAAACTGGAACAACCGGGTTGACTGGGGCTCATGGTGTAACCGGAATAACTGGGTTTACTGGTGCTCAGGGCCATACTGGGGCACAGGGCTACACTGGTTCTCAGGGGGATACCGGAGTAAAAGGCAGTACTGGATCTCAAGGATTAACTGGATCACAAGGACAAACGGGATCTCAGGGAAACACTGGACTACAGGGATCTCAAGGCAGTACTGGTTCTCAAGGACAAACTGGATCCCAAGGACAAACAGGCGCTCAGGGTATCACAGGACTCATTGGTATAACAGGTTTACAAGGAGTGACAGGAGTCCAGGGTCAGACGGGAGTGATCGGTGTCACGGGTATCGCTCTTGATCAAGCACTATATGCCCCTAACGGTCAATATTGGACGTTTACAGATAGTATAGAGAACTGGGTCGCTGCCAGCCAGTGTACATTAGAGTATGTGGCAGGTAGCTCTTATGTGAGAATGACCAGTACCGGGTCAGACCCATACATCACCAATCCTGTGACGTTCGCTGGAGGCAAATACCCAGTAATTAAAATGCGTTACAGGGTCGTTGAGAATACCAACTGGACTTCCGGGTGGTGGAGAATATACTGGTATCAGGGCGCTGCCCTTAAAACCTACGATGCATATCTTATCACAGATGGCGCGTGGTACACATTGACGATAGACCTCTTCACAAATGCTGAGTGGTTTGGCAAAACTATCAGCAGTTTGAGAATGGATATGCAGGGTAATGCCGCTGGCGGAAATATACTCGACATCGACTACATCGCAATAGGTAGCTATGGGTACGGAGCTCAGCAGGGCGTAACGGGGGTAGACGGAGTAACCGGACTAAAAGGTGTCACAGGGGTGAACGGGGCTACAGGTGTACAAGGAGTGACCGGGATTATAGGTAATACCGGGATACAGGGAATTAACTTGAGCGTGATTAGTGAGGGTAATGCTGGGACTACTGGAGTAGGGGTAAACATAGCAACCAGTACCAAGAAGCTAATCACTGTCATAGCCGGAGGAGTTACTGGAGTATCCTGGATATACGGCTCCCCTACTGGGCTATCCTCTACTATTAAAATAGCGTACAACGTGAATGAGTCAACTCGGTGGACCGGAATAAAATGGCCGGGTAATGTGGCCCCTGTTTTCTCAGGATACACCGGAGTAAATGATATTGTGAATGCTTATTATGATGGTACCGGTTATTACGGAAACGTAAGCTTGGGGTATGTATGAGCATAGTACATGAGTGGCGTTTCAACGGGAATGCTTTAGACTCTGTACGTACGAATAGTATGGATGGCACAGTATCTGGCACCAGTTACTCGTCAACTGTTACCAAATTATATGGGCAATCAATCTACATACCTAATTTTACGTCTGTGACTTTGCCTCACACAAATGTCATGCAGTATACAAATTTCAGTATAACTATGTGGGTTAAAACTAATACAGAAGGTGGTCTGGACAAAACTTTGTTTATGGAGGGAAGCGCAGCAGATACTACTCCTTTTATAGATTTTAACCATAATTTTGGGAATTTAAGATATTTCATTAGAAGAAACACAGGCGCTGTAATATTTAATACGTCTTCTGCTGACACACCGTTTGACAATACATGGCGGTTTTACTCACTCGTAGATGCAAACGGAGTAGTGAACGCTTATGTGGACGGAGTTTCTAAAATCTCGGGTTCATACTCGCGGGCAGCCGTAGGTACTTCTGTAGCAGCCATAGGTGCTGCGTATAGAACATCAATAAATAAATGGCTGAATGGGTATACACAAAATGTTCGCATATATGACGAAGCATTGAGTCTTCCGCAACTGAACGCTATACAGCAAGCCGATCTGGCTAATACCGCGGCTTTTGGCTCTAATTGGTAAATAGGGGGCTGGTAAATTTACTGTAGTTTTAATAGCAACAAATGCGGGGGGATCTAATACAAAAACAGCTACGGCATTCATAACAACATCAGCGAGCATGATTTTAGGATTGAATTATTAGAAATATGAGCAACAAACTCTTCACCGATATCCTGATGGTGACCGACCGCGTCCAGAACGCGTACAATAAAAATGTGCGCACTGAATATGATTCCGACTACCTCGTCGTCAACGGCAATTCGTTTCCTACAGGCATAGCAGGACCGGGTACTGTACTCACGACACTAGGTGAGACAGGGATGTTGTCCTGGGAGACTCCGACGCCGCAGGGTGATACGGGTCTGCAGGGTGTCACAGGTTTGGAGGGAGTGACTGGTGCGTATGGTGGGCCTCCTGGTGAGACCGGAGTGCAAGGGATTACAGGAGCTCAAGGTTATACTGGATTACAAGGAGCTACTGGATTAAAAGGTGATACAGGTGCTCAAGGTTATACTGGATTACAAGGAGCTACTGGGGTACAGGGTTTACAGGGTGTGACCGGATTGAATCTAAGCGATATGCTGGTAGTACAGAATGGCTTTACAGGATACGTGGCATGGACGGGTCCGAAAGCTTTGCCTGGGTCGGAAACAATAATCACATTGACAAAATCATCTCGTGTGATGAGCATATTCCAGTGCGACCAAGAAGTTAAAGATTGGCCCTTAACTACTGAGTGTATCGTATGCTATATGTTCAATGGTGTCACTGGAATAGTAGGTGGTGGTGGTTCAAGGGCAGTCGAGAGGAGTGAGACATATGTGAGTCCTATGTTATCGGCTGGATCATATACAGGATATGCGTTAACATTATATGATAAATTAGCATTTCCATTGGCATTTACCGGATTCATTGACGATGGGAAAATTACACTGATAGCACTGGACGCTGGTGGGACTGTAGGATCTACAGGTTCTGCAGGAGTCACAGGAGCGTATGGAGGTCCTGCTGGAGCTACCGGTGTACAAGGTGCGCAGGGAGTAACCGGTGTACGTGGAGTCACTGGGATACAAGGCCAAACTGGATCTCAAGGACAAACTGGGTTACAGGGTACCACAGGAGTACAAGGAGTCACTGGACCTCAAGGACTAACGGGCCTGCAGGGTATCACTGGTATGGCAGGAGCTACTGGTGCACTCCATATCATACTCGATGGTGGAGACTCATGGATATCTACTGGAGTGAAGGCGGACCTGGTAATACCATATGGTGTGAGCATTGGAGATTACTATGTGCTCAATGATGCTGCTGGATCTATTAGAGCATCGCTGTGGAAGGATACGTACGCTAATTTTCCACCTACATCTGCTGATGTGATCGGTACCGCGGTGTGTACACTGGCCAATAAAGCCACATCCTCCACGTCTGGGTGGACTGGAACTACATTAAATGCAAATGATATAGTACGCATTAATGTAGACTCTGTTACAGGGTTGCAATTGAGTAGTCTTACATTTAGGTATAGTAGGGCATGATGCTATTATATAAATATGCAGAAGTAGCCCAAACTGTTGGTCCGGTGGACATCGTAAAAGCTGATGGGTCGGACTATATTTATACTGTAGATGACGATGCTGGTGCTGGGTATCCTCATCAGATTACAGCTTGGAAACTCGATAAAAAAAATAGATCGTTAACATCTATAGGTGATTATGATTTTGCTAAACCTATAAGGGCTTTGTGCACTGACGGCACTTACGTATATGTAGTTGGTGATAGTGGAGTATACGTCTATGTATATGCTCTGTCATTTGACGGTTCCAATTTTACTTTGATAGATACGTATACGATAGACATGACTGCTCACTCTATTGGTCGGGCGAGCCCTAAAAGCGCTATGTGCGTTGGAGGAGAGATAATTTTTCCAATATACACTGGAGGACCCACTACCACTATACTATATGCTTTTTCCTTTGATGGTATGACTTTATCTAAAGACGCTACAAAAGATTTGTCAGCAGTGAGATCATATATTAGTGCGTGTTTAGCAGGATCATATTATTTGATGGCATCATCTAATAGTACGACTTCTTATATCGAGACTTATTTATATAGTGCCGGAACTATTACTAGAAAATCTCAACAGACGTATTCTTACATAAGAAGTCTAATAACAGGTAGTCCCTCATTTCTGAATGGGTATGTGTGTTTATATTGTCAAAGTGATATATTTACTAATTTAAAAATATTGTATATGACTATGTCATCGTTAGGTATTCTGGGGGCAGTATCTGATTTGGACTATACTATTTATACTCAAGCGACAGATTCTGGAGGAAATTTTATTACTGACGGAGAATTTTTATACATGAAATCAGGCGGTTATATATACGTATATAATCCTTTTCCCAGTTTTTCTCTTTTAGCCCTTGACTCTTGTGACTCTGTCTATAATTTACCAGTAGCAGATTCTAGATTTATTATATGTGCAGGAGTAAAAAGTTTATCTCCATCGTCATCACTACTATGCTATACATTTGGTAGATCTGCTCCTGGGGCATCTTGTTTAGTTAGATATACGGAGAGCATCTAATGTCAACCATACACTACGCAGTAGAGATCACCACCGACATCACAGGCACCGACGTCGCCTACGGACTCGTAGGAGGCGTATTTCGCTTCATAACTGACAGGCCTGGCTATGATGGTGCTCCTGTCTATCCTAAAAACGAAGATAATTCCAATAACACATATACATGGTACGAAGGATGGCTACTCAAAGACGGACTCGATAATCCTAACCGACGTGTAGACATCTCTCAGACAGGTGACTATGGTACACTGTCAGGATTCACGTTCAAGATCAGAAACGACACGAAGTTCTGGGAGTTTATCGAGGACAACGACATATTCCTGTGCAACAGATCAGTGAAATTGTACACGGTAATCGATGATAAATTCTATCAGATCTGGGATGGAGTGATCTCCAACCAACCATACTCAGAGACAGATTACCAGTTCGTGTGCGTGGATAAGTTCAAGACGGTACACAAAGAGATGCCACCTACTACAGTAAATGAGACCAATAATCCTGATGCTGATCGTGAATCACTAGGATCCGTAGTGCCTATCACGTTTGGAAATGTACAGTATGCAAAATTGGTTAAGTTGAGTAATACTAAAACTAAAATAGGTTTAATATCTGGAGGAGCGCCTCAGGTATATGATTCATATGATAGTGCTCAGGCTATTTCATATGATATTAATATAGGTGGAGACTGGCATTATTATACTCAGGTAATATTATTAATAAGAGGAGTAACATTCAGACCAAATGAATTGGTAGGAAAATATTTATTCGTTGTATCAGGTATCCATGCAGATACCAGTAGAGGAATAAAAATAATAGCGCATACTACTACAACAGTACCTGGTAGTGCAGATAAACATTTAATGCTCGGTCTTTCCGAGCCTTTAGCCAATGTCATACCATATGAGTTCAACAATTCCAGCATATATAAATATACAGATGCTGGAACCACTGCTGATACATGGTGGTTCCAAATAGTCGATTTCACTACTACTGTGAGTGCGTCTACTAATTCTGTAGCAGGATTCGTACGAGATCCTGTGACTAATAAAATCAAAATATATAAATATGACGAAACATCAGGATCTTTTAGTGAATTCCAAGATGTCATGTATGCTCGAATAGAATTGTGTGATAGAACCACATCGATATCATTATATGCAAATTCAATAAATGAAGATGGTCAGATAGAGATAATCTCTCCTATACCATTCACAAGTATTCACTCGGAGTTATACGATTATAATCAATCTACATACACACATACTCTGAGAAATCTTGATATACCATGGACATATGGAGCAGAGATTCCTTTACGTATTCCAGATGGATATGATTACTCGAACTGCTCAGCTATCTATTGCTGTCCTGATTTTTCGGTCTACAAGGCTGGTGTGAGTCCAAACCAAGCGTTCAATATGCGGATGAGATACGAAGCTTATGATGTATATGGGAAGAAAATGACATATCTGTGCAATGATGTGGATCTATACGTAGATGCTCGTAGAGGTTATGTAGGAGGATCTAAAAACTATTATTTATTTGTACCACCAGATTATTATCGAACACGTAACCAAACATTAGGTTTACAGCCTGAGTGGGGAAAATACGGCATTACTTCATCAGGAGATGTAGGTCGGCTCGGAGATATATGCAAAATGAACACGGACATGCTGGAGGCTTTGAAAAATAGAAAAATTTCTCGTATAGCGATATCGTTTGGATTCCAGATAATTCAGACTGGTCATGGTATTAGTATGACAGGATTCGATTTTGATCTCTTTGAGATAGGATTGTTCACGACCAAGTTTATAGACACCGTGCAAGGCGACCTTTATGGTGCAGTCTCAGGTGAGTCTAATACTGATGGTGCTACTACAGGCAACGTATACGGTGCTATGCGGCTCATGATGGAGACGTACGACGGTATATCACCTACACAAATAGACTACGGTAACCTGGCTACGACCAGGTCTGATTGGCCTGTGAGTCGTCAAATGACTGAAAAAAAGAACTCATATGATTATATCCGTGAACTCGCTGAGCAGTCGTTTGTCACTGTGTTTCCTACACGCACAGGTAAACGTAAACTCTCAGCATGGCGTGAGAATGAGACTGTAGTGGCTGCTCATACAGAGGCAACCATTGTACGAGATTCGATCAGCTCTTTTATTCGGACTGATCTAAAAGATTTATTCAACGATTTCGTGCTGGAGTACGCCTATAATCCTGGGACCAAAAAATTCGAGCGATCTCTCGCTGTACGAAACGCTGACCAGACTACGTTTCCAGATATTACTGCAGTAGTTCCAGCTGCTGTATGGACCGACTACGTGAATGGAGTGAATCCTACATCGTATGCTGACGCTCAAATAATATGGGGACTCTGTCACCGAGCGTATCTGAAATCTAAAGCTACTCAGAAGATACCTGAGACACTGGGCAAACTATCGTGGTATACAGACTCCAGTTCAATCACTACAGGACCGAGCGTAGGATGTAGCGTTGATGATAGTCCATGGAAATTTCTAAATGGTATGGCTGAATGGTGCACACGTCAGAAAGAGATCGTGACCTATAAATTACCGCTGTCCGCAGCGAACCTCGTACTGGAGTTAGTAGACCATCTCACGTTCAGCGATGCGATCTACACGTCTAATATCGCACGGCCGGGATGGATCACGTACATAGAAGTAGATATCAAAAACGACCAGATCATGTTGGAAGCGACGCTCAATCCCGCAGAGTTAGCGTTTGACGCGGTGATTATTGAGCGTGGCATTTACCTGAACATAGATACATATACCGAAGGCATAGTACAACCAGATACTTTCTCGGAGCCTCAGCAGATACCATTGACATAATGATTTCCGTGATGTATATTGGTCTTTAAGGAGGCCAATATGTCACGAACCAGAAGATGTTTTGTTGGCGCGGTGCTCAGTAAGCTTACTTTATTGGAGATGGTTGGGCACAGAAGTATTGGATCACAAAACAAGCAGGTAGAGGTGTGGAGATGCAAGTGTGAGTGTGGAAACATAGTAGAGTACCTTGCCAGTAGCTTGTGCTGTAGAGCCAAAAGTTGTGGATGTCTAAACAAAAAACATCTTCTGGAGATGCAGCATAATAGAATAAAACATCCTATAGGTAGCGAGAAAGAACAGAACACTTTAAACATGATGATGAACAGGTGCTACAATAAAAAATTACCGTGCTACAAACATTACGGTGGGCGCGGAATAACGGTGTGTGATAGGTGGAACCCTAAAAAAACAAAAGACGCCTATGTAAATTTTATAGCAGATATGGGTATGAGGCCTGAAGGAATGCGCGTAATAGATAGAATTGACAATGATCAAGGGTATTATCCAGGCAACTGTAGATGGACTACATATTTAGTGAGTGCTAATAATACACGACGCACTAAAAGGAGCTAAAAGTGGCCAATGATTATAGGGACCTGCTTAGAGTAGAAGTATCAGGTATCGCTGGAGAGACTGGGCTGTCTGGTATCCTGCGTAATAAGCAAACTGGCCACGAAAAAACCGGTACGGCTCGCATGGGCCATAAGGACTCTGTCGGCACTATGAGGTACTGGACTCCAGATGGATATATACAAGCCACAGGGATCAACTATGTAAATACAGCATATCCTGCCGTAGGAAATGTGGCTGAGATGCTTGACGCTTTGCAGGTATCAATGACTGGAATATCCTCTGTGACAGGCTCAGTGGGTGCAGCAGGAGCCACAGGTATCCAAGGATTTACCGGAATATCGTTTACTGGAGCCACAGGTATCCAAGGATTTACCGGAATATCGTTGCCTGGATCCACAGGTTTACAAACCAATTATTTGGCAAAGTCTGCATCTGACGGCAAATTAATAAACTCAGTAGTGTATGAGAATACTACTGATACTGTGATAGCTGACAAAAAATTGGTAATATTATCCAGCTCTGTGATACCTGGATCATCTGATGCATCTACGCGTATGGTGATAAAAACAGATTCCACCACTGATGTACATTTTTTAGCTGACGCACTCGGAGCTAACCAAACAATATTTTTTGGAGTTACAGGGGCAGAATATAACGGTAGTATCGCATACGCCAACTCTACAAATCAGATGATTTTGAGAGCCGGAGGAATAGGTGCAACTGTAGAGACGCTATATAGCGACCGATTGGAAATAGCAGCAGATGTCGATGTATATATACCTGATTTATCAAGACTAAATTTTAGCAATTCTAACGCTGCTCCTAAATCTTCTATTTATAGAGATACTAATGTATTAAATATCTCCAACACTACTGATGCTATATTAATCAGCGCTAATACAACGGCATCGCTCAAAGCAAAAACTATTGCATCAATGGACATAGATGACGCAGGATGTCAATTTGCGATCATAAAAGGTGAACCTGTAGGTGGAGGCAGTGGAGGTAAAATAGGATTTTATTCTCATGCGACTACGGCTTTACAAACGGTAGTAGGAGCTAAAGGTGGTTACACCGGAATAGTAAATTTAACGACCGCTCTCGCAAATCTTGGATTAATAGCGGATGGTACGGCATGATATTGCGTATTGGTATTCCTGCGTATAATGGAGTGTTGTGTGAGGAGACTCAACGCACTCTCGCACAGATACGAGAGACAAAAACATCATGGACTATAGATTTACGCGTAGCGTCTGGTACATATCCGGCGCACGCTCGCAATGCATGTATTACGTTGGATATATCTCATGCTAAAAAGCAACACTATGATTTTGATTATTTTTTGTCAATGGATGCGGACATAGCATTTGATGTAAAAAATTTGGAGAGATTAATTGCATTAGATGTAGATATAATTTCTATGGCATATGTAGGGCGCACTAATAAAACATGTAATCATTTGATGGCTGGAGAGTGGGGCATCAAACCGGGTATTAGCAGTATGGATTTGTGGATACCGGTTTATGCTCATGAAATAAAAAAATGTGATTGGGTAGGCATGGGCGCGTGTTTAATAAAAAAAGAGGTGCTCGAAAAAATGGAGCACCCTTATTTTCGGCATACTGTAATTGACAACGGGGAATCAGCAAACGAGGTCACGGAGGACTGGGGATTCTCTATATCCGCGGCGGAGGCTGGATACAGCATATACGTGGATTGTGATAATAGAGCGGCTCATATACCGCATTGACCGGGTTGTTTCATGTGTTTTGTATCCTGCGTCAATGATATTTTAGCGTTTGTCAATCTCGTGAATTTGTGACAGAGTGCCTCGATCTGTTCAGGATGTTCTTGACAATGTTCCATAGAGTCAAGTGTCTCGCATAGACACGTGTCAATCATCTGTATGATAGTTTTCTCGCACACTGTTTCCGACATCTGTACACTCATTTTTTTGACTTGTAGTCAGGCATAGGCGTAGAATTTTTGAATGCGTCAATGTATACACTCAAACCATCTGTACGCATCGTATGGTCAAGAGCCATATACACAGCAACAGACATCGATTTTACATGCTCAGTAAAGTTGTTGTTTTCGATATAATGCTTCCATGCTGTGTACATTTCAGGCTCTAACCGTACTGATAGCATTCGGGTACGCAATTCCTTACCTAAGCGAGGTCTACCAAGCTTCTTGTGGTGTGAATCTACTATGAATATTATGTCTTCTTTTTTAGCTACAGTGTCGTCCTCAGCATAGACCGTAATCTCATCTCCAAATTTGACGGTATATTTCAAATCACGTAACTCATCCAGGATAACGTAAAATTGTCGTGAAGACAAATCTTTCCCAAGGTACGCGCTCAACATATCAATATCTGACTTCATAAATCCTCCTGTGATACAGTAAAACTGTTTTTGATCTCACCTATATTATACAATATGTTTTACAATAATGCAACATTTTGTTTTACTATTTTATATTGTCATACAAATCAATCACTTGCGTTGGTCAGGTTTGTCTTCTATCATGAGTTTCTTGACAAGACGAGAATACGCAATCCGCCGTGCTGGCCGTGAGAGTGCAGTCATCTTGATCTGCATTTGCCTGAGTTGCTGGGCTCTCTCATTAGCTACCTCAGCAGAGATGCTCATAGCTGTACACGCGTTTGTAAATGCCCTGGCTATCGGCATATCAGAGGATATGCTTTCTACGAGTGCGTCGAGTAGGGCTGTGTCGATGTCGGTCATGATGGTCTGTCCTCCAGTTTCAAAAGTATGATGGGTATCACAGAGTCACTGAGTTCGTTTTTGGCATGGTCCCAGAACTTGCAGCGTGCACACAGTTTTCCATTCTGGTCCTCAAACAACTTCTCTATTGTCATGGGGATTGAACCGCTTTTTAACACTACTACATCTCCTACTTTAAAGTCGGTCATTGTTGGCTCCTTATTGCAGGTTTTTGAATGTCTCTACAACTTCATCAATGTCTTCTAACTCGAACCACTCTCCGTGTGTTCTGTAGTCTTTATACTTTTTATGTAACGTCTTCTCTACCTCTGATGCATTGACAACTTGCTTTACTATTACTTGTTCCAGCGGAGAGGGGGTTTGAATAGCTCGTATGCGTTTATATGGATCAGCGGCTTTGCCTATTTTGTAGGATCCAGTTCCCGTCATCCTGGCTAAGTACACCCAATCCTGAATTTTTGTATGAGCTGAATTACTCATGTGCATACGATTTACATATTCTTGTGTTCGATCCTGCACGGTCTTATCTATGTTGTCTTGTAGTTTTTTTAGTTTCTCTACGGCATCGAAGTTAAACACTACATTGTAACAAGACTTGCAATAGGTAACTTGTGTACGTCCTACATATACGTGCACAATTTCATCGCCGGGGTGTATCTCATGCTCCATTCGTTTATCTGTTCCACAGCAGGAATTATATGGTGGAATAATACAAGATACGTAATTTATCCCGTGAGCCTGCAGTATACTACAAAGTATTTTAGCCTCCTCCACGGCTTCATAAAACCACACCTCCGAGTAGTGTTTTCTCCTGCCAATACCTATGAACTCCTCTCTACCAGATAGCTTATTCGTAATCACTGAGTGTATATAAAAATATCTGTGTCCACCGTATCCTACGGTGTAGTCTATTACCTCTATTTCGCATGATAAATTACAGGCGAATTTTAGCCCTTCCATATCATATAGGAAATAGATATGGGCCCTGTAAAAATCTTGCACCGTGTCATGCATATCGTTGGACTCAAATCTTGGAGGAACATATTTATGTCTCCCGTCTAAGTAGTTTTCGTAATATCCTTCTTTAATGAAGTCACGAAAATCATTATGACGAAACATATCAATACTCCTATCTATACAAATGTT
>Ga0315285_10005305_pt1 | contig 13309 bp, 15 predicted proteins | sample YL17G09_36_MG_FD_203698 | JGI IMG/M metagenome (GOLD analysis project Ga0315285, IMG submission 203698) | Sediment microbial communities from Yellowstone Lake, YNP, Wyoming, USA - YL17G09_36 | ecosystem: Environmental > Aquatic > Freshwater > Lake > Sediment | place: USA: Wyoming | collected... | reverse complement strand
CCCCTATGCCAAGGAACTCGATGTTGTTCCGGTTCCTAAGCCAGTTCTGGATCAGGTGATCGGTCCTGTCAGGATCCTTGTAACGGGCTATATCCGTACCTCTTCATCGGGAACTGAAAAAGGGCACCCAGATCGCGATCCTAAAACAGGCAGGAATTACCCTTGGTGATTTCAGGAGACATTACAAGTAATATTCCATTGACAGAGTTTTACACGCTGTTACAATGTATCAGTAACCCGATGAATTCAGGCAGTGGCTACGGGATCATGAACAATTAAAAAAAATCAGAGTTTACTTAATATCCGAAGCGCCTTGTCGTGACGTTTGATTGATTTCTGAAGGATATGCCGCTCCTCTGTATTGAGTCCTTCCCCGCGTGGCGACGGTTCTTTTTTGCCGGTTGAGCCGGATTTTTCTCTCATTGACCTATGATAGTACCTGATTTTATCAGGGTATCTTCAGTGAGTGTGATGAGTATGTTTTATGTCCATTTCAATGGTGAATACCTGATCCATTCAAACCGGTATTTCCCGGACCGGTTATGAAAATTTCGGTCCCACGGTTCAGGAACCGAGATAAATGGCGTCAGGGATTTCCTTAAAATGCGGATCGCCGGTCACGACATTGTGATCGCCGTTCCGTGCCGTGGCGAGGATGATCGAGTCAGCGATCCCGGCAACTTCCCGTTTTTTTACGTGTCCTGCAACAACCGCGATATCCTCGTCTACCGGCAGGACGGAGCTTCGTGCCCGGATATCGTCAAGACAGGTCCGGATGGTTGCCTCGTCCTGCCCCCCTGCAATAAAGAACCGGACAACTTCTGCAAGGGTGATCGTTGAGGTGAAGAGCGGGGATTCTTTCTCGATCCACGTTTTCATCTCTTCGTTTCCCCGCCAGTATTCCACCCAGACCCACGTGTCAATGACGTATCCGATGAGAATCCTCCCCCTCGTCCCGCACAAATGACGGCCCGCCTGCAAGAAGCCCAAACGTCGAAGGGCGGTGTCTTTTTCGTTCCAGGAGCAGGAACCGGATCACGTCCTCGTACGTTTCTGCTTCAGCTTCGGTTTTTACACGGTCCAGATCCAGTTTGGTATTCCCTGATACCTGGATCGAGGTCTTGTGCCGGATACCATGTTTCTTCATGGTTGTCCGGACCGGTTCCGTCCCTGCCGGGGGATTGATACTGGGTTTTTTCACCCTCATCCGGCGGGACCTTCCGTTCTTTGCTGCGTTCTGCTGCATAACCTGCTATAACTTATAGCGCTATAGATTATAATAATTAGCATGCGGCAATCTCCGCTCCGTGTCATCACGAGTGCAGGGCATGATCGCGGCAGTCTGTGCCGAGGAGTTTGTGGCGAGGCCGTCGTACATGGGATGCCAGCGGTGCGATTATGAGGACCTGTGCGGGATGGGAGAGAAAGGGGATTGATCCCTGTTCCTGTACCTGAACATTGAATCGCTTATTCGTTATTTTTTCAGGTCTTCACTGATTTTCTGGAATTGTTCGCTCGTGATCTCTCCCTTAGCGTACCGTTCTTTCAGAATATCCATCGCGCTCTTCTCACCAGGAAGGGTTTTCTGGATACCGGTCTCCCGGATGATGATGTAAATGATCAGGAACACGATACCCGCCATCGGGATGAGCACAAGCACTCCCCAGAGCAGGCCGTTCATTCCCTTGTCGTTTGCGTCCCGGTACACCAGGTATGCGATAATCAGGGAGAAGACCAGCCAGATGAACATCATTCCCCAGCCCAAGAACGGGAAGCCGTACCCGCCATCCCTTCCTTCCCACATATAATCCATCATGTCGGCCATGCGGAAGGATATACCTGTAATCTCATAAAGCAGCGTGTGGTGGCACGGATGCGTTACTCTTCTTCAATCCTGATGATCTGCACGGGACACAGATCCGCGGCGTCCTGCACGCACCCTTCGGCATCCGCAGGGGGTGTCCCCTGCGATTTATCCCCGTTCAACCGGAACTTTTTGATGACCCTGCTGAACGAATCATCTGGGTCCTCTTCGAAAAACTCCGGGCAGGTATCATAGCAGGTACCGCAGCTCGTGCAGGTAGAACGATCGATTACTACTTTCATTGGTTATTCCTCTGGCACCCGGATCAGGATATAATTTTTGTTCCCGGTCTCCAGCGCCTTTTTCGCTGCTTTGATGACCGGGCCCTCCCGTGTATCACAATGCGGCGGCATACGTGTTCACACGTTGATTAATACCAGCTCCGTATGAGAAAAATAGTGCAGGAAGACCGTCCTGGATTCGTGCGTCAATATTTGAGGAAACGCGGGAATACACTATCAGGGGCAGATTCTGCTTACACTGCTACCGGGTTTTACCTATGAGCCGCATCCGCACCCTTTTGGAATGGACCGTCATCCTCGTCGTGTTCATTATCATCGGATTTCTAGCCTGGAGTTTTTTCTTTGGCGCCGGTACTTCAACTGCCCAGCCCTCGGGGCTGCCTGATGGTAACGGCGGCTTCTCCCAAAGCCAGCTCTCCAGTCAGCAGCAGTTCACAAAAGACGTGGGCGGATGGCAGTTCGCCTCCGCATCATCCAATACCTATACCCTTGCCGGCAAGGTTGTCGGAAGGCACGAGTACCCACCCACGATGCCGGACGTCATCATCCCGCTCGATCTCGCGGTGGTGAACGGCGATCTCCTCAAGCCCGGGATCCTCTCGTATTTCACGATCACGATGGGGGGCCGCACGCTTGAATACAGCTATGATGTTCCGAAGTATACCGGCCTCACAGGGGAGTACATCGACGAACACATCAGCAACAACCACCTCGTCTTCCTCGACCCTGCACTCGAAAGTGAGGTGAAGAAGGCGCAGGTCGGCAGCTGCCTGATCATCACGGGGAAACTGGTGGATATCCGCGGTACCTCTCAGGGCAAAACGTACCGTGTTGACACAAGTACGGTGAGAGACGATGCGTATCCTGCCGGTTGTGAGATCATCCTTGTCGAATCATACACTCCGGTCAGCTGCGGAAATTAGACAACTCTTCAATCCCTGTCGGTTCCCTCCAATGGCAAATCCCGATCGGATAGGTAAAACAGGGGTTCTTTCCGTTAAGTGGGGGTCCGTCGGGAATGACGGATCCCGAACTCCTAGGAAAAACGCCAGTTTTTCCGTGTCCGGAGTAGTACAGCCCGATCCGGCCTGAGATCGTGCCCCCAATTAGTCCTATTTAGTCCTTTTTTGGAGGTCATTTCATGCCGAATCCAGCCAAACTGACGGCGTATCGGTGATTTCGTAAAACAATAGTCCTGCTTTTTTGCGAATTAGTCCTAAAAACTGGCTGCTGACCCTGTGAAAAGGGTAGGCCTGGATCCATGCTACCGTCGGAGAGTCCCTGTTGGTACCGGCAGGAACGGATGCCCTGGTTCTCAGGCTGCCATTGGCTCTCTGCCCGGGTTGTCTGACACCCTGATCCGGGCAGAGTCGAAGATGCCTTCGGCATCTTCTCCAGTCGGGTATGACCTGATAGTCATACCCTCCTTCCCAAAACAGGGGTTCTTTTCCAAACCTGTATCTTATGTCAACTTTTGACGAGATCTTCTGTCCAGACAGGTTTAAACAGGCCGGTTTTAAACCGCGCAAACACCATATTCAGGGCAAAAGGAGCGATTATAGCGATAATCGGGGGAATAGGATCGAAAAATGCCCGAAACAGGCCGGTCAGGTTTGGATCCGGATCCGGTGTTTTTGGCAATCCGGGTTCATTTCAGGCCCAGATTCTCATGTGAGGACATACAGGTGCTCATGAGATGTCGTTATCCCACAGCTCTCATCTTTACCACACGCACTCACGGGTTCGTGTTCACGACCTGCTCTGATATCTGAAAAATACCGATTGAATCCCCGGGCCAGGATTGGATTTCGACTATGGAATGGTTTCCCAACCCTGACACGGAAATCACCGGCTCTCGTTTTCCAGAAGCCATTTCCAGAGCGGGACACAGGTAATCTTCCCGTCCCGTGCCTCGTAATCCTTTGTCAGGATCAGGAGCCCGCTCGCCTTCCCGCCAAATTCTTTTGCAAACTCCCGCAGCCCCTCATACTCCCGTTCGGGAACTTCATCGCTGTAACAGACATTGATTGCAGTAAGTGTGTTGTCTTTGGACTTGATGACAAAATCCACTTCCCGCGTACCCTTCCAGTAGTACGGGGCCAGGCCGGACCGCATCAGTTCCACGAACACGAGGTTCTCTGCAAGTTTCCCCTCGTCTTTTGAGAACCGGAACGAGACCGCGTTACGGAGCCCGGTGTCGATGCAGTAGATCTTCTTGTTCTGTCTTGCCTGCGCCGGCAGCGAATATGCGAAGGCTTGTACCTCAAAGAGGATCTTTGCTGTGCCGGCAAAGTGGATATAATCCCGGACCGTGTCGATATCGATCCCGAGCATCTCTTTCAGGTGGCGGTACGAGTACGGAGAGGAGATGTTTGAAAAGAGATAGTGGAGGAGTCCGGCAAGGGCGTTCTGGTTCCGTACCACATTGGTCCGGATGATGTCCCGGTACACGATGCTGTCGTAATACGCCCGGAGATAATCCTGCTTCGTGCGTTCATCCAGCTGGAGCACGACCATGGGAAAACCGCCTTCATGAAGATATTGCCTGAGGGAGGTTGTGATCTCGTATTTTTGTGCTGCACGTGTGGCGGCATCTTTAGGCAGGACGAGGCCGTGGAACCGGAGGTATTCGGAAAAATCCAGCGGGAAAACCGGGACGGAGAGATACCTGCCCGAGAGCAGGGTGGAGACCTGCGAGTCGAGCAGGTACGAGGAGGAGCCGGATATGATGATCCTGCAGTGTTTGCGGTCGTAGAGCGATTTGACCTCCCGCTCCCAGTTTTCAATGCCCTGGATCTCGTCAAAGACAAGGTAGATGGTGCCTCTGGCTGCGATCTCCCTGCGGTAGGTGTCGACTGCTTCGGGCAGTGCGTTCTTCCGGCTGGCGATCTCCGGCTCATCGCAGTTGACAAAGAGGATGTTTTTTGCCGGCACCTTGGTTAAGGTGATGAGCTGCCGGATGGTCTGGTAGAGGAGGGTGGTCTTTCCCGAGCGCCGCACGCCGCTGAGCACGATGATCTCGCCGGTTTTGAGATAGCGCCGGATCGTTGAGAGGTACTTTGGCCGTTCCCTGCCGGTATCGAACGGCTGGCCGCTCCACCACGGGTTCTGTGCCGCGAGCAGCTCGAAGAGCGTTGTCACAGTAGTTTGTAGGGTTATACCCCTACATAAATGTTGGTTTGTGAAGGGTTATAACCAGACATGTTTTGCAGATTGTGATGGGTTATATCCTGACACGTTGTCGGGGGCGTGCATGAAATCCCGCCGGAGATTGGGATGTATCAATTTTTTTACGGCAAAACCCGGCTGCGGAACAGGTCGCCCGCGTGGACGAGCACGTCGGGTTTTGTTGCAATGATTGCATCGATCGCCGAGAGGGAATTATCGGCGGACTGCTTCTCGCTTTGGTTGATTCCTGCCCTGTCGGACCGGGGCGGTGGGAGGCTGCCGGTGGCGGACGATTTTTCTGAAGGATGATAGAGCAGGAGAGCCGGGACCCGGTTGAATGATGTCCGGGGCAGGGAAATGATCGGGCAGGTCCTGACCCGGGATCTCATGCCGGTCTCCTCTCGCACTTTTCAAAAAACTATGATTCCCGTCAGTAAGCAAAACAACTATCATCATAAACGAGATATGTATTGTCAGAATCTTATGCCGACCAAACGAATCCGTAATCCCGTCACCGGAAGATATTATGAGTTGCGGCAGCGTTCGAGTGTCAACGGTGAAGCAGGGCAGATCAAGGGATTGTGGAGCCCTAAGAAGAGTGCAAGGAGATAATATTGGCGCACTCCGGTAGCCGGTGGTGTATCGATACCAATACACTCGTTCCTTGGCTGATAACAGACTCCGGAGTGCTTGATCTTCTTATTAAGAAATACCAAATCCCCTCCGATTTTCGCGATATCTACCTGAACCGGCATAAACCATCCATCGATTTTATCCAGGGAATTATCGATCTGAAATCAAAGGGACTGCCGGACGAATTTTATTTCTCGTACCTGGCGATGAATGAGGTATACTCGTCAGTCCGCGACGAGATCCGGTGCATCCTGTTATTCAGGAAGGGCACCCCCCTTTCCCGGTGGAACGAAGAAAAGAATTCTCTCGATCTTCCTGAAGATTCTAGAGAAACAGTCTACGAAGACATCGAAAACAAGTTTGATGTCCTGTTTGGTAACGGCACGATCATTCCCTTGTCTGACGAACCAGAAGAAGAAGGGGACAACTTTTCAGAAATCGTTGCTTCGCTGATCTTTAAGTTCAAACGGGTAAAAACGCAGGACGCAATTTTATTGACGACAGCCATTTCCATTAGAGCGAATTACTTCGTCACGTTCGATCAAAGACTGGTCGCGGAAGTATCGAAAGATCTCGCAGAGAAGTACCTGTTACGGCTCATTTCGCCAAAAGAGGGAAATGCTCTCCTCAGGAAAATTAAAAAGCAGAATAAATAATCTGTTCTGTCGTCTTATCTCCCAGATGATGACCTGAGTTACCCTAATTTGAAAAATTTATTTTACAATTTCCTGAAAAAAATTTAAAAAAACTTTTCATTTTTTTCCGCGGCCGGTTCTTAAAATTTTCTCATGCAGTCTCGCTCGTGCCTGCTGTAAGCTGACCCCCCCAATCTTCATCGTAAATCCCCCCCGAAAATCCTACTCTCCCGGACTTTGCACATCCCGAATCCAGCTCTATAACATCCCCTCTCACCCGTGAAACACGCCCTCCCGACAATACACCGTCAGCTTCTCCGCCGTGTCCGCCCTGGCGCATCGCGGTTTCATGTACCAGGCCGGGCGATTGTGCGGCCCGGCACCATCTTAACCACGTCCCGCGACCCGCGTTTGTCATAGAGACCGCAGATTAACGTGAGGTACCTGCCTCCCGGCTTTCGGCATCTTCTCGTGTCCTCAACCGTCATCAGGGGCACTTACAAAAACTTAACTGGGCCCATGCCGGGATTTTTATCCCGCCGAACGTGAGGAATTGTTCACCGCAGGGGATACCGGCGCATTTCGTCTGCCCGAGATGACGGGTTATGACCCATGACGGCTCGCCAAACGCGCTGTAATTGCCGTCGTAGCTCGCGGTACAGAGCTCCGGCAAGTCCGTTCGTTACCGCACACGTGAATTTCTCCGGTGTTCCCCTGACTGCCACTCCCGGCACCGGCCCACGGCTGCACCGCCACGCGGGACCCGGCCCGGGAAAATTTCCCAGAACGAGGAGGAGGGGGTTAACTGTTGACCCCCCTGTCTGATAATAAAGAATAACCCCGGGGGAGAATATTGAACTTCAGGTATATTGTTCCAACCCGGATCAACACTCAAGATTAAATTCTCCCAAACGAATGTTGAATCAATGGAATATAATTCACTCCCGATCGAACGCCAGAAAAGACTGGCGGTACTCATTGATGCGGATAACGCCCAGGCAAGTATTATCAAAAACCTGCTTGACGAGGTTGCCAAATACGGCGTGGCGTCCGTGAAGAGGATCTACGGCAACTGGACCACACCCCAGCTCCAGGGATGGAAAGATGTCCTTCTCTCAAATTCGATCATCCCCATCCAGCAGTTCAACTACACCACTAAAAAAAATGCAACAGACAGTGCGCTGATCATCGACGCGATGGACCTGCTCCACGCGGGAAACCTGGATGGCTTCTGCCTGGTATCGAGTGACAGCGATTTCACCCGTCTGGCTTCACGGATCAGGGAATCCGGCCTGATGGTATACGGGTTCGGAGAAGAGAATAAGACCCCCAAGGCATTCGTTGATGCGTGTGACAAATTCATATATACGGAAATCCTGCGGCCAACGGAATCTGTCGGGACTGCCGCTCCTGTTTACAGGGACATTTCTGTTTTCAAAGACACGAAGAAGGATCAAAAATTCCTAAAATTGTTAAAAAACAGTGTCGAGGATTCATCGGATGAACAAGGCTGGGCCGAACTCGGGCTTGTCGGGCAGAACATCCAGAAGAAAAGCCCGGAGTTTGACTCACGAAATTATGGATTTAAAAAATTTTTCGACCTCATACGCTCTCTGGACCTGTTTGAGATAGATGAACGACAATCGAAGGATCAGGTTGGAAAAATCATCTATATCCGGGAACGGTTGAAAAAAACAAAAAAATAGGTTAAGGCGATGTCACACTTTTCAACTCGATGATCCTGCTCCCCCAACCCCGCTCTTCCCCCCTTCGCTCTCGCATGAGTCTCGCCCCCTCCATCTCTGCACCTAAGCCCCGCTCGGATCATCGAATCGCAGCCCGGGCGGGGCGCCACAACCGGCACCGGCTCACTCCTCGCATATCGCACGCGAAATGCTCGTCGCTGTGTACTGAGTACCTTCCCAACGCTCAGTGACTCGTTTGCGCTCGACCTTGCGCTGGAGGAATAAACCATTCATTTTTTTTATTCAGGGAGGTAACTTTACGAGAGGATGATCCAATGAGGGACGTACCATCACTTTTCGGGATGCCCCTCAAGAAGGGGAGGTGGGTGCTCGTTGCACTATGCCTGGTTATCAACCTGTGTCTGGGTTCGATTTATGCGTGGAGTATCTTTGTTGAGCCACTCACTGAGTATTATACCATTGAGCTTGGCCTGTCAGTGACTGCAAATGATATCCTGATGCCGTTCTCACTGGTTCTTGCATTTTTTGCCCTCACCATGCCCTTTACCGGTCCGATCATCGACCGGTACGGGCCACGGAACGTGACAATCCTCGGGGGTGTGCTCAACGGACTTGGCTGGATCCTGGCTTCCTTTTCGTCATCTGTCCTGATGCTCTCTGTGCTGTTTGGAGTCATCGGGGGAATCGGTGTGGGCATTGCATACAGTGTGCTCGTTGCGGTTCCGGCACGGTGGTTCCCGGACAAGCGGGGCCTTGCGGTCGGGCTTGCGGTTCTTGGAGTCGGCTTCTCCGCGTTCTTTACCGCGAATATCGCAGGCTGGTTCATCGGAGCGTATGGGGTGATGGCCACGTTCAGGATCTTTGGTATCGCGATTATTATTCTCACGACACTGTTTGCGCTGCCATTGAAATTCCCGGCTCCCGGATGGGTCCCGGCAGGGTGGATGCCCCCTGCTTTGAAACCCGGTGAGGAAAAATCCTGCGAATTCACCCGCTCTCATATGATCAGAACATCAGCATTCTACGGGCTCTGGGCCTGTTACTTCATCGGCAGTCTTGCCGGCCTCATGGCAATCTCGATCGCAAAACCGGTCGGCACCGATGTGGGCATTGAAGCAGGGCTTGCTACATTCCTTGTCGGGTTCTTTGCGATCTTCAACGGCAGCGGGCGTCCGGTCTTTGGTGCACTCACCGATAAAATTACGCCCCGGAATGCTGCCATGGTATCGTTCATCCTGATCGCATTCGCATCACTTCTGATGTGGCAGATCCCGATCGCACCGGTATACATCCTTGCCTTTGCCGTACTCTGGGGATGCCTTGGGGGCTGGCTGGCCATCGCACCGACAACCACCGGCAGGTATTTTGGCACCTGCGACTACCCGAGGTGTTACGGAGTCGTCTACCTCGCGTATGGCGCCGGCGCGATTGCCGGGCCCCAGCTGGCAGGGTTCATCAAGACATCGACGGGATCCTACATCGGGGTGTTCCCGTATGTGCTCGCACTTGCAGTGGCCGGCAGTATCATTGCGTTCACTTTGATGAAACCACCAAAATTCATATCCTGATTTTTTGTGCATCGGATCACATTCCGGGCAGGCATCCCCCCGGTTGGGGAGGCAAGGGGTGTGCCACCGTCGGAGAGTCCCGAACGATACAGGCGGGACAGGATGCCTCAGTTCTCAAGCTGTCCCCAGTCTCTGCCTGGGTTATCAGACACCCCCCATCTAGGATCCTGCCAGACCCTGGATCCGAGCATGGTCAAAACAGGGTTTTTTTCCACAATCCTGTAGTCTTGTATTGCCCGGCAGGGAGATCATCGATTGAAACAGGTTTAAACAGGCCGGTTTTAAACCGTGCAAACACCATATTCAGGGCAAAATGAGCGATTATAGCGATAATCGGGGGAATAGAGCCGGAAAACCCCCGAAACAGGCCGGTTAGGTTTGGATCCGGATCTGGTGTTTTTGGCAATCCGGGCCCGAAATGGGCTTATTTTCCCATAATTTGTCGGACGTGGATCACGGAAGGTGATGAGAAGTTCCAGCTCCCGGGACGATGAATTCGTTGTAAAGGTTTTAAGTATTTACAATGCTTACAACATGATCATGGCAGCAGTGAAGCGGGTGCCGGTGTCAGAGACGGTCTGGAAGAAGCTTGGGGAGATGAAGGGCGCTGGCCAGACCTATGATGATCTCCTTGAGGAGATGATCGAACGGGTAAAAAAAGCCCGGCTTGAGGAAGATGTGAAGATGTGGGAGAGCTGCCCGGACTCGGAGTATGTGTCCCTGTCGGAGATTAAAGATTGACCTTTGAAGTCAAGGTCCAGAATACTGCCGTTGCATTCATCGGCAGTGTGCCTGAAAAATCCCGGCGGATCATCAGGAACGCCCTGAAAGGTTTTGAGGAAAATCCGTTTCCCAGGAGCGGCGGGGATAAGGAAAAACTGGTTCTTTCCGGTGGCAGGGAGATATACCGGCTTCATATCGCTCGTACATTCACCGCATTTTACCGTGTTGACAAAGGGAACAGGATTATCAAAGTTCACGATATCCTGACAATCAGAGAAGCGCATAAAAAGTACGGGCGGCTTGCATCATAGCACAAGGAAAGTTTTTGCATTGAATCTTCCAGAGCCGGATTTTTTTTGGGATTGTAAATTTTTTTCGCTCGGTTTTTTTCTTGCCCGGAATTTTTTGGAACGGAAATTTTTTTTTCCTGAAAATTTTTAAGCTTCAGGTTACAGCCTCTTATCAGATCAAAAAGCAATTGCCTGATGAAGAACTATCAGGTTGGGGGGGTGTCTTTAAAAATGGCCACGTATGTTCTGGTCCATGGCGGCAACATGACAACTGATACGTGGAACAGGCTTACCATCGGAAAACCTGTTCACACTGAAGACGGCACGATGGGTGGCAGGATATGGGACCCCGTTGTCCCAGCTCTTAAGGAACATAATCACCGCGTCTTTGCGCCGGCATTAAAAGACGAACACAGCAGCAACCTGACCGATCATATCGGGCAGGTATGCGAGCTGATCGCTGGAAATGACCTGCGGGATATTATCCTTGTCGGGCACAGTTATGGCGGGATGGTGATCACCGGTGTTGCAGCGAAGATGCCGGACAGGATCCGCCGTCTGGTGTATCTCGATGCCGCATTGCCGGATCCGAACCAATCCCTGTATGACATTCTCAGGCTGGGTTTATCAGCCTCCTCCGGCAACCAGCCAGTCCTGCCGGAACCGTCTCCTCCGTACGTGGAAAAACTGCAGTTCGACCCGGCGAATCTGCAACCGCTGAAAAAAACCTATATTCTCTGCACAAAAAGCGAATTTAAAGATGTTACCCGTCTCGCCAAAGAGAAAATTGGAGCCGCAAAAAAAGGATGGACATACCTTGAGTTGCCGTCATCCCACGTGCCAATGGCTGACATGCCGGAAGAGTTTTTGCAATTATTGCTGGACGCCGCAAAAAAATAACCGGTTTTTTTTGTGAAGGCCCAAAAATAATCCCGGTACTCTTTTTTTCATCAACCGTATTCGCCGGGCGCTCATCCTCGTCTCCACTACCAGCCCGGTCCGGCCCCCTCACCTCCCCCATCCCAGGCGGGTCTCCGGCACTTTCAACCTCCTGCAGGCCGTGCCGGATGAAGCAGGACTCCCCGACTGCTCACGACTGCTGTTTGATATGAGCTTCAATCAACCGGATCAGGCGTTTTGCCTGATCGACAGCTGATTTGGCTTCCGTCTCCGAGATGGAACCAGCCGTATCATAGACAGAACCATGGCGTTTGCGCCGCATCCGGTCAAAGATAAGGGCATCAGGTTTCTCCAGAAAGAGCTCAGCGAATTTCACCACGGCGATATGCTGTTTTGCACCATCCGGCCGGTACCCTTTCGAGAACATCAGGGCCCGGCCGGCCTGGAGGACCGCATTGTACGCGATGTTGTATGCCCAGTCATGATCGGTCTGCAGGATCGTGCGGGATGTTTTCAGGTCACGGTGGGCGAGCGCGATGGCGTCCTGCACTTTTCTCCCATCGACCGGAAGTCGCCGGATTAAGCCTTCCCGTTCAAGGTCTTCAATCATCGCAGACACCATTGATCAGGATCTTCTCTTCTTCCAGTACATTCTTTACGAACGGCGCTCCTGCCAGTTTCCGTTTCCTGAACTCAACTGCCGTCATGAGAGAATAGTTGATCTCACGGCCGGTTGCACGCTCGCATTCGTGGACAAGCGGGATGAGCCGGGTCTCTTCTATGGATCCCACGATGAAAATGTCGATATCGCTCTTTGCCCCGGAAGTCCCCTTTGCAAATGACCCGTAGATGAACATGCACGTAATCCCTTCTTCACCGGCAAGGGCTTCCCCGATGATGCGGGCAACCCCTTCTGTTTTCAGCACAATCTTCTGGAGATCAGCATAGAGGAAATGGCCGGTATTCACCGTGTAATACTGCTGGTTCCCTTTCTTTTTCCCGGTGATGAGGCCGAATGATTCGAGGTTTGCAAGTTCCCGGCGCACTGCGTTGATGTTCTCGCCGGTCATGCGGACGATCTGGCGGATATAGAACTCGCTCCCCGGGTTGAGCAGGAAGAGGGTGAGGAGCCTGACCCGGGTCTTTGAGGAGATGAGCGATTCCAGCATGAATACAAATTGTATTCAATTGAGTAAAAAATGTATTCATCTTCCGGAAGACCGGATTTTCAGATAGCTTAAAAGGACCGGTCCGCTTTTCCATCCTGCTATCGGTAATCAGGAAGCTGCCGTTCGGGCTTCCTCTATTACTAAAAAAATATGACGATCGGCACTGAATTGATATGGAAACGGGTTCCGGCATACCTCTCCGGCATCCAGAAAGCCCATTCCCGCGATCCATCGCACTCGAAGAATTCTTGCGAATTCTTCTCAAACTTTCACACCCCGTTGGGTAGTATCGCAACTCAAAGAACACTTGCGAATTCTTCTCAAACTTTCACACCCCGTTGGGTAGTATCGCAACTCAAAGAACACTTGCGAATTCTTCTCAAACTTTCACAGCCCGTTGGGTAGTACCGC